>Ga0255219_1000200_pt1 | contig 17575 bp, 17 predicted proteins | sample Miss_Colum_RepA__FD_183037 | JGI IMG/M metagenome (GOLD analysis project Ga0255219, IMG submission 183037) | Freshwater microbial communities from Mississippi River, Louisiana, United States - Miss_Colum_RepA_8d | ecosystem: Environmental > Aquatic > Freshwater > River | place: USA: Louisiana...
TTATAAGTAATATTAAAAAAAAATAATTTAATCCTCGAAAGAATTAAGATAATCGTAAATTAATAAAAAAAAAAATATTTTTCTTTTACATTATTTAAATATAGAAATGGCTAAGCGTTCAAGAAATTCAAAACGTCGTACAATGCGTCGTAAAGGTTCTAAGAAAGGATCTAAGCGTTCAAGAAAGGGTTCTAAGAAATCTCGTAGAGGAAAGAAGTCAAGAAAGGGTTCTAAGAAATCTCGTAGAGGAAAGAAATCAAGAAAGGGTTCTTCTCGTTCTCGTTCATCTCGTAAGGGTTCTAAGAAATCTCGTAGAGGATCTAAGAAATCACGTAGAGGATCTAAGAAATCACGTAGAGGATCTAAGAAATCACGTGGTAAGAAATCACGTGGTAAGAAATCACGTGGTAAGAAATCACGTTCTATGAAGAAAGGTTCTAAGAAAGCTAAACGTTCATTACGTGCAGCAAAGAAGAAATTATCTAAGGCTAAACGTTCATTAAAGCGTGCATCTCGTAAGCATGGTTCTCGTTCTAGATCTGCAAAGAGAGCACGTAAGACTTTAAAGAAAGTTCAACGTAAAGTTCGTTCTTTAAAGAAGAAAGCAATGAAGTAATTTAATTTAATATTTTAATTTAATTTTATAAGTTAAAATATATAAAATGTACTGCATAGATAAAGATATATTATTGCATTTAAAATCTCTTGTATTCGATAGAGATGTAGAATATTGCAGTTTATTTGAAGAAGGAGATATAGTAGATGGTCATCAAAAGTTAGAATATTCTTTTCAAGAAGAAAGAGAAGGTATTAAATTAAATAATAGACAAGGATGTGCTACAGAGAAAATAGGTATTTATAAAGTTCATTCACACCCTTTTGGAGAACATTCTTATCCAAGTCCTGAAGATCTTATGGTTATGGTTAAACATAGATTTATAAAATTAAGTGTTATAGCTACTAATTGGGGAGTTTATATGATTAAACAAAATGGTAAAAAGTTAAACTATTATGATACTTTAAAAGATAGAATAGAAGAAGTAATGAATGATTTAAATGAGTTTCTTCTTAGAGAAATAGAACCTATTGAAAGTTATTTAGGAGGAAGAGAAACACCACATCAATTAAATTATGTTGTAATACCAGATGTTAATACGCGTTTTGATTTTCTTGGAGATGATTTAGGTTTAGATATAAAAATTTATCCATGGTTTGAATTAAATTTAGATAAGAAAAGAGAACGTGAAAATGAAGATACAGATGCAGATAAACCAAAGATTAAGAGAAAGAGAAAAATGTAATAAAAATATTTTTTTTCTTTATTAATATTTAAATAGAAAATGGCAAAATCACGTAAAGGCTCAAAGAGAGGTCCTAAGAAAGGATCTAAAAAAGGTTCTCGTAAGGGTTCTAAGAAATCCAGAAAGGGATCTAAGAAAGTTTCTCGTAAAGGTTCTAAGAAGAGTAAGAGATGCCCACCAGGAACACGTAAATCATATAAGAAATTAGCAAGCGGTAAATTATCAAAGACAGCATTATGCTTACCATTTGGTAGAAAGACAACAACAGCAGCTAAAGCAGGTTCTAAATATGAACGTGAAGAAGGTGAACCAGGTGCATATGATGATACTTTAGATTTCAACTTACCAGCTTTAGGTTTCCGTGTTAAGAGACGTGGTTCTCGTAGAGGTTCCCGTAAGACACATCGTCGTAGACACTCTCGTAAGTATTAAATTTAACTTTTAATAATTATTTTATTAAAAGTTACACTTTATTTTATTGTAAAACACAACATCCTTTTGGTTTGATTTCAACTACTATTTCTTCGTTTTTTACTTCATCTTGAACTGTTTTTAATTCTTCTAAAATATTTTCTACATCCTCTTTAATTTCTGTAATCTCTTCCTTTACTTCATTTACAATCTCTTTTACATCTTCCTTTAATTCCTCTTTAATTTCTGTAATCTCTTCCTTTATGCCATTTACAATCTCTTTTATATCTTCCTTTAATTCCTCTTTTATTTCTGTAATCTCTTCCTTTACTTCATTTACAATCTCTTTTACATCCTCTTTAATTTCTGCAATTTCTTCTTCTGTTTCTTCTATGATACCTTCCTCAATATCTTCAACTATATTCAGCTTTAACTTTTCGGTGTGAACTCTAGAAGTTAATGGAGGTTCAACAACCGTACTGCTACCATCATCTTCAACATATTTAATTTTACTCAACATTTTATTAAATACAAAAGATAATGTTAAATTATTCTTCTAAATCATCATCCATATCAGCCCAACTTGTTTTTTGAGTTAAATCCAACTTACATAAAACATCCAAACAACTATTTACTTTTATTTTATTTGTAAATGATTTAATATACTTTTGATTCATCTTTAACACAGTTTCTTTTAATTTAAGAGGGTTTAATGAAGATACTCCAACATTCTTTTGTACATCAAGGAAAAATTTTAATCCATCTTCGTTTATACCATCTAAAAACATTATATACCAATTTACTAAATCCTCATATTCATCCACTTTCATCATCCAAACTTTAGGAGTACTCATAAAATGAATTACATAAGGCATTTCATCCTTCAAAAATAATCCATTTTGTTTAAAACTATGGAAATTATATCTTTGATGTACATTAACCCAACTTTTTTGTGGTCCTTTAGAGTACAATGAATAATAATATACAATTGATTGTTCATCTGCACCACTATTTGTATCAAATCCAAATACATCAAATTCGTTTAACATATTCATATATCCTTTAAAATCTTCTAAACTTGGCTTTAATACAATAGAAGAAGCATGAACTGTAGTAGTATTCATACCATTTTGTATCATTTTTCTATCTATAAAACTTCCATGTCTAGCATATCCGTCACTTCCTATATTATTAGCATCTACATAATAGTTTGTTAATTTACCACTTGGTTTAGCAAATGCCGATGAAAATTGGCCTGCAGGTGTATTTAAATCGAATAGTGCTTCTATTGTATCAAGTACTATAACATCTGCATCTAAAAATACTACTTTATCAAAAGGTAAAAGTAAGCAATTCCATTTTGTATAACTTACATCTATCCAAGAACCATATATTTCTTGTTGTCTTACTGTTTTCATAGGTTTTGTCTTCTTTTTAATGTAATCTACTTTTACTACATAATCACATACTTTATTTAATTGTTTAATAGCACTTTCACTTACATCAGAAGTAACCATAACAACTGTATTGAATTTTCCTCCTTTACATACTCTTGTTCTATTAACAGAATGTATTGATGTATAAACACCAGGAAGATAACTATCTCCTTTCATTAAAAGCCAAACAAAAGCATTATTAAACTTTTCAACTTTAGAAGTAGATGGAGATAAACTTAAAGTACTTAATTCTTTCTTTTCAATATTTTCCTTTTCTTCATTTATTCCTTTTCTCCATACTGAATAATAGTATTTTGTTATTCCTTTTTCAGGAGGATAGTCTAGATTTACTTTTGCAAATCCAACTGATTTCATCATCTGTTCTAATTCAGTTTGATTCATGTAATTGTCGTGATAATTTTGTAAATAATCTTCTCCTTGTTGGTCTACAGCATATGCATGAAGAGAATGTTCTAAATCAATTAATGTTCTATCTTCTACACTTGTTGAATTATGTTCTCTTACTACCAAAATACCATTATCATTTAATACTCTATTTAATTCTTTAATAGTGTGCATTTTATCAGGTATGTGATGGAGAACTTGTAAGCAAGTTATAAGGTTAAATGTGTTCTCTTCAAAAGGAATAATATTTGTTTTAAGATATCTATATGTTATGTATTTTGCATTATCATCAACGTTTTCTTTACCCATCCAATTTTGTATATCTGTAACAAAACAATTTTCCTTCTTATAACCTTCATTTCTTGCTATACCAGCAGACACATCTCCTATACCTCCTCCAAAATCAAGATATTTAGCATCTTTACTTATACTATTAAAAATACCCAATTTTTTAAGTTCTTTATATCTAAATTCTCCTTTATCAAACCCTGTATCTCTTGGTTTATATTTATGATATAATTGTCTTATTTGTCTAAATATAGTAATATCATTTTCTCCTCGACTTAATAAGCTACGAATATTATTTTCTATACTTTTATATATTCTATCATTATGCCAAACTGTTTTACCTATTAATCTAACTAAAGTCTCTTTATCAGTTATATTATTAAATTGATTAAGTGTCCATGTAGGATAATATATACTATCAGTTACATTTACTCTTTCTAATTCATTTATTTTAACAGGTATATATGGTATTTCTGCAGTTTTATATAGCTTTCCAAAAGACGGATTTATTGATAAATGGTATGTAAAATAATACTTTCTTAAAGTATCAACAAAAGCTTTTTTAATAGGATACACATTTTTTAATAAACTAATTTTGATACCTTTATCTTTTTGTATATATTCTCGAAAGTTAATACTTGAAGAATAATTATCAACATTGTTACAACATAATAAAAACATCTCAAAATTATACATTAATCTGCCTATGTTATTAAAGGTAGTATCTCCGAAATATACTTTATTTAATATAGGATAAGCATAAGGTATGTTATTAATATCTTTAATCATATTTAAACCTTCTTCTAGTTTAGCTTTATAAGTTTCTAATAATCTCTTTTCATAATTTGTTAATTCACCTACATGAGAATAATTTGAATTAAATATATTATAAACTTGTGCTTTATACTGTACATCACTTTTAGGAGAATCTGATATTCTAAGAAGAGTTTTTGTAGGTTGATATTTATGATATCTTGAATAAGTACCTTCTATAAAAGTTAAATACTCTTCAAATGTAGGCAATTGTGATAAAATAAGCATATCTAATACCTTATTAAATTCTGTTTTATTTTTTACGCTGTTTATAAAAAGTTCTTTTATAGCTTCTCCAAAAGGAAGTATTTCATCTATATCTTCCATAGATTCTAATAATCTCATATAGATACCTTTGAGATATAATTTCTTACTATCAAATACAAGAGGATGTACTATATAATTAGACATAAATCCAGGACATTTAATAAATTCAATCCCGATAATATTCTCATTAGTACTAAGACTTGTTCCATCGTTTAAAGGAATATAAAACTCCATTTTTTCCCCTTCATATACATTTATACACTCGTGGTCGAATGTTAAACACTCTACATTAAGAAGGCAATTACAAACATATAAGAACTTACAAAAATCCTCTTTTGTAAATGATGTAAGTATCTTTTTCTTTCCATCATAATATACAAAAGGGTATCTTAAACTAAGTTGGTCTTGTATAAATAAAGCTAGAGAAGTTTCAATGGTAATTCCATTCTTCTTGAATAATTCTACTGTCAAATTTTCTAAGACAAAGCTATTCATCTTGTTTTATTATTAATAATAAAACAAGATTAAAATATGTTTATTATATCATTTAATTTAACTTTTCAACCATCTCTTCAAAATCTGGAAATGTCTTTGAAAACGACTTTACTTCCCCTCCTATATCTTTACACACCTTTAATCTCTCCATAGAATGCTTCTTTATTGTTGCCATCTCATCTATTAAATCAATATAAATAGCACTTACATCTTCCCTTCTAAATATACGACCTATATATTGTGTAAAATTTTCTAAAACATCTGCTGCGCATATTAAAAGGTCTAATTTCTCCAAGTTAAATCCAACACCTGCGATGGAATAAGTGGCAACTAATACCCTGCAAGTATAGTTGCATTCTTTACTATCTCCAGTAAACACATCAACATCTTCTCCTTTTGAAGCAAGCATATTTCTCAAGTTTGCAGCATGGTCTTTTCTTTTTACTAATACAAGAATATTTCTATTTATAAAATACCTACATAAGCTAACAATTAAATTATTACGAGATGTATTTGTAGCTTGGTCTTCTAGTACGCTATTCCAATCTAATGTCCCCGAAATATTAAGTTGTGAGTTAGGCTTGAAGTTTGTTGATAATTTATATACATTAAATGGTTTGTTTAATTTTCTAAATACGATTTCAGGACCGCAATATAACTCGATAATTCTATCCATTCCATCAGTTCTAAAAGGAGTAGCACTTAATCCTATCATATACTCTGGAAAGAAGTAATTTAAGCATTTTGAAAAAGCAGTAGTACATATAGTATGAATTTCATCCACAACTACAAGACCAAATGAAGAATAAAATTCTCTTGTTTTATTAGGTACATTTATAACATTACAAATTAAGAAATCACAGTTACCTTCATCAAAAGTTCTAGTTTTCATTTCCTTTTTACCTATTTTTTCTCCTAATATACAAACAGTTGCAGATGGAATGTATTTTTTTATACTTTCAACCCATTGATCTATAATAACTTTACGATGACAAAGAATAACTGTTCTAAATCCTATTTTGCTACTTAAGTATATAGCCATAACAGTTTTTCCGAAACCTGTATGAAGAGAAAGAACAACAGAACAAGTTCTATTAATAATATCTAAAATTTCATCTCTAACTTCTTTTTGTCTAGGTAAAAGATTTCCAACAAAATTAAACTTTCTTTCTTCACAATTAGATTCTAAACGAGGATAATTTTCAAGATGTTGATAATAATAACTAAATGGTATAATTGCATATCTTTCTCCGTCTTTTACCATTGTATCACAAGCTTTTACTGGTTTAATTAAATTTTTTATTGGTTTATTTTCATCTTTATTTATAGGAGAAACGAGAAGGTCTTTATCAATCTTAATAATAACTTTTGGAGGTATTTTTGACAATGGGATTGCAATACTCATTTAATGTAATAAAAGATACAAGAACAAATATAAATCAATTAAAAAAATATTTTTTTTCTTTGTTAAACATTAAATAACAAATGTCATTCTATAACGTTTCTAACCCAACTACATTTAGCGTAGTTAGTGACAAAAGATTTGCGTTAGCAGCTCAAGGTAAGGTTTCAAGAACATCATCTCAACAATTATTCACAACTGGTGCTTTAACAGCAATTACAGCAGAACAATTAATTGGTGGTGTTGTTTATATGTATGAAGACTTCACATTACCATCTGCTACAGACTTAATTACATTATTATTAGGTCCAGGAGGTTTTGATGTATCTAATAACGATATCTTCTCTTTCCGTGCAGTTAACTTATCTGGTTCAAGTCACACAATTTCTTCTGGTACAGGAGGTTCAGGTTCTGTTACAGTTTCTGCAAACACAGAAAAATTCATTAACATTAAGATTACAATTACAGTTGTTGCAAGTTCAACAACATATGGTTATACAACATTCTAAAGTATTTTATTTTTGCAATTAAATATAATTACAAAAGTAAGTATAAAATAATTTTTTTTTCTCTTTATTATATTAAAATGTCATTCTATAACGTCGCAAATCCAAGTAATTTTAATACAATCAGCGATGATCGTTATGCTTTAACAGCACAAAGTAAATTAATCAGAGTATCAGGAAATAGTGATATTAATGTTACAACACAATATCAATCAAACTCTGACCCTGTCCCGCCTGAGATTATTGTTGGAGGACACATCTTTATTACACCAAATGGTGGTGCTAAAACATTAGTTTTACCAACAGCTTCTGACTTAGCTACATTATTATATGATGTTAAGAGAGATAATGTTCAAAATGGAGATATTTTTACATTTAGAATCTTCAATAGAAGCTCAACAAATAATGTTGTTGTTGCAAGAAATACAGGTTCTGGCGAATCTAACACAGGTTCTAACATTACAATTACAGCTTCTGCATCTCCTTTAACATATAGAGCTATTAACTTACAATTTACAATTACAACTGTTTCTGGTGTTACAACATATTCTTATAAGATGTTCTAAACATGCTTCTTTTATTTTTAATATTAAATATAAAAGAACACTCGTATTCGTTCGGTCAGCTATGCTGACAGTAATCATATACCAAAGGTGTTGATGGATTGTATAAACCTAGTGATTGTGCTTTGCTTAATAACATTCTAAAGTTATCTTTGAATTCCTTTCCTGAATGATCAACATCAACTGTATCACTAAACGCATGAGCTAATTCATGTAATGAAACATACATTATCATATTATAATCATAATAATTTCCCTTCTCATCTTTCAAGCATAAATATACAAATCTTTTATCTTCTGTGAATGATTCATTTGAAGCTTTAAAAACTAAATTAGCAGCACGACTATCAACTTTTATTAAATCGTTTTTGATTCTTTCAATCATAGGGTCTTTATATGAATATATTTTGTTTAAAAATAGGGTAATAAAGACTAGAAAAGAGAAACAAAATATTAATATTAAATGATCGGAATCAAACTTTACCATTTGTTATTAAATAAATATTTTTTTCTTTTTTTCTTTTGAATTCTTAAAATGAATAACGAAACCTTGTTAATGATTTTAGGCGCAGTTGGTATTTATTATTTAATGACAAAAAATAGAGAAGGATTTAAATATGCTGAAGATGGTGCAAACGCTGTTTATGCACAACCTTCTTTCCCAGCTCCACCAGCTTTACGTAATACTCCACCAGTTCCTCAATTCGAAACATTAGGTCAAATGACAGGTGACAACTTATTAGCTAAAAAATCCACATTATCTTCCGACCAAGTTAATGCTATGTTATCTAAAGTAGGTAAGACAAGACCTGATTTACAAGATGTTAAAGATATTATGCCAACACCAGATATGAGATATTCAGCTGGTTTAGACCCAACAGACCCTAACAATTTCATTTATGAAAGAACACTTTTTGCACCTTTAAAGAGACGTTATGGTAATAATGTCGACTTTTTCAGAGGTGATATTGATGTTACCCCAGAAAAACGTGGTTGGTTCGATGTTCGTTCAGTAGGTTCACAGGATGTTGTTAAGGGATATTTTAGCAATTATACAGATATCCAACAACAAACTGCTTTACGTGATGCTTACTTCGATAGAAATGTTTCTGCTTCTGAACGTCAAATGGCTAATACTAATCCATTCGGAGATATGGACAGATTAAATATAGCTAGAGTTTAAATTAAAAAATAAATAAATAATTGATATAATAAATTAAACTTATTATATTAATTTAACCTTTAAAATGTCATCTCCTCAACATCGTCATTTATTATTTTTTCTTTCTTTTTCGAATACTCTCCTCCATCATATATATTTGGAGTATTAAACTTCATTAATTTATTAGTATCAATAATTAAGTCAATACTACCTGTACCTACTTTAGATAATTTACCCATTGTAATAGCTGCTGTAACACCTGTAATATTATCTCTTTCTCCCTTTGTTGCACTAATTAAAAAGTTTTCTACAGGTTGTTCAAAACAAGCTTTTGCAAGAGGACCAACTTGTTTTCTATCAATACCATATCTACTTACACTCATGATTTTACCAGGATAACTCATACTATCAATAAGTATATCAAGATGACGTTTATTCACTTTAATAATCTTACCAAACTCATCTAATAAATATTTATGTGCTCCTTCTATACCTAAAACTTCAAGTATATCCCACATATTATTACTTTTCGTTCTTTTAAAATCAACAAAAGGCTGCTTTATAATCTCTTTATAATTACTTCCTTTTGTAATTATCATCCATTCACCTCCTTTTTCTTCTTCATAATAACATTCTTCTATACCAAATATACCACTTACAGGAACAGATTTTACAGAAGGTATTAAAATATTCTTTATAAATTTTAAATATTTGTTTTGAAGGATATCATAAATAACTTCTTTATGGTCTTCCGTAACTTCAAATTTCTTTTTCTTTTTTGAATTATCAACAAAAGTACTTGGTTCTTCTATATTGTCTTTTATCCATATATCAATAATACCTACATCGTCTGGATGAAATACTATACTTATATATTCTCTCCTTTCATCTATACAAGAATAGATACAAGATGAAAGGTACATCAAATCTTTTTTTATTTTATAAATACAATCTTTATTTAAGGTTAATCTAAGTCTCCATTCGCATCCTATATGAGAATCATCAAAGAATGTTGAAAAGAACTTGTAATATTTTTCATCTTCTTCAGGAATACACTCTAAATTATCAATAGATACATCTTGAATTATATCTTGAAATTCATAATATTTAATATGACTATTTACAAATTCTTTTACTTTATAAAGGTCTTTTACATCTATTATATCATTATTTAGATAAACAACACAAGAAGGTGTTTTTACCTTCTTTGAAGCATTTAAAAGTTCGTTTTGTCTAACCAACCCACCAGTTAAATTTGCCTTTGATATACCCGATGAATGGAAAGAATTCAAGGATTGTTGAGTAGTATCACTACCTATAGAAGAAGCAGCAATACAACCAACACTTTCAGAAGGGTGAATTTGACTACTATAATAATGAGATATTACTTTTTCTTTTAATCGAGGTATATTTTCAGGATATATCTCAATCTTGGATAATTGCTTTACCAAGTTTATCTTTAAATTCTCTAAAATACATTCCGATACATCTCTAGACCAAAAAGCATTTTTTTCGAGAACACTACATATATCTTCAATTTCTTCCTTTGTAAGTAATCGTTTCATTTGATGTAGAGAATAAAAAATATAAATAATAAATCAATTTAACAAATATTAAAGACTTATACAGTCTCCTTCAAAATGAATTCAACATTCCTACAACCAGCATTATTTAACAAACTCGTTCATACAATAAATAAAGCTTGCAAGACAGCTAAAGAAAATAATGTTCCGTCTAAAAAACTTGAAATTATGAGGTCTAAATTTAAGTACATATCCACTTTTGAAACAAAAGGTGTTCAGGGTATAACTGGTATATTAGAACATCGTGATACATCTGAACAATTTGTGTTTAAATTATCAGTAGAAGTTGATAGAGCTATTGAACATGAAAATCTAGTAACTCTTCAACTTAATAAATTAAGAGAATTTTGTCCTAACTTTGTTGGAAATTTAGGAAATATTGAGCTTCCTATTTCCAGGTCATATATTTATTTAAATACAAGCGAAGATACAGATGATGAAAGTTCATCAAATAGTAGTAGCGAAGAAAGTAGTAGCGAAGAGGAAGAAGAATATTACGATAAAAGTGAATGTAAGCTTTTTATGGAAGATAGAGAGTTTTTACCAACAAACATTATCTTTTTAGAGTATGTGTCTCCTCATTCTTTTGATGATTTTTGTAAGCATGCAGATAAATCACTTATTAACTCTTTAATTTTAGGAGTTTTATGTGGATTATCAATAGCACAAAAACATATTAATTTTACTCACTATGATCTTCACGTTGATAATATTTTAATAAAGGAATGTGAGCCTGAAGCAATATTTGTATATAATATAGGAGGAGATAGATTTGTAGTGCCTACATTTGGTTTTTTTCCAGTTATTATCGATATGGGATTAAGTTATTGTAAAGCAATTGAAAATGGACCAACAAGAACACCAATTGAATTTTATAATAAAGGCTTACAATCAGTTATATATGATAAGTTTAATGATATTCATCATTTCTTATTAAGTGCTCTTTATGATATTGAGTATGATGAGGAAGAATTTTATTATTTATCTACAAAGATATTATATTTCTTCCGTTATTTACCAGTATTTAGAAAGACAGGTTGGAAGACATTACCAAGTGATGTATTATCATTAACAATGAGACATCTTGTAAAGGCATGTAGAGGATTACCAACAATTGTAAAAGAAGAGGGAGAAAAGAAATATAAAAGTAAGATTGATGAATTAAGACAAAAGAAAATTGAGAAACGTAATCGTGAAATGGGTATAGTTGAAGAAGAAAAATATAGAAAACAATTAGGTTTGTATGATTTTTCTGTATGGGTTGATTTAGATAAAGATTTATTACAAGTATTATCTTTAGGTATTCCATTACCTTGGACTAATGAATTACTTAAGGAAATTACTGAAAGATTTTCTGAATTTACAGATGAAAATACTCCATTAATAGATGCAGCTATAGGATGGTCATTTATTACACTTATAAGGGAATTTCAAAAGTTGTATGAGTTAGAAACATTTGATGATGTAAATGATTTGTTCTTTGTAATAAGAGAGTTATCTACAATTGTATATGAGAATTGGAATATTATTACACGTGATATTTCCAAGGATACATCAAAGAAATTATTTAATGATTATAAACGTAAATTAATACCTGATTTTAGAGATTCAATGTATAAACTTGATTGGACTAATGTATTAGTTAGTTGTAAGTATGTATTAAATATTTTAAGTGTATTATATCATAGATATTTACAAGATAATATTAAGGTTATTGATGAATTATATGAAAAAGTACCAATGAAAGATATAAATGAGTTGATTAAATTTTATATTAAGAATATAGCAATAAGACCAAAATATTCTAGAGACACTATATTATATGTATGGGATAGTGATAAAAAGAGTAATGAAAGAATATTATTAAGAGATAAATTAAGCTTGAAAGAAATAGAAGAATTAGATAATATGACACCTGTTATGAGTAGTAAAAAAATAATTAAGTTAATTCAAAAATAAAAAGAAAACTTTTTTTTTATAACAAAGTAATTATAAATGAGTAGTCAAAATTGTCCTTTAGGCGGTAGATGTTGTCAAGGAGAAAGTGAGATATTTTGGCTGAATGACCCTCAAAAGTTATTTTGTAGTTATTCTCCTATTCCACATGGCAATTTAGCTTCAGGTGAGCGTTTAAATGCATTAACGAGATTTGTTATATATTTATCTATTATTATGTTATGTACTGGTTATAAGCATACAAGAGGATTTTTTATTCTTGGTGTTATGTTTATTGTATTAATATATATTACAAGTACAAAGAATGAAAAAGAAGGGTATGCTGTTGTTAAAGAAATTGGTTTAGATGGTGTTTATCAAAATAAACAAATGAACGGTGTTCCTTTACCTTCAAATTATTCACCAAATTTAAAATTATCAAAAGAATTAACTAATATTGCAAATGAAGAATTAATTCCTGTTTATGAACCTAATGAAAGTAGTTTTCAAGGTGCAGGAGATGAATACTTAAAAGCAACTTCATTTGATTTTGAAGGAGGAAATAGAGATGTAGAAGCAGATATTCAATACTATACACCAAAGACAGGAGTTAATAGAAGAACAATGATTAATCCTGTTATTCCTCCACGTATATTTGACCACGATCACTTTGGTAAGGAAAGCACACAAATATCAAAGACACATACATCACGTATTACAGATTTAACTGATGATTTAGATTTAGGAAATAATCATGGATTAGTAATGGATGATCCATATAAGTTAGGAAATCCATATAAATTAAATAGAAGAGTACCTAATGGTGTTACAATGATGAATAGAATTGGTGATACAGGAAATACAAGAACAGGATTACAAGATGATGGTGTATATACAGGAGGTCAATTCATGGATAGATATCCAGATAGCAGAGATTTTGCAAAGAATTATCCACATTTAAATCCTGAAGAAAATCCAGATAGTATTAAAGCTGCATCTAATGCGTATGAATCAGGACAAATCCAACAAACAAAGAATACACCAGATAATATTGTACCTATAGAAAGACCTAAGAAAGTTAAAGAAGGATTTGACTTTGTTAATTTAAATGAAAGTGAAGTTATTAATGATAATTTTGGAGGATTAGGTAATAATGTAAATACAATTGATACATCATATAATAAATTTAACAGAGCACGTCCTAATGTATCAGTTGTTAATGACCAATTATTACAAGAAAGTCCAACATATATTTATAACAATTCCTATTTCGAACAACCTGAAAGAAGAGTTTTCTTAAATGAAATTCAACCTAATTTATATAGTTATTCTATGAATCAAGAACCAATTAATAGTAATATTGGTATAAGTTATAATCCTCAACCTGCTCCTGTTTATCTTGACCAAGTTAATAATAATGGTGTAAATATGCCTTTATATTCTCGTATTGACCCTCAATTAGTACGTAGTGATGGTACATCTGGACAAATTAATTCACAACCATTAAGAACAGAATGGTCTGCTAATTATTCTAACTATATTGCACCTTCTTCCTCGGTTAATTTTGAAGATATTTATGATCCAAGATTTTCAAGCTACGGAGACCCATATCGTAGCTATGCAGATATTAACCTAGGCCAAACTAAATATTATTATTCAGACTCGGATGCGGTTAGACAACCAAACTTTATAACACGTTCGAATGTAGAGTTTGTTGAATATAGAACACCTCAAAATCAAGTATGGCCAGAATACAATAGAACAGTTTCTTTAGACGATATGAGAGTAAGAGCGGAAAATCAGACAACAGCAGATGAATTATTTCATAGAGAAGATATGATGTCTCACAAGATGGCTAAAATTAACCGTGAAAGTTGGTCTCAACGTTTTGCTCCATTACGAAAGACTAATAATAGCAGTATTGGCCCATATTAAATTATTTAGTTTAATGTTATTTCAATTATAAAATAACATTAATTAGTAACTTTATTAACTTCAAAGTTACAATTTTCATACTCTTCTACCAACTTCTTTTTATCATTAAAAACCCAAAGTAATGTATTATATCCAAGTTCTTTTGCAGAAAGTAATTTGCTTTGTGTATTATCTTTTTCAAGTTTATAAGTCCATGTACTCTTAACCTCTATTAATAAGTTTTTAGATGATATGAATATATCTATATAATATCTATGAGATTTGTTATCTGTATCTTTCCACCATATCTCAGGAACTTTTGTTCTTTCAGTTATTATATCGGATTCTTCTATTTTCCATTCTTTTACCAGTATATCTAAAGCCAATGGTTCATAGCCTTGAACTTTTATTTTATTACCTGAAGGAAGAATGTATTCTTTAGGATTTAAACCAGAATTTAAACTTTTTATAGATATATCAGGATTTTGCATTACATTTTTAACTCCATATCTTTCTAAACATGTAGCTTCAACTTTTTCTTTTACTTCTTTACATTGAGTAGGATAATTAACACCTCTTCTTTCTAAGTTAGTAGTTTTTACTTTTTCTTTTACAATTGGATTTTTTAATGGATGAGAGTATCCTGAATTTTGAAAATATGTTTCTTTAACTTTTTCTTTTATTTCTGGTACTTGTGAATAATTTTTGTATCCAGTTTTTACAATACAGTTATTAATCTTTTTTTCTATAATTTCAGGATTTTTAGAAGGATTATCGTATCCTGTTTTTTCTTTGTATGTTTTTTTAGATTTTAATATTATATCGGGGTTACTTAAAGGACAGTCATAACCTGTTTTTTCTTTATATTTAATTTTCATTTTTTCTTTTACATCTGGATTTTGTGTTGCATGTTCATAACCTGTTTTTTCTTTATATGTATTTTTCATTTTTTCTCTTGTAGAAGGGTTTTGTAAAGGGTTTTCGTATCCTGTTTTTATTAAATTTGTTTGTTTTATTTTTTCTTTTATCTCAGGTCTTTTACTATTATATTCATACCCTGTTTTTTCTAAATTAGTTTGTTTTATTTTATTTTTTATTTCTTCATTTTGAAAAGGGTTTGTATTACCAAATTTAGTAATACAAGTATTTTCAAACTTAACTAATGCATTTTTAGAAGTACATATTTTACAATAAGCTCTTCCTTTATTTAATATATTTTCAAAACGTTTTTCACTATCTTCTCCGCAACTACATTTGAATTTAATAATTGTTTTAGAATTCAATTTCTCATACTCTCCTATAAGCTCTGCATTATCTCTTTCAAGACACTCATTAAGTAATTCTCTTGTATATTTAACCATTATACCTTATAACAAGATAAAATAAATATTAATTATCATTTAACCCAGAAGTGTAATTCAAGGTTAAAAATATAATTATTAAATGATAAATGATGATTGAATTTGCTTATGCATTATTAATGTTAAATATAGCTTGTATGTTGGGTTTAATGTATTCTATCTACATACATGCATCAAATAACTTTAAATTAGAAGATAGTAGCGATAATGAATTAAGCAGTGATTCAGAAGAATTAGAAGAAGAATATGTAATTAATCAAGCGGTTGGAAAGAAAAGAAAAAGAGCTCAAAGAGTTTCTCCTATTCCTTTTAAACAAGGTAAAATAACACCTCCTCCGATTGAAACTATTGATGAGTGTAACGAGGACATCGAAGAAACAGAAGAAAATATCGAAGTAGGTGTAAATGAAATACCTTGTGAAGATTATTTTGAACCTGTTAATTTTACAAATAAAAGGGTAGAGTGTAAAGAAGATTAAAACTTGAAAGTTCCAGGAAAATAAGCAGGATGATGAATAGCAGGATCAAATGTTATTCTTTGTGGTACTTTCATCATAAGTATAATACTAAGTGCTAAAAGAAGATACATTATAACTATGTTTATGCACATTTATAATGTAAATTAAAAATAAATTAAAATAATAAAACATCTTTATCGCTTTTATCTTCTTTCCCATACATTATATGCTCATATAAACTTGATAAATATGGATTTTCTTCATTATAAATTAAACTTTGTAAGCATTCTACAAAATCGTCTTCTAATATCTTTATCTTACCATCATCTTTAACCTCTGATTTTAATTTTATATCTTTAACATTATCGAGATTAAGTGTTTCCTTGTATAAATTTGATTTCTTAATCGCTTTTAAATCATTATCATCACCTTTAATAACTATCTTAAATTCAATATCTGGATTTTCATTTATTTTTTCTTGAACGGATTCTAAATCTTCAATTGTAGTATATAAAATCTTTTTTCTTCTAATACTTAAATATACTTCTTCTATATCTACATCTCCATCTTCTACTGTAATTAATGCAATACTTTTATCATCTCCTTCTCCAAAAGAATGCTGCATACTACTACCTGTATAATATAAGTTTTTCTTTACTTTTTGTTTATCGTGCATATGTCCTGAAATAATAAGAGGATATTCATCTTTCCATTCTTCTACATTTGAAGAAATAATAGGACCCATTTTAGCTCCATTTAATGTTTGATGAGCGAAGATTATATTACATTTTTTCCATTCTTCATTAAGAGTAGAAAGCGCTTCTACAAATCTACCTTCAGGTACATAAGGACAAAATGCTAAATTTTCATAAATAATTGGATAATCAACAATAGTTAATCCATCCCAACCTTTTAATACATTTAACCAATGATTTTGAGTTAAAAATATAGTGTTAGAAGTAGCATCATGATTTCCAACTAAACAATATACTTGTTTATTATGAGATACTAACATTTTAAAGAATGATAATGCACTGTTAAGAGCATCTGTATGAAGTTTTTCGTGAGTATGAAGGATATCACCCAATACAACTACTAAATCAACTTTATTCTCATTTAAGTAGTTATCGATGGAAGTAGTAAATTGTTTGCTTTCAGATATATTATCTACATGAAAGTGAGGATCTCCTATTGCTAATATTTTCATTTTTATATTAATGAGTTTAAATTAATATAAAAAATCAATTTCGGTTATTTGACCTAAAGTCAAATTAA
>Ga0255219_1000202_pt1 | contig 17555 bp, 14 predicted proteins | sample Miss_Colum_RepA__FD_183037 | JGI IMG/M metagenome (GOLD analysis project Ga0255219, IMG submission 183037) | Freshwater microbial communities from Mississippi River, Louisiana, United States - Miss_Colum_RepA_8d | ecosystem: Environmental > Aquatic > Freshwater > River | place: USA: Louisiana...
GAGAGTACCAGCAGGAAGACGCAGTCTTTCGCGGGGTGGAAATGGATGTGAACTGGCAGCTGAACGAGCGCGTGGGGATGCGGCTGTTTGGTGACGTGACCCGCGGTTCGCTCGACGACAGCGGTGCAGTGCCACGCATGCCCCCACGCCGCGTCGGCTTCGAGGTTTCAGTGGCCGAGGGTCCCTGGAACGTGCATGCCTCTGTCATGATGGCGGACAGGCAGGACCGTGCCGGCCGGAACGAATTGCCGACCGACAGCTGGACCCGGCTCGATCTCGGTGCAGACTACAAGGTCAACCTGCGTAGCGACGGCGAACTGCTGATCTTTGCCCGCGGGCGCAACCTGGGCGATGACACCATCCGGCTGTCGACGTCGTTCCTGCGCAGCTTTGCGCCGGAGATGGGGCGCTCACTGGAGACCGGGCTGCGTTATCGCTTTTGAGCGCAGGTGCCGCTGCAGGAACTCCACGACCTGACGCTGATGCTCCGCTGTGAAAAAGGCGTCGCCGCCATGGGCGGCGCCGTGGACGACGTCGAGCGTGACTGGCAGATTCGCCGCCTTGTAGACACCCCACATCTGCAGGGTCTGGTTGATCGGCATCTGCGGGTCGCGATCGCCATGCAGCAAAAACAGCGGTGGATCGCCGGCATCTACGTGCAGCACGGGGCTCGCCATTTTTGCGAGATCTGGTTGCTGTTCCGGCAGATCACCCAAAAGCAATTTCAGGGCCGGTTCGCGCACTCCCACGCCGAACGGCGTGGACTGCGCGAGGATGGTCGTGAGATCGGTGGCCGCAAAGTAGCTCACGATGGCCTGCACGGCGGAGGACTGCTCCAGGTTGCCACCTACGTCACCCTCCAGCGCTGCAACGCCCGTTGTCACTCCGGCGAGCAGCGCAAGGTGTGCCCCCGAGGACTCTCCGGTGAGGGCGATGCGCGAAGGATCATAGCCGTGCGCTGCCGCGTTGGCGCGCAGGAAGCGAACGGCTGACTTGATATCCTGCACGTTGGCAGGAAACGGTGCCTCCGTGCTCTGGCGGAAATCCACAGACGCGACAGCAAAGCCCTCGGCCAGCAGACGGCGGGCAAACGCTGCACCAGCCGTCCGGTCACCGGCGCGCCACGCGCCGCCATGCACGTAGACCACGAGCGGTGCAGCCTCGGACTCTGGCAGGTAGAGGTCGAGCGCCAGCGGCTTGCCCTCGACCGTGGCATACACGAGGCCCGAGACTTCGGCAGCCTGCAGCACGGTGCTGGCCAACCACAACAGTCCCAGCAGTGACGTTCGAATGATGCAGCCAGCCATGTAGCCTCCCCTCGCGGTTGTTGGAATCCTGTGTGCTGCGTCGGCCGCCCAGCTCCGTCATGGCGCCGCGCGCGGACGTTGTGCCGCCAGTGCGGCGTTGGCTCGATCGATCAGATAGGCGCGGACATCCTCTGCCGTGTCGGGTGTCAGCACGTTGGCAAAGGACACCATGCCATTCTGGCTGCGGACACCGTCGAGCACCACGGCCCGGAACAAGTCGGCACTCGCCAGCGCTGGCGACACGGCCAACTCCGGAAACAAGCCGCGCCGCAGCAGTCCACCGGCGTTGCCGACATCGCTGTGGCAGATCCAGCAATTGTCGAGATACAGGTTCTCGCCCCGGGCGATCTGTTCCGGGCTTGCCACCGACGGCGGCGGTGCAAGGGCCGGCGGCGTGTAGCTTACCGGCTCCGGCAGGGTGCCGCTGGCACCGAGCCTGAACACCAGCAGTCGTGAGTAATCGGGGGCGTAGTACTGGCTGTTGGAGCGGCCAGCGACGACAGCAACGTACTGTTCACCCTCGGCCGTGAAGGTGACCGGGGCCGCCACCACGCCGGTTTGCGTATCGAGGGAGCGCCACAACTCGGTACCGCTGGCCGCATCGTAAGCGGCGAGGCCGCGCTGCTGCCCCTTGAACACCAGTCCGCCAGCCGTGGCGAGCATACCGGCGGCCGGGCCCTCGATCTTCCAGCCTGGCTGTCCGGTCACCGGGTTCCACGCCACCAGATACTGACCACTCGGCAGGTCGGCCGCAGCGTTGGGCCCGAGTTCAGCCGCGGCCGCGGCCGGGTCGACACCGAGGTTGCTGGTCAGCGGATCGGGATCGAAGTCGCGATCGTAGGCGTAGAGGAACGAGTTGTCGGCCGCCGACAGGAAGACGTATCCCGTCTCGGGATCGAAGGCCATCGGATGCCAGTTGTGGGCACCGGACGGCGCCGGCTGCTGGGCAAAAGCCTTGCCGGTCTTATCGAAACGCGCTGCCGGATTTTCGATGGGCCGACCGGAAGCATCGATACCGGTAGCCCAGTTGAGCGCTGCATAGGGCGTTCCGGAGATGAACTGGCCAGTCGCCGCATCGAGCACATAGAAGAAACCGTTCTTGGGTGCCTGCATCACCACGCGGCGGGGACTGCCATCGATGGGCAGCGTCGCTACCACGATGGGCTGGGTGGCCGTGTAATCCCAGGTTTCGCCTGGCGTGGTCTGGTAGTGCCACACGTAGCGTCCGTCGTCCGGATCGAGTGCAACGATGGAGGACAGGAACAGATTGTCACCGCCGCCGGGACTGCGAATATCCTGGTTCCAGGGCGAGCCATTGCCGGTACCGACGTAGAGGAGATCAAGCCCGGCATCGTAGGCCATCGAATCCCAGACCGTGCCGCCCCCACCGAGTTTCCACCACTCGCCATTCCAGGTCTTCGCGGCCATTTCCATGGAGGCGTTCTCGAATCCGAGAGCGGGGTCGCCGGGCACCGTGAAAAAGCGCCAGGCTAGCGCCCCGGTCTCCGCATCGAACGCCGACACGTAACCACGCACGCCATATTCGGCACCGCCGTTGCCGATGATCACCTTGCCTTTGATCACGCGGGGTGCCCCCGTGATGGAGTACGACACGTCACGCGAAATGAGGGTATCGGTTTCCCACAGCTTGGTACCACGCTCGGCGTCGAGTGCGATGAGGCGACCATCGATGGTGCCCACGAACACCTTGCCATTCCAGATGGCGGCTCCGCGGTTGACGACGTCACAGCAGGCCCGTACACCCCATTCGCGCGGCACCTCGCTGTCGAAGACCCAGCGCGCTGCGCCGGTGGCCGCATCGTAGGCGCGTACGTTGCTCCAGGCGGTGGTGACATAGATCACGCCATCCACCACGAGCGGAGTGCTCTCCTGACCCCGGGGAATGTTGAAGTCGGCGTACCATGCCAGTCCGAGCCCCGCGACATTGTCGCGGGTTATCTGCTGCAGCGGGCTGTAGTGCTGCTCGTCGTAGGTTCTGCCCGTACTCATCCACTGACCGGGCTCACTGTCGGCCGCCAGCAGGCGTGCTTCCGTCACGTTGCCCTGCCGAGGCGTCGCGTCAGCCCCCGCTGCGGCAGTGGCAGCAGCTTCGCCGGTGGTCACCGGCGGAGCCTCAGCGCCACAGCCCAACAGCAGACTACCAAGGACGAGGCTGAGTAGGAGTTTTTTTACGGGGGACATGATGCTGCTCCGTGAGGGGCGGCCACAGAGGCCGCTGCGAGCACGCACCCTTCTGCTTTATAGTTGTTGGGCGCGTCTATGGCGGCAAGCTTAACCCGCGACTTCGGGGTGACCAAGTACCTTCCCCCTGGATTCGTCCCGCCGCACTGAGCCTGTTGTTCCATGATCCGTCCCGGGAGTTGCCATGATTCACCGACTGCTTATGCTTGCTGGGCTACCGCTGTTCTCCCTGCTGCTGGTATCGCTGTGGAGTTCTCCCGTGGCTCTGGCTGCGCAAGCTGGCGAGGCACCGGCAGCAGCACCGCCAAGGGCAGTGCGGATAACGTCGACCCGAGAGTCGGCCACCAGCAGCAGTGCTGAGGGCGCGGCCAGCCAGGTCAAGCGCTGGAGTACGAACAAACCCGCCATGGGCGACCGAGGCCGGTCTGCCAGCTCTGCCACGCTGCCCCTCGACGTGCTGATTCCCTACCGACTGGGCGTTGGCAGCAATCCATGGGTGGTGGTGCAGTGGCCGCAGAGCGTGGGCAATGGCCTGCCCCGGCAGGCTGTCGGAGCGAGAAACGCAGCCTCGGCACCCGTGCTCTTGCTCGACCTCGAGGGGCGCTGCTGGGAGAGCAGCTTGCAGGCATCCGGCCAGGAAGTGCGCAAGGAACTGCCCGCAACGGCCTGTGATTTCTGACGACCGTCTGCGTCGCCGGGTCGGCCTGACTAGCCGAAGCGGACACTGACGGCAGCACCACCCCATTCGCTGGTCTGGATGTCGGTGGCGCCACCATAGGCACTGACGATCTCCACGACGACCGCCAGGCCGATGCCCTGCCCACTCTTGGCCGTGTCGGCACGCGCGCCTCGCTGCAGTACGAAGTGACGGTCGTTGGCCGCCACACCGGGTCCGTCATCATCGATGGTCAGCAGCAGTGCCTTGCCTTGCTGTGTAGCAGTGACCCGTACGCGTCGATGGCCGTACTTGAAGGCGTTGTCGAGCAGATTACCGGCGACCTCCAGCAAATCGCTTTCTTCCCCGAAAAACTGCACGCCTGCCGCACAGCGCAGCTCCACCTGCATTTGTTTATCGCGGTAGACCTTCTGCAGGGCAGCCGCCAGTTTTTCGATGAGCGGCAGCACAGAGACAGGCCGCGCCATCGGCAGCTGGCTGCCTTTCACGGCGCGCTTGAGCTGGTAGGAGACGATCTGATCCATGCGCTGCAACTGTTCGTGCATGTCCTGTCGCTGGTCTTCACTCAGCGCGGCAGCGCCCTGCGCTTCCTGCAAGGCCGTGGAAAGCACGGCCAGTGGCGTCTTCAGGCTGTGGGCCAGATCGCCGAGCGTGGTACGAAAGCGATTCTGTCGCTCCCGCTCGCTCTTGATGAGCAGATTGAGGTTCTGTGTGACGCCCTCGAGCTCCTCGGGGTAGTGCCGCTGCAGTTCGTTCTGGGCGCCGGTCTCGATGGCAGACACTTCACGCGCGAGCTGCTGTAGAGGTTGGAGTCCCCAGCGCAGCAGCAGGTACTGGGCAATACTCAGGAGAACGGTCAGTGCACCGAACCAGACGTAGAGGTTGGTGCGGAAGGCTACGATTTCGGCCACGGAGGGCGCATTGGTTTCCAGCACGACAAAGAAGAACGTTTCGTCCAGCGATTGCCAATAAGTACGGTAGGCAGCCCACGCCAACACATCCTGCTCGATCGCCAATTCCCCGTAAGTGGTCTGGCCGGGGAGTTGCTGCATGTCGGCCAGCCCGGCGGTGTCGGCCACCAGATTGAGCGCAGAGGCACTGCGCCAGAGCTCGCGGCCAGCCGCATCGTAGATGAAGCCGTAGAGCCCGGAGTCGATCTGCGAAAAGCGCGCTTCTTCCAGATCCGGCACGAAGAAGCCCCCTCGCTCCGGTTCGGCCACTCCCACCAGTGCGTAGACCTGCAACTGCAGGCGTTCTGCCACCGCGGCGGCCACGCTTTGCTTGAAGGCACGGTCGAGCACGTAGCCCGCCACACCGAGAAAGACCACCAGCAACATCCCGAATGCCAGCAACAGACGCCGGCGCATGGAATAGCGGGCGTCAGCGGCCCTTGGCGGGAACATTGAAGCGGTAGCCCTGACCGCGGATCGTGTCGATCGGCTTCAGCGTCTCGTCCGGATCGAGTTTCTGACGCAGACGTCGGATAAAAACCTCCAGCACATTGCTGTCCCGATCGTGGTCCTGCTCGTAGAGGTGTTCGGTCAACTCGGTCTTGGATACCACCTTGCCGGGGTGCAGCATGAGATATTCCAGTACCTTGTACTCAAAAGCAGTCAGCTCGACGTCCTTGTCCGCGACGCGCAGTTTCTTCGCCGTCGTATCGAGGCTGAGGTGGGCAAACTCCAGCGTTGGCTTGGCAAAACCGGCCGCACGACGCAGCAAGGCATTGAGGCGTGCGCGGATCTCCTCGGTCTGGAAGGGCTTGACGACATAGTCGTCTGCACCGGCATCCAGACCAGCGACCTTGTCGGTCCAGTTGTCGCGGGCGGTGAGAATGAGGATGGGAAACAGCAGCCCACGCGCGCGGATCGTCTTGATGAGGGAGATGCCATCCAGTTCGGGCAGACCGAGATCGATGATGGCTGCGTCGTAACCGTACTCGGTGGCGTGGAACAGGGCAGTCTTGCCGTTGCTTGCGCTGTCGACGACGAAAGACTGGTCCTCGAGCGCCTTTACCAGACGCGCCCGCAGCAGGTCCTCGTCCTCGACCACCAACAGTCTCATGGCCGGACTCCGCTGGAAGGACGCGTGGTGGGACAACAGGGGCTCATTCGGAGGGACGCAGGACCTGACCGTTGTCGGCGTCGACGAAGACATTGAATACCGTGCCCTCCTCGTCCATGCGCACACGCCAGCGACGTCCCTCGAGGCGAATGCTCAGTACACGACCCGGATAGGCACCGCGTGCCAGATCGGAGGCTTCGCGCCGCGTGACTCGGGTGCCGTCTTCCTGCTCTTGCGGGGCCAGCAGCTCGTTTTGCACGCGCGGAGCACTTTGCCCCCGCGGCAGGAACTGCTCGAGCTGCGCAAAAACCTGCGCGGTGGCCGGCTGGGACAGCCAGCAGGCGACAATCAGGGAGAGCATCGGCATCTTCATGGCACGGCAGACTCTGGCATGGCAACAGGGAAGCGGTCAAAGCAGTGGCAACCGTTCGGTGGCGGGCATTGTAGCCAGCACACAAAGTCCAACCAACCGGTTTACCCCGGGCGCCCGATAGCCATGCAAACGCCGGCTTACTGCCGGGGCCTGACTGTAGGCACGCTCGACTTAACGAGGACTGAACTGCCACGGGCCCGCCGGCGCTCGCTCAAGCACCGATCTGGCGCAGCCAATCCTGCAGGTTGTAGTGGTTGCTCACCCGAGTGATCTGACCGGCGTTCAGCTCAAAAAAGGTTCCCACCCGCAGACGGTAGGTCTGGCCGCGCGCCGGCGGCAGATCGCTGTCGGTGCTGAGGTAGGTGCCGGTCAACAGGAATTCGGCTGCCGCCCGTTTTCCATCAGCGCTGTACAACAGACACGGGGCGTGGACCTGTTCGCGATAGCAGCGCTCCATATGCTGCAGGAAGTCCCGAAACAGAGCCTTACCATGGCGCGGGGCGCCCTGACAGGGCTCATGGACCACATCGTCGCTCAGCAACGCCAGCATGCCGTCGTAATTGCCGGCGTTGAAACATTGGTAGTACTGCTCGAGAACACTGCTCATCGGTTTCCTTGCAAGACTGCGGGGTTCATAAGTTGCTGAAAAGTGCCGCCATTACTGGCCGGGTGGCGCCAGCGGGGGTGTGTCGCGGGCCACGATGGCTCGGTCGACCATGTAGGCGCGTATCGAATCCGTCTCGGCCGGCGTCAACTTGCCTTCGAAAGAGGCCATGCCTCTGTCCTGGCGGATACCCCCGAGCACCACCTGATCAAAGGCCTGCTGGCTGTGGAGCAGGGGGGACCGGCGCAGATCGGGGAACATGCCGCGGCTGGCGCCACCGTCCCCGTGGCAGATGGCACAGGCACCGCCGTACAGCGTGGCGCCGGCAGCTACCAATTCCGGCGTGGCAAATTGCTCGGGAGGCGCAAACGGTGCCTGCGTAAACTCGGCGTTGGGGGGCAGCGTCGCCGTGCCTCCCAACTTGAACACCAGCAGGCGCGCGTAGGTGGGGGCGTAATAGCCACCGGGAGACTGCCCTCCCACTACCTGAGCGAGGTACTGCTCGCCGTCGAGGGCATAGGAAATGGAGCCTGCCGAGATGCCGGCCTGGATCCGGTAGGACCAGATTTGTTCACCATTGTCGGCACGGAATGCCAGCAGTTCCTGGGTCACCGGGTTGCCGGTGAAGAGGACATTGCCGGCAGTCACCTGCATACCCACCGAAGCCCCGGTGGGACGCTCGGAACTCCAGACTTCTCTGGCCAGCACCGGGTCCCAGGCCAGCACCTTGGTGGATCCTCCGCGCGGGATGGTATTGCCCGGTTCATCGTAGGCAGCATCGCCTCCGGTGAAGTTCACATTGAGGTTGAAGTTGCCCGGGCTACCGTTCGGGTTGACGGTGTAGGCGATGCTGCTCTCACGCGCTGGGATATAGAGCAGGCCGGTCAGCGGACTGTAGGCCATGGGATGCCAGGAGTGGGCTCCCACCGGGCCGGGCTGCGCGATGCGTGGCCCCTCCGCCCGCGTGTAACGGGCGCCATCGTTGATGACGGGACGCCCCGTGGCAAGGTCATAGCCGGTCGTCCAGTTGACCGGCACGAAATTGTCGGCGACCAGCAACTGCCCCGTGGTGGCATCCATCATGTAGTAGTACCCGCTCTTGGTGGCCTGCATGGCTACATGACGGGTGGCGCCATCGATCTCGATGTCGGCCAGGGTGATCTGCTGGACGGCATCGAAGTCCCATTCTTCTTCCGGGATTTCCTGGAAGTGCCAGCGGTATTCACCGGTATCGGCATCCACGGCAACCACCGACACGGTGAACAGATTGTCACCGCCCTGCGGACTTCTGGCTTTGGCGTTCCACGGCGCGCCGTTGCCTACGCCAAACAACACGAGATTGGTCCGCGGATCATAGGTAATGGCATCCCAGGTGGAGCCGCCGCCGCCCTTTTCCCACCAGTTGCCGCTCCAGGTCTTGGCGGCCATTTCCATCGCCGGCGATTCGAAGCCAGCTGCCGGGTTACCCGGCACCGTGTAGAAGCGCCAGACCAGCGCACCGGACTCGGCATCATAGGCGCTCACGTAGCCCCGGTAGAGGTACTCGGCACCAGCGTTGCCGATGAACACCTTGCCATTGGCAACGCGGGGGGCACCGGTGATCGTATAGAACTTGCTCTGATCGGTGGTGACCGTACTCCAGACTTCCCGCCCGGTGGCTGCGTCGAGGGCTACGAGGCGACCATCGTAGACGCCCACATAGATTTTGCCGTTCCAGGCCGCCACGCCGCGATTGACCACATCGCAGCAGCCGCGCGCTCCGAACTCACCCGCCACCTTGGGGTCGTACTCCCACAGCAGCGCCCCGGTGCGGGCGTCGTAGGCATTCACCTTGCTCCAGGACTGGGAGACATACAGCACACCGTCGATCATGAGTGGGGTGGATTCCTGACCACGGTTGGTGGAGAAATCGGCAAACCACGCCAGACCGAGCTGACTTATGTTGTCGGGAGTGATCTGGCTGAGCGCACTGAAGCGCTGCTCGTTGTAGCTGCCCCCGTAGGTCATCCACTGGTCGGGTTCGGCGGCGGCATTCAACAACCTGTCCCGAGTGACATTGGCGAAGGAGGTGGTGGCCGCGGTAGCCGTCGGCTCGCCCGCGGGCGCAGGGGCCTCGCCGTCGCCGCAACCGGCGAGCAGCAGGGCCAGCAGGCCAGAAAGCGCAGTGAGGTTCTTGGGCATGGGGACTTTCTCCTGGAGTTCTTCTGGAGCCGGCACCACTCAGCCAGCGTGGGTTGCGTCGGTGAGCATCAATCGGCACCGTGCATCATGCGGCGGATCAGCGGGGCCACGAGTAGCATGACCAGGGCGACGCCCAGCGAAATGTAGCCCACCTGCGAGTAGACAGCGGCGAAAGTTGCCTTGGCAGCGGCCACGTCGACCAATTGTCCCCCGATGGTTTCTGCCCCAGTCGCCTCGCCAATGACGCCTGCCAGGTAGTTGGCAAGACCGCTGTAGAGAAACCAGGCGCCCATCGTCATGCCGACCGCGCTGGCGGGGGCGAGCTTGGTGACAGCCGAGAGACCGACTGGCGACACCATGAGTTCACCGATGGTGTGGATCCAGTAGATCAGGAAGATGAACATGACGGCTGTCATGCCGTCCGAGCCTGACGAGTTCATGCCGACCACCAGCGACAGGAAGCCAAGTCCCGCCATGGCCACTCCCAGAGAGAACTTGACCGGGGCTGACGGATTCAATCCCCGCTTGGCCAACGCAATCCACAGCCAGGCCATGAGCGGAGCGAAGATCACGATGTACATGGCATTCAGGGCTTGGAACACCGGCGACGGCACGGTAAAGCCGAGCAGTGTCCGGTCCACGAGACGGTCGGTGAACAGGGTAAGCGACGAGCCCGCCTGCTCGAACAGCGCCCAGAAGGGAATCTGCGCGAGGATGAAATAGACACTCGCCAGCATCCGGTCGCGGTCCGCCCCTTGGCACTTCAGGAACGCGTACGCCACCAGAACCACCAGCAGGATTACACCGAGCATGCCCACATAGCCGTCATTGACCAGATGCGAATTCATCACCAGCAGAATGGAAATGGCGACGATGGCCAGCCCGGTGAGGTAGCAGAGATGTTCGACGGTTAGCGGACCGGCCACCTTGCTGCGCAGCTTGGCCGGATCCGGGGGTTCGGCCCGCCCCTCCAGCCAGTGCTGGAAGCGCAGGAAGGTGAACAGCCCCAGCACCATGCCGATACCGGCCAGTCCGAAGCCGTACTTCCAGCCATAAGCGATGCCCAGCCAGCCGCAGAGTATCGACGCGAGGAAGGCACCCAGATTGATCCCCATGTAGAAGATCGTGAATCCCGAGTCGCGTCGCGTGTCGCCGAATCCATACAGGGCGCCGACGATGGTGGAAATGTTGGCCTTGAGAAAGCCAACCCCGGCGATGATGAGGGACAGGGAGAGGTACATGACGTTCTGGTAGAACGGATCCGGATCCGTGCGTAGCACATAAGCATCGACAGCAATGACTGCCGGCAAGCCAACCGCCGCGGGATCCTCGATGAGCATCTGGGTTGCGCCGTCACTGAAGCGAATAAGGGATTCTCCGCTGGCAGAACGGACGATTTGGTTGGCATCTCCACCGCGCCCGTCCAGCGTCAACTGGTACTCCTGTCCCTGGTAGGTCATCAGCTGACGCGCCCCGCTGCCCTCGAACGCCATGCCGATATGGCCAAGCACCAGCAGCAGGGCACCATAGGTCACGGCCTTGCGCGATCCGAGGTACTTGTCGGCGAGCGTGCCACCAATGATGGTCATGACATAGACCAGCGCCGTGTAGGCGCCATAAATGGCTGCCGAGCGCTCATCGGAGAACAGGAAGTGCTGCGTTAGATACAGGATGAGCAGGCTGCGCATCCCGTAGTAGGAAAAGCGCTCCCACATCTCCGTCATGAACAGAATGAAGAGACCGCGAGGGTGGCCGAGGATGGTCTTGGAGCCAGTCGAATCAGCGACGGCAGAGTTGACGGTTTGCATGCGGCACTCCGGGGTTGAACACCATGGGAAAACAGGCTTGCGGCCGCGGGATACTAGTCAGGCGCGCGGGCGAAGGGCAAGGGCTGGCGCGAGTGGCTCCCGGGGCGGCGATGGTTCATTGTTCTACCGGGGCAGCAACGGCACGCAAGGCAACGCAACGACGGCTCGCGGACCACGGCCAGCTTTCAGCCCCCCAGCCGCTCAAGCAACCAATAAGACGCAGGGACCCCGATGACATAGCTGGCCGCCCTGTCCACTTGCCAGCGCAGTCGCTCCAGTGTGGCCGCTTGCAGGTGGCGCAGGCCCCAGGCAGTCACCAGCAAGGCCAGCCCGCCCACCGCCAGAATGAAAGCCAGCTGACCCAGTTCGACGCCGATGTTGAAGAACAGCAGTGACAGCAGGACCTGGTTTTCGGCGAGACCGATTTCACCGAGCGCACTGGCAAAACCCAGTCCATGCAGGAGTCCAAAACTGAACGATACCAGCACCGGGTATTGGTAGGTGAGACTTGGGTAGTGACGCGGGCGGCTGATCTCGACGGCGAGAAACACGATGGACAAGGCGATGGTCGCCTCGACCGGTGCGATGGGTACTTGCAACCAACCCAACGAAGACAGACTCAGAGTGATGGAGTGGGCCAGGGTGAAACCGGTGACAGTGAGCAGGATGCGGCGCCAGGTGCGGGCAATCACCAGCAGCCCGAGCACGAAAAGCAAATGATCGTAGCCAAACAGGATGTGCTCGATACCCAGCAGCGAATATTCCTTGAGCACCTTGGCCGGACCATCCGCCTCTGGCACCTGCCAAGCCTGCTCAGTGGGCGGCAGGATTGCCAGCTGCGGAGCACGATCGAGCCACTCGACGCGGTAGAAGGTTGCGAGCGAAGGATTGAACTGAGGGAAGCGCAGGGAGAAATTTGTGCCGGCCAGACCTGTTGGACAGTGCCAGAGCGGCAGGGCTCCTTCGTTGCCCGCCAGTCGCTCACAACCCGCCGGCCAGACGAGACTCGGAAAATTTCGTGGCTCAACGGTCGGCGGTATGCGGAGCGAGGCCTGAAAGGTGCTCGGCAGTACCTCAATGATGGTCACCGCGACCGGCCGTGCATCGTGCGCCTGTACCAGGGATGGCAGCCAAAGGCAGGCCGCCAGCAGGTGGAGCAGCAGCGATGTCGGTCGGCAGACGGCCGCCTGCTCCGTCGACGTCATGGCGCCGGCTCCAAATCCACCACGACCTGATAACCGGCCATGACCTCCTGCTCGGCTTGCTGACGGCTGCGCACGATGGCTTCGTAGCGGTAGTCGTCCAGTACGCGCTCGCGGATTTCAGCCAACGGTGGTGTGGTGGCCGGCTGGCGCGCGATCAGCATCACGAAGTGATACCCGTAGCGCGATGCGAGAGGACCTTGCCACTCGGTGTCGGACGTTTCGAGCGCCTGCAGGCTGTCGACGAAGTCTGCACCGAAATTGTTGACCACGAAGTCTTGTGTGCGCTCGACATAATTCTGCAGGAAGGGAAAGCGATCTCCGAGCTGACTCGCTTCGTCAAAGCGGAGTCGGGCAACCCGTGACCGAGCGGCGTTGGCACGCTGCAGGGCCTCGTCCATGCCCCCGCGTCCGGCGTCGAAGAAAACGTGGGTAAACGAATACACCGGGGCAACTTCGTACTCGGCAATCCGCTCACGGTAGAAGCTTTCCAAGGCTTCCTCGGAGGGGACTACCGCTTCGGCAAGCTGATTCTCGAGCAGAAACTCCACTTTCTGTACGAGACGCTGCTTGATGATGTAGTCACCTTCCTCCATGCGCATGCGCAATGCCTCGCGGTACAGCGCTTCCTCCCGGACAAAGTTCTGGATGACTTTTTCCAGCTCCTGATCGGACATGGCAGCGAGCCGCTCGCCAAACAGGGTCGGTTCGAATGCCTTGGCCTGGTATTGCAGGTAATCGAGCAGCGACTGCCTGTCCACGCGGATGAGCCGGTCTTCCTCTCCGCTCTCGTGGGCCGACTCCCCGTCACGCAAAAATACGAATAACAGGGCACCGAGCACGAAGAAGTGCAACAGCGGCTGCTGCAGGAGGCGGACCATGCGGAAGACCCGTGACTGAGGAGTGGCCGCAGTATAGTGAAAACGCCAGCCTGCTTCAGCCGGCTCTCGTCACGGAGGCGATAACCCAGACTCAGTAGCGGAAGGTCTTGGTGTACTTGAGGGCAATTTCGGCTCGCTCGCGGCTGATGTTGGTAAACACGCCTTCGGAGTCGAAGTTGTAGTTCAGGACGATGAAGAGATCTTCACCTGCCTGAGGGTTCCACCGCAGTCGGCTGTTGATGCCAACGGTGCTCGAGTTGTTGTCATACTGGATCAGGTTCACCCAGGACCACTTGGAGTTGAAAGCATAGTTGGCGTTGGCACTCACCAGTCGCACGTCGAAATTGCCGACCGGCAAGGTGATCTGCTGGTAGTCGTAGCTCCAGCTGAAGAAGAAATGTTCATCCGGACGCCAGTCGAAACCCGCCCGGTAGCGGGTCCGGTTACCCGTATAGAATTCGCCGCGGCTGATCCCGACACTCGGTGCAAAATTGCGTTGGTTCGAGACATTCAGTTCAAGGCTGTAATCCAAAAAGGAATACTTGCCGGGCGGCAGTACCACTCCGGGACTGATCTGGAATGGGCGCGTCAGACCCTCGCGGCTACGGCTCAGCCCGAGTCCTAACTGGTCACCGCGGTGGGTATTGATGTTGAGCGGCCGCGCAAACCAGCTCTCGCTCTGCATTTCCCCCGTGGCTGTGTCACGCGTGTATTCATAGCGCGAGAAGGCATTCAGGACGCGAAGGGTGGGGTGGTTCCGGAGAAAGTAGCGACCGCTGCCGTTGACCGAAAAGCTATCCACTCCCAGCCGGTTGGCAAAACCGAGCGCGGGGTTGTAGTCACTGCCGAAGTGGGAAAACGAGGTACCCCCACCGAACCCATTGTTCTGGGTTTCAAGGTTGACGCTGTAGCCGTAGGCCCTGTCGTCGCCAGTCCGACCGGGCGTGCTGGTCTGCTGCACCCAGGCGTCGCTACGCAAGGTATGGCTCTGTGAAAAGCGGGTGTTTTGGTAGCGGAAATCTGCTCCAACCAGATTGTTGTCAACGGCGGCCGTTGGGTTGCCGCTGGTGAAGATTACGCCGACTGTCGATTCGCGGAGCACGTTGGCGGAGGCCCTGCCCACGAAGAGATTAGTGCTATCCAGCAGCCCGTACTCGCCCTGCTGGACTGCCAAGGCTCCCACGTTCCACTGTCCGACCCTGCCAGTCAGTTTGACGCCCGCGTCAAGGTCCACGGGCTGCCCGGTCGCGCTGAGACCCATCTTGCGCGAATAAAATGGGATACCGTTTTGGTTGTTGCCGAAGTTGCCGCCACCACCGCCGCCGCCACCGCCACCGCGACCACCGAAGCTGAAGATGTCGACATCCTGCAGGAAGAAATCGCGCTTTTCCGGAAAGAACAACGAGAACCGCGTGAGGTTGACCTGGCGGTTGTCGACCTCAGTCGCGGAGAAATCGGTATTGAGCGTGAGCGCACCGGTCAGGTTGGGTGTGAATTTGTAGAACACGTTGAGGGAGGGATCGACACGGTCGGCGGTGCTGTTGGTGACGTAGTCCTTGTTCACGGCCATCGCCAGCGAGGGGATTACGTCCAGGCCGACACCCTGCCGGATGTTGCGGATACCCGTCAGCAACCCGGTAGTGGAGGGGTTGATGTTGCGGTTGAAGGAAGACCAGGCGATTTCTTCCCGATTACGCGCAATGGTTCGCGCGATGGTGAAACCCCATTCACTCGAGTTTGGATTGAAGTTGAGCGTGTTGAACGGTATGGCAACCTCCGCCGTCCAGCCCTGCTCATCTATCCGGCTTTCCACCAACCAAATGCCATTCCAATCGTTGTTGAGATTATTGGGGTTTTCGTAAACACCCTCCCTGCGGATTCCGTTCGGATTTACCTGGAATGAATACCCGGTACGCCTGTTGTTGAAGGTATCCAGAATGAACTCGAAAGCGTCGTCGAAGGGCATGTTGCCGCCCTGCACCATCTGTCGCGCGCTGATCAGTTCGGGGTTGCTGTCGTATAGTCGTGCAGCGACGTAGAGGAATCGCTCGGAGTATGCGAGGTAGAACTCGGATTTTTCCGTTGGCTGGCCGTGATCGACAGGCTGGAACTGGTGCATGTCGGAGAGCACCGTCGCCTGGCGCCAGAGCTCATCGTCGAGTATTCCATCGATTTTAGGAGTGAGTTCCGTGCGGACGATTTCGATGCTTTTGCGCTCGGCAGAACTGACCGGCGCATCGCCGTTGGAGACTCGGCCTGCCGGCGGTTGAGCCAGCACAGGCGCTGCCTGTGAAAGGCACAGCAGCAGGACCAAGGTACGTTGGAAAATCTTCATGAGGGACGTAATCCGAAAAGGCGCGGCAAGTATAGTTACGGGGTGGCGGAGCCCCTAGCCCATCCGAGGAATCACTTCCCAACATCCTCGGGATATTCATATTTTTTGGAGAGGTTTCTAAATGATCACTGCATGATCGACGGCATGCAGGATCGCAGCGCCCGATGCTGGCGCCTTCTGCACCACGTGTGGCTGATGGCGCCACACGAACTGGGCAGGGTACCAGGCAGGCATGCAGTGCAGTGTTGGAACACTTGGGGGCCTGAGGCACGGCTATCCCACGTCGTACAAATGAAAAGGCCGTCTTTCGACGGCCCTGTTGATCACTCGCTCGCTGTACTGTCTGCGGCGGCTGGGCGGTCCACCAATTCGATGTAGGCCATCGGTGCCTTGTCGCCGGCACGATAGCCGCACTTGATGATTCGTGTGTAGCCACCCGGTCGGGTCGCATAGCGCGGCCCGAGATCGGTGAACAACTTGCCAACGGCGGTCTTGCTGCGTGTCCGATCGAACGCCAACCGGCGGTTCGCCACACTGTCGCTCTTCGCCAGCGATATCAGCGGCTCGGCAAACATCCGCAACTCCTTGGCCTTCGCCAAGGTAGTCTTGATGATTTCATGTTCGACCAGGGAGGCGGTCATGTTGCGGAACATGGCCTGGCGGTGTGCGCTGGTTTTGTTGAATTGACGGCCACTAAGACGATGACGCATGACACTGTTTCCTACAAAGCACTGGATTGAACGAGAGTTTCCGGACGACGACGGGTTTTACGCTGCGCGGTCATCACCTTTGAGGCTGGCTGGTGGCCAGTTCTCTAGCCGCAGGCCCAGCGAGAGCCCTTTGGATGCCAACACGTCCTTGATCTCGGTGAGGGACTTCTTGCCCAGGTTGGGGGTTTTCAGCAATTCGACTTCCGTGCGCTGGATCAGATCGCCGATGTAGTAGATGTTCTCGGCTTTGAGGCAGTTGGCGGAACGCACGGTGAGCTCGAGATCATCCACCGGCCGCAGAAGGATCGGGTCGATCTTGTCTTCGTGCTTCGGCTGTTCCTTGATGGAGCTGTTCTTGAGATCCACGAACACGCTGAGCTGGTACTGAAGGATTGTCGCGGCCTGACGAATGGCCTCTTCAGGGTCGATCGTGCCGTTGGTTTCGAGCTCGATGACCAGCTTGTCAAGGTCGGTACGCTGCTCTACGCGTGCATTTTCGACGGCGTAGGTTACACGGCTTACTGGTGAGTAGGAGGCGTCGAGCAATAGGCGACCGACGGCGCGTGTTTCGCTGTCGCGCGAAACCCTCGTATCCGCGGGAACATAGCCACGACCCACTCCAACCTTGATCTGCATGTTGATGGAGGCATTCTCGTTCAGGTTGCAGATCACATGCTCCGGATTGACGATTTCCACGTCGTGCGGGAGGGTGATGTCTGCGGCCGTTACCGGCCCCTTGCCGCTCTTTCTGAGGCTAAGCGTCACCGAACTCTGCGAATGGAGCACTACTGCCAACTCTTTAAGATTGAGCAGGATGATCAGTACGTCTTCTTGTACTCCCTGAATCGCACCGTACTCATGTACGACGCCCTCTATCTCCACCTCTTCAACTGCACAGCCGGGCATGGAAGACAGCAGAATTCGGCGCAGTGCGTTGCCGAGCGTATGGCCGAAGCCACGCTCCAAGGGCTCCAGAATGACTTTGGAGTGCCACTTGTTGCTTGCCTCCACCTTGATGTCCTGCGGAGTCAGAAAATTTGCCAGCGAGATCTGCATGGAATCCCTCGTACTGTATGGGTTTATTTCGAATACAACTCGACGATCAAACTTTCGTTGATTTCGGTTGACAGCTCACTGCGCTCGGGCTTGTGTTTGTACAAGCCTTCCAACTTCTCCTGGCTGACTTCCACCCACTCCACCGAGGCGCGCGTC
>Ga0255219_1000204_pt1 | contig 17459 bp, 17 predicted proteins | sample Miss_Colum_RepA__FD_183037 | JGI IMG/M metagenome (GOLD analysis project Ga0255219, IMG submission 183037) | Freshwater microbial communities from Mississippi River, Louisiana, United States - Miss_Colum_RepA_8d | ecosystem: Environmental > Aquatic > Freshwater > River | place: USA: Louisiana...
ACGACCCTAGCATCGAGCGGCAGCACCTGGCGAATGACGCCAGAACTGGGCTTTTGTGTATCAAGCCAGCGTTGGGCGGTCTCGAGCAGCGGTTCTGAGGGTTGCGCAAGGATCGCCGGCGAGGGTGTTGCCATTAAGAGCACAAGCAGGCAGGTTTTTGCGAGGTGGCAAACCAAACGCAGAGGTGACGGGGCGAGCGGAGAACCCGCAAGTAACGACATTGGCATCAGACGAACTAAAGTTGGTGTAGCGGGTGCCGATATACTGACTATAGGTAAGAGTAGCGAATGAGTAAAGGTCGACCCTATGAAACAGTTAATTACTGAGGTTATTGGTCGACTGGGCATTCAATATGGTCTGACGAAACTGCAGGACCTGCAGTCTGCAGCGCACGAACGATTGTCAAAGTCCCGATTGGCTGCTGCAGTCCCGGAGAGGTTGCAGAAGGGGACAGCAGTATCCCGCGAGGAGCAAGCGGACCCATGGCAGGGGCATCGGGCGTCCCTCGGTTCGCTGGCATCTCCGGCGTATGTGAAAAGGCTTAATCAACGCATTTCCAGATTCAAGAAGAGGGTTGAAGCGCTTGAGCGCTTCAAGCCGGAGGGAACCCTACGTGGCAAGTAAAGATAAATCAAGGCCCGGCAGAGCTGCCAAGGTGCCTACTCAACCCCGTCCCGAGGGCTTCGACGAAGAAGTCGAGAAGTTTGAGCCTACCTTTGATGATGTCGATGCCGTGAGTGCGGTAGAACAAGGCGAGGCTGGGGCTAGGATTCGGACCTCCGCAGACGATGAAAGTAAGTTAGAAACGTTGATTCCTAATGTCCTAAGTATGTCAGAAAGCTTGCTACAGCTGGCTGAAACCAGCGGCCAACTTAGTACGCAGCTGCGTCAGGACGTGGCCCAGTTCGAAGAGATCATGGGAGACTATGACGAGCTGCTGGCGCGAAAAGATCGGCATGCCATGATCCTGATGGGGGTCAGCGTTGGTGTTATCGTTCTCAGCCTGCTCTTGGTATTGGTAATGACCTTTAGCTTCTCGCGCCAGGTTAACAATATGAACGCGCTCTCACTGACGCTTGGACGTCGTCTCTCGGAGGTTAATAGTGGGCTAGTCACGTTCGAGGATCTGAATGGATCCATCGGCCAGCTAGAGACGGCCGTTCTGGCCGTCGCCAAGACCGCTGAGGCGCAACAGCTGACGATGGACAAGATGGTTGACTCGCAACAAACCGTGAATGAAGGGATGCAAAAGGCTCTCGCTGATGCGCTGGCCTCGCAGGCCGAAGTCGTCAAGAGCGCAGTGGGTAATCTCGAGTCCGCGGTCGCCGCCAGTGCCCGCGTACAGGATCAGTCGATGGACGTGCTCCAGTCGCTTCGGCTGGAGGTGGATGCCGTCGGTACGTCCACGGAGAGCTTGCTCGGTCTCAGGCAATCCATCGATGCGCTGATCACGCTCGAGAAAGAACGATACCTAGAGCGACTTGACGCACAGCGGGCCGCTGTGGCGGCAGAATCACAGGAAAATGCGTCGATCCGGTTCCAGAGGCCGGTTCCGCCGCCACCCCAGCCTGCCCAGCCCCAGCCACCTACGCCCAGCGGCCGCCCCCTCTAAAGCGGCAGCTAATTGCCGCTTTGCTGCCGCTTTGAGTCTCGCGCGGAGGAGGTTTGATGGTCGAGGCTCCGGACACCTAACTTCTATCCTTACTGCCGACTGGCCATAAACTCATGATTTTGTGCTGTAAAAAATTTTTAGCAGCATGAGTTTGCGTTCTGGCACGCATCCTGCTTTCACTGTCACGCAGAAAACCCAGACAGCAGAGAGTGCGATGAACGTCCTCGACAGCTACCTCAGCACGCATGCCAATGCGCTGACGCTCAGAAACGAGCGACTCGATCTTATTTCCCAAAACATTGCCAACGCGACGACCCCCAACTACCGGGCGAAGGACATCGACTTCGCAAGCGCGATGGCGCGGTTCAGCGGTGCGCCGGCGCTAGCGACCACCAACGTCGGCCACGTCGCTGACGAAGGCGGTGGGCCTGGTGTCGGGGGTTATCTCCGCTACCGCACCCCCCTCAGTCCCAGCCTCGACAATAACACCGTGGAGATGGGCGTGGAGCAGGCCGCGTTCGGAAAGGCGGCGGCGGACTATCAGGCATCGCTACAGTTCCTCGAGCACCGCATCAGCGGACTAAGAAAAGCGCTGAGAGGAGATTGAGATGGCCATCGATCGCATCATGAACATCGCCGGCTCGGCGATGAGCGCACAACTGGTTCGCCTTAACACCACCGCCAGCAACCTTGCCAATGCCAGCGTACTGGCGACTACGCCGGACGCTGCATTCCGTGCGCGAAAGCCAGTATTTGCCACCATCCTCGCCGATAGCCTTCAGAATCAGACAGAGACAGCGGGTGGGGTCCGTGTCGAAGGAATCATACAGGACGGCAAGGTCGTCAAGCAGATCTATGACCCCGGCAATCCCCTGGCTGACGAGAGCGGCTATGTCTGGGGCTCGAACGTCAACACGGTGGAGGAAATGATCGAAATGTTGGATGCCTCACGCAGCTACCAGAACAACGTGGAAGTCATCAGCACGGTCAAAAATCTGATGCTCCGCACTCTCGATATCACGAAGGTTTGAACATGCCAGATACCGTCGGTTTGCCGCCATCCTTGCTAACCAAGCAACAGTACGACAAGCAGCAGATGGCTGAAAAATACAGCGTCGAGAAAGACCTCGGGCGGGACGCATTCCTTAAGCTCTTCACGACCCAGCTAACGAATCAGAATCCGCTGGAGCCCATGGACAATGAAGCGTTTGTGGCACAGCTTGCCCAGTTCTCTTCGCTGGAATCCATGAAGGCGATGCAGGCATCGATCGAGAATATGTCTTCCCTGCTGCAGGCAGAAAAATTTGTCAGTGGAAGCAATCTCCTTGGGCGTGCTGTCGGTAACCCGCAAGGCTTGGTGCTTACTGGCACGGGAGACCCCGCAAGAGCCTCCGTCACACTCGAAAACGGTGCCGAGGAGGTCATGGTCCGTGTTTTTGATGGCGACGGCGCGCAGGTATATCTCAGGACCTTTGGTGCCCAGTCACCGGGGGATATGAAGCTCAGCTGGTCAGGCCAAGACGAAGATGGCAACCAACTCCCTCCGGGAATTTATCAGTTCGTCGTAGCGGCGCGCGTTGGCGGAAAACTTATGCCGGTGCCGGTCACAACGATGGATCGCATCCGGAGCGTCCTGTGGGACAGCGCAGCAGGCGACTACAAGGTAGAGACCGAGACCGGACAGTTGCTGAACTCAAAACAAATCACTCGAGTAGAACTCTGAAGAGGAGAAAAGACGAATGTCATTCTATACATCGCTCACCGGCATCAATGCCGCCACCGTCGAGCTGGCTGTCACCTCAAACAACATCGCTAACTCTGGAACCTCTGGGTTCAAGAAGTCGAGCGCTGAGTTCGGTGACATCTTTGCCACCTCGCCCCTCCAGAAGTCTTCAAGCGTCGTGGGTAATGGGGTTTCGCTCAAAGAGATGCGCCAGGAATTCAGCCAGGGCAACGTAGAGTTCTCCTCGAACTCCCTCGATCTCGCCATCACCGGCGATGGGTTCTTTGCCCTGGAAACGCCGGACGGGACGAAGGTGTTTACCCGTAACGGCGGCTTCATGCTCAACGAGCAGAACCAGATGGTGAATTCGGCTGGCCAGGCACTGATGTCGCTTCCGGTGGACTCCACTAACAAAGCAGACTTCAGCGAGCCCTTGCGTGCTCTCTCAATTCCTAGAAACACGATCTCAGAGTTCAAAGCGACTACCAACGTTGAGCTGGGCCTAAACCTGCCCTCCGACAGCAAGCCCATTGCTGCAACGTTTAATCCAGCAAAGCCTGAAACTTATCATAAGACGACTTCTTTCACTGTCTATGGCGCGTCTGGATCTTCCCACCTAGCAACCATCTACTACGTCAAAACAGGCACTGCCACGGCGGATAACCCATTCAACAAGTGGCAGACATATGTCTATATCGATGACCAGCCGGTCCAGCCTGCGCTTATTCAAGCTTCAGACAAGGGGGGTGATGAGTTTTTCGTGAATAAGTATGGCGAAATTAAGACTCGCTCAGAGTTGCGAGAGTTACAGCGAACAAGTACCGAAAGCGAGAAATATCTGATTACCACCGGAACAGTCTACAAGAAGTACTCGTACGACAAGCTTTCCAAGCCAGAAGAGTCCCAGCCAGCGTCACTTGAACTGAAGATAAACTTAGAAAACCCCTACTACGACCGCCTGAATTTAACCAACAATCAGAATGGGATCGATTTTAGTGGTCTCTCGAGGAAAGACCTCGCTGATATGTTCAAGATCTCGATAGATGGCTCAACCTCAATCCAGGTGGGGCTAGAGCATCTAGCAGGACGCGAGGACCTTCTCTCCGGAGCTGAGTTGGCTTTTGAATTGACGAATATCATCAACACCCGCTTTGGGGATGGTCGAAGTTTTCAGTTCTCAGAGGGTAAGCAGGCAGCGGGAAATGACCCTGCAGTCCCTGCATCAAACCTAATCACGCTGGTACGAGTTGGTGATGACGGGACAGACCAACGGCTGACGATCGACCTCATCGAGGCGGCAAAGAAGCTAGCGGCTATTACTGGGGAAACTGCATTATTGTCCTCAGCAAACGAAATGACTCCAGAGAACCTGACGTATCTGTTGAATAGAATACTTCAAAGCAATCAGGGAGCGAATCCTGTTGTAAACCCAGTCACTTGGGGTGCAGCAGTCGATTTTGCTAGCAACAAGGCAGACGGAAGTGCTGGAACCGCGCCGACGCTCGAAGACTTCAGAGATCTAATTATTGAGTATGATTTTTCTAATCAAGGCATCAAATTTACACAGACAGGTGAAACGGTAAAGCGTCTCTTTATTGCTAATGGAAAGAAAGAGACACCTCCTAACGAGCAGCCGATCTTCGGTGGCTTCCCTTACGAAAAAGCTGTCACTGGACAAAATCCCATTGAGGCCTACTACGGGGCCGAGGTGATGCCGCTTGACACAGACGAGAGTGTGCTCTTACTGAGAGACATTCTCCCTAACGGTAGCCTTCTAACGTCAAATCGGGATCAACGTTTTGGCATGAGTGTGTCTTACTCAGACAGCGCGTTTTTTATTCGAAGTGGTTCGACTGGAGATACCTCGAGCATAAAGATTCAGCTCAATACAGAAGTCTTGAATGGCACCCTAGTCTTCACATCCGCAAGCACCTTTGCTCAGGATATTTTCGGGATCTCTGACGCAGGGGAGTCTGTTTTGCCGCAGGTCTCTCAAATCAATAACCTGCCCACGATCCGGGGTCAGCTCTCGTCACCGGCCATTGTGACCGGTAATCAGATGGGTATTGACCCCCGCAAGTCATTTTCAGTCAACGCGTCGAACAGAAATCTCACAGTGATCGTTGATGGGGTCTCTTCCCAGATTCAGTTGACCCAGGGACAGTATTCCATTGGCACATTCACGAAGCACCTTCAGGACAAAATCAACCTCATGGCAGACGCACTGGGGCGTCAGGTTTCCGGAGTTCGAGTCGATTTCGATGAGGGTCGTGAAGCGCTGGTCATTCGAGGCGCAACGGCGTCTGATGATTCATTCATACAAATTGCTGGGAGTTCTGATTGGGGCCTTGAAAATATTGATGCGGTCTTTGGTCGTACGTCAACGTATATCCGATTGGCTCAGGATTCCGACGGTACGAGCCCGGTCTACGTCAGCCAGGATAAGGCTGGCAATTGGATTGAGGCGACCGACAAGGGAGATTTCGACGAGCTGGACATCCCCTATTGGTCGCCGATCTTCCTGGACAAGGGGGAGCTCACGTTTGATACCAGTGGAGCTATAGTCTCGCCACTCAGTGGCACACTGTTGAAGAGTGAGGGAATCACCGGTACATCTGTCGCCATCGACTATGCCCAGAGCACCCAGTACAACAGTCCCTTTGCAGTACTGAGCCAGGCCCAGAACGGGGCCCCTGAAGGCGATCTCGTCGGTGTGAACATCGGCGACGATGGTCTGGTGGTGGCCAGCTACTCTAACGGCACCCAGAAGTCGCTCGGCAAGATCATTGTGGCCAACTTCAAGACCCCGCAGGGGCTTCGCCAGATCGGTGATTCCAACTTTATGGAGACCGCCAAGTCGGGCTCTGCGGCCTACGGGGAGGCGGGCTCAGCCGGTTTCGGTACCCTGCGTGCCGGTGCGCGCGAGCGCTCCAACGTGGACCTCACCGCCGAACTGGTGGACCTAATCACGGCCCAGCGAAACTTCCAGGCCAACGCCAAGGCGATCGAAACGTCGAGCTCAATGACGCAGACGATCATCAATATTCGCGGCTAATCGGGCTGAGCCATGGACCGTCTTGTCTACACATCGCTAGGCGCCGCCACCAGCCAGGAGTTCAACAGGATCCAGCTGACCAGCGATCTCGCGAATGTATCGACCACGGGCTACAAGCGGAGCAGCAGCAACACGCCCGTCACGGGAGAGTTACGGGGTCCCGGTTTCCCTACACGATTCCAGCCCATGATCCCCTCCGACGTCGAGGTGGTGGATCTCTCTCCGGGGTCTTTGGTGGCCACCGGAAACCCGCTCGACCTTGCGATGCAGGATGCCACCGTTCTCGCGGTACAGGCGGCGGATGGGAATCTTGCCTTCACCCGGCGTGGCGATTTGCGCGTGAATCCCGCCGGTCTTCTGGAGACAGGCAACGGCTTTTTGGTGCGAGGAACCGGCGGGCCGATCTCCGCCCCCGCGGGCTTCCAGTTGCGCGTGACGGATGATGGCGGGGTCTATGCCACCGATCCTAATGTCGAGGCGCCGGTTCCGGAGCTCATCGGTCAACTGCTACTGAGGGACGCGAGCGGCACACGACTGATTCGTCGGGTCGATGGGCTCTATGAGCCCGCAGTACAACAGCAGGCCAATGGGGACTTCACCTCGGGCCCAGCGCCGGGCCGCGTGAGCAGTGGGGCGCTGGAGGGCAGCAACATCAATCCCATTGAAGTAATGGTGACGCTGCTGGACCTGTACCGCTCCTTCGAGACACAGATGAAGATCATTAAGAATACCGAAGAAATCGATCGCGATGGCTCGCGCCTCATGAGCCTGAACTGAACAAGAGGAATTGTGTAAATGGATGCTTCAATGTGGGTAGCAAAGACTGGCCTCACGGCTCAGTCGACGCGGATGACGGTCATTGCCAATAACCTGGCCAACGTCAACACAACCGGTTTCAAGAAGGACCGCGCGCAGTTCGAGGATCTGCTCTACCAGCGCATCGTGCAGGCCGGTGCGCAGGCTGACATCAACTCGCAGACGCCAACGGGGCTCATGCTCGGAACTGGCACAAGGGTTCTGTCGACCGAAAAAGTCCACCGGCAGGGCAACATGATTTCAACGGAAAATTCCCTTGATCTGGCGATCGCCGGTGACGGCTTCTTTTCCGTGCAGCAGGCAGACGGCACGCTGGCCTATACGCGGGATGGTGCCTTCAAGCTGGCCAGCACTGGCGCCTTGGTGACGGCCTCGGGTGAGGCGCTGATCCCACAGATCACCATCCCGCAGGACGCTGCCAGCATCACGATCGGGCGCGACGGAACAGTCACGGTCGAGCTTGCCGGTGGTGGCGGTGCGGTGCAGGTGGGGCAGCTCCAGCTCAATCGGTTCGTCAACAACTCGGGTCTTCAACCGATAGGCCGGAATCTCTATGCACAGACCAACTCCAGCGGGCAGCCGATCATCTCCATCCCCGGCAACCAGGGCACTGGCAGTCTGATGCAGGGGGCGCTGGAATCTTCCAACGTCAACGTGGTCGAGGAGATGGTCAACATGATCGAAACCCAGCGCGCCTACGAGATCAACTCCAAAGCGATTGCCGCTGCAGACGGCATGCTGCGCTTCCTGAACAACAACCTGTGAGCAGCGCCATGAGACAGCTCCTGATGCTGGTAATCCTCTTCACCCTCTGCGCTTGTGCCAGCGCACCAGCCGAGGATATCAAGACCAGCTTCGCGCTGACCTACCCAGAGTCCCGAGGGGCAACGCGTGTTTCGACCGGATCCATCTACGACAACGGCGTCGGCTTGTACCCCACGCGGCGTATTTACATGGCAGGCGAGGTAAAGGTCGGGGACATCCTCACGATCATCCTTAACGAGACGGCGCAGGCGTCCCGGAGCTCGGGACTCACGGCAGAACGAGCCACCGAAAACAGTCTGCTCGGTCTCGAGCAGGCAGGCGCCCTGTTCCCCGAGGGGGCATTTTTTGACTTCGGGGAGGATGGCCTGACGGAAACCGGCATCTCCTCTACCGGTACCGGCTCCGCCGACCAGTCCGCCACCCTGCGCGGATCGTTGTCGGCGGTAGTGATAGACATCATGGACAACGGCAATCTGGTCATCCTTGGGCAAAAGCGGCTCACAATGACGGAGGGCAGTGAGGTCATCGAGGTCAAGGGAGTGATTCGGCCCGAGGACATTCAGCCCAACAACACCGTGCTCTCGCGACGAATTGCCAATGCTGAAATTTCCTATAGCGGGTCGGGCGATCTCGCCCGTGCCGTACGCCCCTCGTGGGGCACGCGCGTGTTCATGGGCCTCTGGCCCTTCTGACGAAAGACGGGAGTTCTGCATGACAAAAACGCGACAGCTCGGTTACCGCCTCGCGGCGTTGTTGCTGGGAGGTGCGCTGTCCGCACCTTCGCTGGCAGAGCGGATCAAGGATCTCGTCGACGTCGGCGGGGTGCGCTCCAACCAACTGATCGGTTACGGGTTAGTAGCGGGTCTCTCCGGCACCGGGGATGGCAAGGACCTTGTGGTCACAGGCCAGAGTCTCAAGTCCCTGCTCTCGGGTCTTGGTGTCAGCGTCGACGGTCCGGTGTCCGAGTTCGATCTGGGTGACAACTTAGTGAATCTGGTCTCGCAACAAGCGCGTCAGCCGCTGCAGACCGACAACATGGCAGCGGTCTTGGTCACGGCAGAGTTGCCACCGTTCAGCAAGCCCGGTCAGCGTATCGACGTCAACGTTGCTGCCATCGGCACCGCTGAAAGTCTGCGAGGCGGCAATCTCGTACTGACCGAACTGCGCGGCATCGACGGCCAAGTCTACGCGCTGGCGCAGGGGCCCCTGACGGTGACGGGGGTCTCCGTGAATGCTGCTGGCAGCAGTGTCGAGATTGGTGTTCCGACGTCGGGCCTGATTCCGAACGGTGCCATCGTCGAGCGATTGGTAGAGACGCCGTTCGACACGGCAGAGAACGTCATACTCAACGTGCGGGACCAGGACTTCTCCACTACCAATGCGATCACCAGCCGCATCAACGAGATATACGGCGCCGGCGTCGCCACCCCCATCGACGGGGTCTCGGTCGCGCTGCGCGTGCCGGCGGAGCCGACCCAAAAGATTGCCTTCCTGAGCGATGTGCAGGAACTGGACGTCGACCCCGGGGAGCCCGTTGCGCGCATCGTGATCAACTCCCGGACTGGGACCGCCGTGATCAACCGGGCTGTCACGGTGCGTGCTGCTGCCGTGTCCCATGGAACCTTGGTCGTCCGGGTGCAGGCTGTCAACGAAGTCAGTCAGCCGGGTCCTCTCAGTGAAGGGGAGACTGTGGGCGTGACCAACGCCGATATCGCGGTGGAGGAAGAAACGGCCAACGCTTTCGTGTTCCAGTCTGGCGTCGATTTGCAGGACATCGTCGATGCCATCAACCAAGTGGGCGCCACCCCCTCGGCCCTGATCGCCATACTCGAGGCCTTGAAGCGGTCCGGTAGCCTCAAGGCTGAATTGGTGATCATCTGACATGGCCAACACCGCCCCCATCGGCAGTTACTATGACTTCGGCGGTCTCGCCCGCTTGCGTGCAGAGACTCTGTCGGGCCGTGCCGACGAGAGTGCCACCATCAACAAGGTGGCCGCAGAGTTCGAGAGCGCCTTCTACCAGATGCTGCTGGATTCGATGAAGAAGGCCAGCGAGCCACTCAAAAGTGATCTGGTCGATAGTGACTCTATGGACCAGTTCCAGGACATGTTTTACACGGAAGTGTCCCACTTCATCGCGAACCGACAGGCGCTGGGTATTGGCCAGTGGATCGAGACAGCAACCCGCGCCCAGGCGACTCTTGATGGTGGTCTGGCAGTGCAGGGGGATCTCAAGCGATGACGGATCTCTTATCGATCGGTGCCTCATCGACGCAGCTCTACCGTGTCGCGCTTAGCACAGTCAGCAACAACATCGCCAACCTCAACAACGAGGCCTACTCGCGCCAGGAGACTGCGGTCAGCGACAACGCCCCGGCGCGCATCGGCGCCTTTGCGCTGGGCACCGGTGCGCGGCTCGATGCCATCCGTCGCAATTATGACCGGTTCGTGGAAAACGCGTTGCGACAGAGTAACAGTGCCCTGCAGTTGCAACAGCCCCTCATCGAGTACACGAAACGCATCGTCGATTTGATAGCGGCCGAGGAGGGCAGCCTCACCAACGCCGTCGATCGATTCTTCAGCTCGGTGAACCGCCTCGAGCTCGACCCGTCGTCGGTCAGCAGTCGTAACGAGTTACTTGCCAGCGGGCAATTCCTGACCGGACGTATGCGAGGCCTGGCGGATGAGTTGGCCGACATGGAACGCGAGACCGCCAGCCTCGTGAGGGACCAGGTTGACAGCATCAACACCCTGGCAAAGTCCTTGCTGGAAGTGAACCGGCAGCTCGACAGAGTGGCCAGCCTGCAGAAGCAGCCCTCCCAGTTGCTCGACCAGCGTGACAAGCTACTGCGGGAGCTGTCTGCGTTTGCAGCTATCAGTGTGTCCGAAAATGCCAACGGCTCCGTGCAGGTCAGGCTGGCCGGGGCCGCCACGCGTGGGCTGTTGGTCGATTCCGTATCGGCGCGCGTGCTCGATATGGAGTTCGGTGAGTCCGAGGGGGCCCGACAGGGTTTTGTGCTGGACAAGTATGGAGCACCCTCGTACTTGGGAAAACTGCAGGAGGGCAGCCTGGCGGGTCTCGTCACCCTGCGGGACGACCTGCTGGAACCCATGGCCGAAGCGCTGGATTTTTTGGCTGTGACGCTCGTGTCGGCGGGCAACGCGGAACACCGGGCCGGTCTCGATCTAGACAACCAGCTCGGCACCGACATGTTCAGCCTCGTGCCACGTTATTCTTTGCGGGACACTGCCGGCGATGTAGCCTCGGGACTGCAGGCCCGCAGTCTCGCCAGTGACGCTGACCCCGTCTCGCTCGTGCTGACCTTTCTCGGTGAGGGCAGCTGGCTGGTGACCGACTCCGTCACCGGAGACCAACGTCTTGCGAGAGAGGAGACCCAGCGAGGGCAGCGGCTTCTTGGCCTCGGCCCCGTTGAGGTGGAGGTGCTCGGTCCTCAGTCCGTAGGCGCCAGCGTCGTGCTGCGGGCGGACAGTCGTCCAGCGCAAGTGATGGCCATGGCCATCACCGACCCGCGCCTGATCGCGGCCGCTGGCCGGCTGGGTGTCCGTCAGGATCCAGACAATGCGTCTCGGTTAGAGGTTGCGCTGAGCTATGGTGAGAGCGCCGTCGCGAGACCCCCCCTGCCCGGCATCTCCCTCGAGTACATGCAAAAGCGCAACCTCGTGACGCCGCTCTTGGTCAACACCAGCAGCCCCGTGGTTTCCATCCCCCGGGGCCTCGAATCCTTCTCGATCGGGTTCATGGCCCCCCTCAGCGGAACCATGAACCTGCATGTGGTCTCGGACACCTTTGCCCGGCTCGCAAGCTCCGGGGCCCCCTCGGCGATCGGTTCACCCCCCGCCCCGTGGGCGACGGCGGTGGCGGGCACGGGCCGGTACGGCGATTACCGTATGACGGAAGGCGCGCTCAACCAATCGTATCCCGGGACAGAGCTCTTTATTGGCGCACGTGCGACCGGCGCTCTGGAAACTGAGCGTCTGCCGGCTCCCGCAGTCGCTGCAAGTTTTTCGGCGGGGGATTTGCTCTTAAATGGACAGGCGTTGGACGCACTCTCGCTACCCCAGGACGCGGCAAACATGCCGGCCGTGGTCGCGGCTTGGCTGAATGCCAAGAGCGGCCAGACGGGAGTCATTGCTACCGCTGACAACGTCATCCGTGTCGCCTCCTCTCAGCTCATGCTCGACCGACCTCTGGTCATCAATGGAACTACCATTGCTGCAGCCTCTCGTGCCGACACTCTCGCCCTCAACATCAATGCCGCCGATACCGGCGTGAGGGCATTTGTGGATACGGAAGGTTACCTGCATCTCACGAATAAGCCCGGGGAGGAGGGCAAGCAGATCAAGCTCGGCGACCCGCCCAAGGCTGGCACCAACGCGCTGGGAATGCCAGATGGCTACTACAACGGCACACTCTCTTTGCAGGCAGTGATCTTTGCCGGTGGTGTCCCGGTCCCGAACCCGGGTGGCGATATCCGCTTCACGCTCGGTACCAACGGCATCCCCTCAGACCTCACCCGTATCGGCCTCGCGACCACCGTCTCGGGCAGCAACGGCACCGCTCAAGACCTCCACGTTTATTTGACCGGCAGCGTTGACACCATTGACGCGAGGCTGCAGGCCGGCGCGCTGGCCCCGCCGCCCCCCCGGGCGATTGAGGCACCGCTCCGCATCGACTTCAGTACCGACAGCGGAGAGTTGAGATACACGCTGACTGACATCACGAGCGGGACCGTGCTGCACAAGGCCCGCTTTGACTTTGACGAGGGGATTGTCTTTGGCGACGTCCGCGTGCGATTCGGCCGTGCCCCGCAGGCCGGCGACAGTTTCGATATCGTGCCTAACCTCGACGCCCTTGGAGACAACAGCAACCTGCGGCGCTTTGCGGCGCTCGAGAATGCCACACTTTTTCGTGGCCAGACGCTGCGGGCCTTCTACGTGAATGAGGTCGACAAAGTGGGAACGGCCTCACAGCTGGCAGAGATGAGTGCCGCCGCAGGCGAAATCGTCTACAACGAGAACGTCGAAAAGCGGGCCGCCGTCGCCGGCGTCAACCTAGACCAGGAGGCGGCCGACCTGATCCGCTTCCAGCAGGCCTTCCAGGCGGCTGCCCAAGTGATCCAGGTCTCCACACGCTTGTTCGACGCCATCCTCGGCGTGCGCTGAGTGGAGCCGGAGGGACCATGAAAATTGCGACGAATCAGTATTTCTTGAAGCTGGGCCGCCACCTCGCTGACCAGCAGGCGGATATAGCCACCTTGCAGGCAAAGCTCGCCACCGGCGACACCATGGTGACACCGGGCAGCGAGCCGCGGATCGCGGCAAGGTCATTGGAGCTCAACTCCATCATCGAAAAGCAGCAGGGATTCCTCGACAACCTGTCCCGCCTCGACGGTCGACTCATGCAGGAGGAAAGCGTGGTCACGACCATGCGAACGCTGGTGACACGCATGCAGGAGCTGACCATCCGTGCAGCCAGCGATACCTACGCTGACTCTGATCGGGCCGCCATAGCCGTGGAACTGCGGGGGTATCGCGACGAAATACTCGCGCTTGCCAATACCACAGACCCAGATGGCAACTACCTGTTTGCCGGAATTCGCAACAGCACTCAGCCCTTCGTCGAAGACGCCAACGGCGTGGTCGTTTACCAGGGCGACCAGACGCCCACGCGGATTGATGTCGATCTTGGTCACAGCCTTCGCATCAACACCACGCGCGACGATGTGCTGCCTGATCTGGTCCGCGATGCAGACGACCCCGAGTCGCGGTCGCGCGCTAGCGTGTTCCGCGTTTTCGATGACTTGATCGCGGCGGTCGCCAGCAGCGACGGTGCCGGCACTCGCCTTGGTCTCGATGAGCTCGACAAGGTTGCCAGCGGCATCGACCGGTACACGGTCGACATAGGTCTGCGGCGCGGCATCGTCGAGACCAAGACCGACATCACCACGGACCGTAAGCTGGCCATGACCAACCTGCTCGCCCGTGAGCGCGAGCTTGACTACGCGACGGCCGTGACGGAACTGAGTTCCCACATGCTCTCGCTCGAGGCGGCGCAGAGTACCATCGCCAAGATTTCCCAGCTGACGCTTTTCAACTACCTGCGCTAACCCAAGAGTAGATCCGCATGGCCATCGACACCACCAAGACCAGCTCGGCCTCGATCGTTAAGACGTTGGAGCTTGGCTCGGGAGTGGATATACAGGCGCTGGCAAAGGGTTTGTCGGAAGCAGAAAGCCAGCCGCGTATCGATGCCATCAGGAAGAAGCAGGACGCTGTAGAGCGCAGCATCTCAGGTTACGGCATCGTTGCCACGGCGGTCGACTCGCTGAAGCGGGCGTTCGAGGACTTCAAGAACAAGAGCAGCCTGAGCGCCTCCTCAGTAAGTAGTTCCTCCACAGAATTGAAAGTGAGCACTGGATCAAGCACTCTCACCAACGCTACGCACAATCTCAGCGTGAGCACACTGGCCCGTCCGCAGGTAAGCTTTCTTCCTGTGACGTCGGCAATTAGTACGTCTAACCTCAGCTCGGTGCAAATAAATAATAACGCAGTCTCTTTTGCAGCCGGTGCCACGCCAGAGTCGCTTGTCACGGCGATCAACGCTGCGGGTTTGGGTGTCAATGCGAGTCTTGTTAATCGCAAAGATAGTGTAGGCGGTGCCTTGGTTGATTCGTGGGGGATCGTGTTGCAAGGACAGACTGGCTCTAGCGCGGCATTTTCGTTGACGGCTAATGGTAGTGCCATCGCTCCGACCCAGTCTGCGCAAGACGCGCGGCTAACATTTAACGGGATGACCGTGTTCCGAGCCTCGAACGTCGTGACGGATCTCGTCGCTGGCGTCACGTTGGACCTCCGCGATGCCCGCGAGGACGCGCATTACACAGTCCAGACAGTGACTGACTACAGGCCACTCAAGGAAGCCCTGCGGGGTCTGGTCAGTACCTACAATGAGATCAGTGGCGTCTTGGATGAGTTGGGTAACACCGAATCCAAAACGTCCGAGTTCTCGGGTGCGCTCAGCCGTGACAAGTCCCTGCTGAGCGGTCTACGTACCCAGCTTCGCGAGCTGTTCTCTCAGGAGTCTGCCACCGCCTCCGGAGCCTTTAAGTCCCTGCGTAATCTCGGTTTTTCGTTTGCCCTCGATGGCACGCTTAAGCTTGATGAGACCACGCTCGACGCTGCCTTGGCCTCGGCGCCAGACGACGTGGCCCGTACCCTGACGGCCGGGCTCGACAACCAGACCAAGTGGGCGCCCGCCAACGTGCGCGGGCTTGTGCTGCAGATCAGCCTCCAGTTGGGCGACGTGCTCGCCTCCTCCGGCACGGTGCCCCAGCGGCTTTCCGCTGCCAAGACCAAGGTCGATGACTACGCCACCCAGTTGGAGGCCCTTGAGGAGCGGCTCCAGAAGAGCTACGAGAAGTACGTCGCCCAGTTTGCGGCGATGGAAAGTTTCGTCGAGAGGTCACAGGGCATCGGCAAGTACCTCGAGGGGCAGTTCAAGTCTATGGAGAACATGTATGATTGAGCTACCCCTCTCGCCCGCGGCCCCATCGCATGAGCCAGCGCTCGCCCAAAGCCCCGTGCCCGACCTGTGTCATGATTCGTCGTTACCTGCTGGCCGTCGTGCCCGTCTTGGTGCTCATGTTCGCCGGGGTAGACTTGCCGGCCCTGCAGGGGCTGCTACTCACCAATCTGGCGGGCTTCTTGTTTGGGGCGGCCTTCTTGCTGCTGGTTGTCTGGAAGGCCTGGAATGAGTACTGGCGCAAATGAAGAGCTGTCGGATCCCGACTGCAGGCGTTGCCGGCACTACCACCTGACCTGGGAGCCATTCTTGCCCCACGGCTGTCACAGCCACGGCTTCCGCAGCCGTTTCATGCCTGCGTTGGAGGTCAGGCTGGCCGACGGTGGGCCGTGCCTGGCGTTTGAGCCACAGTCTGCTCTACGGGCAGTCGTGATCAGCGCGAAAGACCAGCCACCCCACCGGGGTAGGCTGTATGACCACAAGTGCTGACTAGTCAATGATGAGGAAGAAGGGGTGCGGGTTCTCGCGGTTCTCTCGGCAATCGACCTCGCCACCGTGCGTGTAGAGCGTGCAACGAAAGCGCGCGTTATGCAGAGTGCGCGTCGACGTCCAGTAGTTATCGACCTCCAACCCGCCGAGGACCTGTGGGTTCAGGCTCGGGTTGTTGCAGCCGCTCTCCTGGATGGCACCGAACTGACGATTGGAGGGCAGCGACCAGGAAAGCCCCGACTTCTCCGAGAATTCCTCGGCATAGGCCACCGCCGAGTCCCAGTCAGTGCGCAAGGCTTGTCCTTGGCAGCGGCTGGCGGCCCAGACCATTCCGGCCGGGCAGCGGTACCAGCGGGTGCCGGACGCAACGTGCAGGGCGACGCTCTCACCCTCCAACTGCCACCCCGTGCGATCGCCCGTCGCAAAGAAGGTCGTGCAGGATTGCGGCGCGGTAACGCCATCACAGCCGGCCAACAGGACCAGCCATGCCGTCGAGCCAACGAGCAGGACAGTATGCGACAGCGACATGGGATGTGACCTCGACACGAGGGGCTCTGGTCCCGCGAAACTATCTCCGGTCCCCAAGCCCCCTACGCTAGTAAGCTGACGACCCGGATAGTACCATGCCCTTCGCGATCATCAGGCAGTCAAGCATCAGCAAAACAGGAGAGAAATAGTGGATATAGCTACGCTATTTGGATTAATTGGTGCGTTCGTCATGATCGCCCTCTCGATCACGGCCCCCGCGATGTTCATCGACATCCCGTCCGTGCTGATCGTTGTCTGCGGTAGCCTGTTCGTGGTGCTTGCCCGCTCCTCCATGGGGGAGTTCCTGAGCGCGGTCTCCGTCGCGGCCAAGACCTTCAAGAACAAGCTGGACAAGCCCGAGGCGCTGATCATGCAACTCGTCGAACTGGCGACCATTGCGCGCAAGGACGGCATGATCGCGTTGGAGGGTCAGGATATCCCCAACAAGTTCATGGCCAAAGGTATTAGCATGCTGGTGGATGGCTCGGACGGCGAGTTCATCAAAAAGTCGTTGGGCAAAGACATCGCCTCGATGAAGATGCGTCACTCGATGGGCGCCAATATCTTCTCTGCGATGGGTGAGATTGCTCCCGCGATGGGCATGATCGGGACGCTGGTGGGCCTGGTACAGATGCTGGGTAACATGTCAGACCCCAAGTCCATCGGTCCAGCGATGGCGGTGGCCTTGCTGACGACGCTCTACGGTGCCCTGCTGGCGAACGTCATCTGTATCCCTCTCGTACAAAAACTCAAGAACCAGTCAGAGATCGAGGCCTCTAACTGCGAGCTCATCATCGAGGGCATCGTCTTCATCCACGGCGGCGGCAACCCGCGCATCTTGACCGATTATCTGTCCTCGTTCGTGGCGCCCAAGCAGCGTGCCAAGCTGGAGGCGGCGGGCTAAGGCCCGTGTCCTGAGGGAGGCCCA
>Ga0255219_1000208_pt1 | contig 17203 bp, 15 predicted proteins | sample Miss_Colum_RepA__FD_183037 | JGI IMG/M metagenome (GOLD analysis project Ga0255219, IMG submission 183037) | Freshwater microbial communities from Mississippi River, Louisiana, United States - Miss_Colum_RepA_8d | ecosystem: Environmental > Aquatic > Freshwater > River | place: USA: Louisiana...
GCACAGACGCGCGGCGTGGACTTCGAGGCGAGCTACCGCATGGAGCCCGACTTCTTTGGCAATCAGGAAGAGTCGCTCTCGGTGCGCGCGCTGGTGGGTTATCTCGGTGAAAACTCCACCACCACCGCAGCCGGCATTACGCAGGACCAGGCCGCCAGCCAGACGCGTCCAGAGTATTCGGCCACTGCCACCGTCAACTACTCCGTCGGTCCGTGGGGCCTCATGCTGCAGTCAACGTACTACGACAGTGTGATGAACAACATCACCTGGGTGGAAGGCCGTGATATCGATGACAACTGGATCGCCTCGCAGACCGCTTACAACACCGCCGTGTCTTACTCCGGTGACATGGATAGCGGTGCCACCTGGCGTGCCTCGTTCAACATCACCAACCTGTTCAACAAGGACCCGTCGATCGTGGCCAACGCCAACGGCCAGTCCTTCATCGCAGGGCATGACACCCTGGGAAGAAGGTATCAGCTGAGCTTGAACATGTCGTTCTAGTCTCGATGCAGTGACTGAAGCAAGCGCCGGGGTGAAAGCCCCGGCGCTTTTTTTTCGACACCACGCCGCACGCGTCAGGCGCCAAGTTCAAAGAGTCGCTCCATTGCCATCCGATGGTTTGCCACGAAGAAAAGCCAGACTGGGTAATCCTTCCTTCGCCAACGTGCATCGCCCACCTCCGCTGACCGCTCAAACAGCCAATGCCCGACGAGTCCCGGGGCAGCATGCACGAGGGGAAACAGCAGCACGGCGAGTTTCCACAGGCCCGGTGCCGAGAGCGTGAGGGGAATCCACACCAGACCGGCCACGGTCCCCCCGATGTGCAAAGCGACGTTCAGCGGATGACGGTGTTCTGGCAGGAAGACCTCGCGGTAGAAGGTCTCGAAAGGCAAACGAGTCGGACTCATAAGGGGATTCTCCGTTAGGTTCAGCGGCAGGATCTGTCCCGTCAGCCGCGGTCAGGATGCAGAGTTTGTATCTGGCTGGACAGGTCTGGCATGATGCGAGTAATAGCTCGCTTTAACTACTCGCGTTACTTTTCCCTGATGCCGCGTCTGCAAATTAGCGCTCGAAAACAGCCAAATCAGCGGCGATCGCAGGCCACGGTCGAGACGATCCTCGCGGCTGCTGCTCGCGTTCTGACGAAGCATTCACTGGCAGGCTTCAATACCAACCGCGTGGCCGAAGTCGCCGGAGTCAGCGTTGGATCGCTGTATCAATACTTTCCGAACAAGGAGTCACTCGTTGCGGCGCTCATCGATCTTGAGCAGGAACGCTTGGCTCTGGCAGTGGAAGCCACGGTCAGGGACTGTGCGGGAAAGAGCCTCAGCGAAGGTCTTTCGGCGTTGGCACGGCTGGCGATCGACCAGCAATACCGTAATCCGACCTTCGCTGCCGCACTGGACCACGAGGAGCGCCGTCTGCCCATCGGCTCGCGTCTACGCGGTTACGAAGAGCGTCTGGGTACCGCTGTGATCGCCTTTCTGACCATGCACCGTTCAGCGCTGCCTGCCGATCGGGTGGCACCGGGGGTGGCGAGAGATCTGCTGCTCATCTCGCGAGCACTGGTGGAGGCCGATGCACAGGAGGCAAAAACACCCGCGGGAGACCTCGAGCATCGGTTGGTTCGGGCACTCACGGGTTACTTGACCACACCGTAGACGGCAAGCATAGGATGGAGTTGTATGGGAGTGGATCATGGTGACGACACCTACGCCAGTGGACCTGCCCCGAGGCAAGGCGAACTCGGCGCTCTCGCCCGCCTATGTCGCGGCGCTGCCGCTGCTGTTCGTGCTATCGCTGCAGGCTTCGCCACTGCAGGCCCAGCAGGCCGCCAGTCTACCAGGCTGCGAGCAGCCGCTTCCCCCGGCGCGCGGCGACTACAGTTTTGTGCGTGAGCGAGAACCCTTGCGGCTGCCGGGCGGCCCCTACCGCATCGGTAGCCTCCGCTACACGCGGCTGCCCGTCTTCGACACGAGCGACGCGAACGAGAACACGTGGATTTACCGCCTCGCGAACCGTGTGCACGTGCTCAGCCGGGAAGGCAGCATTGCCCAGCAGCTGTTGTTCGCGTCGGAAGAGAACTTCGATCCACGGGTTCTCGAAGAAACGCAGCGCCTGCTGCGCAATCAGGGCTACCTCTTCGATGCCGACATCCGGCCGTTTCGGGTCTGCGGCGACCGCGTCGATCTCGAAGTCATCACGCGCGACAGCTGGAATCTCACACCCAGCCTCGGCTTCGACCGCTCGGGTGGCGAGAACAGTTTCAGTCTGGGCATCAGCGACACCAACGTGCTCGGCCTCGGCAACGAGATCCGCCTGCGCAGCAGTAACGACATCGATCGTCGCAGCGCAGAATTCCTCTACCTCGACAACAATGTGTGGGGCAGCCGGGTTGGCACCCGCGTCGAACTTCTCGACAGCGATGACGGCTTCACCCGCAGTTTTCAACTCGGCCAGCCCTTTTTCGAACTGGACTCGCGCAAGGCCTGGCGGGTTGCGCTGGAACGCCATGAGCGCATCGACGAGCTGTTCCTGCGCGGCGAGGAAGTTGCCGGTGTCGTGCATGAGCGCGAGGACTATGCCGTCGAGATGGGCACGTCGAAGGGTCTGGTGGCTGGCTTCAGCCGGCGCTGGTCCTATGGCTATGGTTTCCGTCGCGATCGCTTTGCGGAGAGTGAACGGCTGCCGCTGCCGCGCCAGCGGCCGACAGCGCGTGTGCTTTCCTTTCCCTACCTGCGCTTCGAGGCGATCGAAGACCGCTATGTCACGGCGCTCAACCTCAACCAGATCTACCTCACCGAGGATCTGCAGGTCGGCAGCCAGCTCAGGCTGAGCCTTGGCCTTGCCGCCGAGGCCTTCGGTTCGGATCAGGACCGCTGGGTCCTCGAGGGCAGTTTCAGCGATACGCTGCTGTATGACGGCCGCCAGCTCTGGCAGCACAGCGTGTCGATGGATGGCTTCTGGAATCACGACCTCGCTGCTCTGGAGGACTTCGTGCTGCATTACGACAACCGCTATTTTCACCGCCAGAACCAGCGCTTTGCCTTCTTTGCGGAGCTCTCGGCCACGGCGTCGCGCAATCTCAACAGTAACCGGCAGCTGTTCATGGGCGGTTATGCCGGCGGCCGAGCTTTCAGCAACCGCCTGCAGGCCGGCGATCGCCGCTTCGTATTCAGCCTGGAGGAGCGCTACTACAGCGATCTGCACCTGTTCAATCTGGTGCGCGTGGGGGCGGCCGTGTTCGTCGACGTGGGGCGCGCCTGGCAGCCGGGGGTAGACGACGGTCTCGCCGATGACTATCTCGCCAACGTCGGGGTGGGGCTGCGACTGGGATCGAGCAAGTCCGCGTCGGCGCGCATGGCGCACATCGACTTCGCCTTGCCGCTCACCAACCGTGACGACCCCGCCGTTGACGGCTTTGCCCTCTCCATAGAGTTCAAGAGTGCGTTTTAATGCGCTAAAGGCGCTGCAGGTCGCGGCCTACCACGACTGTCCCCGGAAAGAAGGGCCGCACGGCGTCGATGTAGCTCTGGTCGGACACCTCGCGTAGCGCTCCGGGAATCAGATGGTTCAACACCAGGAGGCCCACGCCGGCTTCGGCTGCCATGCGGCCGGCATCGGGCACCGGCGTATGGGTACTGAGGATGTGGTGGAGGATGCCGTCCGGATTGTCCTGATACTTACCGCTGGCTCGCATCTCCTGGAACAGCTGGTCCATGATGCCGACCTGAATGGCCTCGCAGACCAACACGTCGGCGCCACGCGCCAGCGCCACCACCTGCGCCGAGTACGCCGTGTCGCCCGAGAACACCACGCTGCGCTCGGCGGTGTCAAAGCGCAGGCTGAGCGAGCGGTGCGGCATGGCCGCCAGACCGTCGGCGGGGAAGTGCGTGTTCTGCACGGCGCGCACGCGCACGCGATCGTCTTCCATCACCAGCACGGGCTGGTTCGGATCCAGCACCACATCGTGGCCGGCAAACAACTGGCGCGGCTCCAGCGCCCGCCCTTCGTCCACACGGCGGATCTCGGTGTTGGCCTGATTGAAGGCCAGCGCCGCGTCGACCAGCGCCTGCGTGCCATGCGGACCCCAGATGCGCGTCGGCGTCACCCGACCCTGGGTCCACTGGTGCCCGATCAGCGCCGGCAAGTCGGCGACGTGGTCGTCGTGCAGGTGCGTCAGAAAGATTTCAGGAATGGCGAGATAGGACAGCCCACTTTCCTCGAGCCGGCCGAGTACGCCATAGCCGATGTCGATGAGGTAGGGCCGTCCCTCCACCACCAGCGCAGAGCCTGCTTCGCGCCGCTCGCGGTTGAAATTGGGTCCACCCTGCGTACCGAGCAGCAGCAACTCCGTACCCCTCGCGGCAGCCAGCGTACGCGGTGGCAGCAGCAGGGGCGCCCCGGCCAAAACGCAGGAAAGACCCTGCAGTATGCGACGCCTGCCGTGATTCATGACTCGACTCTCCTGCTGCTGCACTGGTAGCGCGGCAGGATACCAGAGGGTGACGCTGCTACGCCCTGAGGCTAGGCCTGCTGCCAGCCCGCTGCGGAGGCGTGGCGCCACGGTCCAACCGCGGGGCTACGGCGACAGGGCGCGGGCCGGCACCGTATCATGACGCACCTTTTCCTGCCTGGACCTGTCACATGGCCTCTGGCCTTTCTGCCCTGCTGGACGACATCGCCACCATTGCCAAGGTGGCAGCCGCTTCGCTCGACGACATCGGCGCCGCCACCGGCAAGGCGGGGGCCAAGGCCGCCGGTGTAGTGATCGACGACACGGCAGTCACGCCGCGCTACGTGGCTGGTTTCACGCCGGACCGTGAACTGCCCATCATTGCCCGCATTGCGCGCGGCTCGTTCATCAACAAGGTGCTGATCATTCTGCCGGCGGCTCTGCTGCTGAGTTATTTCCTACCGTGGGTAGTGACGCCGCTGCTGATGCTGGGCGGCTGCTACCTTTGCTTCGAGGGCGGGGAGAAAGTGCTGGAGGCCCTGCGGCCTGCGGCCGAGACCCTCGACAGCGAACTCGCCGTCCTGAGCAGCACCGAGCATGAACAGGCCATGGTGAAAGGTGCGGTCCGCACCGACTTCATCCTCTCGACGGAAATCATGGTGATCGCCCTGCAGGAAGTGAGTGGTCTGCCGATCGGTCTGCAGGCAGGTACGCTGTTCCTCGTGGCCTGCGTGATCACGGTGGCCGTCTACGGCGTGGTGGCACTGATCGTGAAGATGGATGACATCGGGCTGCATCTGGCCCGCCAGCGCGCCGCGCTGCTGCAGCAGGTCGGCCGCCTGCTGGTGCTGGGCATGCCGAAACTGCTCGCCGCCCTCTCCACGCTCGGCATTGCGGCCATGCTGTGGGTCGGTGGCCAGATCATCCTGCACGGCGTCGATCTGCACCCGGCCGCGCTCGTTGGCCTGCACGCCGGTGCCGCGGCGTGGCTGGCGGACGCCGGTCTCTCCGGGCTTTTCGGGTTGCTGCTCGGCGCCCTGCTGGCGTGGCTGCATCACCGCTGGACTGCGCGGGCCCGGCCCTCCGCCTAGTGGCGAATCTGCGACGTGATGTCTTCGAGTTCGTAGACTTCGCAGTTGCCGCGCTCGGGCAGCAGACCGGCATCGGGAGTGCCGTTGAGGCGCAGTACGCGCGGCGTCATCACCCACGGTTCCAGCAGTACCTCCGGGTCGTCCACCGTCACTTCGTAGAGGATTTCGTCGCCGTTACGGGTGAGCCGCTCGGTGACGCGCATCTTGTCAGAGTGGAAGAAGCCACCACGGGCCAGCCAGGTGTAGTCATTGAAGGCAATCGACTCCAGCACCAGCGTGTCCTCTTCCCAGCGCCCCACCGTGTAGCCCATGTAGCGGGTGGTGAGGGTCTCGGCAGGATCGTGCGGCCTGCCGTCGATGGGCATGATGCGGTACTCGCCGTAGCCCCCGCCGCCGTCGGCGTACTGCGCATAGAAGAACACGATGTCGTTCTCGCTCTGGATGATGCGACGCGGCGGCCCCTGGCGCGGAATGCCGAGCGGCTGACAGGTCATCACCGGGTCCTCACGGTTGGTCCACATGTCGAGTTGCTGGACGCGATCCCAGTATTGCGGTTTGTAGAGCGGGCGGTTGGGCCCGTAGCGCGAAGGCGCCTCGAACTCGAAGTCGATGGTCTGGTTCCAGGTCGGTGAGCAGTCCACCTGCGACGGACCGCAGCGCCGGAAGCCATAGCGCCAGTTCATGCCGCTGCTGGCCCAGTTTCCGCTGAGATCCGGCTTTTCGTTGCCGAGCCGCGGCGTGGCCGGGGCTGGCCCCTGACGTGCGGGGGGCGGCGGTGGCATGGCAACTGGCGGTGGCGCCACTGTGGCCACCGGGTGCACCGCCTGTACGGCGGCGGGGACCGGCATCACCACATACACACTGCCAGTTTCGGTGACCACCGTGCGCAGGTCGCGCTGCAAGACACCGTCGCGCCACTCGCTGCTGGTGCCGGCGTACAGTACCTCCACCTTGTTGAGCGGATTGTTCCAGTCCTGGTAGTCGGCGTAGCGGAATTCGTAGCGGCTGCTGCCATGCGTGACGACGACACGCTCGGCCATGAAGCGGGCGTCGAGCGTGGCCACCGCACTGGCGCCAGGCACACCCGGGATCGGGAAACTCACCTGCGGATGGTCGGCGACCCACGCCACGGACGTGGCACCGATCGTGGCCTCCCCGTCATCGGGCAGCCGGTGCGGATCGGGTTGGCCAGCGCCTGCCAGTGCTGCCTTGGGTGCGCCCTGTGGACTCGCCCACAGCTGGATCAGTCGCTCGGCCACGGCCTCCGGGCGCGGCGTGACACTGCCCTCGCCGGCCAACAGCCCGGCGCCCACCCGGTCTTCGTCCCAGGCCTGCTGCCAGTTCACCACCTCGACGGCTGTCACCTGGTTGCCGTCCGGGAGACTGCAGCTGTACTGCACCCGCTGGCCCGGCAATTGGTAGTTGGTGCTGACGCGGTACGAGTCGATGGTGCAGGCCTGCCCGTGCACGCTCAGCGTGCCGCTGCCCTGGTATTCCAGCGACGCGATCAGTTCGTGCTCGTCGATGCCGCGCAGCATGCCGAGCTGCCAGGTCCAGTTGAACAGCACCGCCTTGAGGTCGCGTGCTCCGGCCGCCGGCACATAGGGCGGTGGATCACTGCTGAACTGCGCAGTCGCAGCGCTGCACACGCCAACCAGCGAGATGAGCAGGCAATACCGCGCGCGGCGGACGAGACACAGGGAGCTGGCCATGGTCAGAGTGCCTCGAATTCGACGGTGTTGGCGTTCGGCAGCGTGATGGTGCGAATGAAGCCAAGCGGTTTGCCGTTGCGGGCGGGGAAATAGGAAATGGTGACGGTATCGCCGGGCTTCACATAGTTGGCGCCGCCCTCGCCAAATCCGAGGTTGGCCAGCGCATTGGCGGAACCGGTGGTCATGGTCCAGTCGATGGTGCTGCCGTCGGCCGCCTGCACCTGCAGGTACATGGCCCCGTGCGGATTGGTGAAGGCGATCTTGGTCAGTACGCCGGTCACGGTTTCCTGCTTGCGGACTTCGTAGACCCCGGCGAGGGAGTGATGCGCCTGCAGCGGCGTACTGGCCAGCAAGCAGCTGCCGACTACCAGAAGACCTGCGATGATTCTGCTCATGGTCAACCCTCAGAGTGACGCGTGGACGGTGGCCCGAGCCTACTCCCGTAGCGGCCGGCACGGAAGCCGTCGTGCGCGTCGGCCACGCCGAGGCCGGCCTGGCAGGGCCGCGGCACCGGCGGTACCGCGGTCATGCCTGAACCATGGTGCTGGCTTGCTGCTAGCATAGGGCCTCTACCACCCACGAGGAGCACGGCCATGGGCATCGCACTACGGGACAGCCTCACACGTTCAACGCGCGCGGCACTGGCCCTGCTGCCGCTGCTGGCCGGGCCGCTGCAGGCGCACCATGGCTTCGGCAACTTCGCCATGAACGAAGACATCGAACTGACGGGGGTGATCACCCGACTCGACTTCGTCAACCCGCACAGTTGGGTCTACTTCGACGTGACCCACGCCGACGGTACCAGGACCCCGCACCGCTGCGAACTGCGCTCGGCGACCACGCTACGGCGTTCAGGCTGGACGCCGGCGATGTTTCCAGCCGGCATGCGCATCACCATCCAGGGCTCGCCGGACCGTAACGAAAAAACCGCTTGCTACACCAGCACCATCACTTTTGGTGACGGCAGTCGATTGGACCGCTATGGGCAGCGCATCGAGGCGGAAGTGAGCGTCAGTCGCCCCGCGCGACGGCCGGGCGGCGAACCGAATCTGGCCGGTGACTGGGCGCAGGAACAGCTGGTGATGACGGATCCACAGGGCCGCGACGGTGTGCTGGTGGCCCTCAGCCAGTCCACGCAATTTGGCGTCGGCGGCGTGCCGGAAGGCCAGCGCGAGATTCCCGGCGCGCGCGGTACCGCCGAAGCCGAGGCAGCTGGCCCGGCCAACCGACCACAAACAGCCGTGGTGCCGCTCACGCCCGCCGGCCAAAGCGCCTTGCAGGCGCTGGCGGCCATCCCGCGCGCAGAGCGGGCCTGCAGCACCGGCAGCATCCTGTCCGACTGGAGCGGCGAGCCGGTCAACCGCATCGAACAGACGGCCGAGCTGCTGCTGCTGCGCTACGGCTTTCTCGGACTCGAGCGCCGCGTGGACCTCACACTCGCCGCACATCCGGCCACGCTGACTGCCACGCGCGCCGGCCACTCGATCGGACACTGGGAAGGCGATGTCCTGGTGGTCGACACCGTGGGCTTCCTGCCGGGCACCCTGCGGGGCGTCACGCCCCACAGCGAGCAATTGCACGTGGTGGAACGCTTCTCACTCGACAGCAGCACGCTGCAACTGCGTCGCGACTACACGGCCGAGGATCCGCTGTACTTCTCTGCGCCCTACACCGGCAGCGATACGCTGAAATTATCTCCCGTGCCCTTCAGCCCGGAACCCTGCCAGGACCTGACACCAGTGGTGCAGTAGGGCTTAGTCGTCGACACGCTCGACCTGGATGAAGCCTCCAAGTCGTTCGGAATACAGTCGATAGGAGTTGCCCCAGCCCGAGGGGGGCAAGCGACTGCGTCCCTGAACCGGCAAGTCGGCAGCCCACCAAGCCAACGGCCCTACACGAGTCTGTCGGGCCCGTGCTCCAGACGGGGAAAGCAGGCGTTGAAGCCAGGAACCTCGAGCGGCACTGACCAGCTGCGACCGGCGCGGTAATCGGCGCAAGCCTGGACCTTGTAGTGCACCCGCGTCAGCCGCCACTGCCCGGTCGTCGCCTTGACGAGTGCAAGCGCCAGGACGCCACCTTCCCACCAGAGACGCAGGCCTTCACCGTGCAGGCGCGCCATGGCAATGAGCGAGTTACCGGATTCCAGTGCGCGTCCTGACTGGATGGAATACGGCACTTCCAGGGTGGCGCTATGTGCATCTTTTGCGACGATCAGTTGCTGGACCGCCGCCTGTCCGAACTCCAGACCAGGAGGAGGCGCCATGTGAGCACCAATCCCGTGCGCAGAGAAGTAGCCGCGATACAGGCGACTGACACCCTCGCTGCGACCCCTGAAGATGCCACCGTTGTAGTGAACTTCGGCGTCCTCTGCGAACAGCGCAAGCACGGCATCCATGTCGCGCGCATCCAGCGATTGCTGGTATCGGCGCTGCAGTGCCAGCGCATCGCGTTCAGCCTGCAAGTGCTGCAGCTCATCACGAGTCGACGTATCGTCGACCATGCCGGCGTGTACCGTCGCTGAGCCCATGGCCATCGAGGCTCCGAGCCCGAGGGTCCGCAGAAACGTCCTGCGAGCCGATGGGATTTCCCTGACGTTGCTGACCATGTTCACACCCCCCGCCGTCTGGGCCCGTAATACCCCAGCGTGTCGAACTTGCCTATGTGGCGCCCGATGGCACCGACCACGCGCAGATTCACACCGCGCGGGCCTCCGGTGAAACTGAACCCGCAGTCGTGCGAAATCTTGGTATTGATCAGCTCGATCATCTGCGCGCCGTTGCAGGCTTCCTCGTTCTGACAGAACAGGTAGACACCGGGTCGGACCTTCACGTACAGGCAGGGTGAGCACCACTGCGATCCGAAGGTCTGGTTGGCGGTGAAGATGGTCCACGACATCGAGTGCGGTGACGTGTACAGATGCATGGACGTGACCTGATCGGAGTAGGACCAGGACCAGGCTTGGCCCACCAACTCGTCGGTAAGCGCGTGCCGCACATACAGCGGCGCCTCGAGCCCTGGCATGTCGACGACGCCGAACAAGGCTCGGTAGGTGGTTTCGTTACCATAGTAGGCGGTGCCCATACGGGACTCGATGCTGGTGACAAGACCATTGCTGAAGTCGATGGCCACCTGCACGCTGGCGCGCGGCTTGCTGCCCGGAATGATGTGACTGAACCAGGCGAGGTTGTCATCGCCCTCATAGGCGCGGTAGTCCGCCTTGTGCCAGACCCCGTCGCGCTGATCACGGAATTCCAGGCCGAACTTATCGCTCACGCGGTAATCACGCACCGGACCGTCGTTGTCGAGCCGCACGGTGAAATTCTTGCCCACCAGAATGTCGGAGAACGGCAGATTGTTGCCGGTACCGGAAATATCGGTGTTGGCGCCTTCGCCCACGGCAAAGGTGGCCGTGTTGCGCTCGGCTGCCGCATGCATCTCCTCGTCGGTCATGTGCACGAAGGTGCGGACCGGCCGGTAGGCCGTGCGCGCGCCCTTGGCCGGGGGCGTGGCAGCCGCGGCGAACAAGGGCCTGCGGCCGTGTTCGTCGAAGGGCTCGAGATAGGCGAGCTGGCCGGTCACCCTGCCTTCACCACGAAAGAGGTAGTACTCCAGTTCATCCTTTTCGTTGAAGCCGAAACGCACACCGACCTGTCGCAGAGTGTAGAGGTCCATCACGAAACAGGTGTGGATACCCGAGAATTCGCACTCGGTGCGGTCGTAGATGAAAGTACGGTCATCGGCCAACACATAGTCGGAGGGAGCAACGTAGCTGAGGTTGTCGACATGCCGGGTCAACTCCACGAAATTGGTGTTAGCCACCGACGCATAGTGCTCCAGCGTCTCGATGCCGTTGTCCTGTCTCCAGTACAGTCCCTTGCCGGCCAACCGATTGGTGTAGTGGTGCAAGGCAGACGGCGCGGGCTGCCCCTTGTCGACGTATCCAAAGTAGATCTGCCGCTGCACTTCGCGATCGTCCAGCGTGTATTCGGCAGCCGGCGCGCCCGGGGCGCCGCCACTCGCCTTGATGCCGCTGCTAAGCCAAATCTCGAAGACGGTAACGAGGTCGGTACCAAGATCCACCACCACGTTGAAACCTCGCTGCTGGCCCGGCAACAGGTGCGAGAAAAACACCATGTTGTTGAGTGTCAGTTCCCCATAGCGGGCACTGAGCGTGGCGCCCGTCGCCTCGCGCAGCGTCAGCGCGCCATCGCTGCCAAAACGATACTCGAGCACGGGACCGTCCTGCAGGACGAGCCGCAGCGTCTTGCCTGCCAGTGCCGTGGTAAAGGGCGAGGCACTGATCGGCCCTTGGCTGGCAGCCTGCAGTTTTTCGTCGATCTGCTCGCGAGTCAGCTTGGTGTACTGAAAGCGATGCATGGGGATTCTCATGGCTTATCTCCTGCCTGCTCTGCCGGGGTATGCAACCGGCAACCCGCGGTGTCACGCACCACGTAGCCACCGGTCGGCTCGCTGAAGTGGCTGCCGATCACCAGGATGGGCTGGTTGGCCACGCGATCCACGAAGGCCTGCCGCGTCGCTGCCGCCTGCTGTCGGTCCATGTCGAAGCGGGCGAGATCACCGGGGCGCTCGAACTGGATGGGATTGTGCATCATGTCGCCAGTGATGATGGCCCGCTGCCCGCGCGACTCGATGCAGATGCTGACATGACCCGGCGTATGACCGGGCGTCGGCAGCAGGCTGAGCTCGGGGCAGATTCGGTGCTCGGGCTCGATCAGATCCACCAGCCCCGCCTCCACCACCGGGCGTATCGAGTCGCTCATGTGCGCTAGATCGTGGTAGCCATGCGTCGCCTCCAGCATCTGCCAGTGCTCGAATTCCCGACGTCCGAACAGGTAGCGGGCATTGGGAAAGGTCGGTACCCAGCGACCGTCCACGCGCTGCGTGTTCCAGCCGACATGGTCGAAGTGCAGGTGGGTGCAGAGCACCGTGTCGATATCCTCTGGACGGAAACCGGCCGCGGCGAGGTCACCGAGGAAGGAGGTCTGCATGTTGGTAAACACGGGGAATTCACGCTGGCGATCGTTGCCGATACAGGTATCAAGCATGATGCGCCGGGTCGCGGTGCGCATCACGAAGCACTGAAAGGAAATGATCATGCGGCCATCGGGCGTGGCGTGGTGCGGCAGCAGCCACGGGTAGGCTTGGACGGTGGCCGGCGTGGCCTCGGGCAGCAACATGCTGATGTCGTCTTCCCAGGCATGTACCTCGACGAGACGCGTCACTTCGACGTCGCCGATCTTCCAGGTACGCAGATGTTCGATGGCCATTCAGCTCTCCTTGTGTGGTCAACGCGGTGGATTTTCAGGGGGCGGCGGTGACCGACCGAGCACGAGATCGGCGGCTTTTTCCGCTATCGCCACCACACTGGCGTTGGTGTTGCCACCGACCAGCCGTGGATAAATCGATGCATCGGCGATCCGCAGTCCCTCGAGCCCGCGGACCCGCAGTGCAGGATCGACAACGGCGGCGTCATCGACACCCATCCGGCACGTGCTGCCCGGATGATGCACGGTGGCCAGACTGCGCCGCACGTAGTGCTCGAGATCGCATTCGCTGTGGATGCCGGTCCCAGGCAGGCGCTCGTGTGCAGCATAGCGAGCAAAAGCGGGATGACTGAGCACACGGCGGGCCAGCATGAGGCCGCGTCGCAAGGTGTCGATGTCGGAACGCGCGCTGCCGAGCGCCGGATCGATGCGTGGCAATGACAGCGGATCGCTGCTGCTCACCCACACGTTGCCGCGGCTCTCGGGGTAGAGGCAGACCACGCTGATGGCGTAGCCATGGCCAAGCGGCAGCGGAAACGGCTGCGGATTGCGGCGCGCTGGCTGAAACACAACCTGCAGGTCGGGCCTGTCCAGACCGGGCAGGGATTTGACGTAGGCATTGGTCTCGAACAGGTTGCTGGCCAAGGGCCCGCGACGCGCCACGAGGTAGTCCAGCCCGGCCCCGAGATTGCGCAGCGCTGCGCGCCACGACAGACCGTAGGACGTACTGTCACGGGTATCCATCGCGACCACGCAGGCTGGGTGGTCGGTGAGCTCACGGCCGACGCCGGGCAGATGATGCCGAGGAGCAATGCCAGTGCGACGCAGCGGATCGCTGTCGCCGATGCCGGAATGCAGCAACAGGTGGGGGGAGTGGAAGGCCCCTGCGCAGAGCAGCACCTCGGCGGTGGCTCGCAAGACCCGGCGCTCCGCGCCCAGCTGGACCTCCACGCCTGTCACGCGCGTGCCGTCCAGCAACAAGCGCCGGGCCTGGCAGTGCGTAAGCACCTGCAGCCCGGGGCGCGTCAGCGCCGGACGCAGGTAGGCGCGGGCCGTGGAGTCCCGCTGCCCATCCCGCAGCGTGCCCTGCCGGTAACCGTAGCCCTCCGGTTCAGCCACATTGAAGTCGGCACAGGCCGGAAAGCCGGCCGCCTGCATCGCGGTGTTGAAGGCCTCGCACAGCGGGTTGGGCCGCTCCACGAAGCTCACCCGCAGCGGGCCGCCGACACCATGGAACGGCGAGCCGGCATAGTGGGGATTGTCTTCGGAGCGGCGGAAGTAGGGCAGCAATTCGGCGTAACTCCAGCCCCGATTGCCGGCCGCGGCCCAGTCATCGTAATCGCGCGCCGAGCCACGATAGTAGGCCATGCCATTGATCGAGCCACTGCCCCCGAGCACGCGACCACGCGGCAGCGGGATCACCCGATCGAACAGCGCCGACTGCGGTGTAGTGCAGAGATTCCAGCCGAAACGTCGGCTCATGATCGCGGCACCGACCGCTGCCGGAATGCGGATGAACGGATGCTGCTCCGAGCCGCCCGCCTCGATGAGGCAGACGCGGTGCGAGGGATTCTCCGACAGCCGCGCGGCCAGCACGCAGCCCGCGGTGCCGGCACCGACGACGATGTAGTCGAACTCTGTGGCTGTGTCTGCGGAGACCTGCATGATGGCAACGCCTGCCTGTCCGGTTCGCCGCGAGTATAGCGAATGCAGGCTGAACGCGAGTGCCGCTGCCCCGCTGCGCGATTGACTCGGCGCCTGCGGGACTGTAAGGTGCCGGGCAGCTTGAAATAGCGCCTAGTCGTAACCTTACCACTCCATACTTCCCGCCGTAGCCCTTTCTTGATCGTTTTTGAAATCTCCGTCTGAAGTCGCAAGTCCAGGTTCCAGTCAGCACAGTTTCTTGCGCCCCGGGCACAGTGTGCCCACAACATCCAACTTTCCAAGAGGAAATACGCATGTCCACACGAGTCACCGGCACCGTCAAATGGTTCAACGAAGAGAAAGGCTTCGGCTTCATCGCCCGCGAATCCGGCCCTGATGTATTTGCGCACTACAGCGCAATCTCGTCGCCGGGCTTCAAGACCCTGACGGAAGGCCAGAAAGTCGAGTTCACGGTCACTGCCGGCAAGAAAGGTCCGCAGGCCGAAAACATCGTCGCTGTCTGAGCCCAGCCCAGAACCCGAAAAGCAAGCGGCGACGCTTGCTTTTTTTTTGCCTGACTCTTTAGCTTGCGGGTAGTAGACAGCACGGCCATCACCCGCTGTACCGAGCGCACAGGGCACCCTTCATGCACGTCCAGCACACTCTGCAGGCCCGCAACAGCGATTTTCTGTTGCAGGGTCGCGTCGATCCGGCCTTTGCCCGCGTGGTAGAGGCCTTCACGGAAAACTTCCAACACGAAGACGAAGTGGGCGCTGCCTGCAGCGTCATGGTGAACGGCCAGACCGTGGTCGACCTGTGGGGCGGCTGGCGCAACAGCGCCCAGACCCTGCCTTGGGAAGCACACACCACGGTATGCATGATGTCGGTCGCCAAGGGCATCACGGCGATCTGCTTCAACATGCTCATCGACCGCGGCCTGCTGAGCCCCGACGATGCCGTCGTCAAGTACTGGCCGGAGTACGGGCAGAACGGCAAGCAGCACACCCTCATCCGCCACTTTCTCGACCACACGGCAGCCGTGCCCGTGCTGACCACCGACCCCCTCTGGCCGGGCGCCATGTTCGATCGCGAAGCCATGGTGCAGGCTCTCGAGCGGCAGGAGCCCTTGTGGGAAATCGGCACGCGCGCGGCCTACCACGTCCATCATCAGGGCTTCCTGCTCGGTGAGATCATGCGTCGTCTGACTGGCCTGACCGTTGGACCGTTCCTGCGCCGCGAAATCAGCGAACCCTTGCAGGCGGAATACTGGATTGGCCGCATGAGTGCTGCCGAGCAGGCCACGGTCAGCGAAGTGATGCCCAACATGAACGCTCGGCTGTTCGCTGCCAAGGACCAGGCCGACCAGAGCAGCCTGCGTGCCCTCGCCTTCCGGCAGAATCCGCTCGAACCCTGGGCCACCACCATGAACAGTGCCATCTGGAGGACCTGCGAAATTGCCAGCGGTAGCGGCCACGGCAACGCCCGCGGTGTTGCAAAGATCTATGGGGCGCTCGGCAATGGCGGCAGCCTCGACGGAGTAGATCTGCTGAGCCGCGCCGGTATCGAGGTCATGATCCGGGAGCAGCACAACCAGACCGAACTACTGCAGGACCGGCCTTATCACCAAGCGCTGGGGCTGTTGCTCAACACGCCGGAAGCGGTCTACATGGGCCCCAACCCGCGCAGCTTCGGCCACCACGGACTCGGGGGTTCCATCGGATTCTGCGACCCGGATGCCGGCATCGGCTTTGCCTACTGCTGCAACAAGATGCATGCCGTCGGCACCAATGGCCCCCGCGCGCGGCGTCTCATCGACGCGCTCTACGCCTGCTGCTGAGCAGAGCGCACCTGGCCCATGAAGAAGCCCAGCCCTCCTCTCAGCGAGGACGAACTCGACGACCTGCAGGACCTGCTGCTGGACCGCATCGACGAGGATCTCGACACGACCGGTACCGACGAAGGTGTGTGCCTGCTCGATGAACTGGACGGCTTTTTCACAGCGCTGGTGAGCGGACCGGTGGCCGTGCTGCCCGCCGTGTGGCTGCCACTGCTGTGGGGAGACTACCCGCCACGCTGGCAGACACCGGAGGAAGCCAGCTACGCCATGGGTCTGCTGCGGCGCTACCAGCACGAAATTGCCCAGAGCCTGCAGCAGGATCTCGACCACTTCGAGCCGTACTTTTCCTACTATGAAATGGACGGAGAAGCCTTCGACATCGTCGACGACTGGTGCGAAGGCTATCTGCGCGGTGTCCGGGTGCTGGGCAATCGCTGGGAAGATGGGCATCCCGAGGTCAGCGCGCTCCTGGTCCCGCTGCGCGCCTTCAGCACGGAGACGGAGTGGCAGGGACATGAACTGCCGGGCAGGGAGGCAGACGCTCTGCGCGACAGCATTCTCCTGAACGTGAGGGACCTGTATCGCTACTGGCGGCGCAGTGGCTGAGCCGGCCAGTCGCGGCGCTCAACCCGCCGACGACGCTCCGCCGTCCACATTGAAGATTTCTCCATTCACGAAACTCGCCTCGCGACTCAGGAGAAAGGCTACCGCCTGGGAATTGTCTGCCTCGGTACCGATGCGGCGCAGCGGAATGGTGGCGGCGCGCCGCTCGTAGACTTCCTTGCTGTTGAGTCCGAGCGCACCTGGCGTGGGTACGGAAGCGGGCGACACGGCATTGACGCGGATGTTGCGCGGACCGAGTTCGGCACCGAGCACCTTGGTGAGCGTGGTAACCGCGCCCTTCACTGCGCTGTAGGCCGAGGTGTTCGGATAACCCCGGTGCGCCACCGGCGACGACATGTTGATGAGGCTGGCTCCACGCTGCGGATCGTAGTGCTTGAGCAGCGCCTGTGCCGACCAGAAAACCGCCTTGATACCGATGTCGAGCATAGTACCGAGCCGGGCCGGCTCCACTTGCTCCACCGGGCAATAGTGCAACAGCATGGCATTGTTGACGATGGCATCAATGCGGCCGCCGAGCGCTGCAAACTCGGCCGCCACACGCAGAAACGTGG
>Ga0255219_1000212_pt1 | contig 17051 bp, 18 predicted proteins | sample Miss_Colum_RepA__FD_183037 | JGI IMG/M metagenome (GOLD analysis project Ga0255219, IMG submission 183037) | Freshwater microbial communities from Mississippi River, Louisiana, United States - Miss_Colum_RepA_8d | ecosystem: Environmental > Aquatic > Freshwater > River | place: USA: Louisiana...
CCGGCAAGCCCCCGTTGCTGACCGGCGTCGCCAGACCGGTCCACGTGGGCAACACCACCAGTGTGTGGGAAATCCGCATCACCGATGTCGACGACAAGCTGGTGTGTGTGTCCCGACTTACCTGCGCCGTGCTGCAGGAGCGCTGATGCAGGAGCCTGACGATGCACGCTGAGCAGGCCCTGGCACCCTGCCCGCGGGGGACGCCGCCGTTAGCGCTGGCCGAGTGCCACGCGCGACTGGCGGCACTGCCCGGCTGGCGGTGCGTGGACGTGGGCGGCATCGCGCAACTCGAACGCGCTTATGAGGTCAGCAACTTCGTGGCTGCGCTCGGCTTTGCCACTGCCATCGGCGCGCTGGCCGAGGCGGCTGATCATCACCCTGCCATCACGGTGGAGTGGGGCAAGGTCACACTGCGCTGGTGGACCCACGGCATCAGCGGCCTGCACCACAACGATTTCGTGATGGCGGCTCGCTGTGATGCCGCCTTCCTGCAGCACGTCTCGGCTGGAGCCGCCCGTTGAACCGGGACTTCCGCGATCTGTTCGGTGACTTGCTGGCACTGCCGTCGGTGAGCTCGGCCAATCCTGCGCTCGACATGAGCAATCGCGCCGTGGTGGAACTGTTGGCCAACCGCTTCGGCGACCTCGGTTTCACCTGCGAGCTGCTGCCGCTGCCCACCCAGCCTGACAAAGCCAACCTGCTGGCCACCTACGGCAGCGGCCCGGGCGGTCTGGTGCTGGCCGGCCACACCGACACCGTTCCGTTCGACGAGGCGCTGTGGAGCAGCAACCCACTGCGCATGACCGAACGGGATGGCCGCCTGTATGGTCTCGGCAGCGCCGACATGAAGGGCTTTTTCGCGCTGGTGCACGCCGCCGTGCTGCCGCTGCTCAGCGAGCGGTTTCAGGCACCACTGATCATCCTCGCGACTGCCGATGAGGAAAGCTCGATGGACGGTGCCCGCGCCCTCGTGCAGCAGGGCCGCCCCCAGGGTCGCTGCGCCGTGATCGGGGAGCCCACGGGGCTCGTGCCGGTGAATCGCCACAAGGGTGTCTTGATGGAGCGGCTGCACGTGCAGGGCCGCAGTGGGCATTCGTCCAACCCGGCGCTCGGTCGCTCTGCCCTCGAGGCCATGCACGACATGATCACGGCTCTGATCGGCCTGCGCGGCGAACTGCAGCAGCGTTTCCGCAATCCACACTTCGCCATCGACGTACCGACCCTCAACCTCGGCGTCATCCACGGTGGCGACAATCCCAACCGCATCTGCGGCCACTGCGCGCTGGAGTTCGACGTGCGACTGCTGCCCGGCATGGCCGGGCCCGCGCTGCGCGACGACATCCGCGCACGCCTCGAGCCCATCGCACGGCAACACGGCGTCGAGTTCACGTTCACGCCCCTGTTTGCGGGGGCCGAAGCCTTTGCCAACGACCACGGCGAGCTGGTGCGGACCTGCGAGCGACTGACCGGCCAGCAGGCACGCAGCGTGGCTTTTGGTACCGAGGCGCCGTTCCTGCAGCAACTGGGTCTGGATACCGTGGTACTGGGGCCCGGCAGCATCGACGTGGCCCACCAGCCCGATGAATACCTGGCGCTCGACCAGGTGCCGCGCGGCGTGCTCCTGCTGCAGCAACTGATCACGCGCTACTGTCTGCAGGGCCCGGTCTGACCCCGAAGCAGTAAGGCGAAGGCGCGCGCGAGCCGGGCCGGCGGGACGTTTATTTGCGCGGCGCTGGTAACGTAGAATTGCGGCCCTTTCGGCCCCGCAGGTAGGGCAAAGCCCCATGGACAGCAAGCAATACGTCAGTTGGTTCCGGCAGTCCACGCCGTACATCAACGCCTACCGTGGCCGTGTCTTCGTCATCCTGCTGCCGGGCGAGGCGATCGGCCACGACAACTTCTGGAACGTCGCGCACGACATTACCCTGCTCAACAGCCTGGGAGTGAAGCTGGTGCTGTGCATCGGTGCGCGGCTGCAGATCGACGCCGCACTGGCCAAGGCCGGCATTGCCACGTCCACGCATGACATCATCAGCCACCAGGTGCATAACAAGATGCGCGTCACCGACAGCGAGACGCTGGACGTGATCAAGCAGGTGGTAGGCAAGCTGCGCTTCGAGGTGGAGGCGGCGTTTTCCATGGGGCTGATCAACTCGCCCATGCACGGGGCTGACCTGACGCTGGCCAGTGGCAACTTCATCGTCGCCAAGCCCTTCGGCATCCAGAACGGTATCGACTTCGGACTGACCGGGGAGGTGCGCAAGGTCGAGGTGGACGCCATCCGCAAGCAGCTCGACCACGGCAACATCGTGCTGGTGCCTTCGCTCGGCTACTCGCCCACCGGTGAGGTGTTCAATCTCACCGTGGAGGACGTGGCCTGCTGCACGGCCATCGCGCTGAAGGCCGACAAGCTGCTCATTTACGGCAGTGAGGCCGGCATCCTCGACCAGGACGGCGAGCGCATCAGCAAGCTCAGCGCCGAAGAGGCGCAGGCGTTGATCCGCCAGAAGATCGCCGAAAACGGCATCGACGACGAGCTGCGCAATCTCGAGCTGGGTGTGAAGGCCTGCAGTGCCTCGGTCAAGCGCTCGCAGGTGATTTCCTACGAAGACGACGGCGCCTTGCTGATCGAGCTGTTCACACGCGACGGCATCGGCACGCTGATCACCGCCGAGCAGTACGAGCAGCTGCGCCAGGCCACCATCAAGGACGTCGGTGGCATCCTCGAACTGATAGAACCGCTGGAGCAGGAAGGCATCCTCGTGCACCGCTCGCGCGAGCGGCTGGAGGCGGAAATCGAACAGTTCAGCGTGATCGAGCGTGAAGGCATGATCATCGCCTGCGCCGCCCTGTACCCGCAGGACAGTCAGAGCGGCGAGCTTGCCTGCCTCGCCACGCACCCGGATTACCGCAACCACAGCCGTGGGCAAAACCTGCTGGAGCATGTCGAAAAATGCGCGCGCAAATTGGGACTTGGCCAGCTGTTCGTGCTCACCACCAAGTCTCCGCACTGGTTCGTCGAGCGTGGCTTCGTGCCGGCGTCCGTGGACGCTCTGCCCGAGCGCAAGAAGTCGCTCTACAACTACCAGCGCAATTCGAGGATTTTCATCAAGCCTCTGTAGCGGACTGCAGTCCCTGCCTTCGCCGCCACCGATTCCACCCTTGCCGACACAGGAAACCGCCATGAGCAAGTTGAACAAGTACAGTCAGCGCATCACCCAGGATCCATCGCTGCCGGCCGCGCAGGCGATGTTCCACGCGCTGGGGCTCACCCGTGCCGATCTGGAGAAAGCCCAGATAGGCATTGCCAGCACCGGTTGGGAAGGCAATCCCTGCAACATGCACCTCAACGATCTTGCCAAGGTGGTCAAGCGCGGCGTGCAGGCCACCGACCTCGTCGGTCTGATCTTCCACACCATCGGAGTCAGCGACGGCATGAGCATGGGCACGGAGGGCATGCGCAACAGCTTGCCAAGCCGCGACATCATCGCCGACAGCATCGAAAACGTGGCTTCCGCGCAGTGGTACGACGGCGTGGTCGCCATCGTCGGCTGCGACAAGAACATGCCGGGCGCCATGATGGCGCTGGCGCGGCTCGATCGCCCGGCCATCGTCGTCTACGGCGGCACCATCAAGCCCGGCTGCTACAAGGACCGCAAACTCGACATCGTGTCGGCCTTCGAAGCGCTCGGCGAGCGCAATGCCAATCGCATCGATGCCGTCGAATTCCAGGGCGTGATCGAGAATGCCTGCCCCGGCCCCGGCGCCTGTGGTGGCATGTACACCGCCAACACCATGGCCTCGGCGATCGAGGCGCTGGGTATGTCGCTGCCCTTCAACTCGGGCTATCCCGCGGTTTCGGCCGACAAGGAAGCCGACTGCCTGCGCGTCGGTGCCGCCATGCGCCATTTGCTGGAGCGCGACATCAAGCCCTCCGACATCCTCACCCGCAAGGCCTTCGAAAATGCCATCACGCTGATCACGGTACTCGGAGGTTCCACCAACGCGGTGATCCACCTCATCGCTATGGCGAAGGCGGCGCGCGTGCCGCTCGGTATAGACGACTTCCAGCGCATTGCCGACAAGACGCCCTTCCTTGCCGATCTGAAGCCGAGCGGCCGCTATGTGATGGAAGACCTGTGCCTGGTCGGCGGTGTGCCGGCCGTCATGAAACTGCTGCTGGAGGCCGGCATGCTGCACGGCGACTGCATGACCGTGACCGGCAAGACCGTGGCCGAGAACCTGGCGGCGGTACCACCGCTGACGCCGGGTCAGGACGTGATCCGCCCGCTGTCCAATCCGCTCAAGACCAGCGGCCATATCCGCATCCTGTACGGCAATCTGGCCGAGCAAGGCGCCGTCGCGAAGATCACGGGCAAGGAAGGCCTGCGCTTCGATGGTCCAGCCCGCGTCTTCGACAGCGAGGAGGCCTGCAACAGCGCCATCGCGGCCCAGCAGATCAAGGCCGGTGACGTGGTGGTGATTCGTTACTGCGGACCGAAGGGCGGTCCGGGCATGCCGGAGATGCTCAAGCCCACCAGCGCCATCATGGGTCAGGGTCTCGGCAAAGCCGTGGCACTCATCACCGACGGTCGCTTCTCCGGAGGCACCCACGGCTTCGTGGTGGGCCACATCACGCCGGAGGCCCAGAACGGCGGGATGATCGCGCTGCTGCAGGACGGCGATCTCGTCACCATCGACGCCGAAAACAATGTGCTGAGCGTGCAACTCGATGACGCGGAGATCGCGCGCCGCCGTGCCGCCTGGCAACCGCGTCCGCTGCCGGTCAGCCGCGGCGTGCTTTACAAGTACGCGAGCACGGTCAAGAGCGCTAGCGAGGGCTGTGTGACCGACGAAGGTCTGCCCGAGGTCAAGTGAGCGGAGCGCCGAGCCACCACACGTGCTCGGTGGCTTCGCACTGTCCCTTGAGGCCACCGGCCACGGGCAGCACGTCGAGCAGGGTCAGCGTGTAGTCGTGGCCGTAGTGCCGAAATACTTCGGCAGCCGGCACGGCATGCGGCGGTCCCGCCATCCTGCTCTGGTCGTAGTCGAAGCAGATGAGCAGCTGGGGCGCCTGCGCCGTCAGCGATTTCAAGTGCGCCGTGTAGCGCTCGCGCATCGCGGGCGGCAGCGCCACCAGCGCGGCGCGGTCATAGGTGGCGGCGACCGGACCGAGTAGCGCGGGGGTCAGATCGAACAGATCGCCCACGAAGACGTCGATGGTGTCGACACGGTAGCGACGGAGCGCACCCTGCTGGCTGATCGTCGGGGTGAGACCGAGTTCGGCAAACAATTGCTCGACGGCAAGCTCGCTGAGTTCCACACCAGCCACCCGGTAGCCGCACTCGAGCAACCAGTGGATGTCACGGGTCTTGCCGCAGAGCGGCACGAACACACGCGCGCCGGCGGCGAGCGCCAGCCGGTGAAAGTGACGGTGAAGCAGGGGGTTGACGGCTTTTTCGTGCCAGGCGATTTCGTTGCGGGCCCAGCGCTCGTGCCAGAAGGCGGCTTCCATAGGCATCGACCTGAGGGGGAGACGGGGGACAGCGCGCCAGGTCCCTTCGACTGCATGTGGCCCCGAGGGCCTGCCGCAGGGATCAGCGGCGGAACCGGGCACCAGAGGCGCCCAGTCGTGGCGAACGTGCTTACTTGATCTTGGCTTCGGTGTACGTCACGTGCTTGCGAACGACGGGATCGTACTTCTTGATCTCCATCTTGTCGGGCATGTTGCGCTTGTTTTTGTCGGTGGTATAGAAGTGGCCGGTGCCGGCGCTGGAAACCAGACGGATTTTGTCTCTCATGACTCTCTCCTGGTGTTGGCTACGCTATTTTCAGACTTTTTCGCCGCGGGCACGAAGCTCGCTCAGAACGGCATCGATGCCACGCTTGTCGATCACGCGCATGCCCTTGCTGGACAGGCGCAGGTTCACGAAGCGCTTCTCGGATTCCACCCAGAACCGGTGGGTATGCAGGTTCGGATTGAAGCGACGCTTGGTGCGATTCTTGGCGTGCGACACGTTGTTGCCGACCATCGGGGCTTTGCCGGTCACTATGCAGACTCTGGACATGCTGTTTACCTCTGGCTCACCGCATAGTTCGTAAACTGCGGATTTACTGGGAAAAAGAGGCGCGCTTTATACCAGACCGCAACGGGGCGAGGCAACCTTCACGACGGAAGCCGCGAATCGGCCCGGCCTCGCCCGCTGGCCCTAGGCCTGTGTCACTGCATGCTCCGCCGAGACGCTGCCGTGCCGGCAGCGACCCCGCCGCGCGGGGCCGGCGCTTAGAGCATGCCGCGCTCTGCCAGTGAGATCACCTCGGTGTCCCCCACCACGAAATGGTCCAGGGTGCGGATGTCGATGAGGCTGAGGGCGCTCTTCAGCCGCTTCGTGATGCCGATGTCCGCCTGGCTGGGCTCGGCGACGCCGGACGGGTGATTGTGGGCAAAGATCAGCGCAGCGGCGTTGTGGTGCAGGGCACGGTCGACCACCACGCGCGGATGCACCACGGCGTTGTCGATGGTGCCGTGGAACAGCTCCTCGGTCGCGATCACGCGGTTCTGGTTATCGAGAAACAGGCACAGGAACACCTCGCGGGAATGGTGGCGCAACCGGCCGCGCAGGTAGTTGCGGGTGAGCGTGGACGAGGTCAGGCAGTCGCCGCGCTGCAAGCCCTCCAACATGTGGCGCTGGGAAAGCTCCAGAGCCGCGTGCAGCAGTGCGTAGCGGCTTTCTCCCATGCCGGGGTGACTGCAGAACTCCGGCAAGCTCGTCTCGAGCACGCCGCGCAAGCTGCCGAAGGCTGAGAGCAGCGCGCGGGCAAGATCGAGCGCCGTCTGGCCAGCCGTGCCGGTGCGCAGGAAGATGGCCAGCAGCTCGGCATCGCTCAGGCTCTGCGGCCCCTGCTGCAGCAGTTTCTCACGCGGCCGCTCCGACACGGGCCAGTCATTGATCGCCATGCTTCCTCCCTGAAGCGCGAGACGCATCCCTGCCCCGCTGCGCCTCAAGTCTAGTCCAGAAACCGGCGGGGCACCGGCCAAAGTCCATGCCCGCGTCCGAGCAGCTGTGTCAGAATGCCGGGCATCGTGAGCGCGGAGGGAGCGTCATGTCGACGTTCATCGAGTGGCTGCTGTGGGTGGAATCGACCGGGTTGGCCGTCTGGGTGGGAGAAAGCCGCTACGGGTTCCAGCTCGCCCTGGTGCTGCACGCCCTCAGCATGGGCCTGCTGGCGGGTGGCAATCTGGTGCTGGGGCTGCGCGTGCTTGGCGTAGCGCCGGCCGTGCCCATGGCGGCCTTGCTGCGCTTCTACCCCTGGCTCTGGTCGGCCGCACTGGTCTGCCTCGTCTCCGGTCTCATGCTGCTGTCGGTGTATCCGGCCAAGGCGCTGACCAATCCCGTGTTCTTCAGCAAGATGGCACTGCTCGGGCTCGGGCTGTGGTGCATGGCCGGTCCGTTGTCGGCCCGCCTGAGGGCAGGAAGCACCTCACCCAGGCTCGGCGGCACCGTGCTGCTGGTCTGGGCGCTGACGATCAGCGGCGGTCGTCTGCTGGCCTACACGCACAGCGTGCTGCGGGCCAGTGAACTCATGGGAGGCTGACATGGAAGCTGCCCTGTTGGCGTTTTCCGAATCGACCGGCATCTACGCCTTCATGACCAGCCCCTGGGGCTGGCCCTTCGTGGAGTCACTGCACTTCATCGGACTGTCGCTGCTGGTGGGCTGCGTGGGCCTGTTCGACCTGCGGCTGCTCGGCGTCGCGCCGGCGATACCGCTGCCGGCACTGCACCGGCTGATTCCTTTTGGCGTGCTCGGCTTTGGCCTCAACGTGGCTACCGGCCTGATGTTCGTCAGCACCATGCCGGACCAGTACCTGTACAACCCCTCGTTCCAGAGCAAGCTGCTCTGCATGCTGCTGGCTGGCCTCAACATGGCTCTGTTCTACGGCAGCACGGCCCGGGCCGCGCTGGAGCCCGGCGCCCCGGTGGCAGTGCTGCGGCGGGCGCGCCTGTTCGGCGCGCTGTCGCTGCTGTTCTGGAGCGGTGTGATCATCGGCGGACGGCTCATCACCTTCTACCGGCCGCCGTACCACTGGTGCTTCTGGTGCGGGTAGCCTGCCGGCATGACGAAAACCCCTGAGCTCTCCAGCCTGCGCAACAGACGCATCCTGCTCGGCCTGACTGGCAGCATCGCTGCCTACAAGGGCGCCGAGCTGTGTCGGCTGTTGACCGGTGCCGGCGCCGAGGTGCAGGTGGTGATGACCGAGGGTGCGCAGGAGTTCATTACCGCGCTCACCCTGCAGGCGCTGTCTGGCAACCGCGTGCACACCCACCTGCTCGACACCGAGGCGGAGGCCGCCATGGGCCATATCGCGCTGGCGCGCTGGGCGGATCTCATCCTGGTGGCGCCCGCCAGCGCCAACTTTCTCGCGAGGCTCGCGCACGGCGAAGCCAGTGATCTGCTGACGGCGGTGTGCCTGGCGCGCCGCTGCCCGCTGGCCGTGGCGCCGGCCATGAACCAGGCGATGTGGAGCAATCCTGCCACCCAGAACAACCTGCAGCAGTTGAAGACGGTGGGCGTGCGCGTATTCGGGCCGGCCAGCGGGGAGCAGGCCTGTGGTGATGTGGGCCTCGGGCGTCTGCTGGAACCCACCGAGCTCCTCGCTCTCGCCAGCGCCGAGTTCATGAGCGGCGCCCTTGCCGGTCTGCGCGTGGTCGTCACTGCCGGACCCACGCGCGAGGCCATCGATCCCGTGCGCTACCTCAGCAACCACAGCTCTGGAAAGATGGGCTACGCGCTGGCCCAGGCGGCCAGCGACGCCGGGGCCGAGGTCACGCTGGTGAGCGGCCCCACCGCACTCGCGCCGCCCGATCGCTGCCGGGTCGTGGCCGTGCAGTCGGCTGACGACATGCTGAAAGCCTGTCAGGCGCTGGAGGCCGACGTGTTCGTGGCGGTCGCCGCCGTCGCCGATTACCGCTTGGCGGCCCCTGCCGAGCACAAGCTCAAGAAAACCGACGCGGCGCTCACCCTCACCCTCGAGCGCACCCCCGACATCCTCGCCACCGTGGCCGCCGGCCGACCGAAGCCGTTCTGCGTGGGCTTTGCCGCCGAGACCCGCGACCTCGATGCCTATGCAAGGCAGAAACTGGTGGCCAAGCAGCTCGACATGATCGTGGCCAACGAAGCGGTCGCCACCTTCGGGCAGGACGAGGCGACCGTGTCCGTGTTCTGGCCCGGCGGTGGCACGACGCTGCCACGGCAGAGCAAGCAGCAACTGGCCCGCGCGCTGGTGGCGCTGATCGCAACGCGGCTCGCCAGCCGGTGACGCACACACCCTGCGCGCTCAACCCGGCGATCTTCCGCGCCTACGACATTCGCGGGCTCGTGGGGCAGGGCCTCGACCCCGCCGCCGTGGGGCTCATCGGCCAGGCCATCGGCAGCGTCCTGCGCGAGCAGGGTCGGCACTGCCTGTTTGCCGCGCGTGACGCGCGGCTGTCGAGCCCCAGCCTCGGCGCGGCACTCATCGCTGGACTGTGCAGGAGCGGTGTCGACGTGGTCGACCTCGGCCAGGTACCGACACCGCTGCTCTATTTCGCCACCTGTACCGGTGACTGCGATTCGGGCGTCATGCTGACCGGCAGCCACAATCCGCCTGACTACAACGGCATCAAGATCGTCATCGGCGGCCGCACGCTGTCGGACACCGGCATCCAGCAGCTGCGCTCGCGCATCGAGGCCGGTGCCCTCGCCAGCGGCACGGGCCGCGTGAGCCAACGCGACATCGTGCCCAAGTACCTGGAACGCATCGCCGGCGACCTGCGGCTGCAGCGCGGCTTCAAGGTCGTGGTCGATGCCGGCAACGGCATCGGCGGCCCGGTGGCACTGCGGCTGTTGCAGCGGCTTGGCTGCGAGGTGGTCCCGCTGTACTGCGAGCCGGACGGGCGCTTTCCGCACCATCATCCCGACCCTACGCGCCCGGAGAATCTGCAGGACCTGATCGCAGCAGTCCGCCGTCATCGTGCCGATCTCGGCATCGCCTTCGACGGTGACGCCGATCGTCTGGGCCTCGTCACGGCCTCTGGCCTCCGGATCGACGCCGACCAGTTGCTCCTGCTCTTTGCCATGGACCTGCTGCCCTCCCACCCGGGCGCCCGCGTGGTGTTCGACGTGAAGAGCAGCTTCCACCTGCCTCGCGTCGTCCGAGCGCTCGGGGGTGAGCCGGTGATGTGCAGGAGTGGCCACTCCTTCGTGAAGCGCGCCGTGCAGGAAAGCGGCGCCCTGCTGGGCGGCGAGTTTTCCGCCCACGTGTTCTTCGCGCACCGCTGGTATGGCTTCGATGACGGGCTTTACGCCGCCGCCAGGTTCCTCGAACTGCTGGACCGCCAGGGCCTCGACGCAGACGCGGTGCTGGCGCGCCTGCCGGCCAGCAGCAGCACGCCCGAGCTGTTCCTGCCGGTGGAGGAGCAGCACAAGTTCGCACTGATGCAGCGCCTGCAGGCCGGCCTGCAGTTCGGCGATGGCACCGTGAATCGCCTGGATGGCGTGCGCGTCGACTTCGCCGATGGCTGGGCCTTGGTGCGCGCCTCCAACACCACGCCGGCACTGGTGCTGCGCTGCGAGGCCGAGTCGGCGCCGGCACTGCAGCGTATCGTCCAGCGCTTCGGTGCGGCACTGCTGGCGATCGAACCGGGTCTGGTGCTGCCGTTCGACACGGCGGGCAGCGCTGGCAACGGCGCGTCGCCGCCGCCCCTGGCCGTCGGCAGCGCACAACAGCCCGACAGCGCTGCCGTATAATCCGCGCCGATCCTGTCCCCCCAGTCCCGTCCAAGGGCCCACCATGACGCTAAGCACACCGCAAGACATCGCCGCGGTGCTCACCGAAGCACTGCCCTACATCCAGCGGTTCCACGGCAAGACCATCGTCGTCAAGTACGGCGGCAACGCCATGACCGACGAAGAGCTGAAGAACAGCTTCGCGCGCGACGTGGTGCTGATGAAGCTGGTGGGCATGAATCCCATCGTGGTGCACGGCGGCGGCCCGCAGATCGGCTCGCTGCTGGAAAAGCTGGGGATCGAATCGCACTTCGTGGACGGCATGCGCGTCACCGACACCGCCACCATGGACGTGGTGCAGATGGTGCTCGGGGGTCTCGTCAACAAGCAGATCGTGAGCCTGCTCAACAAGAACGGCGGCAAGGCGATCGGCATCACCGGCAAGGACGGCGACTTCATCCACTGCCGCAAGATGACCATCACACGCCACACACCGGAGATGCAGGCGCCGGAAATCATCGATATCGGGCATGTCGGCGAGGTGGTCGGCATCAATCCGGCGGTCATCAACATGATGCTGTCGAGCGACTTCATCCCGGTGATCGCACCGATTGGCACTGACAGCAGCGGTGCCTCCTATAACATCAATGCCGACATCGTGGCAGGCAAGCTGGCGGCGCTGCTCAATGCCGAAAAGCTCATCCTGCTCACCAACATCAGTGGCGTGAAGAACAAGGAAGGCGCCGTGGTGCCCTCGCTCACGCTCGACGACGTCAATGCCATGATCGCCGACGGCACCATCCATGGCGGCATGCTGCCGAAGATCGCCTGCGCGCTCGATGCGATGAGCGCCGGCGTCAACAGCGTGCAGATCATCGATGGACGCGTGCCCCACGCCGTGCTGCTGGAAATCTTCACCGACAAGGGCATCGGCACCCAGATCACGCGCCGCGCGAAGTGAGCCGATGACGGTCACCTCCCCCAGAGTGAAGGGCCAGCGCCGCGAGCAGATCCTGCAGGTGCTGGCGGGCATGCTCGAGCGCAGCCCGGGCCGCGCCGTCACCACGGCGGAACTGGCGTTGGCCGTGGGGGTGTCGGAGGCAGCGCTCTACAAGCATTTTCCGAGCAAGGCCCGCATGTTCGAGGGACTGCTGTCGTTCATCGAGGAGACGTTGTTTTCGCGCAGCACCCGCATCCTTGCGGAACCAGGCACGGCGACCGAGCACTGCGAGAAACTGCTGCTGCTCGTGCTTGGTTTCGCGGAGAAAAACCCCGGCCTCACCCGGCTGCTGCACGGCGACGCGCTGGCGGGTGAGCACGAGCGCCTGCGCGCCCGCGTGCACCAGATACACGAACGGCTCGAAGCCCAGCTGCGCACGCTGCTGCGGGAGGCCGAGCTGAAGGAGGGGCTGCGCACGCAGGCCACCGTCACGGCAACCGCTGCCTGGTTGCAGGCCTGGGTGGAGGGCCGGCTCTGCCAGTTCGTGCGCAGCGAGTTCAGGCTGCAGCCCACGCGCGACTGGCCGGCACAGTGGCAACTGCTGCGGGGCGGGCTATTCCGCGGCGCTCAGGCAGCGCCGTAGCGCTCACGGTAGGCCTGCAGCTTAGGCAGGTACTGTTGCAGAGACGCATCGCCGGCCTGCTGCAGATAGTCGATGATCTGCTGCAGATTGATGATGCTCACCACCGGCAGGTTGAATTCTCGGCGTATTTCGCCGATTGCCGACAACGCTCCCTGCTGCCCTTTCTCCTGCCGATCGAGCGCCACCAGCACGGCCGCCGCGCTGGCACCGGCGCCGCGGATCAGCGTCATCACTTCGCGAATCGCCGTGCCTGCCGTGATGACGTCATCCACCACCAACACGCGACCGGCCAGCGGTGCACCCACGATCAGTCCGCCTTCGCCGTGGTCCTTGGCCTCCTTGCGGTTGAAGCAATAGGGCAGCTCTTCGCCGAAGTGCTCGGCCAGCGCGATGCTGGTGGCGGCAGCCAGCGGGATGCCCTTGTAGGCGGGCCCGAAAATGACGTCGTACTGCAGGCCGGCCTCGCGGATGGCGGCGGCATAGCAACAGCCGATGAAGCCCAGCGAACGCCCCGTGTTGAAGAGCCCGGCGTTGAAGAAGTACGGACTGACGCGTCCTGACTTCAGCGTGAATTCGCCGAAGCGCAGGATCTGGCGAGTGATGACGAAGTCGAGGAACGCTTGCTGGTAGTCCTTGAGGGGCATGGCGTGGTCTTCCGTTTCAGGAGGGGTCTGAAGGCTCAGGGGGCTGCGAGGGCAGTCTGCTGGATCGCCAGCAGGTCACGGATGCCGCGCTCGGCCAGTGCCACCATGGCGTCGAGCGCGGGGCGCCCGAACTCGCCGCCCTCGGCGGTACCCTGCAACTCGATGAAGCCGCCGCGACTGGTCATGACGACGTTCATGTCGGTGTCGGCCGCGGAATCCTCGAGATAATCGAGGTCGAGCACCGGCACGCCCTTGTAGAGCCCCACCGAAACGGCCGCCACGGTCTGCCGCAGCGGATCGTCGCGCAGCTCCTTGCTGCGCTGCAGGTAGCGCAGCGCATCGACCAGTGCCACACAGGCGCCGGTGATGCTGGCAGTGCGCGTGCCGCCGTCGGCCTGGATCACGTCACAGTCGACCTTGATGGTGTTCTCGCCGAGCGCCGCCATGTCCACCATGGCGCGCAGGGCGCGCCCGATCAAACGCTGGATTTCCTGCGTGCGGCCGCTCTGGCGGCCAGAGGCGGCTTCGCGCTCCATGCGCGAACCGGTGGAGCGCGGCAGCATGCCGTACTCGGCCGTGACCCAGCCCTTGCCGGTGCCTTTCAGGAAGCGCGGCACGCTGGCGTCGACACTGGCCGTGCAGATCACCTTGGTGTCGCCGAATTCGACCAGCACCGAGCCTTCGGCGTGCCGGGTGTAGTGGCGGGTCAGTTTTACCGGACGCAGGGCGTCGGGTGCTCGGCCGCTCGGGCGCAGCTGTGTCATGCAGAATCCTCGTGTGGTGCTGGTGGAGTGAACGGGCGGCGGCAGGCTGGCCGGCGGGGGTGTTACTGCCAAGCCCGGTCGATTGGGCTATAGTGCCGCGGCCCCGCAAGGCGGCCATTGTAATCAACGCCGCGGGTGCCGCCACCTCGCAGGAGCCCGCATGACCGCCAGCATGACCGCCTTCGCCCGCCAGCAGTCCGAGCACGGCTTCGGGACGCTGGTGTGGGAAATCCGCGCCGTCAATCACCGCTATCTCGAGCCGCTGTTCCGGCTGCCCGACAATCTGCGGCATCTGGAACTGCCGCTGCGCGAGGCACTGCGCCAGACCGTGCAGCGCGGCAAGGTCGAAGCCCAGCTCAAGCACGTGGTGGCGAGGTCGGCAGACACGGGCGTGACGCTCGACGACACGGTGGTGCGCCAGCTGGCCGCCTCGCTGGCTGCCGTGCGCAGCCGCTTTGGCGAGCTCGCGCCCGTCGATCCCGTCGACCTGCTGCGCTGGCCCGGGCTGCTGCAGGAGCCGGAGGTCGACCAGCGCCAGGTGGAGGAAGCCGCCCTCGCCCTGTTCACTGCCACGCTGCAGCAGTTTCAGCAGCAGCGCCTGCGCGAGGGCAAGGAGCTGCAGCGACTGATCGAAGAGCGCCTCGGTCAGGTCGGCGCCATCGTCGCCAGCATTCGCGAGGACCTGCCCAAGATTCTGGCTGCACAGGCCGAGCGCCTGAAGGCCCAGTGCGCCGACCTGCAGCTGCAGGTGGACCCCGCCCGGCTGGAGCAGGAAATCGTGCTGGTGGCGCAGAAGGCCGACATCCACGAAGAACTCGACCGCCTCGACACCCACATCAAGGAAGTGCAGCACACCTTCCGGCAGAAGGGTCAGGTGGGCCGCCGGCTCGACTTCCTGATGCAGGAATTCAACCGCGAAGCCAACACCCTCTGCTCCAAGGCCATCGTCACCGCCACCACCTTCGGCGCCGTGGAACTGAAGGTGCTGATCGAGCAGATGCGGGAGCAGATTCAGAATATCGAGTAGGGGCTGGCCGGCTCATTAGGCAATTGGAGGCTGGGCCAATTCGCCCAATTACTTCGATCCAGAAGACCCCCTCTCCCTCAGCGCACTACGCGTCCCTTAGAAGCGCTCAAACTCGGTCACCTGCCTTTCTGTCGACACAGGTTGGTCGCTGGGCCGCTGCCCGTCGGCACCAGACTGTTTAGTGTCTTCAACGCGCTGCGGTTTTTTCATGCAGGCACTCTCCGACTGGTCTCAGCACGCCAAGCCCCGTGCCAAGCAGTTGGCGGAGACAGGGTTTGACGGGTGTAGCTCTCGTCGGTAGGCCTGCCGCGCGCCGCGCTCAGAACTTGAAGAGGTCTTCCTCCTGCGGCCGCTGCATGCCCTCTTCGTGGTACTGCTCCCAGAGTTCCGCCCACGGCCGGCCGTACATGTCGGGCACTTCGTAGTCGATCACGGCGCCCGGGCTCACCGGGGTGCCCCGGCCGGAGACTGGGAAGATGGACTGGACGCATTCGATGAACGGCTGCGGGTCGCCTTCGTCGAAGTCGCTGAGCCGCTCGATGTTGCGAATGATGCGCACCGGTTCGACCAGGGCTTCCGGGTCGTACAGGATGGACTCGTGGTTGAGGCCGACGAATGCGCCGCTGGCATCGCGGTTGGGCGAGTAGATCTCGATGGTCTGCATCTGGTTCGAAAACTCGAAGGCGGCGTGGCTGGACCAGCCCTGGACGTTGGAGGTCCAGGTGATCAGCACATCGCCGTCCCAGAAGCCGATGGTCTCCCCATACCAGCGCGGCACGTCGGCACCCAGCCTCGGTACCTTGCCTTGCAGGTTGAACTCGCGGCCGATGTGGACGTTGGTGATGAAGTTGCGCGCCACGCCCCCTGCGATCTGCACCAGCTTCGGGGTCACCAGAATGGACTGCTCCCACAGCGCGGATTCGTGCCAGCGGCGCAGAAAGCCTTCCGGCCAGCAGTATTGCGACGGCCACTGCGGGGCATTGCTATGCCCGTGGTGATAGGCCTCCTGCACCATGCGCTGCTGATAGAGCGGCGTGAGCAGCGACAGCACCGTGGGAATCTGCACGTGGCGCATGCGGATCCAGTATTGGTTGTCTGCGCGCGCCGGATGCTGGTAGCGCCCGCTCCACTCGCCGGGCACGGTGGCGTAGGTATGCTGCGTCGGGCCGCCGCGTCCGCGCGTCTCTTCCAGAAGGGCCTCGTAGTGCGCCTGTGCGGTCTTGAACGGGTAGGGACTGACGATCGACTCGCGCGGGTAGTCGCGGTCGCAGTATCCCCAGGGTGCCTCCGCCGGCGGTCTGCTCCCCAGCAGCCCATCCTCGTCCCAGAAATCCTCGAGCGCGGCGGAACTGTTGCAGCGGAAGTAGCGCGGGTCGCTCCACAGCGCACGATCCTGATAAAAGTCGGTGGTCGTGAACAGGTCCACGGCAAGTGCCTCGGTGCCTGCCGGCGTGGCACCGTCGCGGGCGGCGCCGACAAACCCGGTGGCCGGATCACGACGCGGATCGAACGGGATGGGCGTGCGGTAGGCCGGATTGCCAAGCCCCTGCCGTAGCGTGGCGCCCGTCATGTGATAGGTGTTCAGGTCGTGCGCCAGCGGCCAGGCACGGCCTACGCTTTTGAAGTCGATGTCGGCGACGGTCTGCGCCAGTGCGCAAGTCGCCGGCAGTATCACGAGCGCGCACACCGTCAGTCGCAGGGCAGCGTATCGCATGGTTGTCACCTCCGGGGAGCGCCTTTGGATTCATTGGTTTTGGCGCGTCTGCATCATACCGAAAGTTGGCGATCAGCCAACTCGCCCGGCGCCCGCTTCGCCGCGTCGACGCTCGCATTCTGGCGGCCGGCGAACACTGCTATGATCCCTCCGCTTTCGCGTCGGGACGGGTGATCCTGTCGCGCTGATGACAGGATCCGAGCCCAGATGCCTCAAGGCAGTCTCTACCTGATTTCCGCTCCGTCCGGCGCCGGCAAGACGTCGCTGGTGACTGCGCTGCTGGCCGATCCGCCCAAGGGGCCGGGCACCGGCGTCTGCGTGTCGGTGTCGCATACCACGCGGCCGATGCGGCCGGGCGAGCAGGACGGCATCAATTACCACTTCATCGATCGGGCAGACTTTCGGACCATGATCGACCGCGGCGATTTTCTGGAACATGCCGAAGTCTTCGGCAACCACTACGGCACATCACGCCGCTGGGTGGAGGAGCGCCTGGGCCAGGGCTGGGACGTGATTCTGGAGATCGACTGGCAGGGAGCTGCCCAGGTGAAG
>Ga0255219_1000214_pt1 | contig 17004 bp, 9 predicted proteins | sample Miss_Colum_RepA__FD_183037 | JGI IMG/M metagenome (GOLD analysis project Ga0255219, IMG submission 183037) | Freshwater microbial communities from Mississippi River, Louisiana, United States - Miss_Colum_RepA_8d | ecosystem: Environmental > Aquatic > Freshwater > River | place: USA: Louisiana...
AACTTAATTGGACTTCCTCCTGTATCTGGTTTACTCCACACAACATTAATATAGTTCCTAGTGATGTCGGTAAATGATGGTGGTAATAATCCATATTTGGCCGACAATATGATGTTAGTCGGCGCACCCGGTTTCATTAGTGTTCGCGCGGTGATAATCGCAGATTCAGGACCAATCCCCACCGAATTGATGGGTTCAATCTTGATTTGATATTTGTTTTCATTGAGAAGATTTCGCAGAATATACCGCCGTGTTAAAGCACTACCCCCCGCATTCACTCCAACAATGACACTACTTATATCAAGTGTTTGTTTCGTCCAACTTGCTGCGCCATCTGCTGCCGCAGCAGTTATCGTTGTTTGAACCTTCCGGTAGTAAATATTGTATTGAGTTACAGGCGGCCCATTATACGCCCCCACAGCGACACCCGTATTTGCCGGGTCCGTCCATTTTAAATCCACCATCAAGTTTTGGCGTTCATCTACTGGTGTATAAAATCCAAAATCCGAAATAATCGACGGAACTGATGATGTCTTAATCGTGATGGTCGCAGGAACGCTTGATAATCCACGCACGTTCCCTGAAAACACCGATATATAGTATACCGTATTCGCGCGGATTTCAACCGACCCCGGTATGCGCTCAAATACTACCGAATTTCCGTTGATTTCTCCGGATATTTTATTAAACTCAGCGACGACTCCCGCGGGCGGTTTATAGGGAAAGACGCTTTTATATGGCGCCCAAGTCTTATTGTCTACCGAATACGTAATCACATATCCAGTAATGGGAAACCCGCCATTGGAATCCGGCGCATCCCATACAAGCGTAATCCGATTATTGCTGTTATCGTATTCCGTAATGCGTAAATTCGTGGGTTCTGTAAGAACTGTTGTTGGTATATTCAATGTGACTTGAAGACCCGCCTTATATTCGTATGTTCGCCGATAATTGTAGAGATTCACAGATGGGTCAAGGCACAATAAACGCTCTTTTCCAGGAACACCACACGCGCTTGTAAGGCCACAAAGAATAGCGCGATTGGCCGGCGTTGTTGGACACGTCAATGTAAACACACCCCCAAGACCACCCGTTGATTGAGACAAATAGTTATTTTCATTCCCGATTTTTCGCATTAATTCCCCGCGCGATGCTTTCGCATATTTTTGATTTTTCGTAAACCCACCAACATTTTTGTTATATTTGAGAATCTCAGCCTTGCGGCGCATATCGTGTATCTCATCGATTTCGGTTGCTGTCAACGCGCGACCGGTTGCCGCGTCTACTAGATTTGACGGACGACATTCGGGTTTGAACCGCGTCCAGAATTCGCGATTGTATGGGTTGGTATAAAAGAGGTTTGTATTACAGTTGATGACCGCGGGGGTGATTTCAAAGACATTGACATCAAATATGGCGGTTTTTGCGTTGAAGTTCGTCGTCGCAGGTTGTGTCACTGTAATGGTGGCGGTTCCAGACCCATAGATAAATGCGGTATACACCGTGCTCGCACCTGCGCCGGTAACACGTATTTTCACCAGACTCTCATTGGAAGATGAAAATGTAAATGCGGCTTCCGCGTCGGTATTGTTTGACGCAGGAGGTGTAAGAACAAATGACCCCTCTGTCGTCATTTTATTCATATCTGCGAGACGATATACAGTAGAAGCGAGTCCTGTATTCACTGCCGGTATTTGTCCGACAAATGTTGGCAAGGATTTAATAATATTCAAGCGAATTGTAGTGGTAAATCCAGACGACTCGCCAATTCGCTGGGTCGAACGATTGTAGACAGGTGTCTCTTCCTGAAGAAAAAGAATACGTATTGGTGCAATTGTCCCATCCGCCAAGAGCGTCACTTTTTTGAATGTAATAAGATTTTCAACTATGGTGATGTTGTCGTTGCTGAATACGAAATCACGGTCACCCGCACCACGTGAGATATAATAAATAATGTTTTCGTAATCCAAGGTTCCGTCAATAATTTTTTTACGCGTGGTTGTCGCAAAATCCGTGATATTGAGCTCAATAAAACCATCCAGATATTCACGTGTGATGATGCCATTACTGTCCGCGTTTGGTATAGTGTATTTTCCTTCACCAGAGAATGGTTTTAATGTCAATGAAGAACTTGCTTTTAATAACGTAATTGGAAGTAGGATTTTTTTCTCATTGTATGAAATCGTGTCACCATCAATACCAGATGCCTGATACGCCGCCTGTTTTATTTCCATCCGAAAAAGTGCGCTGGTTTGGCCGTATGTGAAAACGCCAGATGAATCATAAATACCGTTAATCACGAGCGCGTGACGATAAGGAATACGAATTTCGGTTGCTCCAGGTCGCGTGTAGACCTCCACTTGGTTAAATGAGTCAGATGACGGTTGCGGAATAATATTATAATATGTACTGAATGAAACAATGGAAATCGATGCGTTGTTTGCTGGAAATGAAATCGTTATAGGAGTGCGGGTGTGATTGGATTGAATGTCTACCAGTGGAATGACACCGATAAGAGTGCTACGTAGGTTCAGTAGTTCGGTTGGAACATCGGTATTACGCGGCGGACTACCGTTAACTGGTATTGTAAATGTCCCATCTATCAACGTAAATGTAGTTCCGTATGTCAATGAATAAACATTGAAACGTGTTGCCTCTAGGCCTTCTCCTTCAATCTCAAAATAGACGTCGCCTGGGTTGTCAGGGTCATTTGGATTATCTTGCTGTAAATCTGGTATCCAAGTCGGGTTTATTGCTCCCGGTATTAACATTTATATTTTTTTACACGTATGTATATATATATATCGATGGTTGCTGTAACGCCGTATCGCTGATATCTCAGTGTAAAAAAATATTATCGCATATACCAATTATTAGAGAGGTATGAACCGACATTCTTCGTGGCTTCTGAACCGGCACCTGATGTTGTTATCATCTTTAATTTGGGTCCTTCGTCAACAATGCTCTTGATTTTCGTTGAACCAATCGAATAATTAAAATACTGGATGGTGGATATATAACCACTAAAACGGTTCTTCGCCTTGTCTTCACCGATATTCACCTTGCCGTAATTCTGAAGCGGGATGCCTGCGGTCTTGCGGCGCTGTGCTAAACGACCATTGATATACAAATCAATCACGTTATTGGTGACACGGATGACCGCGTTTACCCAGTTCTTGATAGGAATATCGGTCGCAATGAGTTTCTCGTGTAGATTTTCGCGACCCGATTTGTCACTTTTACCGCTTACATCCACGACTGCCAATAAAGACACATTACGACCTTTATCTGTCCTATCCGGGTTTGTCGCAGTTACATCATCAGAAAATTTGATATACATACCTGGTGCGTTATTGGGGTAGTAAATTCCGTCTTCGCTCGACTTTGTTCCTTCGCCACCCTTGCTAAAGATTCGAGAGTATTTTCCCAAATCAATCGGGACTTGATTGATATAAAACCACGCCGACCACGTATATTCTAAACCACCGTCCTCATTCATTGACCTGGCGATAAATACGGAATCCTTTTGCGCAGGGTCTTGTGATACATTGATTGCGAGGTCTTCCGTATTTGCGGTTCCATCCAGGACATAGGGTGACATCGATGGAAGCATCAAATACGAGAGTCCAATAATGGAGAGTTTGATTGCGGTTGTTAAGACAATAAATACCATCAGAATAAAGGCGAACTTTGCGACGAGACTGTTGGATTCCATAAATTCACGTAAACCGAATCCGCTACCACTGCTTCCAGACATACCCGAAGAAGAAAGACCTGCGTCAGATGGTTTTGAAAATCCACTAAAAATACCGCCTCCGCCTCCGTTACCGCTGTCACTCATTTTTTATCAATTGTAATTTGGTATGATTATATATATCAAATAAAAAAACAATATACGCCTGAAAGTCGTATATTGTTACTCCATAAAGTCATATATTGTTCGCTCTTTGCTGCGATTATGTGCTGACACTTGCTTGTTCCTGATTATCCACAATGAAACTCAACTTCACCTTGTATTTGTTGAGAAGGTCGCTCCAGGGGCTTCCGCCAAATCCTTGCGAGTAGATATCCCACGCTTCTTGTGGCGCAATCGGTGCTGCCTTCAGTTTGACATTGGTGATAAAACCAACATCGTTGTCTTTTGTTGCTTCGTCGCCTAAAATAATCATATCCGTTCCATTGAGTCTGGAACCTTGGTTTACAACGCACGATTTCACCAACTTTCCGTCGACATAAACATCCATTGCGGAACCATTGAAACTGACAATGAGATTCACCCATTTCTGAAGCGGAAATTCAGAGACTTCGCAGTCCTCGCCGCTTACCGACGTGCCCGACCTGGGGAAAATCTGTATCGTATTCTCGTTTGCGTTCTTGAATTGGACCTGGAATAATGTATCTGCTGAACCCTTCTTGAATTGAATGATTTTCGTACCTGACCTCCAGTTTTTAATATAGAACCACATCGAAATCGCACTGTTCGCCTTAAAACTGTTCGGCAAGTTTGAACCGGTGAGTGTAGTTTGGTTGCTCCATTTTTGCATCATTCCTAAACTGGTGTAGGTTGTCGTAAGTGCCTTAAAAATAACATAGAGCAACAAAAGAATAACAATAACTGCGAGAACGAGTTTGGAGTTCATTTGATAGTATAATATGTATTCGGATTATATTTTTCGCGTCGCTGGCTCCACTCCGCGCTTATCGCGTATACATCGTCGTGGTTCCTGCCTCCTTCACCTCATCTTGTATCGTTTTCATTCCTATCATTGGAGGGTCCTGTGACTTCAGCATTGTATACGTCCACCGAATCTGTTCCTTGGTCAGCGGATATTTATGAAATGCGAAGTTACACATACTGCCATTAAGACCATCTTTGGTACCGACAGTAATCGGTTTCAGTTGAATATCCGGCATTAAAAAATCACTACGATTGATAAGTTTATTATTCAAGAAGAGGTCCATCGTCTTGCCATCATAATTCACGACGAAATAGTTCCATCGTTGAAGAGGAATATCCGCGTCGAGTTCATCGTCTTCGGTCAGCATCTGGAATTTCGTCTTTCGTTGCGCCGACCCATCCGCCGCAGATGATGCCTTCGTAAGCGCATTGTATTGTTTGCGTGAGTTATACACTTCAGTGACTTCAGAATTTCCGGTTGTTATATTCACAGTCGCACTTGTTAACTTCAGTTCATTGGTATATGGATTATATGTCATTTTGGGAGTATCTCCAAAGTTGAATATCTCTAAATCCCGGTTCTTGGTAGTTACCGAATTATTCAAGAGGAACCAACCTGAAATGGCGTAGTGATACCGTTTCTTCTCTTCAACAGGGCAGTTTGCTGCCTTGTCTTCCGGTGTTCGGTCGATTCCGGTATTATGGAAAATGAATACTTTCGGACTCTGCGTCGTCAAGTTGGTATCGTATTGCGGATTGAGTGGAACAGGTGCGCCCACCATTTGCGATGCGGAAGCTCCAATGTAGTTCAGGAGATAAGGTCCGCCATATAAGATGGCGATAAGCAGGAGTTCAATGGCGACGATAATCCAGATGGGGCGTGTTGTATCTCCCACCGCGGATTGCGAACTCTGAAGGAAGTCGAGGAACAAACAAGGAATATAGAGAATACACGCCCATAAGAATTTCAATAACTTCAGACCGAGGATGGATTTCGTGAGATGGAACAGAAACATAAACACGATGAGTGCTACCATTACACCGTGTTGCTTGTAATATGCGAGGGCACATAACACGATGAAGAACACCGTATTCATAATGAATCGGACATTGGAAAGGAGGTTTCGCAATGGCGCCATCTTTGGAGGTGCGCTGGCACCCGCCCCCGGTTCTCTCGGCAGGCGATTATCGATGAATTCTAAACCATAATGAAAAAAGAGAATCGCGATACCCAATACGGTCATACCAGTTACCGACATTCGGTTCTTGTCGTCGACATCACGGTCATATACCCAGACAATAATCATCAGCACGATGTAAATAATGTGGGTCAGCGCAAAGGTGAGTTGACGCATCGGACTATTCGCATCTTCGGGTTTCATATCATTGAAAAGGTAGTCTTCGGGGGACTTCTCCGCATTTGCGCTCTTGAATTTCTCTCGGAGGTGGGCGACGAACCCGGCAATGGCGACGATGGCCATAATGACGTAAATGGTGTGTGCGGTGGGAGAGTTCATCTGCGCGACGAACCCGCCGTCGGCCACATCTTGCTCCACGCCGCCTGCGCGATTGGTTGCGTCAATCTTGTATACATAATAAATGACCGAGAGAATCAATATAACGAATGAAACTGTTAGTAGGATAACCTTGATGAGTTTACCGATGGCGCTGACTTTGGTTTCGTCGATGCCGACAGGTTCGGATGTCGCGGGGGGAGCTGTTCCAGGGGCCGGTGCCGGTGCCGGTGCCGGTGCCACTGCTGCTATGGATGTTACACTTGCTGGACTGATGAGTTTGTCATCCAACGGGAACATACGAAGGTCTGTTTTAGAAGTCCATTTCGTAAAATCAAGTTTATCAAACTCTTCATTGTATTTTTCCTTGATGGCTTCCACGCCAGTCAATGACCCGATGCCGTAAAGAATAACCTTGAATATTGTTACAATGAGCCAAGGAATCAAATACACTGTGGTCAAAAGAAGACGAACACCGCGTGTGAAAATAGACTCTTTTTCGAAATTCGGGTCAGTGGGTGACCCTACTTTGGGTAGACTATGAAACCACGCAGGAAGAGACGAAGTTGCCCAAAGAACAACAAATCCGATAAACCACCCCCAATTTTCGGGGATCACTGGTAATTTATTATCAGTCGCGCGGTCTTGCGTCAAATATTTCCACCACGGGGACAATACAATAAAGAATATCGCACAGAATCCAACGATGGCAAAGACCCAGTTCCATTTTTTATCCGGATTGGCCGCACTATTATCATTATATTGCCACACCTGAATAGACTCGGCAAACTTTAAGATGGAATCAAGACCGCCAACATTAAGTTCTTTCACAATTGGAAGCAATAAAATGGCGCATAGTAAGAGACCAACAATCAAAACAATGAAAAAGGTGTCAATGAGTTCTTTTACACGAGGGAACATATCTCCGGTGAATGTATTGGCAATCCAATCACTTGTTCTGGGAGATGTTGTAATATTTGTAAAAAGAATAGAGACCCACATAATAATCAAAATCACGGATAGAAAGGGTATTAGTGAGAACAATTTGGCGAAACGGACAAACATTTGGCTGAAATCATTGGTCGCGTTCTTATTGGATAAAATGGTGTCCCAGTCACTTGATAACATTTTGTCTTGTTTCACCTTTTCAGGATAATCCGCGTTCAAAACAGACAATTTGGTACCGGTAGCTACCGTGCAATCGGGTGGAGCTCTAAACACATATGAAAACGCATCCCATAGACCAAATGAATCAGGTATTATACCGCAATGCGCTAATTTCAAGCGGATATTGTAGAACATCAAAATAAATACCGTGATAATGATTGACAATGTGTAAAATACACCCATTACGGCGTGGTTTGGTGTTTTGATTTTTTCGTTGAGCCGTTCTTGCATTTTTGCGTCTATCTGTTCGCTTGTAATATCCGCGCCAGGACCCGCTGGGTTATTTTTATTAAGGTCTTTTATTACTTCTGCTTTCAGTTGTTCGTAATATGGGCTACTACGGTCTACTGGTTTATTTTTTTCACTTGTTTCATCAATAACATAACCGATGGATACATTAATGAATACGATAAACGCGAGAAGTAATGTAAATAACCCTCCTTTATAGAAGGTAATTTGTGTTAATGAAAATGAACCTAGTAACAATATTGAAAATACGAGACCAAGAATAAGATAAATAATCCCGTGGGCGAGAAGTGGTTTGTTTTCAAATGAACCTTGTTCAGTTTCGGCCTTATTGAAATATATATTCGATTTTTTCTGACTTCCGGTGATAAGAATAGGACCAATTATTAAAAGCACCACCATAAAAAAACCGGATAATCCTTTTGAAAGGCGGGGTTCCACAGTATTATTTTGCCAAATCCAATATGCGACAATCGCGAATCCAACGATTTGTAAAATGAGGCCGATGCTTAACAATGTATTTGCGCTACTCAATGCGAGGTCATTTGATAGTTGCGTTTTGTCTTCTTTTGTGATTGTATTATCCTTCATTTTATCCTCAATTTGCTTTCCACGAACTACAAGTGGCACGCCAAACACGATACAAGCAATGATTCCCCCAATAATGCGCGTTGTTGTGAAATTATCATTGAACAAGTTATATAGACGTGGAAATACATTTTGAAACCAAGTACCATCACCAAAACCTTTTACAATTGCCGCGAACATTGGTATCAACATAAGAATGAGTATAGTTCCACCAATACCCATTAAAGCTTTTGACGGGTCGGCATCCTTTTCGCGATAAGCAGCCAAACTAGTGAAACCTAAAATAACGCCGAGAATAATTGCGACACTCGTAAAAACCCACTTCCATACATCCATTGTCATTCCTGACGCTCCTTGTGGAATCAGTAATTTATTATTCTCTTTTGCTTGAAGAAATCGGAATGGGTTCAGAAAATTGACGAAACCGGCAAATAAACATACGATGAGTAGCGTTGTAAACACCGCCCAATTATTTTCCATAAGGTCCCATGATATGAACCCTATTAGCAAAATAACCACCAATATGATGATAGGTAGGTAGTTCAATAATTTTTTTATGTGTAATGATTGTTCTATTGGTGCAGTCGGACTCGCTGGTACCGACGCTGGATTCATAATTTTTGAAATACTATAATTATAATGACACCCAGTTATAATTATAATATATATTAATGCGGCCTTCGCATCGCGTTTCTAGAGGAACGACATCGCCGTCTTTTTTCCGTGGCAATCCCGACACAAAGCGACTAAATTATCTACGTGATTGGAACCGCCGTGTTCTAAAGCGATGACGTGGTCCACTTCAAACCACGCGGGTAATTGACGCTGACAGTCCCCACATTTCCAACCCTGTTGTGCTGCGACATACTTCTTTTTGGTTTCACTGACGCTGCGCTTGCTAGAATTCTTGCCAGAGTTCAAGATACGGCGCTCGGCCGGGGTTCCGCCGGGGGTTCCGCCCCCCAACGACGGCTGTGCTATATTTGGCGTGGTTCTTACCCCCATTGCGCTACTCATCGCGCGGCCAATCGCACTGCCACTCACTCCGCTCGTTTGACCGCCCATCGCGCGGCCCATCGCACCGCCGTCGTGGGGGGTCGGAACCCCCGTCATATCAAAAAATGGTGTTATCATATCCGCGGTCCCCTTGCTTATCGGCATATACTTAATGATATCATTGGCGTGAAACATCAACTGCCTAGAGTTATCCGGATTACGACGCAAAAACAAGAAGAGCGAGAGACCGACGAACGCAAATGTCGCCATTTTTATCCACTTTTGATTCGTCTGGAATATTTTTGTCAACTTACCATCATAGTAGGTGTTTACAATAAGGAATGCTGCAACAAGAAATACGATATATTCGGCTTTTACCATTTTATGAGTCTGTGTGGTTATATATAGAAGCGAATAATATCATCGGCATAATCGTCTTCGCCGTCATCGATTATGGTAATAATACGCCGCATATCCCAGCCCCACGACCAAGAGTAAATACACGAGTTTCTCTCGGTATTTCAGTTCATCCAATATTTGGACCGACTTCGGGCGATAGTGTAAATAATATCTCTCGAGAGCGTCGTGTAAAGACATCTCGTCCTTCATAAGAAGGATATTATACCGATTATGGATGAAATGAACCCACTTAATAAACGAATCACGGCTATCTAAATAGGGTGTCACTGGGTATTTATCCAACATTCGCGCGAATTCGGATGACATTTCAGGGTCGGGAATTAGCATTGGAAAATTCTGGATGAAATCGTAGTATTTTTTACGGATGACATCATTGATATGGTCGGGATAATTGACCGCGGCAGTCATCAACACGAACCAATAATGTGGCCCCCATACTTTTGCGTCGAGTTTAAGCATTGCTTCGTCTGCTTCGTCGCTTCGCTTATAATCAAACGACATAAAAACAACGAGAGAATAACGTTAATACCTGGTGAAACGCAACGCGAGAATGGAATCAGAAAACGATGAAAAAGTAAACAATCCTAAATCAGCAATGTCTTATCTTGAAATTAGTCAAATGCGACAACAACAAAAACAACCATCGCCCGCATCGGTAACCCGTGGAAACGGTGGAGACCGAAACAAATACTTTTGTAACAATTGTAATCGGAATAATCACGTTTACAACAACTGCCGCGCACCAATTACAAGCATTGGCGTCATCGCATTTAGGTGTGGTGAAACTGGCCCTGAATTTCTGATGATACGCCGGCGCGATTCATTCGGGTTCGTGGACTTTATTCGCGGCAAGTATTCTCTCAACGACGAAGATTACATCCAGCGCATCATCGATGAAATGACAATGTCTGAAAAGGCAAATTTGACGCGTCTTACATTTGACCAGTTATGGCGGTTATTATGGGGTGATTATACGCGCGGCAGTCAGTATAAAAACGAAGAAAATGTCTCTTTTGAAAAATATCGCCAAGTTCTTGGCGGGATTCGGACAAAAGACGGACGTATCAAAAACCTCCAACATTTCATCGATGATTCGACTACACGTTGGACCGAGACGGAATGGGGATTTCCGAAAGGGCGCAGGAATTATAATGAGAAAGACTTGCCGTGCGCGTTGAGAGAATGCTTGGAAGAGACCGGATATGACATTACTGCGGAGAATGTTATCCAAAACATCGCCCCATTTGAAGAAATCTTTATGGGTTCAGATATGAAGTGTTATAAACAAAAGTATTTCTTAGCAATGGTAGATTTAGATAAGAAACCGAAGAAAGCACACGACATTATGGAGGTGGGTTTGATGAAATGGATGTCGTTTGATGAGTGTATTCGCACAATACGACCCTACAATTTAGAAAAAATCGGGATTGTTCGTAAAATCAATAACATATTATCCCGCTACAGAATATTTTGATGTGTAGTATTATTTGCTTGTATTTCCTTTTTATTTCGTATAGTTATATAAAGGATTACTGATTCTAACATAAAATGGAAAATCAGGATATCAATGAAGGTAATAAAGGAAATGGTTCAATATTCGTTCCAACACATTTATCAGGATTAAAGGAACGTTCATTTGTTCAACCGAAACCACGATTGCCCTTACAGAAGGCGGCGCCTATTGAAGAAGATGAAAATATACCTATAGAATTGACACTTGCCACATCGGCGTCGGGTGCGACTGCGGAAGAACCTCCTTCTGTTGCATCTGTTGCGACAGTCGCATTAGCAGTAATTCCAGATTCTGAATCCGAAACCGGTAAAACGACCAAATTTAAAAAAGGATTGAAAAAACCGAAAACATCCACTGCCAAGGGTGGGGTGGTGTCAGTTAACATTCCTTCTAGAGAATCATCGATAGAAAAAATGAAACGTGACTTAGAAGAAGGACGTAAACGCCTCAAACCCGAAGAACTCAATAATCCATTTAGTAAGGAGTTCAACACTTTATTACTGAAAAAAGAACTGCTTGAACGAGAGATGACATTACACGATATTGGGATACTCGGAGGCGACGGTGATAGTGATAGCGACGCAGACGAGGCGGGCGCATCAGCAACTGCAGGATTATACCCCACTCTAAATGACCCCAACTTCAATACTAAAATCGCCCTTCGTAAAGAGTTCTTTGACACAAAAATGGATGTAGACCATACCAAAAACGTGGAAGAAGAGGCGGAAATTCTGTGTAACGCGCAAATTGAACTCGCACCAAATCAGCAATTCGTACGTAATTTTCTCTCCGTAGAGACACCGTATAATAGTTTATTGTTATATCACGGCCTCGGCACTGGAAAGACGTGTTCGGCAATTAGTGTTGCCGAAGAAATGCGCGATTATATGAATCAAATGGGGATAACTCAACAAATTATTGTCATAGCATCGCCGAACGTTCAAGAAAATTTCCGTCTTCAACTCTTTGATGAACGTGAACTCCGAGAGATTGAGCCGGGGGTATGGAATATTCGCGCGTGCACTGGGAATAAATTCATCAAAGAAATAAACCCGATGAATATGAAGGGGTTGACGCGTGATAAAGTGATTAAACAGATACGACGTCTTATTTCATCTCATTACACTTTTTTCGGTTATAATGAATTCGCGAATTATGCGAGGACGCACGCATCCAGTATTGGAATTTCACAGGATGACGCTGTAATACATGAAGTAAAGCGTAAAGGGGTAGCAGCATCAGTGGTTGCGACGAAAGTGCCTCGTAAAGGTCGTAAATCTGCTGCAGAAATTACCAAAGCTGCTGAAACAGAGACACTCGCGATTGAAACTTTATCCGTGGCGAAGTTGCGTAAATTATTCGCGAATACACTCATTATCATTGACGAGGTTCATAATATCCGTATCACCGATGATAACCGTGATAAACGTGTGGCGAAGATTTTGTTTCAAATTGTTCAGAAGGTAAACAATGTGCGCTTGTTGCTTCTCTCGGGAACACCAATGTATAATAGTTATAAGGAAATCGTTTGGTTGATAAACTTAATGAATTTGAACGACCGGCGTGCGACGATTGAAATTGCGGATGTATTTGATGACCGTGGAAATTTTCGTTTGGATCCCGATGGTCGAGAGATTGGAAAAGAATTACTCATTCGTAAGGCGACTGGGTATGTTTCATTTGTGCGTGGCGAAAACCCGTATACGTTTCCATATCGAATATTTCCGAGAGAACATTCACCAGAACATTCATTGCTTGCGTTCACCTCGGCAGGTGAAGGATACCCGCGAACACAATTAAACGGACGTCATATCGACCAACCAATTGAGCATATTGATGTATATATGACTCAGGCGGGTGATATTCAGGAGGCGGCATATCGTTTTATTATAAGTGATATGAAAGCAATGTATATTTACAAAAAAACGGCAATGGTGAAGCGTAAAAAGGCGGCAGCGGCAGCGGCGGTAGCAGCAGTGGAACCAGGAGCAGAAGGCAAAGGCAAAGGCAAAGGCAAAAAAGCCGTAATAGCAGCAGAGACCCCCGTCGCCATCAACGAAACCACCATCATTGAATCGGTGGATTTCCCATCTTTTGAAAATATGGACACGATTGGTTATGCTGCTGTTCAACGACCTCTTGAAGCATTGAATATGGTATACCCACATCCATCTCTCATTGAGTATATAAATAATCCTGACGACGAGTTTGATATTGCCGCGTGTATTGGTAAAGAAGGTCTACGGCATATTATGTCTTATGAAGAAGTAGGTAACCCTCCAATGCGCCAAAATTTTGAATACCGTCCAGAATTTACTAGAAACTTCAAGTTGCCAAATGGCGAAACAACAACAAAGGCGTCATCCCGAATCTTCGCACCCGACAATATTGGACGTTATTCAGCAAAAATAAAGAATATTTGCGAAAGCGTTCTAACAAGTGAAGGCATAATACTTGCTTACAGTCAATATATTGACGGTGGTGTCGTTCCGATTGCTCTTGCGTTAGAAGAAATTGGATTTACACGATATAGTGTAGCCGGTGCGAACTCTTCCTTATTTCGTAGCAAACCGGTTCCAAGTATTGATGCAATTACAATGCTTCCTCAACGACAGCATCAGATGGAATTCCCAGACCAACCGTTCCGTCCTGCGCGTTATTCGATAATTACAGGTGACCCCACAATCTCCCCCGACAATCTCTTTGAATTGAAAGCACTTACGAGTGAAGACAATACACACGGTGAAAATGTAAAAGTGGTTATTATTTCAGTTGCGGGAAGTGAAGGTCTGGATTTCAAGAATATCCGTCAAGTTCATATCCTTGAACCATGGTATAATATGAACCTCCTCGAGCAAATCATTGGGCGTGCCATCCGCAACTGTAGTCATAAACGTCTCCCATTTTCGCACCGAAATGTTGAATTGTATTTATACGGGAGTAAACTCACAAACCCCGATATAGAGGCGATAGACCTATATTTATACCGTCTATCGGAATTCAAAGCAGTTAAAATTGGCATAGTCTCTCGCGTTCTTCGCGCATCTTCAGTGGATTGTTTGTTAAACGTTCAGCATAATACACAAACTGCTGCGCAGTTGAATCAGGTCGTTAAACAGAATCTCTCGTCGCGAAAACAAATAGACTATCAAGTTGGTGCGCGCCCTTATTCTTCGTTGTGTGATTATATGGAACGGTGTGAGTATACATGTAGTCCAACATTTTCAAATGGTAAACCGATAAAAGAACAAGAGGAGTTGTATGGTCTTGGAAACAGCGACAGCGACAGCGACAGCGACAGCGAAGAAAGCGAAGAAAGCGAAAAGGGTCGCTCTGGACGTAAAGGTGATGTTCGTCTGGATACATTTAATGAAAAGTTTATGTCGATGAATCTCGATAAAATCATCTATAAAATCCGTGAACTATTCAAAGAAAAATTCTTTTATAAAAAGACTGGAGCAAACGGTATTATTACAAACGTAAACAATATTCGTCATTATCCAGTGGCGCAAATCAATCTAGCGTTGTCACAAATGGTTTCCGACCCTAATGAATACGTAAATGACCGTTATGGACGTCTTGGGCGCATCATCAATATCGGTGATTATTATCTATTTCAACCGATTGAACTCAACAACAAACGCATAAGTATCCACGAACGAAGCACGCCAATTCCGTATAAACACGTTGCAGTAGAATATCCTCTTCCAGGAGAAATAACAGAAGATTACCTGAATATTCGTCCGGATATGGCTGCGTCAACGCCAGTTGTTCCAAACAAGAAAGTTGCTGCTGCGGTTGTAGCACAAAAAACAACGGCCATAACTGCACATCCACCTGAATCAGCAACAGCGGCAACAGAAGCAACAGCGGCAACAGCGGCAACAGAGGCAACAGAGATAGAAAACAAAGAAGACGTTGAAGAAAAAGAAGACGATATCGATATACTTCTTATGAATCTTACAAATAGGTTCGAAACTTGCCAGACTGTGTATGAAAAACCAACGAAAGACCAAGAAGAGTGGTATTATTATTGTGGTAAAATCCTGAACCAAATCTCTCAAACTGAAGAATTCCAAATTACAAAAGAACAACTATTGGAACTTGTTGTCGCAAATCTATTGGAACATTTGTTATACAACGACAGTTTAATGTTGATTCAACATTTGTATAAGAAGAATAACTATTCAATGTCATCAGCTAGTGGTGAGGGTCGGATTCAATTACTTACCCCATTTGAGAGAATACTTCTGAATTACTACGCGCAACAAGTGATTATTCGTCCTTTGGTAGGAAAACGAGTTCTGAGTGTATCTGGTGGCGCGAATGCTTTGAATGTTCCTCACGACCAAGCCATTCTTCTTTTTCACGAAAAGAAAGACCCACAATTCGCACTTATTGTATTGCGACACGAAACAAATGAATGGAGACCAGCCGAACCTGAAGATCTCCGTGATTATGAACTTATTTTAGGCAATCTCAAAAATAGACACATCCAAAATATGAATACGATTATTGGGTTCATATCATTTTTTAAGAATGAATATTTGATATTTAAAGTAAAGACGATGACAAAGAAACGTGATAAAGGTGCACGATGCGACCAGTCTGGTAAAACCGAAGCCATTACAACAATAAATACCCTTCTATCTCTTTATCCACCCACATCTCGTGATGAGTATAAACTGACGATTGAAAACACCAAATTCAAGACACAAAAAGAATTATGCGTATTTGAAGAATTTATTTTGCGCATATTTAACCTTAAACGTGTAAATGGAAACAAATGGTTCTTTACACCTGGAGAAACAATATTGTGTAATATTGAAAAACTGTATATAGAAAAATAAAGTATACGTGTATAGTAATATACGGAACGAAACAGAAACGTTATGAGTGTAATAAAACAACCTGTTATTGAAGGCGTCGTTCAATCCAAACCAAAACTAGGTATTTACACAACCATATTATTAACAAAAAAATTGCAAGTCCCCTTTCGTATTATTGGGCGAAACGTGAAAGATACACTTGAACATATTCTCTCAAAACTCGTAGAAGGAAAGTGTATGGCGGAGGGTTTCATACGTCCAAGTAGTGTGAAAATTCTCACGTATTCAAATGGAGTCATCGACGGAAAGTATGTTATATATGATGTTGTCTACGAATGTCTTTCGTGTTCTCTCGTCGAAGGTCTCGTATTTTCGTGCGTGATTAAGAATATTAGTTTGGCAGGTATTCGCGCAACACTCAATGAACCCAAGACGCCTGTTGTCGTATTTATTGCGCGGGACCATCATTATGACCGTGTTGGTTTTACACTTTTACAAGAAGAAGAAGAGATACGGGTGCGTGTTATCGGGCAACGTTTTGAAATAGGAGATGAAGCAATTTCGGTGATTGGTGAATTGGTCTAATGGTCACGAATAGAATTGAATAGAAACGAATGTATAATAATATAGAGTTAGTATAATATTATAATGGACTATACATTTACGTGCCTTCATTGTCACGAACCATTTGTTATTGCATACAAGGATTTCAACTGCCGAATATTACGTCACGGTGTATTCAAGTCAACCCTTGAGCCTATTCCACCTCACTCCACAAAAGAAGAATGTGAAGCATTGTTACAATCAGGAATGATTTATGGTTGCACTGGTCCGCTTCAGATTGTTGATTTGTCTGCTTCAGGGATGGATACACCCAACGGCAATTTTATGCTTGTTATATGTGACTACATATGAATAAAATTGATAATAATATAAACGTATTTATTGAATAGATATAGCCTATCATTGTCAATGGACGCCAATGTTGCTGTAGCCGTTGAGGTTTATGTGACCGACAAATCACCAGCGAAACGTGTTATTCGTCCAAAAAAG
>Ga0255219_1000223_pt1 | contig 16569 bp, 11 predicted proteins | sample Miss_Colum_RepA__FD_183037 | JGI IMG/M metagenome (GOLD analysis project Ga0255219, IMG submission 183037) | Freshwater microbial communities from Mississippi River, Louisiana, United States - Miss_Colum_RepA_8d | ecosystem: Environmental > Aquatic > Freshwater > River | place: USA: Louisiana...
GACGCCAAGAACCGTCTCGACAACTGGATGGACTGGGGCTTGGTGCGGAATCCGAAGTGGGTATCGGCGACTGCCACGCCCAATGAGCCGCAGCGCATCACCGTGCCCTACGTGTTCAGCGCCCAGCAGAACCCGCAGGGTCTGCTCATCGACACCACGCCCGGCTTCCAGTACCGCAACTGGACCTTCACCGATGACGGTAAACAGTTGCGTCCGTTCGCATTCGGCGACTACGCCTCGATCAGCGGCGCCGGTGCCCAGCAGAACCACTCCGGCGGTCAGGAATACAAGTACTTCGACCAGTCGTCGCTGCGCGGCCCGCGCGGCTTCGACGTGGCCCAGCACTCATTCTTCGGTGCCGTCAAATACGACGTCAACGAGCGCCTGCGCCTGACGGCTCAGGCCGCTGCTGGTCGCAGCGAGTCCAACCTTTACGGTCAGCGCGCCAACATGGCCATCGCCGGTGCCCTCTACTCCTACAAGATCTACCGCGAAAACCCCTACCTGCCCGCGGCTCTCGCCACCGAAATGGACCGGCTGAAGATGCCGATGGTGCGGATGTCCACTGGCGGCATGATCGAAGGTCCGGGTCTCATCAACATCTATAACAACCGCGGCGATCGCAGTATCCAGCAGTCGGAAATCTATACGCTGGGCTTCAACTTCGACATCAACGACAAGTGGAACCTGGACGGCAAGTACCAGTACGGCGAATCGAAGGTGTCCACGGGCATCCTCAACGTGCCGCGCATCGACAAGTTCTTCATGGCGATGGATGCCGTGCGTGATCCGGCCACCGGCCAGATCGTCTGCAACATCGCCCTGCGCAATCCCAGCGCCGATGAACTCAAGCAGTTCATGGCAGGCAAGCTGCTGCCCAGCCCGATCGATCCGCTCGGTGTGCCTGCCGATTCGCCGATCGGTCCGATGAACCCGAAAGAGTGCGTACCCTTCAATCCCTTCGGGATCGGCAATGCCAACCAGGCCGCCAAGGACTGGATCCTCGATCAGGAGAAGAAGCAGCAGCGTCTGCTGGAGCAGGACTTCGCCGAACTGCTGCTCACCGGCGAGCTTTACGAAGGGTGGGGCGCTGGTGCCATCACCGCGGCCTTCGGTCTCACCTGGCGCGATGAGGTGTTCGATCAGGTCAACCGCCCCGAGTTCGGTGAGCGTGGCCTCCTGAACGCACCGGCTCTTGGTATTCGCGCCATCCCCGATGGTTTCGCCGGTGCCGGCAACCGCTCCTTGCATCCGTTCTCTGCGATCGGCGTGGGCGGCGGCACCAAGGACGTGTGGGAGTGGTACACCGAACTCAACGTCCCCATCTGGGAGTGGGAGTCGGGTCAGCGGGTTGGTGGCTCCATGGCCTACCGCAGCTCCGATTACTCCGGCGCGGGTCGGCAGGAAAGCTGGAAGATCGGCATGGAAGCGCAGTTGCTCGATTCCCTGCGTCTGCGCGCGACCAAGTCCAGCGACATCCGCGAGCCGAACTTTGCCGAGGTGTTCCTGACCGGTACCGGTGGCGGCAGCGTGCAGGACCGCTTCCGTGCCAACGAACAGAACAACGCCCTCACCATTCTGGCTACCTCGAACCCCGCGCTCGGCGCCGAGATCGGCGACACCGTCACCGGCGGTATCGTTTGGCAGCCCATGTTCGCTTCGTGGGTGGAAGGTCTGCAGGTCTCGCTCGACTGGTACGAAATCAACCTCAAAGGGGCGGTCGCACCGTACGGTGCCCAGCGCATCGTCGACGACTGCTTCGCCACCGGTGCTGCGAGTGCGTGCAACCTGATCCAGCGTCTGCCGCCCGTGCCTGGTGATGCCGTCAGCGCCACGATCGGGCCCATCTCCCGCATCCTCAACCAGAACATCAACGCCGACCTCGCCCAAACCCGCGGTGTGGATCTCGAAGTGGGCTACCGACTCGAGCCGAATTTCTTCGGCAATCAGGACGAAACGCTGAGTCTGCGTGCCATCCTCGGCCAGTTGGGCGAGAACTCCACCACCACGGCCGCCGGTACCACGCAGGATCTCGCCGGCAGCCAGACTCGTCCGGAAATCTCGGGCGTGATCAGCAGCAACTACAACGTCGGCAGCTGGGGCTTCATGCTGCAGGCGACCTACTACGATTCGGTGATGAACAACTTCACCTGGGTCGAGGGTCGCGATGTCGACGACAACTGGATCGCATCCAACACGACCTACAACTTTGCCGTGTCGTACCAGGGTGAAACGAGCAACGGCGCCACCTGGCGCACCGCGTTCAACATCACCAACCTGTTCGACCGCGATCCATCGATCGTTGCCGGTGCCGGCGGCCAGAGCATCATTGCAGGGCATGATTCTCTCGGTCGTCGTTATCAGCTGAGCCTCAACTACGACTTCTAGACAGTCGAAGATTCCGGTGTAATCTGTCGCCGGATCTGTTTTCCTTCACCGATGGCGTGGCCTTTGCGGGCTCGCCATCGGTTTCTTGTTTCTGGTTGCTGCTCACCCGGGCACTTCCTGTTCCTTGCCCGGCCTGCGCCTCTGCGCCTTGACACTGCACCGGCCGACCTGCCTACACTGCCTCGCCCATCCACCGTTTGTTTCGGCGTTTTGCAGAGGTGAATCATGCAAGAGAGCAATGCACAGCCCGAGGAAGTCGTCGCGCGGCAACGCGCCGTGCTCGTGGGTCTCGCCGCAGCTGCGGTGCTGGTGCTGCTGGCACTGCTGTGGTGGCTCAGTGCCGACCCGGCAACGGAAACGGCCAATGCGCCGGCCGCCGCCGAGGTGAGCCCGGCCACAGCGGAACCCGCCGCTGCGGCAGCCACTGATCCCGCCTTCGACTACCGGACGCTGCCAGCGCCCGTGCCCACGGTGGGCATACCCGGCGATGCCAGCGCCAATCGCAACCAGGGCGGAGAGCGCGTCATCATCAACGGCGCCTTGCTGGGTGAGCTGGAGGCCGAAGCCGAGGCCAAGCAGGCGGAAGCCGGCGAGGTCGAGCTGCAGAAACCGCTGTAACGCCCTCTGTCACGCGCGTCGTCAGCGCGGCAGCAAGCCGAGGAAGTGGTCGAGGATCATGAAGTGGTCGTCGTGCAGGCGGCTCTCCAGCGCGGCCAGTTCCTCGAAGGCAAACCAGCGTGCACTCGCTGCGTCATCGGCACCCCGCACGTCGGGCAGTGAGCCTGCGGTCAGCGCATAGTTCCAGACATGGGTGATCACGCGACCGAGCTGGCTACGCTGCGGATGGTCGAAGACTGCCTGTCCCCGCAGTTCGCCCGACGCTGGCAGGACGCGGAGCTGGGTTTCCTCGCGCAATTCGCGCAGGGCGGCCGCCTGCAACGTTTCCTGCGGTTCCACGAAGCCACCGGGCAGGGCCAGCCGGCCCTTGCCCGGAGCCTTGCCACGCTGGATCAGCAGCACGTGGCGGCAGCAGGTCACCAGCGTATCGACGGTCACGAAGACCGGCGGATAGGGGGCATGGCGCCAGGCCGTCTGATGTGCCTGCAACGCTGCCTGCTCTTCACAGAGCATGGCGTGCGCCGGGCTGCCGAGCCAGGACTGCAGGAAGTCCAGCGTACTGGCCGGCATGAGCGCCGCCAGCGTCGCGAGCCCGCGCCGCGCTGCCGCCGGCGTCTGCCACAGAACCTCGCGGATCTGTGCCGCATCGATGGCGGCCTGGCGGGGCAGGTCGCTCAGGGTCCAGTCCGGAAAGAGTCGCAGGTAGCTGCTGCTGGCATCCTTGCCATGACCGACCAGCCGGATCGCGGCGTTGCCGAGACCGGCTGCCGTCAGCGCAGCGCTGACCGCGCGCACCACCGCCGTGGCCCAGCGTGCTTCGTCGTAGTAGTCACGCAGGGCTACCACTGACAAGCGGGCACGCTCTTCTTCGGCAAGCGCGGCCAGGATCAGCTGGCAGCGTTCGGCGAAGCTCCACGGATTTTTCGGTGAAGCGGCCGCGTGGGCTGATCCCAGCACCAGGACGCAGTGACCGTCGCTGGCGAGCGCCGCGCGCAGCAAGGCGAGGTGGCCGACGTGGAAGGGTTGGAAGCGGCCGATGAGGACGCTCGCCACCGGGCGCTGCGGCGTTGGCCGGGACGGGTTCATGGCTGCAGTCGCTGGCGGCGAAACGCCCCAGAGGCTGTCGGGTGCGAATGGCGTACTGTGGACATAGGGCGCAGGTCTCGGAGGCAGTGCCGCGATTATAGGGGGCCTGCGACCGAAACCGCTGTTGCGCGGCGCCCACCGCGCCGCGAGCGGATGCCGACAGTTCGCTTGCTGCTGTCCTGATCGGCACGCAGAATGCCGGCTGCCCCGATCGAACCGCCGCGAGGTCCCCATGCAGCCAACACCGAAAATCGCCGTCGTTACCGGTGCCAGCAGCGGCATCGGCAAGGCCGCAGCCGAGGGGCTGCACGGCGCTGGTTGGACTACGGTGCTGCTCAGCCGCAGCGGCGATCTGCTGGCAGAGCAGGCAGCCACCCTGTCAGCCCGGCGCCCCGGCAGCGCACTGCCGATCGTCTGTGATGTGGCCGATGCCGCGGCCGTGGCAGCGGCGTTCGCCGACGTGGAGCGCCGCTACGGCCGGGTCGATCTGCTGTTCAACAATGCCGGGATCGGCGGCCCTGCCGGTTGCATCGATGAAGTACCGCTCGATGGCTGGCAGCGCACGGTCGACACCAATCTGCACGGCGCCTTCCACTGCGCGCGCGAGGCGTTCAGTCTCATGAAGCGCCAGCAACCGCAGGGAGGTCGCATCATCAACAACGGATCCATCGCTGCCCACACGCCCCGCCCGCGCAGCGTTTGCTATGCCGTCACCAAGCATGCGATCGCCGGGTTGACCAAGTGCCTCAGTCTCGATGGCCGGGCCTACAACATCGCCTGTGGCCAGATCGACATCGGCAACGTTCGCACCGACATGACATTGCCGATGACGCAGGGCATGCTGCAGGCCAACGGGGAGCGCCGCCGCGAGCCCGTCTTCGAGCTGCCGGAAGTCGTGTCGGCCCTGCTCTATATGGCCGGGCTGCCGCTGGAGGCCAATGTCCAGTCCATGACAGTCATGGCAACTGCCATGCCTTTCATCGGTCGGGGCTGACGCTGCCCGTTGCACCAAGGCACGCTGCCGTGCAGGCCGCCATTCCATCATCGCTAGCTGTTTATTCTGGCAGGAGGCAAATCATGAAGACCGAGCAGGCGCGTTACAGGATCCGCGCTGGCGTGTCCGCACTGCTGCTGTGGCTGTTCACCGTGGCCACGGCCGAGGCGCAGACGCCGGCCTGGCGCGGGGCGTGGGTGGCGGATCTCGACGATGTGCGACACATCCTCTACCTCGTGCTGCAGCAGGACAAACTCAGCGGCTTCTACTGTGCCGACTGCAGTAATCCCGACAACCTCGCCTTCATCGATGACGGTGTCATCGGCAGTGACAAGCTCGCGTTCTCGCTGTTTCGCAGCGAGGAAGACGGCAGCAGCGTGGAAGTGCGCGCCGAACTGCAGTTGCTGGAGGGAGCCGTGTTGCTGAGTCTCGGCGAGCCGGCCGTGCTGCTGTCGCTGCGCCGGGAACCGGCGCCACCGCCCGCCGCCGCGCCGGCTCCGCGCGCACCGCCGCCGCCGCGCGTGCTGCCGTCCGAGCCGGAATTGCTGTCGGTGGATCGCGTGGCGGGTCTCTGGTTGGCGGGTAGCGGACCAAACAAGCAGTACTTCATCTTCAAGCCGCACCGCGGTGGCCTGCGCGGCATGGTCTGCGGACCCTGCGGGTCGGCGCAGGCCTTCGCCCCGCTGGAAAACGTGCGCATCGACGGCAGCACGCTCAGCTTCGACATCGTTCACGAAGACAACGGCTTCGGTTTTGCCGAGCACGGTCCCTTCCGCAACCTCACCAAGGCCAGCATCGCCATGAATGAAATGCATTTAGCCACGGTTGCAAGTTACGCCCCGGACGCGGCACCCTTCGAGATGACCTTGCTTGGCCCCGTGCGTTACCGGCCACCGCGCCGGGACTGACACTGGTCTGGTGCAGCGGCCGCGCCCGGTGCTCGACCCAATAACAAAAGAAGACGGGGGAAACACATCATGCTGCAACTTCACGCCCTGCGATGCATACCCGGGCTGCTACTGGCCGGCCTGTTGCAGGCCGCCGAGCCTGCCAGTGTGGGGCGCGGTGCGCCCGATCCGCTGATACCGCCCGACATCGTCGGATCCGAGGGCAAGGGCTATTTCACCGGGGCCGGCATTCCGGCAGACAACGCGCCGATCTTCGCGGCACGGGATGGTGCCGTGCCTGACGGCATCGAACCGCTGGCGCTAGACATCTTTTCCACACGCGACTTCTACCAGGATCGCGCGCTCTGGAGCGATCCGCGCTATTACCGCTGCAATTCCGCCGTCGGGCTGGAGCAGATCTGGGGCGCCTACGAGGTACCGCTGATCGGTGACGATCCACCGCGGACGGCTGCCTGGGGTTTCTGCGACCGTGACTACCCGCGCGAGCAGATCGTCAGTCCCTATGGATTCGCCACGGCGAAAGCGCACTTCGAGGCGCTGCTGACGGAGGCCACCGCGAAAGGTGGCCCGACCCGTCACACGGCAGCCACGCTGCCAGCCTGGAGCGGCCGCTATGGCCGCCAACGCGACAAGCGGCTGGCCTGGTTCAACGGCGCCACCCTGCAGATTCCCACTTACCTGTCGCTGCTGACGCCCGACTACCAGCAGCGTTTCGTGCAGCAGATGTACCACTACTCCGGCGACAACAGCGCGCAGTGGCCCGGTTCCTACTGCTGGCCGGAGGGATTCATGCGCAGGCTCGCCCAGTACGGCGGTGCCAGCGTGCAGTTGCTGCTGACGCCCGACCTGGTGCTCGACATGCGCAACGCCGCCAAGACGCTGGTCACGCAGATCCACATCGGTCGCAGATTCAACGAGGAGGGCGTGGTCCCGCGCCTTGGCCCGGACGTGCCACAGTGGTTCGGCGAGACCATCGGTTTCTGGGATGGGGAGGCGCTCATCACCTGGACATCCAACGTGCAGGGCTGGATCTCCCACGGTGGCTTCGAATACAGCAGCAAATTGCAGTCGATCGAAATCTATACGGCGCGCAAGGATGCGGCGGGCGCGCTGCTGGGGCTGCACCATGAAGTGGTGCTTTACGACCCCGAGGCGCTGGTGGAGCCGGTGCGCATCGTTCACCTGCTGGATCGTCTGCCGGACCAACAGACTCTCGACCCGCTCACCATCATGGAGTGCATCCCGCAGAGCTTTCCGGTCAGCGGCGTGACCACGCCCATGTCTCCCGGGCAGGTGGTGGAGTATCGCGTGCCGGACATCTTCGGGCGGCCCTGGGCGAAGATCTGGGAGGAGTACCACGAGCAGGGCATGCAGCGTCCGCAGCCAGCCAAGAGCCGCTTCGGACTCTGACGAACACCAGGAGGAATCAGCACCATGTCATCGTTGAATCGCGCCACTGTCACTGCTGCCTGTCTGGCACTGCTGGGCAGTCCCGCCGGCCAGGCCCATCACTCGTTCGCCATGTATGACTCGGGCAAGACGTTGGTGCTGACCGGCATCATTACCCAGGTCGATCCCAATCCCAATCACTTGCAGGTGTTCTTCGCGCCCCTCAACGCCGCCCGCGATCAGGTGGAAAAGGATGCCCGTGGCGAGCCGGTGGTGTGGGCCGTGGAAATGGACGGCGCGGCCTTGGCGGCCCGCGACGGCATCACCGTCAACGGCCTGCCACGCGGCACCATCGTCAGCGTAGGACTGCATCCGCTGCGCAACGGCCATACCGGCGGTGGCCGGGGTGAAAACGGTTTCTATAGATGCCCGGCCGACACACCACCGCCGCCCGGCAAGCACTGTGATTCCGTGGCGGGCGCCGTGGCGCTGGGCGAGGGCAGCCTGCAGGCCGTGCCCTGAGGCCGTTGCCGGGGCCGCTGGGCCCTCAGCGCTTGTCTACCACCACGCGGCCTTCCTTGATCACCACCTGCGTGGTCAGCCACTCCCAGTAACCCGCCAGCGGGTCGCCGTCGAGCAGGATGATGTCCGCCAGCTTGCCTGCCGACAGTTCACCGAGGTCATCTCCGCGCTGGATGTACGAGGCCGTGTTGGGGCCCAGCATTTTGAGCAGGTCGCGCGGCGAGAACATTACGCTGAGGATTTTCAGTTCATGGGCGAGTCCGGCAAGCGGTGCGTACTGCGTGTCGGTGCAGTAGCCGAGCACCACCCCCGCGTCCCACAGCGTGCGCGCATTGACCGGCGCATGACCAGCCTCCTGCCCCAGGTCGAGTTCCGGCACGCGCGAGGTGGCGGGAATCGAGGACGGCCAGGGCTCGCCATTGCGGAAGCGCGGAACGTTGTCATCGGCGTAGATGCCGAACACCGGTGAGCCGAAGCCGACCGTGCTCAACACCTTCACACCACTTGCGGCCATGCGCTCGGCCATTTCGCGCGAGAGGAAATTCTTGTTGGTGACGTGGACCAGCAGCGGCACGCCGGCTTCCACTGCGGCCATGGTGGACTGGTGGCTCACGGCATGGACCTGCACCAGCACGCCGACCTTGCCGGCTTCGTCAAGAATGGCGCGCAGCACGCGTAGTTCCTGCTCGCTCGGCCCAGGGAAGGAGGTCAGGGTGATCTCACCGGTGAACTGCACACCCTGAGCGGCCAGGCTGCGGACCTCGGCGCGGGCCTGCTCCTCCGTCTGCGCCAGACTCACCCGGCCCGAGGGCAGGATGCGCGGGCCGTTGATCTCTCCGCGTTCGATGCGGTCACGCAGCACGAGGTTGCCGTCGGCCGGTCCACCGCCCGACAGCAGGGTCGTATAGCCTGCCTCGAGGAAAGCCTGCATTTCCTCGCGCTCGTTCGGACCGGTGTTGAAGTGGCGGTGGGCATCGATGAAGCCGGGAAGCGCCGTCAGGCCTGCGGCGTCGACGACGCTGCCGCTCAGCGCGGCCGGTGCACCCGCGGCCACTGTAGCGATGCGGCCGCCACGCACCACGATGTGACCGTTGTCGATCACCGTGGCATCGGTCGTGATGATGCGGGCGTTCACCACGGTCAGGTCCTGCGCCGGCAGGGTGGGCCCGTAAGCCAGCAAGGTGGCCAGCAGCGCGGTGCGGGTCAGTGTCTTCATGCAAGTCTCCCTCCCCTGGGGGAACGTTTGCCGATCGCGGGTCGGCTCTCCCTGATCCTGCCGTCAGGCGGTACGTACCTCAGCGACCGGCTGCCGCGCCGACTTCAGGTCCTCCAGCATCATGTACAGGCAGGGGATCAGAAACAAGGTGATCACCGTGGCGAAGGCCACACCGAAGGCCAGTGAGGTGGCCATCGGGATCAGGAACTGCGCCTGCATGCTGGTCTCCAGCACGATCGGCACCAGGCCGAAGAAGGTGGTGATGGAGGTCAGCATGATGGCGCGGAAGCGGGCCGCCCCTGCGCTGTGCACGGCATCCAGCACCGGAGTTCCCTCCGCGCGCGACTGGTTGATGTAGTCGAGCATGACGATGCTGTCGTTCACCACCACACCCGACAACGCGATGATGCCGAGCAGCGACAAGAAATTGAGCGGAATGCCGAGCAGCCAGTGGCCGGCGATGGCGCCGATGATGCCGAAGGGAATCACCGACATGATCACCAGCGGCTGCGAGTACGACTTGAGTGGGATGGCCAGCAGGGCGTAGATGCCCACGAGGGCCAGTATCATGCCACGGATCATGTCCTGCACCAGGCTTTCCTGCTCCGAGGTTCCACCGTCGGTACGATAGTCGACCGCCGGGTAGCGCTGGAACAGGGCCGGCAGGAAGTTGCCGGTCAGGTCGTCCACCACCTCACCCGGTTCCACTTCGCTTTCGATGACGTCGGCGCTGAGCGCCACCGAGCGCTCGCCCTCGACGCGGGTGATGCGGGCATAGCCCGGCTGCTGGCTGTACTCGGCAACGGTAGGGAAGGGAGTTAGCTGGCCTTCTGCCGTCCTGATGTACAACCCATCAAGGTCGCCGACCGACACACGCTCCTGCTCGGGATAGCGCACCATCACCCGCAACTCGTCGTCTCCCCGCTGGATGCGCTGCGCCTGGCTGCCGTAGAAGGCGCTGCGTACCTGGGTGGAGATGTCGTTGAGGGTGAGACCCATCACCTCGGCCTGCGGCTTGATGGCGAGGCGCAGTTCGTCCTTGATGTTGACGGCTTCGTTGCGGATGTTGATGAGTCCGCTGTAGGTGCGCAGCTTGGCCTCCAGTTCGTTGGCGGCGGCGGTCAGCTGGGTGGCATCGTCGCTTACCAGCTGGAAGGAAATGGGGCTGCCGCCGAACTGGATGCCACCGGCGAACACCAGCTGCTTGAGTCCGGGCATGTCACCCACATAGCCTTCGAGGAAGGCGGTCAGCTCGTCGGAATCCACCTGGCGAGCCACGTCCTTGTCGAGTTCGAGCGCGGCAATGCCGCTGGCGGCGTTCTGGCTCACGATAAGGAAGTGGTCCACCACGCGCGTCGACAATTCCCCGGTTTCGCTGTCCATGAACTCGAAGCGGCCGTTGAGGGCCTGCGCTGCCTGCTCCAGCTTGGCCAGGGTGTTGCGCAGCTGCACCTCGGGACTGCCCTCGACCATGGTCACGCGCGCCTCGATGGTGTCGCTGGGGATTTCCGGCAGGAACACCACGCGCACGAACCCGCCGCCGACGATACCCACCGACAGAATCAGCAAGGCCACGAAGCCGGCCAAGGTGGTGTAGCGGTTGGCTACGCACCAGCGGTTCCACGGCAGGTAGTAACGGTTGACGAAACGCTCCAGCGCCGCATTGCAGTGCTCCTGCACGTGCCACAGCCAGAAGCGGCTCTGCAGCGGGCGCAGCTGCGCCAGATGTGCCGGCAGGCACAGCTTGGACTCGGCCAGCGAGACCAGCAGGCAGAGAATGACCACCGCACTGATGGCAATGGTGAAGGCCGAGGCGAAGCCCCCTACCAGCAGCAGGGGCACGAAGGCCACCACCGTGGTCAGCACGCCGAAGATGACCGGTATGGCCACGCGCTGCACGCCGAGGACCACGCTTTCCAGCGAGTAGCCGTTGCGGGTGAGGCTGTCGAACACGCTCTCGCTGATGACGATGGCATCGTCCACCACGATGCCCAGCACCATGATGAAGCCGAACAGCGTGAGCTGGTTGATGGTGAGATCGAACCACGGCATGAGTGCCAGTGCGCCGAGAAAGCTGACGGGAATGCCCAGTACCACCCAGGCCGCCAGCCGCATGTCCAGAAACAGGGCGAGGCAGAGGAACACCAGCACGGCCCCCTGCAGCATGTTGCTGGTCATCAGCGAGATGCGGTCACGCAGGTAGTAGCTGCCATCGTTCCAGACGGCCAGTTTGACGCTGGGCGGCAGTGCCTGCTGGCGCCCGGCCACGTACTCGCGCACGGTCTCGGTGACGGCCAGCACGTTCTGGTTGGTGCCGGTCTGCACATTGAGGCTGAGCGAGGGACTGCCATCGAAGCGAGCATAGCTTTCCGTGTCCTCGAAACCATCGATGATGGTGGCGATGTCGCCCAGCGTGAGCAGCGTACCGTCGGTGGTGGTCAGCAGCACGATGCTGGCGAAGTCCTGGTAGTCATAGGCCAGCGACTGCGTGCGTACCTGGATTTCGCCGCCGGCAGTGTCGAGCGTGCCGGCCGGCAGGTCCAGCGACGATGCCCGGATGCGGGCGGCGATCTGGTCGAGGCTGAGCCCGTATTTCACCAGCGTGCTTTCGTCGATCTCGATGCTGATCTCGTAGGGTCGCGCGCCGCTCAGCGTCACGTTGGTGACGTCCGGCAACTGCAGCAGTTCGTCACGGATGCTCTGCGCCAGTTCCTTGTGGCTCACCGGGTCGAGATCCCCGTAGACCTCGAGGCGCAGGGCATTCTCGCGGCGGATCGAGCGCGTCACCTGGGCCGGCTCGGCATCGAGCGGGAAGGTGAGAATGCCGTCGATGCGCACTTTCACGTCGTTCAGCACTTCGTTGAGATCGTAGTCCTCGCTGACTTCCAGTTGCACGCTGCCGAGCCCTTCATTGGCGGTGGAACTGATGCGCGTGATGCCATCGACGTCCTCCACGGCTTTCTCCACCTGCAGGATGACGCCACTTTCGACGTCGGCCGGCGAGGCACCGGGGTAGGCCATGCTCACTTCGATGGTATTGACGGCGAAGTCGGGCATGGTCTTCTTGGTGATGGTGAACAGTGACATCGTGCCGGCGACGATGACCAGAAACATGAGGAGGTTGGCGGCCACCGGGTTGGCGGCGAACCAGGCGATCGGCCCTCGCGACTGTGCTTGCTGCTGGACCATGGGTGTTTCCTCAGTCGAGGGCGGAGGGCAGGACCGCAGCCTGCACCGCCATGCCGTTCAGGGGGCTTTCGAGGCGCGTAAGCACCAGCCGGTCACCGGGCAGGAAGCCGTCGGCCACGTAGGCGAAGTCGCCGTTGGCGGTCACCACGTTGACCTGGCGGCCACGCAGGCGATTTTCGCCGTCAGCCACCCACACCAGGTCGCCAGCTTCCAGCGTGTGCCGGGGAATCACGTAGACGTCGTCGAGCAGACGGCCGGCGATCTCGGCATTCACATAGGTGCCTATCAGCAGGGGCTGGGGATAGCGCGAACCATAGAGACCGTAAGGGTCGGCGATCTGCACCACGCTGTATAGCGTGCGAGTGCGGGTGTCGAGCACGCCCTCGGTGCGGTTCAGCGTAGCCGGCCACTCGACGGTGTGGTCGCCTGATTTGCTGTAGAGCAGCACGTCGACGCCGCTGCCAGCCGCCGAGCCGCCCGCCACCAGCGAGCCGGGCAATTCGAGGAAGGGTAGCTTGGTCTCGGGAATCGGCAGGCGCACTTCGGCGTAGTCAACCGCAAATAACGCGCCGATCTTGGTGCCGGCATTGAGAAACTGGCCGAGGTCGGTAGTCTTTTCGCTCAGCAGGCCGTCGAAGGGGGCGACGATTCGGATCTTGCGCAGATCGTTCTGGGCATCGACGAGGTCGGCGCGCGCCGACGCCAGCCGCGCCTCGGCTTCGGCCAACTGGGGCTTGCGCAGGTACAGATCCTCGGCACGCAGACGACCGCGCTGCTCGCTGTCCATGCGTTCCCACTCCCGACGCGCTACGTCACCCTGGCCGCGCTCCAGTGCCAGCGCACTCTCTGCCGTGGCCAGCGCCGCTTCAGCCCGGCTCACGGCGGCCTGCAGGTTCTGCGGGTCCAGCTCCACCAGCAGGTCGCCTTTACGGAAGAAACCACCCACCACGAAGGCCGGTGACACCTGCACGATGGCACCACCGACCTCGGCGATCAGGTCGCTCTGGGTGCGGGCGGTGACGGTGCCCTGCGAGGCGACCGTGATACGGGCATCCTGTCGCTGCAGGTCCTGCACCTCCACCAGCGCCTTGCGCTCCTCCGGCACCGTGGTGGCCGGTTCCTCCCGAAACGACACGAGGCCGCGGGTGGCGACGATGGCCACCAGCAGGATGCCGATCGGCAGGCCTATTTTTTTTAGCATGCTGTTTCCCTCGAAAGGCGCTGGTACGCGCCGGGCCCCTGTCCGGGTCTCCGGATGACAGGTCTTTTCGCCATCCCAGCTCGCTGCCGGTGGCGGCAGGGCGAGGGTTTTTGCCGTCCTCTGCCGGCAGGGGGCCAAGCATCGCGCGGGCGGCTCGGTTACCATCCGGCCTGCGCCCTGTCGCAGAACCTCGTACGGAGCACTCCATGACCACGCCCTTTCCCAAGTCCCCCACCTTCTCCACCATCGATGAGCCTTTCCGCTTCGAGGGGGATCTCTTCGATCTCGAGGTGGAGGGCCAGATCCCGGCCTGTCTGGATGGCACGTTCTACAGCGTGGGTCCGGATCAGGCGTTCCCACCGCGACTCGGCGATGCCAATCCCTTCAACGGTGACGGCTTCGTGCGGGCCTTCCGCATCAAGGACGGCCACTGCGACCTGAAGCTGCGCTATGTGCTGACGCAGCGGCTGGCAGCGGAGCGAGCCGCCCGCCGCGGACTGTTCGGCCACTACCGCAACCCTTTTTCGGATGACCCGAGCGTCCGCCACCTGTCCCGCGCGGTAGCCAACACCAACGTGGTGCTGCACAACGGTCAGCTGCTGGCGATGAAGGAAGATGCGCCGCCCTACGCACTGGACCCGCTGACGCTGGAGACCCGCGAGCTCTACACCTGGAACGGGCAGATGACGGCGACGACCTTCACCGCCCACCCGAAGATCGATCCGGCCACCGGCGAGTTGTTCGGGTATGCCTATGCGGCGCGTGGCGAGGCCAGCGACGACATCGCCGTCTTCAGCTTCGACAAGCAGGGCCGCAAGACCTGGGAAGTCTGGTTCAAGTCGCCCTACCCCGGCATGATCCACGACTGCGCGATCAGCGAGCACTACCTTATCCTGCCCCTCATTCCGCAGGTGATGAGCCTCGATCGCATCAAGGCTGGCGGCATCCTGTTCCAGTGGGAGCCGGGTCTCGAGCAAAAGTACATCGTGATTCCGCGCGGCGGTGACGCGAAGGACGTGCGCGTGTTCGGCGCGCCGAACGCCATGCCCGGCCACGTGGTCAACGCCTTCGACGACAAGGGCAAGCTCTATCTCGACCTGCCGGTGGCACTCGACAACGTGTTCTGGTTCTTCCCGGAGGCGGGCGGCAAATTTCCGCCACCAGGCTCCTTCGGTACCGAAGTCACTCGCTGGTGCTTCGACATGAACGACAAGCACAGCAAGGCCGTGCCCAGCGTGGTGTCACGCCTGGCTGCCGAGTTTCCGCACTGCGACGACCGCTACGTCGGGCGCCCCTACACCTTCGGCTTCATGCAGGCCAGCGACCCCCGCCAGCCCTATGACGGTCAGCGCGCCGGGCCGATCATGGGTTTCTTCTTCAACACCTTGCTAACCATGGACATGGCGAGCGGCCAGGCCACCACCTGGTTTGCCGGCGACACCTCGAGCACGCAGGAACCGGTGTTTGCCCCGCGCAGCGCCACGGCCGCCGAAGGCGAGGGCTACCTGCTCGCCGTCATCAACCGTCGCGCCGAGCATCGCAGTGATCTCGTCATCCTCGACGCCCAGCAGGTCGCTGCGGGCCCGGTCGCCACCATCAAGTTGCCGCTGCGCCTGAAGTACGGCATTCACGGCAACTGGGTGCCGGCTGTGGCCTGAGGCGGGCGGCTGCGCCATGCCGATCGAGGTCTCCGCCGCCGTACTGCGGCAGCGCCATGCACCGTTCACGCTCGAGTCGCTCTGGCTGGACGACCCGCGCGACGACGAGGTCCTGGTCGAGTTGCACAGCGTGGGTATCTGCCACACCGACGTGAAGATGGCCGAGGGCTACCTGCCGCTGCCGCTGCCGGTGGTGCTCGGACACGAGGGAGCCGGTGTGGTGGTTAGCGTGGGATCGGCGGTGATGGGCGTCGCACCCGGCGATCGCGTGGTGCTGAGCTTCAACGCCTGCGGCGGCTGCAGCAGTTGTCGCCAGCGGCACCCCGCCTATTGCGAGCAGGCGGCGGCGCTCACCTTCTCCTGCCGACGTCAGGCGGACGGAGGTTCCCCACTGCGTGCGGCCGACGGACCGGTGCACGGTTACTTCTTCGGCCAATCTTCTTTTGCGTCGCATGCCATCACCACGGGGGCGAACGTCGTGCGCATTGCCCGCGACGTCCCGCTGACGCTGCCGGGCGTGCTCGGCTGCGGGGTGCAGACCGGCGCCGGCACTGTGCTGAACGTACTGCGGCCGACCGCCGGCCAGTCGCTCGCCGTGTTCGGCGTCGGCACGGTCGGCTTGAGTGCCGTGATGGCCGCTCGGCTGCTCGGGGTGGCGCCGCTGATCGCCATCGACGTGCTGCCCCAGCGCCTGGCGTTGGCCGAGGAACTCGGTGCCACCCACACGGTGCTGGCAACGCCGGGTAGCGATGTGCTGGCCGCGGTGCGCGCCGCCAGCGGGGGCCGGGGCGTCCACTGTTCGCTGGACACCACCAATGTACCGGCGGTGGTGCGGCAGGCCTTCGAAAGTCTGGGGCCACGCGGCACCTACGCCCATGTCGGTGGCGGTGGTCAGGACCTGGTATTCCCCGGCAGCCAGCTGCTGCCCGGTCGGACCATCACCGGCGTGGTGCAGGGCGACAGCCATCCGCAGACCTTCATTCCGCAACTGCTCGATCACCAGCGGCGCGGCGAGTTCCCCTTCGAGCGACTGATCCGCCACTATCCTTTCGCCGCCATCAACGACGCCGTGGCCGACATGCAGGCAGGCCGCTGCATCAAGCCGGTACTCTTGTTCGATACGCCTGCGCCAACCTGAGACGGGAGGAGACTGTCATGCCCTCGCCGCACCCTGAACCCCTTTCCCGCCTATCGTCCGTCACCGAGGAACTGCCGATGTCCAGCATGCTGCAAGACGAATTGTTGATCCGCCGCCTCATCGAGCGCTGGGCCGTCTGGCGCGATGCCGGCGATTGGGAGCGTTTTGCCACCGTCTGGCATCCACAAGGGGTGATGATGGCGACCTGGTTCCAGGGTCCCTATGCCGACTTCATCCGCGTCACGCGCGAGGGCTGGGACAG
>Ga0255219_1000225_pt1 | contig 16531 bp, 12 predicted proteins | sample Miss_Colum_RepA__FD_183037 | JGI IMG/M metagenome (GOLD analysis project Ga0255219, IMG submission 183037) | Freshwater microbial communities from Mississippi River, Louisiana, United States - Miss_Colum_RepA_8d | ecosystem: Environmental > Aquatic > Freshwater > River | place: USA: Louisiana...
AATGGCAGTACCACCACCCTGAATGGCTCGACTGGCAAGTTCGGCAGCTGTGCTGCAGTGACTTCCACCACCAGGCTAACGCTCTACAGTTCCTGCACAGCCGATTATGCCTTCACGGCGACCACTCCCGGGCTCTACACCATCACTGCCTCGTTGGCGGCGAAGCAGAGTGCCACGGACCCCGTGCTCGCTGGTCTCAATGTCGAGACCACCACCGCCGGTCTAGCCACTGCCGGGGAGGAAATGCTCAAGAGGAAACTGGTCGAACTGCACGGCAAGCTGCTCGGGCAAAGCGTGACAGTCACCTCTCCCGAGGTACTGGCCTCCTACGACCTGTTGCTCAAGACCTGGCAGAGTCGCAAGGCTGGTGCTGCCAGTCCGTCGCTCCTGCAGCGTACGCTCGCCTGTGACTGGTCGACCGACATCGGCTTCGTCGACACGCTGGGCTATCCCGGATCACCGACGCAAAACTCGGCCGGTCGCGTCAGCTACAAGACCAGTGAAGTCACCGCCTGGCTCACGCCGCGCGCGCAGGATCCGCTGTACATGAAACAGAGTTGGGTGACCGTGATGGCCTACCTGCTCAGCCACTACGACTACCTGCACGAGTGAGGCAAGGTGAGCGCCATGACATCCCCGCGTGAAACCCGTCGGCAGTTTCTCAACCGGCTGGCGCTGGCAGGTGCCGGTGGCCTGATGCTCGGCGTTGGCAGCACGCCAGCTCGGGCAGTGACTTACGGCGGTGGCTTTCTCATCAACATCCAGCTGTCGGGTGGTCTCGACGTCACCAGTTTCATCGATCCCAAAACCAACCAGCCCGGCAAGCCCATCATGAACAACTGGGCCAAAACGGCTGAGGTCGCCAAGTCCGGCAACCTCAGCTATGCGCCTTTCGCGCAGAATGCCAAGTTCTTCGACAAGTATTACAAGGACGCGCTCATCATCAACGGCGTCGACATGCAGACCAATTCCCATACGGTCGGTGTCAGACACAACTGGAGTGGTCGCAATTCGGGCGGTTTTCCCTCGCTGACTGCCCTGTTCGCGGGTGTGAAGCAAACAGCGCAGGCCATGCCGTATCTCAGCTTCGGTGGTTTTGCTGCCACGCAGGGCGTGACCAGCATGACCCAGGTCGGCAACATGACTGTGCTGCGCAATCTGATCGAGCCGGCGCTTGCCGAGGCGAGCGCCAAGGCCTACCTGCCAAAGAGCGACTGGGCGCGTATTACTGCCATGCATGCCGCTGGTCTGGAGGCCAGAAGTCAAGCCACCGGTACACTCGAAGCTGCCAGTATCCAGCAGTTGCGCTATGCCGATGCCCTGCTGCGCTCGGGCGGCATCTCCAATTTTGCTGAGATTCTGCCGGCGGCTAACCAGTTACAGGCCACCCGCCGTTTCGGTAATGCCGGCTCCAGCCTGCATCAGCAGCTACAGATCGCGCTGCTGGCGTTCAAGGCCGGCGTTTCGCTGTCGGCCGATGTCATTCAGGGGGGCTTTGATACGCATGCCAATCAGGACGACCTGCTGTCGCCACTGCTGACCGGTGTCACCGATGCCCTCGATTACCTGTGGACCTATGCAACGGAACTCGGCATTGCCGATCGGTTGACGGTGGTCATGGGCAGCGACTTCGGCCGCACGCCTGGCTACAACAGCGGCAACGGCAAGGATCATTGGCCCATCAGCAGCATGCTGGTGATGCAGAAGAATGCCGATTTCGCCAACCGCGTGGTCGGGCTCTCGGATCCGGGCCACCGCGCCCTCGCGATCAACCCGCAGACGCTGCAGGCCGACAGCAAGGGCATTACCCTCAAGCCCGCACATGTGCACAAGGCGCTACGCAAGCGTCTTGGCCTCGCGGATTCGTCGCTGGCGCAGCTGTTCCCCTTCAGCACGACGGAAGATCTGCCGATCTTCGGCTGACACTGGTCATACGACACCGGCTCGTTTCGCCTTTGCTCACGAGGACCCTATACTGCCTGCCGGACCTCGTGGAGCTGCTGGCATGGAACAACGACTCACCCGCCTCATTCTGGCCGGCATGCTGCTCGGTCTCGCCCTGGGTGCTGGCTTGCATCACTGGGTTCCTGCCGATGCGCTGCCCCCCATCGTGCGCTGGTTCAAGCTGCTCACCGACATTTTCCTGAATCTCATCAAGCTGATTGTGGCGCCGCTGGTGTTTGCCACCATCACGGTCGGCATCGTCCACATGGGCGATCACAGTGCGCTCGGGCGCGTGGGGCTGCGAGGACTGCTGTGGTTTCTGGGAGCCAGCCTGATTTCTATCGGGCTGGGTCTGGTGCTGGTCAATCTGTTCCAGCCCGGCGTCGGGCAGGTGCTGCAGGCTAGTGCCCCGGTGGGCAACGTGCAGGAGACCGATGCCGTCGCCTTTGTCCTCAACATCGTGCCGCGCAACTTCTTCGAGGCCATGGCGACCAGCAACATCCTGCAGATCCTGGTGTGCGCTGTGCTGGCCGGCATTGGGCTCGCAGCCATCGGTGAAAAAGGCGTCGCGCTGGTCAAGGTGACTGACGCCATCGCCGAGCTGATGCTGAAGATCACCACCTACGTCATGCGCTTCGCACCACTCGCGGTTTTCGGGGCGTTGGCCAACGTGGTGGCGATCAACGGGCTTGGCATTCTGTTGACCTTCCTCACGCTGGTGCTGGAGTTTTTCTTCGGTCTGATCCTGCTCTGTTCCATCCTGGTGCTCGGCGGCGCGGCAGTGCTGGGACGCCGCATCTGGCGCCTGCTGCACCTCATCCGCGAGCCGCTGCTGATCGCTTTTTCGACAGCCTCGTCGGAGGCAGCCCTTCCGCGGCTTTTCGAGCAACTCGACCGGTTCGGTGTGCCGCGGCGTATCTCCGGCTTCGTGCTACCTCTCGGCTACTCGTTCAATCTGGATGGCACCATGATGTACATGAGCTTTGCCGTCGTGTTCATTGCGCAGGCCTACGGCATCGATCTCGGCTGGCAGCAGCAGGTGGCCATCCTGCTCACCCTGATGATCAGCTCCAAAGGGGTGGCTGGTGTGCCCCGCGCCAGCATGGTGGTGATTACCGCCACACTGGCCATGTTCGGGTTACCGGTAGAAGGTATCGCCCTGCTCATCGGCATCGACCAATTCCTCGACATGGGACGGACGGCGACCAATGTCGTCGGTAATACCGTTGCCACGGTGGTGATCACCCACTGGGAAGGCAAGCTGGGCGAGGAAGTACCCGAAGCCTCAAAGTAGTTCCAGCACACGCAGGCGCAGTGGTGGCTGGGGCAATACCAGCAGCGTCGCGTTGTAGCGCGCACTGCCGACGACTACAGACGTGAGCCGCAGGATCCCGTTGTCATAGCTACCGCTGGCCGTGGCCGTGCCGGCGGGTAGTGGTGTGAGGCGCTGCACCGCGAATTCGATTGGCACTACGCCAGACAGATCGAGCCGTGCCCGGTAGGCAGTGCTGCCAGCGCTAAAGGCGGGCACATGCAATTCTCCCACGTAGTAATAAGAGTCCGCTGCCGCCACTGCGTCCGCGTGCCGTTGGAACTGCTTGAAGAATGCCCAAATCAGCTCATTGGCATCGACAGTGGTCACTGGCTTATCGGCGTTGCTACGGCCCTGGGTGCCCCCTGGCCAGGCGTGGCCTTGGTCGTTGACGAGATAGCTCTGCACGGCCCCGCCGACCCGACAACCACTCCAACTACGCAAGGTATAGAGCGGTGTGCTGGTATCGGTGAAGGCCTTGCAGCCGTTGACCCGCGCCCAATAGTCACCCTGGGCGGCAACGGGTCTGGTGGGCAGATCGGCCGGCTCCGGCCCAATGCCAAAGCCCTCGAGGTCGCCGCCCTCCACCTTCACACGCACATCGTCTGAGCCGTTGATGAGCAGCACGGGCATGGCGTAGTACCGCTCGGGTTCGTCACCGAACACGCTGCTGATGACGGGTGCAATCGCCGCGACCTTGTCGGCCAGCGCGATGCCGACACGGTGCGTCATCATGCCGCCGTTGGACAGTCCGGTGACATAGACACGGGTCGGGTCCACGTTGCGCGTGGCGATCAGATGGTCGATCAACGAGCGCAGGAACTGCACATCGTCCACTTTTTCGCGCAGCGCATGAGCGCAGCAGTGGCCAGCATTCCACGTCAGCAACTGATTGCTGAACAGCGCTGACGACCCATAGGGATACACCGCAATCAAGCCCTCGCGTTGTGCCACCCGGTCGAAGCCAGTCTGCTCCACCATGTTCTGCCCACTGCCGCCACCGCCATGCAGCAGGATCACCAGCGAGGTTGGTTTGCCTTGGGAGTAGTCGTGCACCAAAAAGCGGCGGGAAGTACCGTCAATATCGAGGGTCTCGTCGGTCAGAGCAGCCAAGCACGCCGGAGAGGCGCAAAGCAGCAGCCAGGCAAGCCAACATGCACGCATACTGCATCTCCACTGCAAACCCATGGCGTATAACGTTTGGGCCGCAGCGTGGTTGACGCAGATCGGCTCTCTCACTCCTCTGGACATGGGCGCCAGCAGTTCATGATGGGCAGGCCAGCCGTTCCAGAGCCCAGCTGACATGCTCTCGCACCACTGCCGAGGGATGCTCGTGGCGGGCGTACAGCGCCGTCACGGCCTGAGTGGAGGATGGGCCGTTGCCGAGAGCCACCGCCAGGTTGCGCAACCAGCGCTCGTAGCCGATGCGCCGGATCGCCGACCCCTCGGTGCGCTGCAGAAAATCGGTCTCGCTCCATAGAAACAGGTCGACCAGCGCGGCCTCGTCAAGCTGGTGGCGCGGGGAGAAGTCTCGCTCGCGCGTGGGGGTGGCGAACTTGTTCCATGGGCAGCAGAGCTGGCAATCGTCACAGCCGAACACACGGTTGCCTATCAGTGGACGCAGATCAACCGGAATACTGCCCTGCAGCTCGATCGTGAGATACGAGATACAGCGGCGCGCATCCAGCAGGTTCGGACCGACAAAGGCCTGGGTCGGGCATATGTCGAGACAGGCGCGGCAGCTGCCGCAGTGCGCACTGGCTGGTGGATCGACCTCCAGTGGCAGATCGGTGTAAAGCTCACCGAGGAAGAACCAGGAGCCAGCCTGTTTATTGATCAGCATGGTGTTCTTGCCGATCCAGCCGAGACCGGCTTTTTCGGCCAGTGCCCGCTCGAGCACCGGCGCGCTGTCGACGAAGGCCCGGTAACCGAAACTGCCGGCCTCCTCTTGCAGACGGTCGGCCAGTTGCTGCAAACGTCTGCGAATCAGCTTGTGGTAATCGCGCCCCAGTGCATAGCGACTGATGTAGGCCTTGGTGGAATCCTGCAACACCGCGATGCTGCGCGTATCGGCCGGCAGGTAATCCATCCGTACCGAGATCACCCGCAGCGTGCCGGGCACGAGTTCCGCGGGTGCGGCACGCAGTGCGGCATGACGCTCCATGTAGGCCATGTCGCCGTGGTAGTGCCGTGCCAGCCAGTCCCGCAGGTGCTGCGCTGCCTCGGTGACGTCGAGGTCGCTGATGCCTACCTGTTGAAAACCCAGTTCCCGTCCGAGCGTCTTGACTCGAGCGGTGATCTGCCGAAAGTCGGGTGCCGGCATGGCGAATTGCTCCGGTTCAGGGGAACCCAGTCAGTCTGCCCAGCTACGATCCGTTAGCCTCGCCAGCAGGTTCACCCCATCCTGGCTGCGCTGTGCCCACTTGAATTTCACGTGCTGCAGGAACTTGGTGTTCCACGAGCGCTGGGCTTCCTTGCGATCCAGCCAATACAGCAGGAATTCCGGCAGCTGCGCCTCGGCAAAGGTGGTGTCGATATTGGCCATGGCCAGCACGTCGTAGCAGGCCGGATCTGGCTGGAAGTCGGGCGGAATGGGTCTCGGGGTGCTGTCCTGCTCTAGGGCGTGGCGATAGCCTTCCCATTGCCTCCGCACGTGGGCGATGAAACGGCTGTTCCACTCGCTGCCCACCGTGCCCTTTTCACGCCAGTACAGCACGAACTCCGGCACGGCCGCCTCGATGAAGCCTTGGCTGATGCCGCCGTGCTCGAGGATGCTGACGGCCTCCTCGCTTGGCTGCCAGTCGGGTCCCATCGACGACTCCAGCACTCGGGCATTCTGGTGTGAGCGCTGCTTTTCCCAATCGGCGATGACCCAGTTAAGGAAGGCACGCTGCCAAGAGTACTGGGTGCTGCCGCGTTCGCGATGGTAGAGGAGGAACGGGGACAGACAGCGGTCGACGAACTCGCGCGGCACGTTGCGCTGCGCACATTGCTGGTAGACCACAGGCTCGGGCACCCAGTTACCGGGAAGGGGCTGAGCCCTGCCGTTGCTGCGCCCCTGGACAGGCAGGGCCGCTGCACTGCGACGCTCCCTGCCACCAACCCGCGGTGCCGAGCCCTGATTGATGGCCAACCAACAGCGTCCATCCTCCGGCGCCCGCTCTACCAGCAGCAGGCCGAGTTGCTGCAGGCTCTGCTGGACGCGCTGAATCTGCTCGGGCGTCCAGAAGGGCAGGGCGGCCTGCAGATCGGCGCTGTCGAGACAGACGAAGTCGCGATCCTGGCGTCGCTCGGTCGGATGGCGCAGCAGCAGTTCGCTGAGCACGTGCAGCAGCACGGCTTCCTCCAGACCGATGGTGGCGGCCAGAGTCGGCGAAATGAGCAGCGGGCGTTCCGGAATGAGCGAGGAAGTCATGGCTGACGACGCGGTGACGGGGCGACATTTGGGCAGATTGCCCGAGGGCAGTCAATCGAGTCGCTGGTTCACGCAGCGTCGAGGGCTCGCGCCATGGCGCTGCGATCCAGCTCCTTTTCGTGTTGCGAAAGGAATACGGTGGCGACGCCATTGCCGATGATGTTGGTGATCGCGCGCGCCTCCGACATGAAACGGTCTACACCCAGCAGCAGGGCGATGCCTTCGAGCGGAATCACATCGAGCGCTGCCATGGTCGAGGCCAGTACCACGAAGCCGGAGCCGGTGACTCCAGCCGCTCCCTTGGAGGTCAGCATGAGGACGGCGATGAGCGTGGAGATCTGGGCGGCGCTGAGATCTACGCCGTAGACCTGTGTAAGGAACAGGGTAGCCATCGCCAGGTAGATCGTCGTGCCATCGAGGTTGAAGGAATAGCCCGCAGGTACCACCAGACCCACCACCGACTTGGCGCAGCCCATTTTCTCGAGCTTTTCCATGAGGCTTGGCAGTGCGGACTCGCTCGACGACGTGCCCAGAACGATCAGCAGTTCATTGCGGATGTACCTGAGGAAGTGCCACAGCGAGACGTCGCAGCGGCGCAGAATCCACCAAAGCACCACGAACACGAACAGGGCCATCGTCGTGTAGACGCAGAGCATGAGTTTGCCGAGCGCAAGGATCACCGCGATGCCGTAGCGCCCGATGGCAAAGGCCATACCCCCGAAGGCACCGAGGGGGGAAATCAGCATCACCCAGCGCAGAAGGCGGAACAGCAGGTGGGTGGTGCGATAGAAAGGGGCGAGGATCTTCTGCTTGCCGGGCAGCATTCCCAGCACCGCACCGACGACGATCGAGCCTGCCAGTACCTGCAAAGTCAGGTTCTCGCGCAGCACGGTCAGCCAGTCGAATTGCTCGGCGCGCTGCACATAGTCGCTGACGTCGCCCTCCACCGGCACGACGCCCACGCCGGGCTGCAGCACGGCGGTCACAGCCACTCCGATGACGAGCGCGAAGGTCGTCACCACTTCGAAGTAAAGCAGCGCCTTCAGCCCGATGCGCCCGACTTTCTTCATGTCGCCCATCGAGCCGATGCCGGTCGTGATGGTGAGGAAAATCAGCGGCGCAATGAACAGCTTGATGATCTGAATGAAGGTGTCGCCGAGCCAGCGAGCGCGTACGCCAAGCTCCGGGTCGACATAGCCGGTGATGGCGCCCGCCACGATGGACAGCAGCACCCAGAACGTGAGGTTGCGCAGGAAGCCCGGCAGACGGGTGAAAAGCGTCGGATTCATAGGGCAGCCAAGGCCTCGCTGAGTTTACTGACGGCGACCACCTGCATGCCGGCGATCGGCTGGCGCGGTGCATTGGCCTTGGGAACGATGGCGCGCGTGAAACCGTGCTTGGCGGCTTCCTGCAGGCGCTCCTGACCACTCGGTACCGGACGGATCTCACCGGCGAGGCCAACCTCGCCAAATACCACCAGTTCGCGCGGCAGCACCCGGTCGCGGAAGCTCGACACGATGGCCAGCAGCAGGGCGAGATCGGCGCTGGTTTCGCTGACCTTCACCCCACCAACCACGTTGACGAAAACATCCTGGTCGGCCATGAAGAGTCCTCCATGGCGGTGCAGGACGGCCAGCAGCATGGCCATGCGGTTGTGGTCGAGTCCCACGGCGATGCGCCGCGGATTGCCGAGCTGCGAGCTGTCGACAAGGGCCTGGATTTCCACCAGCAGCGGTCGCGTGCCTTCCCACAGCACGGTCACCAGCGAGCCCGCTGCGATCTCGTCGGTACGAGCCAGAAAGATTGCCGACGGATTCTTTACCTCGCGCAGCCCGGTTTCGGTCATGGCAAAAATGCCGAGCTCGTTGACGGCGCCGAAGCGGTTCTTGTGGCCACGCAACGTGCGATAGCGGTTGTCGTCACCGTCCAGCATCAGGAAGCAGTCGATCATGTGCTCGAGCACCTTGGGGCCAGCCAGCGTGCCATCCTTGGTGACGTGGCCGACGAAGAGCATGGCGGTGCCGGTCTGCTTGGCATACTGGATCAGCCAGGCGGCACACTCACGCACCTGGGAGACACTGCCGGGTGCCGAGGCCACGGCGGCGCTGTGCATCACCTGGATGGAATCGATCACCAGCAGTTTCGGCTGCTGCTCCTGCGCGGCTGCCGTGATCTCGGCCACATTGGTTTCGGCCAGCATCAGCAACTGCTCGCTCGGCAAGCCAAGCCGCCGTGCCCGCATGCCGACCTGTTGCAGTGACTCTTCGCCGGTGACGTACATCGCCTTCAACTGCAGGGACAACTGGCACATGAGCTGCAGCAGCAGCGTGCTCTTGCCTGCTCCGGGGTTGCCCCCGATGAGCACCACCGAGCCGGGCACCAGACCGCCGCCCAGTACGCGGTCCAGTTCGCCGATGCCGGTGACGATGCGCGGCAGTTCTTCGAGATTGATAGCGGCAAGGGTCTGCACCGCCGCCGATGTTGCTCCGGCATAACCACTACGGCGGGACTGCTGCGCGGCAGCGGGCGTTCGAGCTGTGCCAAGACTGATGCGGGTCAGCGTGTTCCAGGCGTTGCAGGCGCTGCACTGCCCCTGCCACTGTGAGTGCTCGGCACCGCACTCGTTGCAGACGTAGGCGGTTTTCGGTTTGGCCATGGCGTGGTCACTTCACGGAGCAGTTACCGCATGATAGCGGAGTCAGCGGTACTCGCGCCTGACCCGTGGACCGAGGGCAGTCAGCAGGGCGTAGGGGATCAGGCCGCAGTGGTCGGCCACTTCCTCGAGGGGCAACTGAGGCCCCCACAGCGTCACCAGGTCGCCGACCTTGGCGGGCAGGTCGGTCAGGTCGATGGCCAGCATGTCCATGGACACGCGGCCCAGCGTGCGGCTGCGGCGTCCTCCGACCAGCACCGGACAACCATTCGGCGCCGTGACCGGATAGCCATCGGCATAGCCTGCGCTGACGATGCCCACGGTCATCGGCGCGGGGCAGATGAACTTCGAGTTGTAGCCGATGCTGTCACCGGCTTGCTGCTGGCGGATGCTGATGAGTCGGGCCTCGAGCGTCATGGCAGGCCGCAGGTCGAAGTGCGTGGGTCGGCGCGAAAGATCGGACCACGCAAACGGGGAAATGCCGTAGAGCAGCAAGCCCGGTCGCACGATGTCGCCACTGCAATCGAGCGCCAGCAGCGAAGCCGAGGCCGCGATACTGGTCTGCGGTGCATGCTCGGCAAGTGGCTGGCAGGCGCGGGCAAACTGCAGCAGCTGGCGGTCGTTCAGGGGTGCATCGGGCATGGTGGCGCTGGCGAGATGCGTCATGAGCACGACATCGGCCACCCAAGGCTGCCGTCGCAGGCTGGCGAACAGGTCCGAGAGCTCGGTCGTTGCCAGCCCAAGTCGGCCCATGCCCGTTTCGAGCTTCAGCCAAAGGGTCAGCGGCGCTCGCGGACGTTGACGGACTACCGCCTGCTCGAGCCAGCCGATCTGCTCCCGGCGATGGATCACCAGCTGGAAGCCGCCATCCAGCACGCGCCGCGCATCCGGTTCCTCGATCAAGCCCTGCATGATGAGAATGTCCTGCCGACACCCGGCCTTGCGCAGCTGCTCCGCCTCGTCGATGTCGGTGACGCCGAACACGTCGGCCTCGACCAGGGCCTCGGCACAGGCCACCAGCCCGTGCCCGTAGGCATTGGCCTTGATGACCGCCAGCACCTGGCTTTGCGGCGCCCGAGCCCGCGCAACTGCCAGATTGTGGCGCAGTGCCCTGCGGTCTACGGTGGCGATGACGCGGGTGCCCACGTCACTCGCCCCAGTCGCCTTGCGACACGCCGCTCATGGGCATGAAGTTTTCGAAGCGCGTGTGCTTGCCGATGAAGCTCAGCTTGACCATACCGATGGGCCCGTTGCGCTGCTTGCCGATGATGATTTCGGCGATGCCCTTGGTTTCCAGTTTCTCCGGTTCGTAGACCTCGTGACGGTAGACGAACATGATCACGTCGGCGTCCTGCTCGATGGCGCCCGACTCGCGCAGGTCGCTCATCACCGGACGTTTGTTGGGCCGCTGCTCCACGCTCCGGTTGAGCTGCGAGAGTGCCACGACGGGGCAATTGAACTCGCGGGCCAGCAATTTGAGCGAGCGGGAAATCTCCGAGATCTCCCCGGTGCGGTTTTCGCTGCTGCCCTTGAGTTGCATCAGTTGCAGGTAGTCCACCATGATGAGGCCGATGCTGCCGTGCTCGCGGGCGACGCGGCGGGCGCGCGAGCGCAATTCGCTGGGCGACACACCCGACGTGTCGTCGATGAAAAGCAGCCGGTTGTGCAGCTTGGCCATGGCAGTGCCAAGCCGGTCCCAGTCTTCGTCTTCCAGCTTGCCGTTGCGCATCCGCGTCTGGTCGATGCGACCGATGGAGGACAGCATGCGGATGATCAGGCTGTCGGCGGGCATCTCGAGGCTGAAGACCAGCACCGGCTTGTTCGAGTGCAGGACCGCATGCTCGACCATGTTCATGGCGAAAGTGGTTTTCCCCATCGACGGCCGGCCGGCCACGATGACCAGATCCGCCGGTTGCAGCCCCGAGGTCATCTCGTCGAGGTCCTTGAAACCGGTGGCGAGGCCCGTGAGGCTTCCCTTGGATTCATAGAGTTTTTCGAGACGCTCCAATGCCGATTTCAGGATGGGATTGAGGGCTTGTGGCCCGCCGTCGCGTGGCCGGTCGTCGGCGATGCGGAACACGGCCTGCTCGGCCGCATCGAGCAGGGTGGCGCTGTCGCGTCCATCGGGGTTGTAGCCGCTGTCGGCGATGCCGTGCGCCACGCTGATGAGCCGGCGCAGGATGGCGCGCTCCTTGATGATGCCGGCATAGGCCACGATGTTGGCCGCGCTCTGGCTGCTACTCAGCAGCTCGCTGAGGTAATCGATGCCACCGGCTTCCTGCAGCGTGTTGGCGGAGCGCAGCGCCTCGCTCAGGGTTATCACGTCGATGGGACGGCTTTCCGCCATCTGCCGCTGCATGGCGTCGAAGAGCAGGCGGTGCTCCTTGCGGTAGAAGTCGGTCGGCATCAGCAGTTCGCTGACTGCGTCCCAGCGCGAGTTGTCCAGCATGAGGGCCGCCAGCACAGCCTGCTCGGCTTCCAGCGAATGCGGCGGAACCTTGAGAGTCGCGATCTTGTCGAGAGAGGCGGGGTCGGACATGGCAGGATGCAGCGGGGGAGGCTCAGCGGTCCGCGGCATGTTACTCACAATTGCCGGCAGCGGTAAGTCCGCTGCCCGGCATCCTGACGGTCGTTGGCATGGTTCCGAACGTTCGTTAACGGAGACCAACCGTTCTGCAACCGTTAATTCATTCCGCTTTGCCGTGGCGCACCCCATGATGGGCTGACGCGGGAGCTTCGTACTGCCCCCGCTGTCATTCAGACATGAGAACCGCTCCACGGAGGACCCATGACCCAGTCACAGCGCAAACTCGTCCAGACCATCGCCGGACTGCTGGCCGTCGGCTGCCCGCTGCAGCCGGTTCTGGCCCAGCAGGTGCAGCCCCCAGGCGCTGGGCAGATCGAGGAGCAGGTGATCTTCGGTCGTGCCACCGACCTGTTCGGGAGGGCAGAGGCGGCCAGCGAAGGATCGGTCAGTGGCGCCGACCTGCTGATTCGGCCCCTGTTGAAGACGGCAGAATTGCTCGAGTCGATGCCGGGCATGGTCGCTGTGCAGCATTCGGGCAGCGGCAAGGCCAACCAGTATTTCCTGCGCGGCTTCAATCTGGACCATGGCACGGACTACACCGCCCACTTCGATGGGGTACCCATGAACCTGCGGTCGCACGGTCACGGGCAGGGGTATCTCGACATCAATGGCATCATTCCGGAGACCATCGAGGGCATCGACTACCGCAAGGGCCCTTACCGGGCCGACCTAGGGGACTTCGCACTGGCCGGGGCCTCCTTCATCCGTACCATCGACCGGGTGGAGCGCTCGTTTCTTTCGAGCGAGACCGGTCAATACGGCTGGCGTCGTGTGGCCGGTGGCCACAGCGCAGACCTTGCCGGCGGTACCCTGACCCTGGTCGGCGAGGCCAAGCGGTATGACGGCGCCTGGCAGCGCCCAGAGGACCTCCAGCACGAGGCAGTCTGGCTGAAGTACCTTCAAGACACGGACTTTGGGCGACTCACCACCACCCTGTCGCTCTACGATGCCACCTGGCGGCCGACGGAGCAGGTGCCGGAACGTGCGCTCAATACGCCAGTCTGCGCCGACGCTTTTTGCAGTCTCGACCCCACCGCCGACGGCCATACTCGTCGCTGGATTCTCAACACGCAGCTGCGCGGCAGCGACTGGGATGCCAATCTGTTCCTCCAGCACTATGACTGGGACATGAAATCCAACCCGACCTACGACTACCAGATCGGTCAGTTCGACCAACGCTGGGTGCTCGGCGGCGCCGCCAGCCGCAGCTGGGCCCTGACCCCGACGCTGGAGCTCAGCGTGGGAGGCAACTTCCGGCACGACGAAGTCAGCGACGTTGGTGTCAGTCATTTCAACCGGGGCCGCTTTGTGGAAGCTATCTCCGACAATGCGGTGGCCGAGGGTTCAGTGGGTGTCTTCACAGAACTCAGTTGGCAGCTGGCCGACGACTGGCGACTGCTGCTCGGCACCCGCTTCGACCACTACGATTTCGACGTCGCTGCACGCATCGACGGTAGCGCGTCAGGCAAGCAGACGGCAGCGCTGGCCTCGCCCAAGGTCGGGCTGGCCTGGTTGGCCACCGACCGTCTTGAGCTCTATGCCAACTGGGGGCGCGGCTTTCACTCCAACGATGCGCGCGGCGTGGTCAACAAAAGCGTTCCGGTGGCCGGTCTTTCCCCGGGCACAGGCAAGGAGCTTGGTGCACGCCTCGGCATCGGCGATGTCAAACTCACGGCCTCGTACTGGTGGCTGGACCAGCAGAGCGAGCTGATCTTCGTCGGTGACTCCAACGCCGTGGAGCCAAGAGGAGCGTCCCGGCGCGAGGGAGCGGAGCTGACCCTGTTTTGGCAGCCGCTGACGTGGCTGGGTATCGACGCGGTCTATACCTCGAGCAGGGCGCGCTACGTCGACAACCCCGAGGGTGACCATGTGGAAGGGGCGCTCGAGGAGGCAGGCCAGATCGGCCTGTCTGCCACCAGCGACGCCTGGGATTTCAGCCTGCGTGCCCGCTACATGGGGCCCTATGCCCTGCTGGCCGACAACAGCGAGCGTGCCGATCCGCTGCTGACGGTCAGCACGCGCGCTGCCCGCCACTTCGATTTGCTGACGGTGTATGCCGAGTTCATCAACCTGCTCGATTCCGACAAGAAGGAAATCGTTTATTCCTACCCTGCCTTCGTTGCCGGCCTCGATCCGGCCGGGCTCTCAGCCGATGATATCGACTGCAGCCAGATCAACTGCCGCATGAGCCGGGTGACGGAGCCGCGCACCTTCCGCCTTGGTGTGAGCTACAAGTTCCGCTGAAACCGGGGTGCGGTCCGGCAGTCGTGAGCCACACCGCAGATCGCGGCGGCACGGCAGGCTGCCCCTTGTATCGCCACCAGAAGTCCGGAAAATCGGCGACCTCGCTGTACCCCTAGCCTGACTGCCGTCAGTTGCAGCCGAGCGGTGCCCCCATGATTCCAGCCGACGAGCTCCGAGCGCTCAGCGATCGCATCATCCGCAGCGGCGAACTCGGGCGCTCGCGTGTGTATGCCGCCATCCTGCAGTACCTGGTCGAACAGGCCATCGCGGGTACCACGCCCAAGGAAATCAGTATCGCCATGGAGGTGCTCGGGCGGGAGGCCGATTTCGATGTCGGCAAAGATTCCGTGGTTCGGGTCCACATCTACCATCTGCGCAACAAGCTCAATACCTATTTTGCCGGTCAGGGTGCCACCGAGCAGTACCGTATCGACATCCCCAAAGGACAGTACCTGCTCAGCGTGTCGCAAAACGCTGCGACTGCAACACCGCCAGCCACCGAGCCGGCCACGGGCGTCAGCATCACCGGGCAGCCGCTAAAGCGCCGCGATTACACCCCCTATCTGGCAGGGGTTGCCCTCCTGCTGCTGCTTCTGAACCTGTGGCTGCCACGCACCGCGCCAGTCAGCAGTCCGCTTGCAGAGGATCCGCTCTGGCGCCCCTTGCTGGACGACGACTTGCCCGTGCTGGTGCTGATCGGCGACTACTACATCATGGGTGAAGATGACAGCCGGGGTAATGTCGAGCGGATGGTGCGCGAATTTGCCGTGAATTCAGCCGAAGAGCTGCGTGAGGCGCAGGCCAACGGCGAGTACGTTGGGTACCGCAATCTCGACATGAGCTACGCACCGACCGGCAGTTCCAAGGTGCTGGCGCCCTTGCTGGCGATCTTGGGAGCGAAAAGCGATCGGGTGGAGGTCAAGCTGATGTCCGAGCTCAGCACCAACGACCTCGTGGGACATCATGTCATCTACCTTGGTTTGCTGAGTGGTCTGCGCTCCCTCACCGACCTGATGTTCGCTGGATCAGGGTTGGCCATAGGCAGCACCTACGACGAGTTGATCGACGTGGATACTGATGCGGTATACGCCAGCAGTTCCGGGTTGTCGGTGGGCCCCAGCAGCTACCGTGACTACGGGATGGTGTCGACATTTCCCGCCCCCGGCGGCACGCAGTATCTGCTGTTGGCCGGCATGCGGGACGAGGGTTTGGTGAATCTGGCAGAGGAACTGATGGATTCCGCCAATCTGGCGAGCCTGCGAGGAGCGGAGTTGCCGGCAACTACGACAGCCTCCGCCTGGGAGGCCTTGTTCGAAGTGCTTGGTTACGACAACACCAACTTCGATGCGAAGTTGGTGTATCGCAAGACGCTGGACACTCAAGTCATCTGGGACAGCAAGTTGCTGGGCCAGCCCTGATTTCGCTGCGAGCGTAGCGCGGCGCTGCCTCAGGCCGCGACGATGTGCAGTTTGATACCGACGATGACTTCACTGCCAAGCGACAGATTGATGTCATATTCGCCGACTTCACGCAGCACACCAGTTGGCAGCAGCACTTCGCTCTTCCCTACGGCATGGCCGGCTGCAGTCACGGCATCGGCGATATCGCGCGTTCCGATCGATCCGAACAGTTTGCCCTCGTCACCGGCATTGGCACTGATGGTGACCGAGAGGCCGGCCAGCTTGCTGGCACGCGCTTCCGCGGCGCTGAGCCGTTCGGCGGCGGCTTTCAGCAGCTCGGCCTTGCGGGCTTCGAAGTTGGCCAGATTTTCCTTGGTCGCCGGAATGGCCTTGCTGAACGGAAAGAGAAAATTGCGTGCGTAGCCCGCACGAACGTTGATCTTGTCGCCAACGCCACCCGTGCGCCCGAGCTTTTCTAGCAGGATTACTTCCATTGGACACCTCGTTCAAATAACGCGTTCATCGTTTCAGGGAGCAGACAGTCGTTTGCGAAAGTCGAACGCACTGTCTGCAAAACCCAGCACTACGTAGGCCGGCGCCGCCACGAACAGCAGCAAGTAGGCCAACACCAAAAAACCGGTTCCTCTCGAGCCAGCCCGCAGGGCGAGCACCTTGTGCACCACTGCGAGACCGTTGAGGAGCGGTATCACGCACAAGATCATCAACCACTCCGAAAACGGTGGACCGCCGTAGAGGCCGGCCAGAATCAGGAGCAGCAAGAGCGCCATCAACCGCCGATCGAAGCGCAGGTTGTGGAACTCGTCCCGGAAACCGCCCGGGTTGTACAGCAGCGCCTGCCAATAGCGACCGAGCATCAGGCAACCCAGCAGCATCAGCATCTGGTAGCCACCGTAGTAGCGGAGCAGTGCCTGCATCAGCAGTTCGGGAGTGGCCGTGACCACTTCACCCTCCTGCA
>Ga0255219_1000226_pt1 | contig 16451 bp, 13 predicted proteins | sample Miss_Colum_RepA__FD_183037 | JGI IMG/M metagenome (GOLD analysis project Ga0255219, IMG submission 183037) | Freshwater microbial communities from Mississippi River, Louisiana, United States - Miss_Colum_RepA_8d | ecosystem: Environmental > Aquatic > Freshwater > River | place: USA: Louisiana...
AAGAAAGGGAATTCTTTTCCTCCATAACTATTTGCATATCCTGCTTGACCATTAACCATAAGAGTAAGATCGTTTGTGATGTCTTTATATATGCTCTCTTGGAGAGTTACTTTATACATTTGTATGTCTAGTCCTGGGGTTGAGACTTCTGCATTTACTCTTCTTAAACCACCTTTTTTAGGGAATAAAATATCATCACGACTATCCTCTGTCCAACCAACTGAGGCAATTAATGAATTCATAGAGCAACCGGTTGCATTCGAACTACCCTTCACTGAATTACAGTAATTAATATATCTTATTGGCGATAGATCTCTAGTGAGATTATCAACTTCAGTATTGTCATAAGTCAAACCATAAGAAAAAGCATTTTTTTCAGTAAAGGGCACGCTGAATCTAAATCCTGCACCTATTGATGATGTGTCGTATGTTGCAAAAGTTATCTTTGACGCATTTACATCACGGCGATATAAGTCATAACTTAAAGCAACTCCTTCAGGAGTAAAAAATGGTTGGGTCATACTTAAAGCATAGGTTCGATTAATTCGCCCCGTATTAATTTGAGCCGAAACTCTATCACCTGTGCCTAGAAAATTAGCTTGAGTGACATTAAAGCTTCCTACAACCCCTTCTTGGCTGCTCAGACCAGCACCAAACATTATGCTACCAGTATTCCTTTCGGTAACTTTGACCTTAAGATCGACTTGATCAGTTGTGCCAGGCACAGCTGGAGTTTCAATATTAGTATCGCTAAAAAATTGAGTTCTTTTGAGGCGTTCCTTAGAGCGCTCAATTTTATCTGCCGCATACCAACCTGACTCAACTTGTCTAAATTCACGACGAATAACTTCGTCACGTGTTCTCGTATTTCCTTCAATATCTATTCTTCTAACGTAAACCTTACGCCCAGGATCAACAAAGAAAGTAAATGCTGCAGTGTGATTATCTTTATTTACATCAGGAATAGCATTTACATTAGAAAAAGCAAAACCATCATTTCCCAAACGATTATTCATGGCTTTAGTTGATTCTGAGATTTTTTCACGATTAAAAATATCATCTTTTTTAATCTTAATGAGCTTCTGTAATTCATTTTCAGGGACTTGAAGTAAGTCGCCCGCTAACTTAACGTCGGAAACTTTATATTTAGGTCCTTCTGAGATATTGATCGTAATGAATACGTCTTCTTTGTCTGGAGTAATTGATACTTGCGTAGAATCAATACTAAATTCTAGATGCCCGCGATTCATATAAAACGATTTCAATGTTTCAAGATCAGCAGTTAATTTTTGCTTTGAATATTGATCATCTTTAAACCACCAGGATAACCAATTTGTAGTTTGAAGTTGAAATTGAGATGTAAGATCTATTTTTTGATAGATTTGATTTCCAACAATATTGATTTCTTTGATTCTTGAAATAATACCTTCTTCTATATCAAATCTTATCGCAACCCTATTTCTTTCTAAAGGGGATGTGGTCGTTTTAACTGATGCTGTATATTTACCAAGAGATAAGTATTGTTTTTTTATTTCTTGTTCCATAAAGTCAAGTTTTGTTTTATCGTAAATTTGACCTTCTACTAAACCAACGCTCTTTAAACTCTCTTTCAATTTATCAGTTTGAAACATTTTATTTCCTGAAAATTGAATGTCAGCGATTGATGGTCGTTCTTGGACGGTGATGAGAAGAATATTTTGATCTGCTTCTATACGAACGTCTCTAAAGAAACCTGTGCGATAAAGGGATTTAATGGCTTCAGATGACTTATCCTCAGTCATCGTATCACCTACTTGTACAGGCAAGTAGTTAAATACTGTACCTGGCTCAGTTCTCTGTAAGCCCTCAATTTTAATATCTTTGATCACAAAAGGCTCCATAGCAAGAGCAGCTAGGGAGATAACAAGAAGTGAAGCGAATAAAGCTAGTTTAGATCTTAAAGTCATTAGCTTCCTAATAGGTATCGACAGGCGTCATTATACAACGCAATTGCAGTTAGTAAACCCAAAATTAACACTCCAACCCTTTGACTTATCATCATATTTTTACTTGATAAAGGCTTACCCATAATAAACTCAAGGAAATAAAAAGCCAAATGACCCCCATCTAATAATGGAATTGGTAATAAATTCAATATTCCGATATTCAAACTAATGAGTCCAATAAATTGAATATAAGGGAGAAGGCCCTCTAAAAAAGAAGAGGATGCCATGTGTGCAATTGTCAAAGGACCACCCAAATCTTTTAAGTCAGCTTTTTGCGTAAATAAATTCTTGAATGTGCTTAAAGTTAAATAGAAAAAGTTATGCGTTTGGATTAAAGACTTCAGTATGGACTCAGTAAATGTACTTTTCACTTCAACCAAATTGGCTTTTATAATAGCTTCATCATACCCCAATGAAACACCAATTCTTTTTTTCTCTATTTTACTTGTAAATACATCTTTATCTATATGAATTAATTGAATAATATTTTCTCTTTTTATAGTTAAATCATAAGACTTTGACCAATAATTTTGAATGTTTCTAACCAAGTCTTTGATATTTTTTATTTTTATTTGATCAATCATAAGAATTTGATCATTAGGCCTAAGACCTATCTTTTCAGCAATACTGTCCCGCTCTACCGACTGAATTAAAATAGGAGCGCCATATGGAAAGGTCTGAATGCCATCAACCCACATAAAATTCTGGATACTAAAGATTTCATTCATTCTTTTAAAGCTTAAGTTTTTAAATGTTTCTTTGTGGCTACTTAAATAAATTTCCAAATCATTTAAGGATTTAATCGCTTCACCATCAATCGACATGATTTCATCCCCAGGTCTCAAGCCTTGCTTGAAGGCTTCACTGGATTCTGGAACTTCATTAATTAACGGCTTAATTTGAGGAGATCCATGCATATAAATAAAGCAAAATATGAAGACCCCCAAAAAAATGTTGATTAAAGGTCCAGCTAAAACAATTAGGAAACGCTTAAATAGTGACTGTCTATTAAATGCCCTATAAAGATCATTTTTTTTTATTTTTTTGTTTGTATCTTCATTGTTCTCATCTAAAAGCTTTACATAGCCACCAAGGGGAATTGAAGATATAACAAATGCAGTGTGATCTTTACCAAAAAAATAAGTAAAAATAGGTTTGCCAAATCCAATTGAGAATTTGAGCACTTTGACGTTACACCATCGAGCCATTTGAAAATGACCAAATTCATGAATGCCCACCACAATACTGATTGTAAGAATAAAAACAAGAAAGGTTATCATGAGCTTACTTTTTGGCTGTCAATCCAAGAAAGAGCAAGAAAACGGGTCTTTTTATCTACCTCCAAAACTGCATCAATAGAATCTAAAGGTTGAGATTCTATTGTGCCCATACAAAATTCAATTAACTCTGCAATTTGATTAAATCTGATCGATTCATTTAAGAAAGCCTCTACAGCCACTTCATTTGCAGCATTGAGAATAGTTGGGGCATTGTGTCCCATAGCCAAAGCCTTATAGGCCAATCCAAGACAGGGAAATTTATTTAAATCAGGCGCTTCAAAATCAAGTTTTTGGGTTTTTATAAGATTTAGGCCTGATACACCAGATTCAATTCTTTCTGGATGACTTAAAGCGTAAGCAATGGGCGTCCTCATATCTGGGTTACCTAATTGAGCAAGCGTACTTCCATCAATATACTCGACAAGAGAATGAATAATACTTTGAGGATGAATTATTACTTCTATATCTGATGCTGGAATATCAAATAACCAAAAAGCTTCAATGATTTCCAATCCCTTATTCATCATGGTTGCTGAATCGATTGTAATCTTTTTACCCATAACCCAATTGGGATGTCGTAAAGCTTCTTTAGGTGTCACGAAAAGTAGATCTTCTTTAGAAAATGTCCTAAACGGTCCACCAGATGCCGTCAGTAAAATTTTTCTAATGCCGTTTGACTTATAATTCATTTTTTTGTTTTGTGGCAAAACTTGCAAAATTGCATTGTGTTCACTGTCAATGGGTATCAAAGTCGCCTTTGAATGATTTACAGCTTTGACAAATAACTCTCCTGCCATCACAAGTGTTTCTTTATTGGCCAATAAAATCTTTTTACCGGTATTTGCAGCTGCCATAGTAGGCTTAAGACCGGCCGCGCCCACAATTGCTGAAATTACAGTATTTGTATCTTCATGAGAAGCAATCCAATCCAGCGACTCATCAGTCTCTAAAACAATTGTTTTTAAATTTAATTCAAGCAGATTTTTTTTCAACTGTTGATTTGCTTCTGGATTTGAAGCAACAGCAAAGCGAGGTTCAAATTCGATACACTGTTGTGTGAGCAAATCAATATTCTTATTTGCTGTCAGTGCGAAAACTTTATATTTTTCTTTATGAAGATTTATGACTTGAAGTGCATTACAACCAATACTTCCAGTTGAGCCTAAGATAACAATATTTTCCAATTAGATTATTTTTCCGAAAAAAATAGGCGACATTAGAATTAGGGTCGCAAGAGGAAGGCTTGAGCAGAGACTGTCAATACGATCAAGAACGCCTCCATGCCCGGGAATTAAATCACCACTATCTTTAACTTTTGCCATACGTTTTATATATGATTCAAATAGGTCACCTTCAACACTTAAAAGTAAAATTAAATTAAAAAACAAAATAGATATATAAGAATTAACAAAACCAAAGTAAGTCATGGCAATAGAAAAGGATGAAACGACAAATAGCGCTCCTATAAAACCTTCCCATGTTTTACCAGGACTAATGGATGGTGCTAGCTTTCTTTTTCCAAACCGTTTACCAAAGAAATAGGCACCAGAATCTGCAAACCAAATAGTTGTTAAAACAATAAGGACAGTCCAAGGACTTAATTGAATTAAATAATTAAGTGAAATAATAAGAGGCATGATTACAACCCAGCCAATAAAAGCACTAAAAAAGAAATTTTTAAAATTGATCTTACATATTAAAAATATAGGCGCCATACCCAACCAAAAAATAGAAGCTATTAAAAGTATGATTCTCGCCACTTCAGTGTTGAGATGGCTATCAATTAAATAAATTAAAACTACCGAAATTAATAAAAAAATCTTTTTTTCATAGGGTTTAAAATATAAAAGCTTTGTCCATTCATAAAGGGCTAATAACGAAGTGATATAAATCACATAAGAAAAATATCTTCCTGAAAATAGAAACATAGAAGATAAGAAAATTGCGAGCATCGCTAATGCAGAAAAAATTCGAGATATCAACATTTATAACTGCTCGCTAGTTTTGCCATACCTTCGTTCTCTTTTTTGAAATTCAATAAGTGCCGAGGTAAAAGCCTTTTCATTAAAATCAGGCCACAATGTTTCAGTAAAATAAAGTTCGGTATATGAAAATTGCCAGATTAAAAAATTACTAATACGTTTCTCACCACCGGTTCTTATTAAAAGATCAGGATCTGGCGCAAAATTTAAAGAAAGATTCTGAATGAGATTTTTTTGGGTAAATGGCTTTTTGAAATGACCTTTTTTTCGATATTCATTAACCGCATTCACAATATCCCACCTTCCACCATAATTAATTGCAATGCTTAGGGTAAGGCCAGTATTTTTTTCAGTAAGATTTTCAAGATCTTTTATTTTATCAATTAGCTTCTTTGGGAAAGGCTTTCGATCACCAATGAGTTTAAAACGAATATTATTTTTAATTAAAGATGAAGATTCTTTTTTAATGGAATCTTGAAATAAAGACATTAAAAAATCAACTTCCTGAGTCGGTCTTAACCAATTTTCTGTACTAAAAGCAAATAATGTAAGAAATGGAATATTTAATTTTTGACATTGGGTAATTACCGTTTTAACAGATTCCAAGCCTCTTCTATGACCTGAAATACGAGGCATTAAACGTTTTTTTGCCCACCTACCATTGCCGTCCATAATGATAGCAATATGTTTGGGTTTTTCTATTAATCGGTCTTGCGCTTGTAATAAACGGAAAAAATTAAACACTAAATAGCGAGCAATTCAGATTCTTTTAACTGAAGAAGTTTGTCAATTTCAGCGATAAATTTATCTGTAATTTTTTGAACATCATCTTGGGACCTTCTCTCGTCATCCTCACTAATTTCTTTTTCTTTGAGGGATTTTTTTAATGAGTCATTTGCATCGCGTCTAATATTTCGAATTGCCACTTTTGCAGATTCAGCTTCAGTGCGCACAACCTTTATAAGATCTTTTCTTCGTTCTTCAGTAAGTGTTGGCATTGGCACACGAATGAGATCTCCAGATGTTGCTGGATTCAATCCAAGATCACTATCACGAATTGCTTTCTCAACTTTAGCAACCATGCTTTTTTCATAAGGTTGAACATTAATTGTTTTTGCATCTCCTAAGTTAACACCAGCAACCTGATTTATAGGAACCATCGATCCGTAATAATCAATAAGAATGTGGTCAAGAAGGCCTGTATGCGCTCTACCCGTTCTAATTTTTGCAAGATCAGACTTAAAGGAGTCTAGAGATTTTTGCATTTTTTCATTTACATTTATTTTTATTGCTTCAGTCATTACAGTCCTCTTTAATCAATGAACATTAGGCATTACGAGTGTGCCTTCATTTTGCCCTAATAAAATATTTTTAAGCGCTCCAGATTTGAATATATTAAATACTGCTATAGGTAATTGTTGATCCCGACACAATGTAAGCGCTGTAGCATCCATTACTTTTAAATCTTTTTGAATGGCTTCGTCAAAACTTACAACCTCATAACGCTTTGCCTTTGGATTTTTTTTTGGGTCTTCTGAATAGATCCCATCTACTTTAGTGGCTTTAATCATAATATCCGCATTCATTTCAACTCCGCGCAAAGCAGCGGCAGTATCGGTTGTAAAGAAGGGATTGCCAGTACCTGCAGCAAAAATCACTACCTTGCCTTCTTCTAAATAACGAATTGCCTTTCCTCGGATATAAGGCTCAACGACTTGCTCTATATTAAGTGCCGATTGAACACGAGCTAGAATGCCTGCATGTTTCATTGCGTCCTGAAGAGCCAGAGCATTCATAACGGTTGCCATCATACCCATATAGTCAGCAGTTGCTCTATCCATACCTGCAGCACCCAAAGCAACTCCTCTGAATATATTACCACCACCAATCACAATGCCTATTTGAACTTTTAAGTCGAGTGCTTCTTTGATTTCATGTACAACATTTGAAATAGTATGTTGATTAATACCAAAGGGATCGTCACCCATAAGGGCTTCACCTGAAATTTTTAGCAAAACTCTTTTGTACGCAGATGGTGTCATATTTTTTATTAAAGTTTAACGTATTTTTAAAATAGAAGACATAAAAAAAGGATTGTATATAAATCATACAATCCTTTATCAGTTCTTATTGCTGAATTAAACCTTTGCTGCTGCTGCGACCTCTGCGGCATAATCCACAACTGCTTTTTCTATGCCTTCGCCCACAGAATAAATGCTAAATGCGTTAATTGTCGCATTGTTAGTTTTTAACAGCTGCTCAATAGTTACTTTATCGTCTTTCACAAAAGGTTGATTTAACAATGTAACTTCTTTGAGGAATTTTTGAACTGTACCTTCTGCAATTTTTTCAAGCATAGCTTCAGGCTTACCCGCTTCTTTTGCTTTTTCGATTGCAACACGCTTTTCTACCTCAATTAATTGGGCGTCAATACCTGAAGCATTAAGAGCTTTAGGTTTGTTTGCAGCAATATGCATCGCTAGATCTTTACCTAAAGCATCGTCACCGCCCTGAAGATCGAGGAGGACACCAATTCTTCCGCTATGAACATAACTTACTATTTGACCAGTTGTTTGATATCGAATAAATCGACGTGGCGTAATATTTTCCCCAATTTTTCCAACAAGCTGCGCTCTCACTTCTTCAGCGTTACCTGACGTCATCATTAAATTTGTTAGAGCCTCAATATTAGATGGATTCTTTTCATTAATAGCACTTACAAGATCATGTGCATATTTTAAAAAGTCTTCATTTTTGGCACAAAAATCTGTTTCCGAGTTCACCTCAAGAAGCGTTCCTGTTTTACCGTCTTTAGCTACAAAAGCTATGACAATTCCCTCTGCTGCTAATCTTCCAGCGGCTTTACTTGCTTTATTACCAAAACGAACTCTAAGAATTTCTTCTGCACGTGCACTGTCTCCACCAGCTTCTGTCAATGCTTTTTTACAATCCATCATAGGTGCGTCTGTGCGATCGCGAAGGTCTTTGACCATACTTGCGGTTATTTCTGCCACTTTGATACTCCTTAAATTCTGTATGATTAAACTTATTATTAAAAAAGGGGCATGAAGCCCCTTTTAAACGATTACATAAAAATTATTCAGTAACTGTCTCAGTTACTTCTACAAACTCTTCTTCTTGTGATACCGACTTAGCAAGCTCATTTAATGCTTGACTCTTACCTTCTAAAACTGCATCGGCCATGCCTCTAGCATAAAGTCTAATAGCTCTACTTGAGTCATCATTGCCAGGAATAACATATGAAATATCATCAGGCGAGTTATTTGTATCGACTACTCCAATAATAGGTATACCAAGTTTATTTGCTTCTACTACAGCACCACTTTCATGCCCAACATCAATAATGAATATTGCATCAGGAAGTGCTGTCATATCTTTAATACCACCAATTGAGCGTTGCAATTTCTCATAGTCGCGCTTATAGCCTAAAGCTTCTTTTTTATTAAACTTTTGTAAGCTTCCGTCTTGAAGCATAGCCTCATAATCATTAAGACGCTTAATAGATTGTCTAACAGTTTTAAAATTTGTAAGCATGCCACCTAACCATCTGTGGTTTACATAAGATACACCCGCACGAGATGCTTCTTCCTTAAGAATTTCTCGAGCTTGCCTTTTAGTGCCCACAAAAAGAATACGCCCTTTATTTGCAGCAAGAGTTCGAATGTACTTCAAAGCCTCTTGAAACATGGGTAATGTCTTTTCTAGGTTAACAATATGAATTTTATTTCTATCACCAAAAATGTATGGTGCCATTCTTGGATTCCAGTAACGGGTTTGATGGCCGAAATGGACACCCGCTTCTAACATTTGACGCATAGTAACTGACATAGTTGACTCCGTTGTTATGGGTTAAAAAAACATTACCTAATTACATCTATTTTCATAGACACCCTAACGTTAAGTAATGCAAAATTATTTCCTCAAGATCCTTGAAGAAGCGCGCTATAATATCACAAAAATTAAGCTCAAACGCAATATAAACGCAGCAATCATGACAATACACATCAAAAATTCCCAAGAAATAGAAAAAATGCGTGTTGCTGGTAAATTAGCATCAGAAGTCCTTGATTTTATTACTCCTTTTGTAAAACCTGGCATTACCACTGACGAAATTGACAAACTTTGTCACGATTATATGGTGAATGTTCAAAATACTATCCCCGCCCCGCTCAATTATGCTCCGGACGGACATACACCATATCCAAAATCAATTTGCACTTCAATTAACCATCAAATCTGTCACGGTGTCCCAGGGCCAAAAGCGCTTAAAGAAGGTGATATTGTGAATATTGATGTTACCGTGATTAAGGATGGCTTCCATGGCGATACAAGCCGGATGTTTCTTTTGGGTGAGACTTCTATCCAAGCAAAACGTTTATGCAAACTGACTTACGAAGCTATGTGGCTTGGCATTCAGGTAGTTAAGCCAGGAGCGAAATTGGGCGATATCGGATTTATCATTCAAGACTTTGCTGAAAAAAATGGGTTTAGTGTGGTGCGAGAATTTTGTGGTCATGGAATTGGCAAGCGATTTCATGAGGAACCTCAAGTACTTCATTATGGAAAACCAGGCACAGGACTTACTTTGGAAGCGGGTATGATTTTTACAATTGAACCAATGATCAATGCAGGTAAAAGAGACATTAAACAAATGCCTGATGGTTGGACTATAGTTACCAAAGATCGAAGCCTTTCAGCGCAATGGGAACACACAATCTTAGTAACTCAAAATGGTTATGAAGTGCTTACAGTTTCCGAGAAAACACCCTCACCCCCTGCATTTGTTAATTAAATCTTGATTCATAAAGAAATACTCAATTTAAAAAAAGAAATCGCTTTAAATGAGTTAAATCTCATTAAAGTATTCTTAAAAAAAAGAGATAGCCAATCGTATCTTAATAATCACTCATTCCTCATTGATAAGGCATTAATAAAACTATGGGGAGACCTTGAATTCAAAAATACTGCTTGTCTTATCGCCTGCGGAGGTTATGGTCGTCAGGAATTATTTCCCTATTCTGACATTGACCTGTTAATACTAATTCCAAAAAATTTTAATAAATCTTTAAGTCAAAAAATTGAACAATTTATTTCCTTAGCATGGGATCTAGGTTTAAGAATTGGTCATAGCGTCAGAAATATTAATGAAACCAAAAAAGAAATTAATAAAGATATTACGGTACAAACAAACCTTTTAGAAAGTAGGTATATTGATGGAGATAAAGCGCTTTATAAGGAGCTAAGAAAGGTTATCAGTATGACATTGATTCCCACGCGCTTTTATGAGGGCAAAATTAAAGAGCAAGACCTTAGACATCAAAAATACAATCAATCTGCATATCAATTAGAGCCAAATATAAAAGAAAGCCCTGGTGGATTAAGAGATCTCCAAATGATTCAATGGATTGGCAAAAGTCATATCGCAAGATTTCATTTAGAAAAATTAAACCAAAAAAAATATCTTGATAAACAAAATTATCAAAAACTTATTAATACTGATCTTTTTATTAAAGACTTAAGAATTCTTCTTCATATCACAGCAAAGCAAAATGAGGATAGATTACTTTTCGATTATCAAAATCAACTAGCTTTATTACTTAACTATAAAAATAGTACTCATAAAAAAAGAAGTGAATTGCTTATGAGGGATGTTTATAAAGCGATCAATTTCATTACATATATTAATGAAGTATTACTTAAAAAGCTTAACCCCAAAAAAATTAGTAAAATAGAAAAAGTTGAAAACAACAAATTTCTAGTTGTGCAAGATGAATATCTAGAAATTATGCCAAATTTCAAAGAAAAATCTATTACGCCTCATGTTTTCGACATATTTATTACATTTCAAAAATATACAACACTAAAATCACTGGGTCCAAAATTGATGATGTTACTGCAAAACTCATCAAAAGAAATCAATACTTCATTTCGAAAAAATAAAAAACAACAAGAGAAATTCTTATCTATTCTCAAATCAGATGATAAGGTAAATCGAACACTAAGAATTATGAATAAATGCAACCTAATCGGTGCATACATTCCTGCATTTGGAAAAATAGTTAGTCAGATGCAACATGATTTATTCCATATTTACACCGTTGATGAACATATTCTAAATGTGATTCGAAACTTAAGAAGATTTGCCAAGGATGAATTAAAACACGAGTTTCCTGATTGTTATGATTTATTCAAAAATTACAAAAAAAAATATATTTTATACCTCGCTGCTCTCTTCCATGATATTGCAAAAGGACGAGGTGGCGACCATTCAGAATTAGGTGCAAAAGATGTTGATGAGTTCTCAAAGCTCAATCATTTACCTACTGAAGATCATGCAATTATAAAATGGTTAGTCAAATCTCATCTTATTATGTCTCATACAGCACAGAAATTAGATTTATCAGATCCCAAAGTAATTGAAGATTTTGCAAAAAAAGTGACAAATAAAGAAAATCTGATTTCGCTATACCTTCTCACAGTTGCAGATATAAGAGCAACAAGTCCATATGTCTGGAATCAATGGAAAGCAATTCTTCTTAAAAATTTATTTAACTATACTTTAAATTATTTAAATCAAGATAAATTAACTCCTGAAGACTCAATTACAAAAAGAAAAGAAAAAGCTGCGTTGATTCTTGACAAATATAATATAAAAAATAATCACTATAAAACGCTCTGGGAAAATTTTGGCAAAAACTATTTTTATAGGTATACAGAAGAAGAAATTGCATGGCAAACAAGATTATTATTTTCACATACAGCACCTATAAAACCAATTATTAGAGTTAGACACCGCCCCAATGGCGAGGGAATAGAAGTGCTTGTATATCAAAAAAATTCTGCGCATATCTTTAATAAAACATGCCATTTTTTTGATGAAATTGGATACAACATTGCTGCAGCAAAAATATTCACAACCCAACATAATTTCGCTTTGAATCTTTTTGATTTGCTTGATGCTAATCCAAAATCTGTAAGTTACGAAGGTCTTTTTAATTACATTGAAAAAGAATTGACTAGTCGATTTGAAAATAACAAAGAAAATAAGCCTGTAAAGCTATCTGAACGTAGTCGACAAGCGACACATCATTCTTTTGACACAAAAATCTCTATACAACAAATTGAACAATCGCCTGTATATCAATTAGACGTTATAACAGATGATAGACATGGTCTTTTAAGTCTAATATCAGATCAACTATCAAAAGAAGAAATATCTATTAACCATGCGAAAATTAATACGCTTGGATCTCGCGCTGAAGATACATTTTTAATTAGCTATAAAAATAATTTAAAAATGAGCAAAAAGAAAATAAATGATTTAATTGAAAAATTGAATACAGCCATAGCATAAGACCTCAATCACGTATAATTCAAATTCTACATACAATATCGATATAATGAAAATAGCAATTATTAGAAGAAAGTTCACGCCGTTTGGTGGTGCAGAAAATTTTATTCTAAGAACGTCACTAGGCTTAAGCTCGCTCGGTATTAAATTTTCTATTATTTCAGAACGGTGGAAACGCGATGTGGATTCTTCAAAAGGTATCTCATGGTTAGAAGCAAAATCTCATGGATTTTCTAGGATTGCTAGATTTTTGAGCTTCCAAAAATCTGTTAAAAAAATTATTGCCAACAATCATTTCGATCTTATTCAGTCGCACGAGAGGTTAACGGGAGTTGACATTTACAGACTAGGTGATGGTGTTCATGCAGCTTGGGTTAATAGAATAAAAAAAATTAGTCCTTGGTATAAAAAAATATGGATAAACATTGATCCATATCACAAAGAAATCATTCGTATTGAAAAAAAAATGTCTAAAGACAACAATCTATTCTATGTTGCAAATAGCGATCTCGTTAAAAATGAATTATATGAGTATTACAAAGTACCAAAGTCACGCATAAAAGTTATTGAAAATGGTATTGATATAAAAGCATTTAACCCTATTTCGATTTCCAAAAAAAAAGATTCAAAGAAAAATTTAGCTCTTGATCCAAATTGTCCTGTTATTCTTTTTGTGGGATCAGGATTTCAGCGAAAAGGTGCCTTTGAGCTTGTTGAAGCCATCAAATTACTTCCAAATTTTCAAGCTATCATTGTTGGACAAGATAAAAAAATACAAGAGCTAAAAAATCTTACTCACGGGTACAACATACTTATCACGGGCCCCCAAGATAATATCCAAAAATATTTGGATGCGTCTGATATATTCTGTCTTCCCTCCCTGTACGACAGCCTCCCTAATGCAGCAATTGAAGCATTGTGTTGCGGACTGCCCGTTGTATTAACAAAGGATGTTGGGTTAGCCCCTCATGTAAAGAAGAATAACGCTGGGGTCATTTGTAAGCGTGATAAACATAGTATTGCTGATTCTTTAGTGAGTGCCTGGGATAAGAGAAAGATATTTTCAAAAAATGCCTTAAAACTTGCTAAAGCTTTTGATATAAAAATTAAAAGTAAGGAATGGCTTAACTTGTACAATGAATTAGCAAATAAAAAGAAAATTAAAGTTTTACATACAGAGTCCTCATTGGGCTGGGGTGGTCAAGAGATTCGAGTGCTCACAGAGGCAAAAATATTTTCTAAATATGGACATGAGGTTATTGTTGCAGCAGATAAAAATAGTTTAATCGCAAAAAGAGCTCACCTTTATGAGGTAAAGTGCGAGGGCATTAAACTTCAAAAAAAGAGATTTGCTGATTTGCTCTCATTAAGGAGGCTTATTAAAAAAGTAAATCCGGATGTTATATCTTGCCATTCAAGTACAGATCATTGGCTTTCGGCTATAGCTCGATTAACTTTAAATATAAAGCCAGCGATTGTAAGAACGAGACATATAAGCACTCAGGTTCATAGAAACATAGCTTCTAAATGGCTATATAACCATGGTTGTGAATCAATCATGACAACAAGTGAATCCATAAAAAATGATTTAACTCATGATAAATTTGTTCGCACCCCTATTACTTCTGTCCCCACTGGAATTGACACTGATATTTTTGTTCCTGGCAATAAAATACAACAAAGAAAATTACTAAAGCTTCCACAGAAACATTTTATCTTCGGTATTGCAGCTACCTTAAGATCGTGGAAAGGACATAGCGATTTAATTCAAGCCTTTAATCTTTTAAATAATCCATCGTGTACTTTAATCATAATAGGCGATGGTCCACAAATGCAAAATTATAAAAAATTAGCTAAAAATTCATCTTATCCGGACAATATAAGATTTGTAGGCGATACTCGAAATATCGTGCCCTATTTGCAAGCAATAGATTGTTTTGTATTACCAAGTTACGCAAATGAAGGTGTTCCTCAAGCATTATTACAGGCTATGTCTGTTGGTCTTCCAATTATTAGCTGCCCAGTAGGAGGCATTCCAGAAACTTTAAAGGCTTATAAAAAAGCTATATTAGTCAAAGCTAAGAGTCCGGAGCTCTTATCAAAAGGAATGTTAAAAATTATGAAAGCTCCCAATACAGATCAAATGAAATATATATACAGACCCTTTACCTTGGATGTCATGTATAGATCATCTAAGAAAGTTTATGATAAAGCTATTAAAAATAGATTTGAATGAGAATAGGTTGAAATAAATGGCGGAAGAGGTGAGATTCGAACTCACGGAGGGCTATGAACCCTCGACGGTTTTCAAGACCGCTGCCTTAAACCGCTCAGCCACTCTTCCGGAGCGAGAATTCTATCATAACCTTTAGTCATCTTGAAGGTCAGAATCGGGAAATAAAACTTCAGAAAACCCAAAATTACTTAAATCTTTAATCCTCATAGGATAGAGAATGCCATCCAAATGATCGCACTCATGCTGAACAACGCGCGCATGGAAATCAGTAACTGTGCGATCAATTGGATTGTGGTTCAAATCATAACCTTGATAACGAAGTTTTTTAAATCTTGGCACTAACCCTCTCATGCCGGGAACAGAAAGACACCCCTCCCATCCGCTATCCATATCTTCATCAAGAAAAGTAAGTTGTGGATTAATTAAAATAGTGTAAGGCACTTCTTCTGCGTCTGGATAACGCGGAGTCTTTTTAACGCCAAAAATGACAACTCTTAAACTCACGCCTATTTGAGGGGCTGCCAAGCCTGCGCCATTTAAAGAATGCATCGTGTCTTGCATATCTTCAATCAAATTTTTTAATGCAAGACTTTTAAAATCACGAACTGGCTCAGCAACTTTTAAAAGCAGCGGATCGCCCATTTTCAAGACTTGTCTTATAGCCATTTAATTTTTTGAAATAATTGTTTGAATCAGTCTTACTACATCAGTCATCATAAGTTGGCAAATATCATTATCGCAAAGCTCATTAATACTAGAAAATGAAATAGCATCTTTACTTAAACCCCTTCCGGCAGCGTGATTTACCATAGGACATATCGCTGCATATGCAATATTAAGCTCCTTTGCCAAGGCTGCTTCAGGCATTCCAGTCATACCAACTATATTTACACCGTCTTTTTCAAGACGATTTATTTCAGCTGCGGTTTCAAGCCTAGGTCCCTGCACTGCTGCATAAACCCCCTCAGTGACTACTGTTTTTAAAATTGACTGGGCAACACTAATAATTTCTTTTCTTAGAGATTCATCGTATGGATAAGTAAAATCTATGTGCTTAACTGGCATTTCAGCGCCATCGAAATAAGTATTTTTACGGCCATAGGTATAATCAATAATTTGATTGGGAATACAAATAGTGCCTGGTTTAACTGCTTCGTCGATTACACCCACAGTGGCTACTGATATGATTTTCGTAACTCCCACCGACTGAAGCGCCCAAATATTGGCTCGATAATTGATTTCATGAGGTGGTATTGTATGGCCCGAGCCATGGCGAGCAAGAAAAACAATATTTTTGTTTGATAAAGATCCGAAAATGAGCGGCTGAGAAGGTTCTCCATAAGGCGTTCTAATGAGTTCACGCTTTAATACTTTTAATTCATTTATCGAAGCTAACCCGGTGCCACCAATAATTCCAAACATAGAACCAACCTTACCTATTAAAGAATTACATTCTATAACATACTAGTGTTTATGAGGATTACACAAAATATAAAGAATCAGTACAAAATTGAGCAAACAAAGAAACACTATGAAAATTTTACAGTAGGCTCATTGGTTCTTGGTAGAGATATGAAAGAGGCAATTACGACCTTA
>Ga0255219_1000228_pt1 | contig 16429 bp, 17 predicted proteins | sample Miss_Colum_RepA__FD_183037 | JGI IMG/M metagenome (GOLD analysis project Ga0255219, IMG submission 183037) | Freshwater microbial communities from Mississippi River, Louisiana, United States - Miss_Colum_RepA_8d | ecosystem: Environmental > Aquatic > Freshwater > River | place: USA: Louisiana...
GAAGATTTTCTTTGAGATCTACTTTACTGTTTACTTTTGGGAAGTCGCCTAAGAAATAACGTGAGTTATCAATCCAATTACGATAAGGTTTAAGAGTTGCTAATTCTTTTTTCACTTCTTCGTCATCAATGATGCGACCTGATTCTGTATCGATCAGAAGCATCTTGCCTGGTTGCAATCGCCACTTCTTAATAATTTTTTCTTGTGGGAATTGGAGCACACCCATCTCGGATGCCATCATGACGACACCGTCATCGGTCATTAAGTAACGTGCGGGACGTAATCCGTTTCGATCTAAGGTAGCCCCAATCATACGGCCGTCAGTAAATGCGACAGCGGCTGGGCCATCCCATGGCTCCATGAGTGCCGCGTGATATTCATAGAAAGCACGGCGGTCTTCATCCATCATAGGGTTGCCCGACCATGCTTCAGGAATCAACATCATCATTGCGTGCGGAAGACTATAACCACCAGCGACTAATAATTCTAGACAATTATCAAAGCATGCCGAGTCTGATTGGCCTTCGACAATGAGTGGCCATAATTTTTCTAGGTCATCACCTAATAATTGGGATTGCATACTTTCATGTCGTGCACGCATCCAATTCACATTGCCTTGTACGGTATTAATTTCTCCGTTGTGCGCAATCATTCTAAATGGATGAGCTAAATCCCACGCTGGAAATGTGTTGGTTGAGAAGCGTTGATGAACAAGTGCTAATGCAGACGTGACGCGTTCATCTTTTAAATCTGGGTAATACGTGTCAACTTCATTCGCAAGAAGCATGCCCTTATAGACAATGGTGCGACTTGAAAGAGACGGAATATAAAACTGTGCAGGATCATCAAGTCCTAATTTTTTAACGCCATGTTCAATACGTTTACGAATGACAAAAAGTTTTCGTTCGAAATGATTTTGATTTTTGGTATCTCTGCCCTGAGCAATGATGACTTGTTTGATTTTAGGTTCTAGCGCTTTCGCAGCATCTGCGATATTAGAATTGTTGGTCGGTACATCACGCCAAGTTAAAAAAGTTTGGCCTTCTTCTTTGATAATGTCGGTGACGATCTTTTCACATTGATCACGATGCGCATTTGATTGTGGAAAGAAAATAAGTCCACATGCGTATTGGCCTAAAGCGGGTAAATCAATCGATAGTTTTTTGGCTTCATCTCGAATGAGGCCGTCTGGCATTTGAATGAGGATACCAGCACCATCACCTAGTTTTGGATCATAACCTGTAGCCCCACGATGCGTTAAGTTGGTTAATATTTGTAGGCCTTGTGCCACAATGGTGTGACTTTTTGTGCCACGAATATTAGCCACGAAACCGACGCCACAGGCATCATGTTCATTTTTAGGGTTATAGAGACCTTGTTGCTCAGGTCTTTCGAATTGAGTCATAAACTACATTAAAAAGATTAAACGGAACCTTCAATAATAAAGCCTAACGCCTTGTAATTCAACAATTATTGAGCTTATTTAAGGACTTGAAAGACTTCTTTGGCAGCTTCAATCGTTTGGTGAATATCCTGGTCTGTATGGGCATTCGACACAAAGCCCGCCTCAAATGCCGATGGGCCAAAGTAGAAGCCTGAAGTTAACATGTGATGGAAGAACTGATTGAACTGTTCTTTATTACTTTTCATGATTTCATCAAAGCTAGAAGGGGCTTTTTCACTGAAGTAAATGCCAAACATCCCGCCTACCGATTGCCCACTAAACTTCACATTCAAATCGTGTGCGGCTTTTGTTAAACCGTCGACTAATAATTTAGTTTTCTTTGTTAAGCTTTCATAGAAATTGGGTGCTTGTACGAGTTTGAGTGTAGCAAGTCCTGCTGCAACTGCCACAGGGTTTCCAGACAATGTACCTGCTTGATAAACAGGGCCTAAAGGCGCCAAACATTGCATGATATCGCGTCGTCCACCAAAAGCACCGACAGGTAAGCCCCCACCAATCACCTTACCTAAGGTCGTGAGATCAGGTGTGACACCAAATAGCGCTTGTGCACCACCGAGATGCACTCTAAAACCCGTCATCACTTCATCAAAAATAAGCACCGTGCCATGTTCAGTACATAACTCACGAAGCGTTTTTAAGAATTCAATGTGAGGGATAATCAAATTCATATTACCAACGACTGGCTCAATAATGACAGTCGCAATCGAGTCGCCTTTTTCTTTAAAAAGTTTTTTTAAAGCATCGATATCGTTGTAAGGAAGCGTCAACGTATGTTTGGCAACATCCTCTGGAACACCAGCGGAACTTGGCTCTCCAAAGGTGAGTAATCCTGATCCTGCTTTCACAAGAAGCGCATCCGCGTGACCGTGATAACAGCCTTCGAACTTAACAAGCGTATCTCGTTTCGTAAATCCGCGTGCCACACGAATTGCACTCATCGTGGCCTCGGTCCCTGAACTCACAAGTCGCACCTGTTCAATACTCGGCATGAGTTTCACCAGTAATTCCGCCATCTCGAGCTCACGTCTTGTGGGAGCTCCAAACGACAGGCTATCAAAAGAGGCTCCCTGAACCGCTTTCAAGACTTCCGGGTGCGCGTGGCCTAAGATCATGGGACCCCATGAATTGATATAGTCGATATATTCGCGACCATCTTCATCCCAGAGCTTACTGCCTAAGCCTTTTTTGAAAAAAATCGGTGTGCCACCAACCGACTTAAATGCGCGCACAGGCGAATTGACACCACCTGGAATGACTTTTTGTGAACGTTCAAATAGCGTTTTATTCTGACTCATATCAATTAATGAAACATTTTTAAGAATGTTTCTGCGGTTTCCTTAATGGTTTTAGCTTCAAAAAGACTGTTAATCACAGCGATCGCATCGATCCCTGTCTCAATCACATCTTGAGCATTATTCACGGTGATGCCCCCAATTGCAACGATAGGGATTTGGATCTCACGCTTCGCTTCTCTTAAAAGCGCTAAAGTGGCTTTTGGCGCGCTAGGTTTTGTGGACGTTGGGAACATGGCACCAAATGCGACATAGCTTGCTCCTTCTTTTTGAGCTTGCCTTGCACGCTCTATTTGGTTATAACATGAGCTTCCAATGATCGCATCTTCGCCTAAAATGTGCCTAACTTCTGCGATATTATCGTCTTTTTCACCTAAATGAACACCATCAGCTTCTAAAATACGGCACATCTCTACATCGTCGTTTACAATGCAAGGTATCTGATATTCACGACAAAGACGTAAAATAGCAGCACATTGTTGCATTTTAACGTCACGATCTTGAATTTTACTGCGATATTGCACCATAAAGGCCCCACCTTCGACGGCTAATTGCGTTTTATGGATAAGTATATTGAGATCCGCCAAATCAGGCGTGATGGCGTATAAACCTTTAATGATGAATGAATCGCGCATATTCCAATTCGTCGTCATGAGCCCAGAAGAGTCGATCTGGAATAAATTGCCCCATGCCAGGCTTAAATCCATGCTTGAGTGACTGCCAAGTAAATCGTTGACCTTCTTGAATTGCTTCTTCTAATGAGGAACCTAATGCCATACAACCCGCAATCGCTGAAGCTAGAGTGCAACCTGAGCCATGATAACTTCCTACCAATCTTTCCCAGTTGTAACTCTTCACTTTTCCGTTTTCGTTATATAAAGTGTTGATGACTTCTGTTGTCACTTCGTGCGTACCTGTAATTAATACGAGTTGGGAGCCCGTATTAATAAGTCGCTCTGCACATTCATCTAAACTCGCTTCACCAAAATCATCCTGATCTCTAAATGCTAAACGTCTGGCTTCAATACTATTGGGTGTAATAAGTGTTGCTTGAGATAGCAACAAATCTGACATTGCATTAATCATTTCATTCGTTACCAATGTGTCTCCCCGACCCGAGGCTAATACGGGATCAATGATAAGTGGAACAGTAGGATAATCCGCCACGATTTCTGCAATCATCGCGATGGTTTCCACATTGCCTAATAAACCACATTTAAATGCAGAGACTTGCATGTCTTCTAATAAACTACGCGCTTGATCATTAACCCAATCCGCATCAAAAGCCATCATGCTCTCAACACCTGATGTATCTTGCACGGTAATTGCTGTTGTCACAGATAAAGGATGGCAACCTAAACTAGCTAAGGTTAAAACGTCAGCTTGAAGGCCAGCACCACCTGTTGGATCGGTCGCTGAAAATGTCATGACGCAAGGAGGATTTTTTTTCATGATTTAATATCTTTTAAAACGTATAGTCTCAGTAGTATTATGAATTAATTAAAGACGTAAAAGTTTAGTGAAAAAAAATTATTTTTAAGGAATGGTCTATGTTTAATATCAAACCTAATCGTCGCGGCCTTATTCAGCTTTTGCTCATTAGCCTTGCCATTACTACAATGATTAATGGCATTATTTTTACATTCAATATCAACCAATCTGTCAGTCAACCGATTAAACCTGAATACCCATTATTGCCACCATCTTGGATGATTGGTCTTATTTGGACGATACTGATTGGCTTCATGGCCTATACACATTGGCTACTTATAAAGAAAACGCGTGACCGTATATTGCTTTCATTGGTCCCAATTTTATTTTTAAACTGTGTCCTCTATCCTTTATATAGTCAGGGTTTTACAAATGACATCAATCAGTTGCTCGGGAATTTATTTACGATTTCGCTTGCCGCTTTCATCACTGGCAGAATCAGGAGCATCACTGCGCTGGGCTCTAACTTAATACTGATCGTAACACTTTGGGCACTCTTTGCTACTTTTGCTACATCAAAATTAATTTAGAGAATGGAGCGGGTGACGGGAATCGAACCCGCATGTTGAGCTTGGGAAGCTCACATTCTGCCATTGAATTACACCCGCTTTAAAAAATTAAATATTTTTTATGCTAAAGTTAATAATAATTCTTATTACCCCTCCTATTATGAAAGGCTTATTTAATGAAAGTTAAGAATATTTCAATTTTTATTGCTGCAGTATTTATCTCTGCATGCAGTTCCATGACATACACCACAAAACAAGAAACAACTGAAAAAAATAAGTCTTTAGTGACTGAAATTAAATGTGTGCTTATCGATGCATGTGATGCAAAAGCGAAAGAATTATGTGTGGATGGTTACAATGTGATTAGCACATCAGAATCTGTGCCTTACGTATTAAATAAAATGGAAATTTCTTGCAAAACAAAAGCACCTCCTGTAGTTGAAAAAAAAGAAGACTCTAAAATGAATGATGCAATCATTGAAATAGAAAAAGAAACAAAAGAAATGAGTGATAAAAAATAAATTCAAATTACACTGAATATTGCTTTTTGGTGTTGAAAATTTAAAGGGAGCAATTATCGCGTTTGCTTTTCTAAGAAGACTTTGCGGGAAACCATACCCTTTAAGTTAAAAATTAGTAAATAATTTTTTAAAATTCTAAAGGGTCAACATCCACCACCCATTTGACTTTTTGACCTAATTTGATTTCACGTAAATAAGGTACCCAATCATCAAGCAGTTTTTGTAATGCGACGCGAGAACTTGCTTGAAGGACTAGCTGAGCGCGCTCCATACCCTTTAACCTCTCCATGATCGGTCTAACTGGATTATAGACAGTGACATGCGTGCTTAACTTTTGTGCATGAATCATCGCATCTTTTAAGAATTCCATCACGTGAGACAGTTGATGCGCTTCTGCCTTAAGAAGCACTAGGAATGTAAAAGGACTTAATTCTGCTAACTTTCTCTCTTTTAATAATTCATTAGCAAAATATTCATAGTCATGTGTTTTTAAAGCTTCGAATATAGGGTGATTTGGAAATGCAGTTTGAATATAGACTTCACCTTTAATATTGGCACGCCCTGCACGGCCACTCACTTGCATCAATTGAGAAAACAATCGCTCGCTTGCTCTAAAGTCAGGACTATATAAAGCCTGATCCGTATCTAACACACCAACTAAACTTAGATGGGGAAAGTCATGGCCCTTTGAGAGCATTTGAGTGCCGATCAAAATATCAATCTCACGATGTTTCATTTTTAAAAATAAATCATTAAGCGCTTCTTTAGTTCTCGTAGAATCTCGATCCACTCTTAAAATGCGCGCTTCAGGAAAAAACTCTTTTAATGTTTCCTCAATACGCTGAGTCCCTAATCCTGTCGGATACAAATCAGTATTGCCACATGAAGGACATTGCTGTGGCATTTTTTCATCATGGCCACAGTGATGACAACGTAATCGTTTTTGATTTAAATGCACCACCAAGCGGGAGCTGCAGCGATGACATCGCCCTGTCCATTGACAAGAGGAGCATAAAAGGACAGGAGCAAATCCACGTCTATTAATAAAAATAAGGCTTTGCTCTTTCTTATTTAAACGGTCCCTAATCGCATCAATGAGATAAGGTGAAAAGCCTTTTGTAACACTCGATTTTGCAATATCAATGCACTTAATTTCAGGTAAGGCTGAATCTTTAACCGCACGTAAAGTTAGTTTTAAAAAACCAAATTTTTTGTTGTCTTTTGTGTTTGTAGCATTGAACCAAGTTTCAAGAGATGGAGTTGCAGTCCCCATGACGATCGGAATATTTTCAGATTTGGCTCTGAAAATTGCCACATCCCTCGCGTGATAACGCAAACCCTCTTGTTGCTTAAATGACGCGTCGTGCTCTTCATCTATGATAATGAGTGATAAATGTGGCATGGGTGTAAAAACACTCAAGCGCGTCCCAATCACAATTTGAGCTTGCCCTTCTTTAGCAAGACGCCAATGGGTTAGACGTTCGTTATCGGTTAAATGACTATGAAGCGTCACAAGCATGTTTTTTTCAAAACGTGACCTAAAACGACTCTCAAGCTGCGGCGTTAAATTAATTTCAGGCACAAGGACAAGCACTTGTGCGTGCTCTTTTTTTAACGCTTCTTCGATTAAACGAATATAGACTTCGGTTTTCCCACTGCCTGTAATACCATATAGCAACCAAGCTTTAAACCCTTGCTTTGTTTTTATAATTTCATCGAATGCTTCTTGTTGATCATTATTTAATAATGGAACAGGGGCTTGTGTATAAACTTTATCGTCTAATATCACTTCTTCTTTTTCAACCCAACCCATCTCATGCAGCGTTTTAATTGATTTTTTCCAGGCGCTACTGATGGAACGAAGACTGCTTTCATCAAGAAGGTTCGCATCAATCAATGCCATCACGATACGTTTTAAAATCGTTTGACGTGGTGGTAATTGATCGACACCTAACTCTATAGCTTTGGGGGTTAAGCGATATAGATATTTCTTCGCCATCGCCTTAGTATTTAATTTTTTTAATCGGGATGGTACAGCAGACAAAATCGTTTGTCCTAAAGGATAGTGATAATACTGACTACAGAATTGAAAGAGCTTAAAACTTAGTTCATCAAAAATCACTTCAGGATCTAGCCGAATAATAGATTTTAATTTTTTAGACTCAATAGCTGAGGTATCAGAAATGCCGACCACCACACCGATCATTTTGCGAGCACCAAAAGGTACCGCCACATACTGTCCAATTTGTGTATTGGCTTTGTCTGTCTTGTAGTCAAACACCCGATCAAGCGGTACGTCGAGGGCAACTTTGAGAATATGATATGCGTCAGTCATGGTGTTAGTTTTAAGGGTGAGTCCATCAATTCTAAGTTAAAATAAACGCTTTAATTGCTACCTATCATTTTAAGACGTGAAATCGCATCTTCTACAATTATTGTTGCCCGTCGCACAATCCATATATCCTGAGATTTTGGCAAATTCTATTCAACTAGATCGTCCCAAATCGATCGAGCATGGTGATTTCTCAACAAATTTAGCCATGATGCTCGCTAAACCTTTGAAAAAAAATCCGCGCGAGCTTGCAGCTCTCGTGATTGAAAATTTGCCTACCTCACCCTTTGTTGAAAAAGTTGAAATTGCGGGTGCGGGTTTTATTAATTTCTATTTGAGTGAAAAAGCACGCATCTTCATTATCCACGAGATTTTAAAAAATCCTGAAACTTATGGTCAAAATAATTCAGGGCATGATGAAAAGGGTAACCCTCAAAAAGTCCAAATTGAATTTGTATCTGCTAATCCCACAGGACCACTTCATGTTGGCCATGGTCGAGGCGCTGCCATTGGTGATTCTCTAGCAAGACTTCTAAAGTTTAATGGCTGGGATGTGACACGCGAATTTTATTACAACGATGCGGGTGCTCAAATTGATAACCTCACTAAATCAGTGCATGCAAGATGCCATAATATGGATCCCTCAGATCCTGCATTTCCTGAAGATGGTTATCGAGGTGAATACATTGTCGAGATTGCGAACGCCTTTCTAAGTCAAAAGAGCATTGAATGCGAGAGTAAAATAATTAAAGCGTCTGGTGACATTGACGACTTAGAATCCATTCGACAATTTAGCGTTGCCTATTTAAGACACGAACAAGATCAAGATTTAAATGCATTCAAAATTGAATTTGATATTTTCACTTTAGAATCTTCCTTCTATAAAAACGGTCAGATTGAAAAGGTTGTTGCATCTCTCATCAAAAATGGTTTTACTTTTGAAGAAGATAATGCACTCTGGTTAAAAACCACAGCATTTGGCGATGATAAAAATCGTGTCATGAAAAAATCGGATGGAAGCTATACCTACTTTATTCCTGATGTAGCCTATCATCTCAATAAATGGGAGCGTGGTTTTAAACGTGTCATCAATGAGCAAGGATCGGACCATCACAGTACTATCACAAGAGTCAGAGCAGGACTTCAAGCTTTAAAAGTAGGCATTCCTGAAACTTATCCTGAATATGTGTTACATCAAATGATTACAGTGATGAAGGGCGGGGAAGAAGTAAAGCTTTCTAAACGTGCGGGTAGCTACGTCACATTGCGAGATTTGATTGATGAGGTCGGTTGTGATGCAACACGTTATTTTCTTGTCGCTCGCAAACCTGATTCACAGCTTGTGTTTGATATTGATCTAGCCAAAACTCAAAACTCAGATAACCCTGTGTATTACATTCAATATGCACATGCACGTATTGCAGGTGTTTTAAAACAATGGGGTGGTGATATTAGTCAATTAGAAAACGCTAATATTAATGGGCTTAAATCCACACAAGAATTGATTCTGATTAAACGCTTAAGCGAATTTCCAGAGGTGGTATTACATGCAGGTGTTGAATTAGCACCGCATACGATTGCAAACTATTTAAAAGACTGTGCGGCCGATCTTCATAGCTATTATAATGACACTAAGTTTTTGGTTGAAAATGAAGATGAAAAAATAGCGCGCTTAAGTTTAATTTGTGCGACACAAATTGTATTAAAAAATGGTCTTGATCTCTTAGGTGTTAACGCTCCGGAAAAAATGTAATTTAAAAGGTAAATATGGATAAAGGTAAATCAGGTAGTTCTTTTGTGAATGGCCTTTTTATGGGCATTTTAGTCGGTATTGGTTTATCGATTGGTATTACTGTTTTTATTACTCATGGTAAAAGTCCTTTTGTAAGCAAAGATACAAATGGTGCTTGTATTGAAATCCAGGGTGCAAAACCAGAAGGTCAAACTGCGGATGCTATCCAAGATCAACCCACAAAATTTGATTTCTATAATATCTTACCAAACGGTGATAAAGATATTTCAGATCATGAAACAACACAGTCTTTAAAAAATCCAGCGAACATTCCTCAAAAAGAGGTTTACTTCTATCAAGTTGGCTCTTTTACGACAGATAAGGATGCAGATAATACCAAAGCAAAATTGGCACTTTTAGGATTTGAAGCGGTCGTACTAACAGCACCTTCTCAAAATAATGAAATAGTGCATAAAGTAAGAGTAGGACCTATGATCGATGATGCACAAATTATGAAAACAAAAAATGATCTCATTAAAAATGGCTTTAAACCTGTTTTGGTGAAAGCTACTCTTAACAATACAAACTCGAATAATTAAGGATATCTTCAATGAAAAAAATCTTATTCATTTTTTTAATGCTTTTTACATCACTTTCTTTTGCAGCGGCACCTGAGGTTGGAGTTAATTTTGATAAAACAGTACAAACTGTTCCAACAGATAACAAAGATAAAATCGAAGTCACTGAACTTTTTTGGTATGGCTGTATTCACTGCTACCAAATGGATCCGATTTTGAGTGATTGGGTAAAAAAATTACCTAAGGATGTCTACTTTAAACGTATGCCAGCCATTCCACGTCCTGATTGGGCACCGATGGCCAGAGCCTTTTATGCAATGGAAACCTTAGGTGTAGCAGATAAACTTCATACGCCTCTATTTGATGCTGTGCATAAAGAACGCTCCCTTAACCCAGGTGACGAAAAAGCGATTCTTCAATGGGTCACATTAAAATCAGGCCTTGATCGTAAAAAAGTAGAAGATGCTTTTAATTCATTCTCAATGAATGCTTCTTTAAATAAAGCTGCTCAGGTTTTTAAAGCATCAGGTGCAACCGGTGTACCTACATTAATGATTGACGGTAAGTACATTACTTCAAGCACGATGGCGGGCGGTAATAATGAAGCGCTTCAAATTGCTGACTTCATTATTAGTAATGTCAGAAAAGATCGCAATAAAAAATAAAGCTTTAAAAGTCTTTATCACCGGTGCCACAAGTGGCATCGGTGAATCTTTAGCTCATCAATATGCAAATCAAGGTGCCACTTTAGGTTTAGTGGGTCGACGTCTAGAACTTCTTCATAAAATAAAATTAAACATTAAAACCCCTTGTGAGATTTATGGAGTCGATGTCACAGATCAAAAAAATCTTCAAAAAGCTGCGAATCATTTCATCAAAAAATATGGGGCTCCGGATATAGTTATTGCTAATGCGGGAGTCAGCTCTGGAACGCTTGCGGGTGAAAAAAAAGATCTCCATACATTTAAACGTATAGTCGAGATTAATCTATTTGGTGTAATTCATACCTTTCTTCCATTTATTGAAATTTTTAAAAAACAGAAATCTGGGCAATTAGTTGGTATTGCAAGCGTGGCTGGTATTAGAGGCTTGCCTGGTTCAGGCGCTTATAGCACTTCTAAAGCAGCACTTATTAACTATCTAGAAAGTCTTCGTATCGAAATGAAATCTTTTGGTATTCACGTCACAACCATTGCTCCAGGCTATATTCATACGCCTATGACGAAACATAATCGTTACATTATGCCCTTTATTTTAGATGTAGATGTTGCGGTATCTCGTTTTATAAAAGCCATTCAAAATAAAAGACGCTTTGTGATTATTCCTTGGCAAATGAATATTGCGAGTACTATTATGAAATTTCTTCCGGCATCCCTATGGGATTTTTTAGCTAAAGGTGGCCCTAAAAAAATTAGAAAAATGATTTAAGTCATATCCGCATCACGTATATCCTTAAAACGTAAAATAAATTAAAATGTTACCTACTATTAACATTTTTTATTTATGTCAAACCTCGAATACAACGGCCAAGCTCTTACAAAAGCACGTCGTGAACTAAAACTTAAAGCGGACGATATCGCAACGGAACTATGTTTATCTGTGCAACAAGTCCAAGCAATTGAAAATAACCTAGCTGCTTTTTTTCATTCAAATAAGTTAAAACAAGCTGTTATTAAACGCTATTGTCGATTCCTTAATATTGATGTGAACTCTGTCATTACCAAATATGAGTTAGATGAAACTGATTCTAGTTTCCAAGAAATTAAAAAAGACAATTTAGGTAAACGCTTAAAAAAATATTTTTATCTTTCAATTGCAGCATTTATTACAACCCTTCTTTGGAAACTTTTTGCGTAATGCTGCAAAAGTTAAGAGAATTAGCTCACCGATTAAAAACTCGGCAATTTAAATTCATTGAACAGAGAAAATCACTCCATTTTCGAAGATCAAGTTATTATCCATATCAAATTATGAATATTGGTGAGAGTTTTTTAATTGATAATACAAACATAGAAGTGCTGAATGAAAAACATAAAATGATTAATAAAGAACTCAATAAAACTTTTTCAGCTAAAATAGAACCTGATGGTATTCGAATAACGCGCATTAAATAATAACCAAGGAAAATAAAATGGAATTTGATCAAAAAGAAGAAGCTCCCTTTAATATCCCAGAAAAAAAGAAGGCAGATAAAAAAAATCTTATCATTTATATTGTGACTGGTGTCATTTCAGTCAGCTCACTTATTTATGGATATGCAAGTTATCAAGCGACCTATTTTAAAGATGCTGAAATTCAGAAACTGAAATTAGATTTAGAAGAAGCCAACACAAAACTGTTACGAATTGATGCTCTTGAAAATCAAGTAAAAGAATTAGAAGCAACATTAGCCTCAAAAGCAGCTATAGAAGCAAAAAAAGCAACGAAACTCAAGGCTAAAAAAGAAACTAAAAAAGTGACGCCTACTAAAAAAGCTGTAAAAAAATCAAAAGCAACAACTAAAACTAAAGAAAAAAAACCGGTTAAGAAGTAAGTCGGTTTAGTCTCATTCACGCCCTTTTTTAAGAGTAGAATAGGGCCCATCAATTTTTGATTTCAATTAAATTCTAATAAGACTTTTATGACAGCTCATGCACTTTATAGCCCATATCAATTAGGTAATTTAACACTCAATAATCGCTGTGTCATGGCCCCCCTTACCCGTAATCGTGCTAATGAGAACCGTGAACCTGTAGGGATGAACGTGACGTATTATGAACAAAGAGCGAGTGCCGGGTTAATTATCGCGGAAGCCACTCAAATCTGTCCTGAAGGCCAAGGCTATATCTCAACACCAGGTATTTATTCTGAAGGCCAAATTGAAGGCTGGAAAAAAATCACCGATGCTGTGCATCAAAAGAATGGAAAGATTTGTTTGCAACTTTGGCATGTCGGTCGTATTTCGCATAGCGAACTTCTACCAAATAACATGCCGCCGCAAGCCCCTTCAGCAATTAGAGCTAAGGCAAAAACATTTAATAGCAAGGGTTTGGTTGATGTATCTGAACCTAAAGCGTTAGAGATTGATGAAATTAAATCACTGGCTAAGCAATATGCTCAAGCCACTTTAAATGCTAAAAAAGCTGGATTCGATATGATTGAAGTCCATGCGGCAAATGGTTACCTTATTGATCAATTTTTAAGAGACAAAACAAATCACCGTGATGATCAATATGGTGGCTCGATTGAAAATCGTGCACGCTTCTTACTAGAAGTAGTTGATGAAATTATCAAGGTCTATCCAGCGAATTTAATTGGCTGTCGCATTTCGCCTGCCTCTACCTTTAATGATATTGATGATTCAGATCCACAAAAATTATATAGCTATGTGGTCACTGAATTAGGAAAAAGAAAATTAGCATATCTTCATATCATTGAAGGCGAAACGGGTGGGCCACGCGATGCTAATCCTAAAGTTAATTTTATTGAATTAAAAAAATTATTTAAAATGCACGGTGGTATGAACATCATGACGAACAATGGCTACAACAAGGCTATGGCTGAGAGTGCCATTGAAAATTATGAAGCTGATCTCGTTGCTTTTGGTGTACTTTTTCTTGCTAATCCAGATTTAGTAAAACGACTTGAAAATAATTATCCACTTAATACGCCCAATCAAAGAACTTTTTACGGGGGCACGGAAAAAGGTTACACCGATTATCCGTTTTATAGCGGTTAACTGATTTTATTTTTTGTAGGTTTTTTTACTGCTGTTTTTTTAGATTCATCACCTAAATGTAGGTCGATACCCCTCACTAAATTTTTAAACTCTTCTGTATAGACGACTTTTTTAGGCGTCGCTTTTTGGCCATAAAGTGAAATAGCAGAAAAAATAATGGAATATAAGAAAATGACAGTAACAACCACGGTGGTCTCAAAAAAATAATCGCGCACAAGAGTAAGTATCGGATCTAGCCATAACCACCCTTCTTTCACTTGGTACTCTAGATTATCTACCCAGATTGATTGAACTGCGTGCAAATACTCAAATAAAGCTGTCATGTTTAACCTTTCTTATGTTATTCAAATTATAAGTGAAATTCACACCCATAAAAGACAAGCCTTAAATAAAAGAGGTAAAATATAGCTTTAAATTCAACGAATTATTATGAAAATCACCGTTATTGGGACAGGATATGTAGGTTTGGTCGGAGCAGCGTGTCTTGCTGAAGTAGGTAATCACGTACTAGGTCTTGATGTAAATCCAGAAAAGATTCGCATCCTTAATGAAGGTGGCATCCCTATTCATGAGCCAGGTCTTTTAGAAATGGTGCGTCGAAATGTTGAAAACGGGCGCCTTGCATTTACAACCAATATCGAAGAAGCAGTTCACTTTGGTGAAGTCCAATTTATTGCGGTAGGCACTCCACCTGATGAAGATGGATCGGCTGATCTTCAATACGTCACAGAAGCTGCGCGTAATATTGGTCGCTTTATGACAAATGAAAAAGTAATTGTAGATAAATCGACAGTGCCTATTGGTACGGGTGATAAAGTTAAAGCCGCTATTGCTGAAGAATTAAAGAAAAGAAATATCAATATTCATTATAGTGTTGTCTCCAATCCTGAATTTTTAAAAGAAGGTGCTGCAGTGGAAGATTTCATGCGTCCTGATCGTATTGTCATTGGCACTGAAGATCCAAAAGCCATTGAGGTCATGAAACAAGTGTATGCACCTTTCCAACGAAATCACGAAAGACTCGTAGTCACAAATTTAAGAAGTGCTGAACTTATTAAATATGCTGCAAATTCAATGCTAGCCACTCGTATTAGCTTTATGAATGAATTAGCAAATCTAGCTGAAATTGTCGGCGCTGATATTGAGATGGTGCGACAAGGTATTGGTTCTGATCCGCGTATTGGTTATCACTTTTTATATCCAGGTTGTGGTTACGGTGGCTCGTGTTTTCCAAAGGATGTCAAAGCTTTAATTAAAACAGCCAAAGATGCAGCAGGTTTTGATTTGAAATTATTAAAAGCCGTGGAAGAAGTGAATGATCTGCAAAAATATGTTTTACCTAAAAAAATCAAAAAACAATTTGGAGACAATTTAAAAGGGAAACATTTTGCATTATGGGGTTTAGCTTTCAAACCGAATACCGATGATATGAGAGAAGCTTCGAGTCGCGTTCTTATCAGTGAGCTCATCATGGCAGGCGCTACCATTACAGGTTACGATCCAGTTGCTATGGATGAGGCTAAACGCATTTTCAAAAATGAAAAACATTTATCTTTTGCAGATACACAAGATGATGCACTTAAAAATGCAGATGCACTTATCATTGTGACTGAGTGGACAGAATTTAGAAGTCCTGATTTCAGTTTGATTAAATCTTCCCTTAAGTCTCCTATGATTTTTGACGGTCGAAATCTTTATGATCCTAAAGCTATTCGAGCACTTGGATTTGAGTATTTTCCTATTGGGCGTTAAGTGAAAATCTTGGTGACAGGTGTAGCGGGTTTTATTGGCATGCATTGTGCAAGAAAACTTCTTGATGATGGTCATGAGATTGTTGGTATCGACAATCTCAATGACTATTATGATATCGCCTTAAAAGAAGATCGACTTAAATTGCTAAAAGGCTATAAAAGTTTTCGGTTTTTAAAACTTGACATTAAAGATCAAAAAGATGTGGTCGATCTTTTTAAAAAAGAATCGCCTCAACGTGTCCTTCATTTAGCTGCTCAAGCTGGTGTACGTTATTCCATTCAGAATCCATACGTCTATATTGATTCCAATATTCAGGGCTTTATTAATATCTTAGAAGGTTGTCGAGCAATTAAAACTGAGCATCTTGTCTTTGCAAGTAGCTCAAGCGTATATGGTGGCAATACAAAGGTTCCTTTTAGTGAACATGATAATGTTGATCATCCGGTAAGTCTTTATGCAGCGACTAAAAAAGCTAATGAATTGATGGCACACACTTACAGTCATCTTTATCAAATTCCTACAACTGGTTTACGTTTTTTTACAGTCTATGGCCCATGGGGTAGGCCTGATATGTCGCCTATGCTATTTACGAAGGCTATCTTGGCTGATGAACCTATACAAGTATTCAATCATGGCGATATGATGCGTGACTTTACTTATATTGACGATATCGTAGTCTCTGTAAATGAAACGTTATTTAAAACAGCTACACCTAATAGCAATTTCGATGGACAACATCCAGATCCTGCAACAAGTCATGCACCTTATCGCATCTTTAATATAGGAAATAGTCATCCTATACCATTGATGCAATTTATCGAAACGATTGAAGATGCATTGGGTAAAAAAGCGATTAAAAAAATGATGGGTATGCAAGCGGGTGATATCAAAATCACATCAGCGGATACTTCAGAATTAAATCAGTGGGTCAATTTCAAACCGAACACTTCTATTAAGGAAGGTGTGACGCGATTCATAGACTGGTATAAAAATTATTACTAAGTTATTCTACTGTCACAGACTTTGCTAAATTTCGAGG
>Ga0255219_1000232_pt1 | contig 16291 bp, 14 predicted proteins | sample Miss_Colum_RepA__FD_183037 | JGI IMG/M metagenome (GOLD analysis project Ga0255219, IMG submission 183037) | Freshwater microbial communities from Mississippi River, Louisiana, United States - Miss_Colum_RepA_8d | ecosystem: Environmental > Aquatic > Freshwater > River | place: USA: Louisiana...
GAAACTGGTGCCCGCCACGGTCGCCACGCCGGCTTCTTCGAGAAGCAGTTCTTCGAGTTGCTTCGACTTCAGGCCGGTGCCGGTGATGTTGGGGAAGGCATAGAAGGCCCCCTTGGGAACGATGCAGGAAAAACCGGGAATATCATTGAGCAATTGCACGATCAGGCGGCGCCGCTCATCGAAGGTGCGCAGCATCATGTCGACGGCATCCTGGGGTCCGTTGAGGGCTTCCACCCCGGCGCGCTGCACGATCGCAGACGGGCAGGAATTGCTGTTGATCTGCAGACGCTCGGCGTGATCGATCAGCGAGGACGGCCAGACGCCATAGCCGAGGCGCCAGCCGGTCATCGAATAGGTCTTGCTCCAGCCATCGAGCAGGATGGTGCGGTCGCGAATGCTGTCGAACTCGAGGAAGCTCACGTGTTTGAGCCCGTCGTAGAGGAGTCGGGCGTAGATTTCGTCGGCGAGCAGGGTCACGTGCGGGTATTTCTCGAGGCCCTTCACGAAGCGCTCGATGGTGTCGCGCTCCAGCACACCGCCGGTGGGATTGGCCGGCGTGTTGATGATGATCAGCCGCGTATTGGGCGTGATCTGCGCCAGCACGCGATCCGGGTCGAAGGCAAAGCCGGTACTTTCCAGCAGTTCAATCGGCACGGCGGTGGCGCCCGTGAACTTGATCATGGATTCGTAGATCGGGAAGCCGGGGTTCGGATACATGATCTCCGCCCCTGGCTCACCAAACATCATGATGGCAAAGAACATGGTGGGCTTGCCGCCCGGGACGATCATCACATTGTCCTTGTCGATCTTCACACCGCGCTGTCGCAGGATGTCGCCAGCGACTGCTTCGCGCAGTTCCGGCAACCCTTTGGCTGGCGTGTAGAAGTGGAAGCCGTCATCGATGGCCTTCTTGCCTGCCTCGACGATATTGGCCGGTGTGCGGAAGTCGGGCGAGCCGATGCCTAGGTTGACGATGCTGCGACCCTGCGCCTCGAGGGCCTTGGCTTTGGCCAGGATCTTGAACGCGGATTCGGTCCCGAGGCGGGACATGGCGTGGGCTAACTGCATGGTGTCCTCTGTGCTGCGGGACCGTCTGTGTCGGCGGCCCCTTCGATGGATGGTAATGACGGCGTCGAGTATAGCGACGAAGCGTGGCGATTGCCGCTTCGTTTGCCGCGGCTACTGGCCAAGCCGCACGCGTTCGATCAGCGCGGCCGTCGAACTATCGAAACCCTGGCAGGGCTCTCCGGCCGTCAGTGCCCGGTAGACGCCGTTGCCCAGCACCTTGCCAAGCTCTACACCCCATTGGTCGAAGGCGTTGAGACCGAGCAAGACGCTCTGCACATAAACCTTGTGCTCATAGAGCGCGATGAGGGCGCCGAGGCTGCCGGGATCGAGACGCGACAGCAGGATGGTGTTGGTCGGCCGGTTGCCCGGACAGGCCTTGTGCGGCGCCAGTCGGTTGGCCTGCTCGACACCCATGCCCTGGCGCAGCAATTCTTCATGGGCTTCTTCGCGGGACTTGCCGAGCATCAGCGCCTGACTCTGCGCAAAGCAGTTGGCGAGCAGCTGCAAGTGGGCATCACGCTGACTGCTGCGGCTCTGCAGCACGGCGATGAAATCGGCGGGGACCAGTCGCGTGCCCTGGTGCAGCAACTGGTGGAACGAGTGCTGACCGTTGGTCCCGGCGCTGCCCCACAGGATGCCGCCACTGTCGCCGCGCAAGGTCAGTCCGTCGCGGCTGACCTGCTTGCCCAGACTCTCCATGTCGAGCTGCTGCAGAAAGGCCGGAAACCACTGCAGATTCTGCGCATAGGGCAGCACGGCGTGACTGTGGGCACCGAAGGCGTGGTAGTACCAATGAGTTAGTAGCCCAAGCAGCACCGGCAGGTTGGCCCGCAGTGGAGCAGTGCGGAAGTGTTCGTCCAGCGCATGGGCGCCGGCCAGCAGGGCACGGAAGTTGGCCATTCCGACGCCAAGCGCGATCGGCAGGCCGATGGCGGACCAGAGCGAGTAGCGGCCTCCCACCCAGTCCCACAGCGGAAATATGTTCACAGGCGCAATGCCGAATTCCGCCGCCTTTTCCACATTGGCGCTGACGGCGACGAAATGTTTGGCGAGATCGCTGTGGGCAAGACCCGCTGCCAGCGCCCAGGCGCGGGCAGCCCTGGCATTCTGCATGGTTTCCAGCGTGGTGAAGGTCTTGGACGCGATAACGAACAGCGTCGTGCCCGGCTGCAGGCGGGCAAGCGTTTGCTCGAGATGCAGCGGATCCACGTTCGACACGAAGTGGCAGCGCAGACCGTCGATCCACCGGTCCTGCAGGGCTTCATACACCATGGCGGGGCCAAGGTCCGAGCCGCCGATGCCGATGTTGACCACGTCGGTGATGCGCTCGCCACGAAACCCCAGCCAGTGGCCCTGAGCCAGCGCAGCGCAGAACGCTTCCATGCGCGTGAGAGTGTCATAGACAGCCTGTGAGCGGGGATCGCTGCCTCTCGGTGCGCGCAGCAAGGTATGCAGGGCTGGACGCTCTTCGGTGTTGTTGACCTTGGCGCCGGCGAACAGCGCTGCGATTGCCGACGGCAGGCCTGCTGCAGCCGCCAGCGCGAGCAGACCGTCCAGCGCCGCTTCGTCGACACGGTTCTTGGAAAAATCCAGCGTGAGCCCGGCGGCCGTCAGCGTGTAGCGGCCGGCTCGTGCCGGATCCGCTGCAAACTGCTCGCGCAGGGTCGTGCCGGCAAGACGCTTGGCCTCCTGCAGGCAGCGCGTCCAGGCGGCTTCGGCGGCGGTTGGCTCGCCAGTGCTGGAATGGAGGTTGTCGATAGTCATGATCCACTTCCGTAAAAACAAACCTGCGTTGCCGGAGCGCTCGGGTCATTGCTACACTTCGCGCGCATTTTCGCCGGTATAGCTCAGCTGGTAGAGCAACTGACTTGTAATCAGTAGGTCCCGAGTTCGAATCCTGGTGCCGGCACCATTTCACCGAAGGGGGCAGATTCTCATCGAGGTCTGCCCCTTTCGATTTTTGCCCTCTGGATTTTTTGCTATCTCGCTTCTAGCCCTATCGATTTTTGCTCTTTCGATTTTTCCCCTGCTGATTTTCGCCGCGTCAATTTTTGCCCTCGGCTGTGAGGGCTGCGTGCGGCTGTCTTGTCTTCCAGCGCTTTCCCTGCAGCCAACCGTTCAGAGCTCCAGGTCCTTCTGGCCAGGCTGCCAACCCGCGAGGTCGATCTGGGCCTTGCCCAGACCCAGATGCTTGAGCCAGCGGGCAACGGCGTCGAGGGTGACCCAGGTCTTGAGTTTGCCGCTCGTGGTGAGCGCCCGTACCGAGTCCGTGAGATGTTCAAGTTCGACGTAGAAGAGGCCGCCGTTGGCGATGATCCGGACCTTGCGGATGGCGCCGGCTTCGATGAGGGCGCGTAGCGTGCGTTCGTCCATGCAGGGACCGGCGTGAAGGCGAATTCGATGGTTTGGCGAGACCCGGGCAAGATGGTACAAACACCCTGCTTTGGCAAGGGGCCGAGGCAGGCTGCGGAGAGCAGGTATGGGATTGGCTTTTGGTCGGGCAGGGCGCCGCGCAGGCACTGGCTTCCTGGCTCTGCTGTGGCTGCTGGTTGCCGCCCTGCCGGGCGCTGGCCTGGCTGCCGTGACTGCGGTCGATCTGCTGGAGCGCAGCCGCCTCGACGGCACCTTCGACGCCGGCGCTTATGAGGCACTGCGGGCGACGCTGCACTTTGCCGTCGATCCGCTGGACCCACACAACGCGTTGATCGCCGACATCGCTGCCGCGCCGCGTCGTGCGGATGGCAAGGTGGAGTTCACGGCAGACCTGCTGGTATGGACGCCTGTGGATCCCGAGCGTGGCAATGGGGTTGCGCTGGTGGACATCCCCAACCGCGGTACGCAGGTCATCACCAGCTTCAATCGTCCCGAGGCGGGTCAGCCCTTCGGCGACGGCTTCTTGCTCGATGCAGGTTACACGCTGGTATGGATCGGCTGGGAGCACGATACGCTGGACCCCGAGTCTGGCATCGACATTCAGGTCCCAAGCGCCGCGGGAGAGCCGGTGGCGGGTCTCGGGCTGGCAGCGGTCCGCGACCTGGGCAGTTGGATGGCCTACGATGACACCGCTCTGGTGCAGAGCCAGCAGCTGCTTGCTTTCGGACTGTCACAAAGCGGCCGTTTCCTGCGCACGTTTCTCTACTACGGTTTCAACGAGGACGAGCAGGGCAGGCAGGTCTTCGATGGCCTGTTGCCGCACGTGGCCGGTGCTGCGCTGCTGGACATCAATCGGCGCGGGGCCCGCCCGCTGGACCGCGCCATGTATGCGGCGACCCTGTACCCCTTCACCGATGCCGCCTACCCGGACCCCGCCAGTTCCGCGCATGAGGGACTGCTCGACAATCCGCGCGCGCGGGCCACACAGCCGAAGATCGTCTACACGGACAGTGCCAACGAGTATTGGGGCGGTGGTCGCGTGGCCGCGCTTACCCATCTCACGCCAGACGGGATGGCGGATATCGACTTGCCCGCCAACGTCAGACGGTACTATTTGGCCGGGACCCAGCACGTCCCGGCGGCTTTTCCGCCGCCCGCCGTCGCGACGGCCCAGTTGACGGCCAACCCGCTCGACTACGTCTGGCACCTGCGCGCCCTGCTGACTGCACTGACGGCCTGGGTGGTCGAGGGGCAGGAGCCCCCACCGAGTCTCTATCCACGACGGGCGGCGGGTGAACTCGTCAGCGCCGAGCGACATGCTTTTCCCGGTCTGCCGGGTAGTGAGCGCCTGAGAACCCTGGGCGCCGGGGTTCGTCTCGGAAACGCGCTGTTGCCAAACGCTGCCGCCCCGGGGACCGCCTTGCCGCTGCTGGTTCCTCAGGGAGACGCCGACGGCAACGATCTCGCCGGCCTGCGCCATCCCGAACTGGTGGTGCCGCTGGCCACTTACACCGGCTGGAATTTCCAGCGCCCAGCGGCCGGCGACCCTGCCGAACTGGTGCCGCTAATCGGCGGCTATCTGGCGCTGCCTGCCGATGCTGCCGCGGGCCGGCGTACGGGTGATCCCAGAGTCTCGGTGGCGGAGCGCTACGCCAGCAAGCAGGCTTTCCTCGAGCGCATCGAGCAAGAGGCGCTGAGACAGGTGGGTAGCAGGTACCTGCTCGCAGCCGACGTCGACGCCATCGTCGAGCGTGCATCGCGTCATTGGGATCTGGTCACGGCGCCGCGTTAGTCCCCGGACTGGTGGAGGCAGCGCCACCAGAGTGCACCGCGCTCTCCAGAGCGAAAAGCTCGGCCAGCAACCCGCGCCACTCGCGGTACTGCTGCTCGAGAGTGCCGCTCAGCTTGTAGACGGAGTCGTCGAGGGCCAGTTGCGTGGGTGCCACTTCGTTGGTAAAGCCCTGTCCGACTTCTTCCACATAGAGTTGCTGCAGTTTCGCCCAGCGAAAATTGTTGTAGCTGTCCTGTAGCGCGCGATAGCTGCCCCGCGGAAACGCGCTGGGCGTGGCGAGTTCGCGCACGGTACGGGCACTGCTGCTTTCCGCCTGTTCTGCCTGCACGTTACGCCACAGGTCGTACACCGGCTTCACGTCGCCGTAGAACTGCTGATACTGCTCGTCCACTACATCGATGAACAGGTACTCACGTTCACGGATGGCGAGAATGCGCCGCAGCAGCGGATCATCGTCGGCTGGCAGTCGCTCCAGGCTGAAACTGCCGTCCGTCTGCTGGCGCATGAAATCCTCGAACGCGGCCGGCACCAGTCCATGCCCGTAGCGCACCAGGGCGGCATTCTTGATGCGACGCAGGGCGGCGGCATCCTGCTGCTCCAGTTGGGCGACGAGGTCGCGAATCAGCGCGCTGAAGACACCGGCGAATACGTCTTCGGCGAAGGCGTCGTCACTGAGCGACTCGCTGCGGATCGCGGTGCCTGCGTAGGTCTGGTCGATCCATAGGCGGCCCAGGCTGTCACTGGCGCGAATTTGCAGGGCCAGCCGGCTTCCGGTCGACTCGAGGATGGAGCCATCGATGCGCAGCTCGGCGCCATTGTCGAGCAGGGGCAGTACACGGACCGCACCGAAGCGCCCGCTCTGTTCGAGACGGTAACGCAGATACAACGGCAACAGGCGCTGCTCGCTCTCTCGCACGGCAGCTACCGTGGCTGCGACCGAGTCGTCGGCCGCGGCCACTGCACTGGCCGGATCCGTGGTCGCGGCATGGGTGAACACGGCGATGCTCACGTCGAGAAAGTCGCCCTCCGTCTGACCCAGTGCCAGCGAGGCGAGGCAGCCGCACAGCCACAGCCAGCGCTTCACCGGGCACCGCCCCGCTGCGAGCAGACGCGATTGCGGGTGAGGGTGAGCTCACAATCGTAGAAGCGGTCGTTGTTGATGTAGCGGGTGTAGTAGTTGCTGATGATGACCGGCACGGCCACCAGGTCCGAACTGACCGTCGTGGTGACGTTGAGCTGGGCGGCATCGGGGCTCAGGCTGAACTGGTGCACGATCGACAGGCCACCCGGGAGGTCCATGTTGAACACCAGCTTGTCGTTGTTCCAGCCGCACAACTCGTTACCGAAAGGCGAGCTGTCCCGCACGTAGAGTCGGTCGCGGTAGCGGCAGCGCAGGGCGAAGTCCTCTTGTCGCTGCACGGTGATGCCTTGCTCGTCTTGGGCGATGTCGAGGATGGGCATGCGCGTCAGTTCTTCGGCAAAGCGCGCCAGGCCGTTGATGGCATCACCATCCAGACCGAAGCCGCCCCGCGCCGCCAGCTCCGGATTGCCCTGCGTGACGCGCCGCAGGACATCGGCCACGTAAAGTTGAAATTTGGTGTTGAAGTCATCACTTAGCTGGTAGTTCTTTTCCCAGTTGCCGGCAAAGTTGGTGAGATTGCCGGCGTGTGACGGCACAGCTTCCGCCTTGCTCAGCGGCTCGCTCACACGCGGCGTTTGCTGGGGCGCACTGCAGGCGCCAAGCAGCAGCCATGCAAGGAGCAAGAAAGGGCGCAACAAAATGGACATGAGGACGGGGCTGAAGCAGGCGATCCTGAGGCCGGGCCGGGCAGTGTAACTTTTCCGTCTGCGGGCGTAAGCAAATTTTCCCAAGAGCACCTTTTTGAATATTTCCAATAAATTTATGCACATAGCAAAGCTTCGTGAGGATCTTGGTGAAGAAAGTTTGCTAAATCTTTCCGTCTAGGTGGCGAGCAGCGTAATCCTTTGAATTGATTGACATTTATTTTTAAAGCAATTTTACCGCCAGTTCTGTGGTCTCGGCGTCGCCGGCGCAGTGTCACAGACTATCGACGTTTACTCACACACTTATCCACAGGTTGAGCCCGCATGAAGCCGACTTATCAACTGTCCTTTAGTGTTCGCGACTATGAATGCGATATGCAGGGAGTGGTCAACAATGCCGTCTACCAGCACTACCTCGAGCACGCCCGCCACGAGTTCCTGAAGTTGCATGGCCTCGATTTTGCCGCGCTGACGCGAGCCGGCATCCAGTTGGTGGTCACACGGGCCGAACTCGACTACCGAGCATCGCTCACAAGCGGCGACCACTTCACCGTAAGCACCAGACTCGAACAGCAGTCGCGCCTGCGCTTCGTGTTTCAGCAGAGCATCACCCGCGACAGCGACGGCAAGACCATGCTCGAGGCGCTGATCACCGGCACGGGCGTCAATGCCCAGGGCAAGCCCTATCTGCCCGAGCAACTGCTACCCCTGCTGCAGGCCAGTACAGCCCGCTCCTAAACTGAACCCCGGCCGGTCGCGTATCTGCTGCTCGACTCCCTGCATGAGAAAACGTCCCATGACGCTCCCCAAGATCGGCAACCTGGCCCCGTTGTTTGCCCTGCCCGACCACACTGGCACAGAGCATGCGCTCAAGGCGTATCGTGGCAAGCCCGTGCTGCTGTACTTCTACCCGAAGGCGCTGACACCGGGCTGTACCGTGCAGGCCTGCAGCCTTCGCGACAGCCAGAAAGAGCTGGCCAAGCGAGGCATTCAGGTCTTCGGCATCAGTCCCGATGCACCGAAGCTGCTCGCCAAGTTCGTGGAGAAGGAGAAACTCAACTTCACGTTGCTGTCGGATCTCGACCACTCCGTGGCCGACAAGTACGGCGTCTGGGGCCCGAAGAAGTTCATGGGACGGGAGTACGATGGCATCCATCGCGTCAGTTTCCTGCTCGACAAGGACGGTCGTCTGCAGCACATCTTCCAGCCGGTCAACACCAAGACGCACCATGCCGACGTGTTGGCCTGGTTCGATGCCAACGGCTGACGGCTCGGCTGCGTGATCCTGTACCACAAGCATTACGCCGGGCCGCCGGGGTCACCCCTGCTCGTGCTCCACGGCCTCTATGGCAATCAGGGCAACTGGGCACCGCAGGCCCGGGAACTCGCCAGAGACCATGACGTGTTCGTGCTCGATGCGCGGAACCATGGTCTGTCGGCCTGGGCGCCGAGCCTGCGCCTGCAAGACATGGCGGACGATGTCGCGGACACCATGGACTCGCTAGGGCTGGCAAGGGCCCACCTCGTCGGCCACTCCATGGGAGGCAAGACCGCCATGCTGCTGGCGCTGACTCGCCCGCAGCGGGTCTGCAGCGTGTGCAGCGTCGACATCGCTCCCGTCCGCTACCCGCAGGCCGCAACGACGGTCATAGATGCGCTGGTGGGTCTCGATCTCGCGAGCGTCGCCTCCCGCAGCGATGCCGACCGTCAGCTCTCCACCCGCATCGCCGAAAAGTCCGTGCGGGATTTCCTGCTCACCAATCTGCTGCGAACAGAAAGCGGGGACTGGCGCTGGCGCTTCAATCTCCCGGTATTGGCGGCGTCATTCGCGGAAGTCACGGGCTGGCCGGACGGCTTGGGTGTCTATGCCGGGCCCAGTCTCTTCATCAAGGGACAGCGCTCCGACTACATCCTGCCGGAGCATGAACCCGCGCTACTTGCGCAGTTCCCGCAGGCCCGGCTGGAGGTGGTGGAGGAGGCCGGACACTGGGTGCACAGTGAGCGCGCCGAAACGGTACTGCAGCACATCCGGCAGTTCCTCGCCGCGCTGCCGTCGTGCTGATCGTCGGCAGCGAGCGGTCACGCACCAGCCTGGTCCAGCGAGCCCGCAGCAAGCGGTTCCGCCTATGGCTTATTGCAGCCGGCAATTCCTCGAAAACTGCTGGCGCAGGAAATCCATCTGGTCGACCCGGATGCGCTTGCTATTGACCAGTGCGAGGTACTCGGCGGGATTGGGTTCATAGGGCAGCGCCAACAACTCCATGCCGGCTTCCTGGGGTGTTTTGTTCTGCTTGTAGTGGTTACAGCGCTTGCAGGCAGCCACCACGTTCACCCAGATGTTGCGGCCGCCGCGCGAGGTCGGAACGATGTGGTCACAGCTGAGATCGCGGTCGGCGAAACTCTTGCCGCAATACATGCAGACGTTTTGGTCGCGGCGGAACAGGATGCGGTTGTTGAGGGCCGGCTTGCGCGCCCGCCCTCCCTGCAGTTCCCCCTCGCAGGCAATGATACTGTGCAGCGCAATACTGCTGCGTACCCCACTCTGTCGGGAAATGCCGCCGTGCACGGTTCGAATGCAGTCGCCAAGCGTCCAGGTGACGAGATCCCTCGCGTAGAGCGTAGTGGCTTCCTGCCACGTCAGCCATTCGACAGGACTGCCGGCCAGATTCAATCGCAGGATGTGAGCGTGATCGTCGGACTTTTCGATGCGATACATGCAATACCCAGGCAGCAAGCACCAACCTTGCGCCGGACTCTAAGCGCAGTCCGCAGGAGCGTCAACAGCGGTGACACGCGCGGTGACACAGCGCCTGCGCCCGCGTTGCATTGCAGCACTCCGCAGTGGACTCGCAGGGTGGTGAGCAGGTGCCGCTCGTGTGCCCAGGGGCGGTCAGTGGCCGGCCTCGAGTCGCGCGATCAGGGACGAGGTATCCCACCGGTTGCCCCCCATCTTCTGCACCTCGGCGTAGTACTGATCCACAAGCTGCGTCACCGGCAGCGCCGAGCCGTTGCGTGCAGCTTCTGCCAGTGCGATGCCGAGGTCCTTGCGCATCCAGTCGACGGCAAAACCGAAGTCGAACTGGTTGTTCAGCATGGTCTGCCACCGGTTCTGCATCTGCCAGGACGCCGCCGCGCCCTTGCTGATGACCTCCATGACGAGCGCCACATCAAGGCCGGCATGCCTGGCGAAGTGGATGCCCTCCGACAGTGCCTGTACCAGCCCTGCGATGCAGATCTGGTTCACCATCTTGCAGAGTTGGCCGTAGCCACTCGGACCGAGCAGCTTGCAGCTGGCCGCGAAACTCTGGATGACCGGCTCGGCGCGCGCGAAGGCCGTCGGATCACCGCCAACCATCACGGTGAGCTTGCCGCTCTGCGCGCCCGCCTGGCCGCCGGACACGGGTGCATCGAGGAAGTGCAGACCCCGTGTCAGAGCCTCGGCAGCGAGTTCGCGCGCCACGGTGGCCGAGGTAGTGGTGTGATCCACGAGGATGGCACCTGGTCGTGCCGCATCGAAAATGCCTCCCTCGCCCTTGACCACGGTGCGCAGGTCGTCATCGTTGCCCACGCAGATGAATATGAAGTCGGCCTTGCTGGCTGCCTGCGCCGGCGTGGCAGCAACGGCACCGCCATGCTCCTGCTGCCAGCGGGCCGCTTTCTCTGCGCTTCTGTTGAAGACCGTGACGGTGTGGCCCGCCCTGAGCAAGTGACCCGCCATGGGGTAGCCCATGGTGCCAAGACCGATGAATGCAGTGGAAAACGCCATGAAAGCTCCAACGTGGTAAGGTGAAGGCCGCTGTGTGCCGCTGCTGTGCGCCCTGCGGGACGGCGGCAATTGTACCCCTGCACTACGCCGGGCAGAGAAGGATTCCCATGCAACAAGACCCCAGCCTCACCCTCGATCAACTGCGCCGCGAGTATCTCCGCGGTGGCCTGCGGCGTCGTGACTTGCCAGAAGATCCCTTCGCGCTTTTTGCCCGCTGGCTACAGCAGGCCATCGAGGCCGGCATTGCCGATCCCACGGCCATGGTGCTGGCCACCGTGGCCGCTGATGGACAGCCCTCGCAGCGGATCGTCCTGCTCAAGGGGGTGGACGTGGCCGGTTTCGTGTTCTACACCAACTATCTGAGTCGCAAGGGGCAGGAAATCGCGGGGTCTGCGCAGGTCAGTCTGCTGTTTCCGTGGCACATGCTGGAGCGTCAGGTGAAAGTCACGGGAGTGGCGGCCAGGCTCGATGAAGCGGCATCGACCGACTATTTCGCCAGTCGGCCCCGCGATTCGCAGTTGGCCGCCTGGGCCTCGCCGCAGAGCGAGCCGCTACCATCGCGGGCGGCCTTGCTGGCGCGGCTGGAGTCGGTAAAGACAAGGTTCGGTGATGGGCCCGTGCCGCGGCCACCGCACTGGGGTGGCTTTCGTGTCCAGCCACATTCCATCGATTTCTGGCAGGGAGGTGCTCATCGCCTGCACGACAGCTTTCGCTATGCACGCGAGGGCACGGGCGCCTGGCAGCTCACGCGGGTGGCTCCCTGAGCCCGAGCCGACGGCGGTCCTGCACGGTACCGGCGTCGGGTTGCCGGGCGTGGGTCTGTGAAGCAGTGCTTAGAGCACGTACCACAACAGCGCTGGCAGAGTGGCAAATGACAGCAGGGTAGAAATCACCACGGTCCCCGCCACTTCCTCCGGACTGCGGTTGTACCTCACCGCGAACAGGTAGGAGAACACGGCAACCGGCATGGCGCTCTGCAGTATCGTCACGCCACGCATGACACCCGTCAGTCCGAACAGTTCGGCCACGCCCACGCCCACCACGAAACCCATGCCGAGGCGCAACGCGGCAATCAGGATGCTGCGGCCCGCGCTGGTGATGCGAAAGCGCGCCAGTGACACCCCCATCGCGATCAGCATCAACGGGATGGTGAAATCTCCGAGCAGTTGCGTGGTGTTCTGCACCCAGACCCAGGGCTTGGTGCCGGTGAACAGGAACAGTAGCGTGATCAGCACCGCGACGAAGGTGGGATTGCTGGCGAACTCGCGCAAGGTGAGCTTGCCGGAGGTGATCATCACGCCGAGCGTGAAGCTGAAGACCGTCATCACCATGAAATAGGTCATGCCGAGCGCCAGCCCTTCTTCGCCGAAGGCCAGCAGGCAGAGCGGCAGTCCCATGTTGCCGGAGTTGGGAAATACCTGGGAGGGCAGCCATGTGCGCTGGTCCAGTCCGGCCAGGTGCAGGATGCTGCCACCGACGATACCGAACAGCAGCATGGACAGCAGCGCCGCCTTGGCCATGGTGCCGAACGTTGCCATGTCGATGTCCTGCTCCATGAACGAGGAGAAGATCAGGCAAGGTGCACCGATCTCCAGCACCAGCCGCGACACGAAAGGCGTATCGAAGGGCAGGTCCTTCTTCACCCAAAGGAAACCCAGCAGGGCGCAGAGAAAAACGGGGGCGATGACGGAGAAGATGGTGTAGAGCATGGTCCAGGGCTCACGGTGGCGGGGTCGGCAGGTCGGCCCGGTAGAGTTCGTAGAGTGGTGTACTGTCGTAGGCAGGAATGGTGGCAAGGCGCTGCAGCGTCCAGCCCCGTGCCGAGGCTGCGGCGAAAAATGTCTCGCGTGTCACTGGAAAGTTCGCCTTGCCCTCGGCCGGCACCACGAATAGCGGCTGCCGCGGCAACAGGGCCTCGAAGTGTCGGACGCGCTCCTCGTCGAGCGGTTGCAGGAACAGCGGCCATTCGTCGAGAATCTCCGCCCTGCCGTCGGTGAGACCGTTGATGGTGGTTGCGCTGCCCCAGTCCACGGTGACGATCGGCTGATCAGGAAACTGCCGGAGCGTCTCTGCGAGACGGGTCGAGCCTGCATCCCAGGCCGGCTTGGGGGCGGCAGCAAAACCTTCCAGTGAATGCCAGACCATCCTGAGGGACGAACCGCAGACCACGACAACGAGCAGCCCGGCCAGCCCAGCCAGGACGCGGCGCCAGGGGTTGCCTCCCTCGAAAGCCGGCCCCAGCAGGGCAGCAAGGGCAAACAGCCAGCTCGGCACCAGGGTCGCGAGGTGGTGAGGGCCGGTCGCCTGCGGCGTCAGGTACAGCGCCAGCAGCGTGAAGAGGAAGAACAGCCCGAGAAAGACCAGCATGCGCCACTCGATCCGCTGGCGCTGCCAGAGCCCACACAGCAGCGCCCCGACACCAGCGACCAGCAGAATCTGCAGGTGGGGAGCAGCGAGGATCCACAGATCGTCGCGGGTGGTCACTACGGAATAGACGCCCACGCCTGCCACTTCACCGGTGAGTAGTTGCCGCACCACGGCAAAGCGGTACAGCGGATCGAAGGTGCCCGTATCGTCGCTGAGTGCAACCACCCGTGAGGTATAGGCCAGCAGCAAGGCCGCTGCCGCGCCGCCGCCCCCGAGTACTGCCAGGAACTGGCGGCGCTGCTGCCGCCAGAAATCGAGGATGACTCCGGGGTACACCAGCACGAGTGCCAGCAGCAAGGCCGGGGCGAACCAGAGAAAGTTGAGTTTGTCGAACGTACCGAGCGCGGCAGCTCCCAGCGCTAGCCACAGGAAACGGGGTTCGCGCGTGCGGATCCAACTCACTATGCCGAGCAGCAGCAGCGCCCGCAGCAACATCATCAATGCCGTGGTGCCCCAGTCGAGCCGGGTATGCAGCAGGGTCGACGGCTCCACGGCCGCCAGCGGCAGGAAGACCAGCGCCGCCTGGCGCGAAAAGGCACGCTCCAGCATCTTGGCATTGACCCAAAGCGTGAGGGCGCCGATCAGCAGCACCGGCAGGCGCACGCTGTATGCGCTCACGCCGAACAACTGGAAGATCGGCGAGTAGAGCCAGGCCTTCAGGGCGCCGATGTAGGTCATCAGCATGATCGGCACGGGGCCGAGCGAGAAATCGCGGAACTGGCCATTCGGATGCCCCAGCGCGGCGTCGACGAACAGCAGTTCGTCGTAGTACAGGCCAGGTACCGTCAGCTGCCAGCCGCCCACCACCACGAAAGTGAGCAGGGCGCCTGCCAGCAGGATGCGAGCCATCGCGAAGGCGCCTACTTGCCGGTCCAGGCCGGCAGCTTCTGGGGAACCAGCACCTGTTGCAGGCGGGCATACTGCGGTAGCCCGTTGCGATAGGGCGGGTAATCCTCGCCCTGAATGAGCGGTGCAAAGTACTCACGCGCTTTTGCGGTGATGCCGAACCCGTCCTCCGTGATGAAATCGCGCGGCATTTTCTTTTCGACGTTGGCCACATCGCTGAGCCGCGCCTCCCCCACCGACCAACGGTACGGGGAGGAACTTTCGCGCACGATGGTTGGCATCACGGCGTTCTTGCCGGTCAGTGCGAATTCCACGGCAGCCTTGCCCATGGCATAGGCCTGCGCCACGTCGGTGGCGGAGGCAATGTGGCGTGCTGCGCGCTGCAGATAGTCAGACACGGCCCAGTGGTACTTGTAGCCGAGTTCTTGCTTGATCATCGCCGCCAGGAACGGTGCAACACCCCCCAACTGGGTATGACCAAAGGCATCTTTGCCGCCGGCGTCTGCGAGGAACGTGCCGTCGGCATAGTGGGCGCCTTCGCTGACCACGATGGCACAGTAACCATGGCGAACCACCGACTCGCGCACCTTGGCGAGAAAGGCCGCCTTGTCGAAGGCGATTTCCGGGAACACGATCAGGTGCGGCGCATCGCCTTCCTGTTCGGCCGCCAGTCCCGCCGCGCCAGCGATCCAGCCGGCGTGTCGACCCATGACCTCCATCACGAAGACCTTGGTGGAACTTTCCGCCATCGAGGCAACGTCCAGGCCGGCCTCACGGATGGATACGGCAACGTACTTGGCCACCGAACCGAAGCCGGGACAGCAGTCGGTGATCGGCAGGTCGTTGTCGACGGTCTTGGGTATGCCGATGCAGGTGATCGGGAAATTCATTTGCTGGCTGAACTGCGCCACCTTGTTGGCCGTGTCCTGCGAATCTCCGCCGCCGTTGTAGAAGAAATAGCCGATGTTGTGCGCACGGAACACGTCGATCAGACGCTCGTATTCGGCACGGTTTTGCTCGACGCTCTTCAGTTTGTAGCGGCACGAACCGAAGGCACCCGCCGGCGTGTGGCGCAGGGCGGCGATGGTGGCGCTGCTTTCGTGGCTGGTGTCGATGAGTTCTTCACGCAGCGCCCCGATGATGCCGTTGCGACCTGCATACACCTTGCCGAAGGCAGGCAGTTGCCGCGCCGTCTCGATCACGCCGCAGGCCGAGGCATTGATCACGGCAGTTACTCCACCCGATTGGGCGTAAAACACGTTGTTGTTGCTCATGGCAGGCTCCTTCATTCGTGCGCGGCATTCTACTGGATCGAGATCGTCCGGGTAATTTGCCGATCGGCGCCTTGCGCCGGCCGGCAGGGATCCATGCGACAATTCGGCCGTTTCCCGTCAGGCAGACAGGCATGCGCATTCACATACTCGGCATCTGCGGTACCTTCATGGGCAGTCTGGCCGTGCTGGCCAAGCAGTTGGGTCACGTGGTGAGCGGTTCCGACCAGAACGTCTACCCACCCATGAGCACGCAGTTGCAGGAGCAGGGCATCGCGCTCTGCAGCGGCTACGATCCCCAGCATCTACTCGATAACAAGCCGGACCTGGTCGTGATCGGCAACACCTGTTCGCGCGGTAATCCCTCGGTGGAGTACGTGCTGGAGCGCGGACTCAAGTTCACCTCGGGACCGGCCTGGCTGGCCGAGCATGTGCTGCACGGGCGCTGGGTGCTGGCCGTGGCAGGAACCCATGGCAAGACCACCACCACCAGCATGCTGGCCTGGATCCTGGAGCACGCTGGCATGGATCCCGGCTATCTCATCGGGGGTGTTCCCAAGAATTTCAGTGTTTCGGCGCGGCTTGGCAGCTCCAGTTTCTTCGTGATCGAGGCCGACGAGTACGACAGTGCGTTTTTCGACAAGCGCTCCAAGTTCATTCACTACCTGCCGCGCACCTGCATCATGGGCAACCTCGAATTCGATCATGCCGATATCTTCAGGTCGCTCGAGGACATCCAGATCCAGTTCCAGCATCTGTGCAAAACGCTACCTTCCCTGGGTCTGATCGTCGCGCCAACCGGTTCTGCCGCCCTCGAGCAGGTCTTTGCGGTACAGGGTGAGAAATCACGCACCGTCTGGTGTCCGATCCAGCGCTGTGGGGTCGACGGCAGTGCCGGTGCCGACTGGACTTACCAGGCCCTCAGTGCCGATGGTTCAGCCCTGCGCATCGCGAAGGGCAGCG
>Ga0255219_1000233_pt1 | contig 16256 bp, 15 predicted proteins | sample Miss_Colum_RepA__FD_183037 | JGI IMG/M metagenome (GOLD analysis project Ga0255219, IMG submission 183037) | Freshwater microbial communities from Mississippi River, Louisiana, United States - Miss_Colum_RepA_8d | ecosystem: Environmental > Aquatic > Freshwater > River | place: USA: Louisiana...
GGTCTAAACAGGCGATCTTTCTGGTGGATCTCCAGCAGCTTGAAGCTGGCCCGCGAACGGTAGCCGGCATCACGCGCCTTCTTCACCCACAGGTCGTCGAAATGCTCCTTCAACCACTTGTCGCTGCTGCTCGATCTCGCCATGACGGATACCCGGAATAAAGTAGAATGCGCGACCCCGCACGGAAGATCCGCCCATGAAGACCGACAACCAGACCCGAAAGTTGTACCGCACGATCGGCCACAAGTTGCATCCCGTACTGATCATCAGCAACGGGGTGAGCGAAACGGTGGCGGCGGAACTCGAGCGGGCCCTCGCCGACCACGAGTTGATCAAGATCCGCATCAATGCGGAGGACCGCGAGGAAAAGCAGCATCTGCTGGAGACGTTGTGCAGGACCCATGGCGCTGAACTGATTCAGCTGACCGGCCACATTGCGCTGCTGTACCGACCGGCACTCAAACAGAAGCGTGAGTTGTCCAACCTGGTTCGTTTCAGAGAACTGCTGTCGGGCTGACGCGATCAGCGATACTCCACCTTGTCGATTTCGTAGGCGATATCGCCACTGGGTGCCTTGACCACGATCTCGTCACCCTCTTGCTTTCCCATCATGGCGCGGGCAACCGGCGAGGTGTAGGAAATCTTTCCTGACTTCACATCAGCTTCGTCCTCGCCGACGATCTGATAGACCACGGTTTTACCCTGATCGGGATCTGCTAGTGTGACGGTAGCCCCGAAAACCACCTTGCCATTGTTCGGCAGCCGCGTAACGTCGATCACCTCGCAGTCCGAGAGCTTCGATTCGATTTCCTTGATGCGACCCTCGCAGAAACTCTGCTGCTCGCGGGCCGCGTGATACTCGGCATTCTCGCGCAGGTCGCCGTGGGCTCGGGCCTCGGCAATGGCTTGGATGATGCGCGGACGCTGCACCAGTTTCAGATCACTCAACTCTTCGCGCAGGCGGGTCTCACCGCCTACGGTCATTGGTACCCTACGCATGATCGGCTCAACCTCTCTCGGCTACTCACTGCACTTCAGCGGCGAGGCAATTTGTGTAGATCCTGCAGGCTGTTCACCGTGATCGCACCACCGAAGGCCATGGCTTCGCAGACTGCCCGCGCGCTGGCAATGGTGGTCGTGCAGTAGACACGATGGCGCAAGGCGGTGCTGCGAATCGTTGCCGAATCAGCGATGGCCTGACGCCCTTCCGTCGTGTTGACGATAAGATCGATCTCGTCGTTTTTCAACATATCGACGATGTGCGGCCTGCCCTCCATCACCTTGTTCACCTGTGTTACCGGAATACCGGCATCGGCGATGACTTTGGCCGTGCCTCGCGTGGCGACCAGACGGAAACCGAGCGCACGGAAACTGCGCGCCACCTCGGGCAGGGCTTTCTTGTCTGCATCGCGAACACTGATGAAGACCGTGCCGTTGCGATCGATGTTCTGGTCACCGAAGCTCTGCGACTTGTAATACGCCTCCGCAAAAGTGGTACCGGTCCCCATGACCTCCCCGGTCGACTTCATCTCCGGACCAAGGATAGGGTCCACACCCGGAAACTTGTTGAACGGGAAGATGGCTTCCTTGACCGAATAGAAGGTCGGGATGATCTCTCGGGTGAATCCCTGCTCGCGCAGACTGATGCCGGCCATGCACTTGGCAGCTACCTTGGCGAGTGAAGTGCCGATGCACTTCGACACGAAAGGCACGGTACGCGAGGCACGCGGGTTGACCTCGAGCACGTAGACCTCACCATCCTGATAGGCGAACTGCGTATTCATCAGCCCGATCACGCCGAGTTCCTTGGCGAGATAGACGCTTTGGCTACGGATCTTGTCCTGAACGTCCTGGGGCAGACTGTAGGGCGGCAGGGAGCAGGCGGAGTCACCAGAGTGAACACCGGCCTGCTCGATATGCTGCATGATGCCGCCGACCACGACATCCTGTCCGTCGCTGACGACGTCGATGTCGATCTCGATGGCCGCATTCAGGTAGTAGTCCAGCAAGACTGGACTGTCATTGGAGACCTGCACGGCCTCGTTGATGTAGCGAGACAACTCAACCTCGTTGTAGACGATCTCCATGGCCCTGCCGCCCAGCACGTAGGAGGGACGGACTACCAGCGGATAACCGATCTTGGCCGCTTCCGTGAGCGCCTGCTCGAGACTGCGCACCGTGCTGTTGGGTGGCTGCTTGAGGCCCAACTTCTGGATCAGATGCTGGAATCTTTCGCGATCCTCCGCCCTGTCGATGGCATCTGCCGAGGTGCCGATGATGGGGACACCGAGGCGCTCGAGACTGGTGACCAACTTCAGCGGCGTCTGTCCGCCGAACTGCACGATGACCCCTTTCGGTTTCTCGAGGTGGACGATTTCGAGTACGTCCTCGAGCGTGACCGGTTCGAAGTAGAGTCGATCCGACACGTTGAAGTCGGTGGACACGGTTTCCGGGTTACAGTTGACCATGATTGCCTCATAGCCCTCCTCCCTGACCGCCATGGCAGCATGGACACAGCAGTAATCGAACTCGATGCCCTGTCCGATCCTGTTGGGACCTCCCCCGAGCACCATGATCTTCTGACGATCGGAGACGTTGGCTTCGCACTCCTCCTCATAGCAGGAATACATGTAAGCGGTCGTGGAACTGAACTCCGCAGCACAGGTATCCACTCTCTTGTAGACCGGCCGGATTTCCATGCCGTGCCGGAGATCCCGCACCACCTGTTCCTGCACACCGAGGACCTTCGCGAGACGCATGTCGGAAAAGCCTTTGCGCTTCAATCGCCACATGTGGTCACGGGTGATCTGACTGGCAGTGAGCTTGGCGAGCGCCTTTTCCTCGAGAATGATGTCTTCGATCTGCACAAGGAACCAGGGATCGATACGCGAGAATTCGTGCACATCGGCCACCGAGAGACCGCGTCGGAAAGCGTCACCCACGTAACGAATGCGCTCTGCACCGGGGTCTTTGAGTTCCCAGCGCAGCCGGTCATCGGCATCGCTGGCACCAAAGTCGAGAATGGGGTCGAAGCCGGAAATACCGATCTCCAACCCGCGCAGCGCCTTCTGCATCGACTCCTGGAAAGTGCGACCTATCGCCATCACCTCACCCACGGACTTCATCTGGGTAGTGAGTCGATTCTGGGCCTGCGGAAATTTTTCGAACGTAAAGCGCGGGATCTTGGTGACCACGTAGTCGATGGTCGGCTCGAAGGAGGCCGGTGTTACGCCCCCAGTGATCTCATTACGCAATTCGTCGAGCGTATAGCCGATCGCGAGTTTGGCTGCGACCCTCGCGATGGGAAAACCCGTTGCCTTGGACGCCAGCGCTGAGGAGCGCGAGACGCGGGGATTCATTTCGATCACCACCATGCGACCGTCTGCGGGGTTGACGGCAAACTGTACGTTGGAGCCACCGGTCTCCACGCCGATCTTGCGCAGGATCGCGATCGCCGCGTTGCGCATGATCTGGTACTCCTTGTCGGTGAGAGTCTGCGAAGGCGCGACGGTGATCGAGTCCCCGGTATGCACGCCCATCGGATCGAAGTTTTCGATGGTGCAGACGATGATGCAGTTGTCGGCGCGGTCGCGAACCACTTCGAGCTCGTATTCCTTCCAGCCGATCAGCGACTCGTCGATCAGCACTTCGCTGGTAGGTGAAAGGTCCAGTCCGCGCCGGCAGATTTCCTCGAACTCTTCCATGTTGTAAGCGATGCCACCCCCGCTGCCCCCCAGCGTGAAGGAGGGACGGATGATGCAGGGGAATCCCAATTTCTTCTGGACAGCGAATGCCTCTTCTATGGTGTGCGCCAGTTCGTGTCTTGGTGTGGCCAGGCCAATCTCGACCATGCACCTGTCGAACAGCATGCGGTCCTCGGCCTTGTTGATCGCGTCTTTCTTGGCACCGATCAACTCGACGTTGTACTTGGCGAGGACGCCCTCCCGATCGAGCGCCAGGGCACAGTTGAGCGCCGTCTGCCCTCCCATGGTGGGCAGGATGGCATCCGGCCTCTCCTTCTCGATGATTTTGGCGACGGTCTGCCAGTTCACTTCCTCGATATAAGTCGCATCCGCCATGCCGGGGTCGGTCATGATGGTCGCCGGATTGGAATTCACGAGGATGATGCGATAACCCTCCTCACGCAGCGCCTTGCAGGCCTGAGCGCCGGAATAGTCGAACTCGCACGCCTGACCGATGATGATGGGACCTGCACCGATGATGAGAATACTTTTGATGTCTGAGCGTTTTGGCATGGCTTCACTGTCTCGTGGTAGGCGGTCGTCTCAGCGGGCTTTGCGCTGTTCGATGAGCTCGATGAAGTGGTCGAACACCGGGGCAATGTCATGCGGTCCGGGACTGGCCTCCGGATGTCCCTGAAAGCCGAAGGCAGGTCGGTCGGTGCGGTGGATACCCTGCAGCGAGCCGTCAAACAGCGACTTGTGTGTGGCAGTAAGCGTGGGGGGCAGGCTGGCTTCGTCCACCGCAAAACCGTGGTTCTGGCTGGTGATGAACACCTTGCCGCTGGCGAGATCCTGCACGGGATGATTGGCGCCGTGGTGGCCGGTGGGCATCTTGACCGTCCTGGCACCGCTGGCGAGACCCAGCAATTGATGCCCCAGACAGATACCGAAGAGCGGGATGTCGGTATCGAGAAAGCGTCGGATGGCGGCGATGGCGTAGGTGCAGGGTTCCGGATCCCCTGGGCCATTCGACAGGAAGATGCCATCCGGGTTCAGCGCCAGTACGTCAGCGGCCGGCGTGGTGGCAGGCACCACGGTGACCCGGCAGGAGCGGTCAACCAGCATCCGCAGGATGTTGGTTTTGACGCCGAAGTCGTAGGCGACCACGTGATGCCTGCCCGCCGCAGGCTCGGGGAAACCGTGACCCAACTGCCACGTACCTGCCTTCCACTCATATGCCTTGGCGCAGGTGACGGTCTTGGCAAGATCCATTCCGACCAAACCGGGAAAGGCTTTTGCCGCTTCCAGTGCCCTTGCCTTCGCTGCTGCCGGATCGGCGGTAATCTCGGGCCCGGCCAGGATGCAGCCGTTGGCGGCGCCTTTGTTGCGCAGGATCCTGGTCAGACGACGTGTATCGATATCGTGGATACCGACCACATTGCGGGCCTTCATCCAACCGTCGAGGTCCTGCGTGCTGCGGAAATTGCTGGCGAGCATGGGCAGGTTGCGGATCACGAGGCCTGCCGCCCACACGCGGGGGGACTCGTCATCCTCGGGCGTGGTTCCGGTATTGCCGATGTGGGGATAGGTCAGGGTGACGATCTGGCCCGCATAGGAGGGGTCGGTGAGGATCTCCTGATACCCGGTGATGGCGGTATTGAAGACCACCTCTCCGGTGGAGAGGCCGGTGGCACCCATGGCCTTGCCGACGAAGGTAGAGCCATCGGCCAGAACCAGGAGTGCGGGTACGGTGGAAGCGGCTGCCAAGCTCATGTCCTCTTCAAGTGACGCAGCAACTGCGTCGTTGTCGTTGCCCTGCTGCCCGGACGGCGCGACGCGGAGATCATCGGGCCGCACGAAACTGCCTCGGGTGAGCGAGGGGGTCGAAAGGTGCAAGGGTAGAAAGGAATGAAGACCTCGGAGTCGACGTGCGGCTCCGCCCAGCGGAATCGTCCGGAATTACAGCCAAAAAAAAGCGGAATGCGTGGCGCTCATTCCGCTTTTCTCGAGACTTTGCCGCTAGGCTTTGCTGACTCAGTGTCTTTCATACTGAGCGCGCATTTTAGGTAAAGCCGCGCGGCGTTGTCTACGCGAAATTGCCTGACTTTTTCTGCTGCAGGCCGCTGTTGCGGAAATCAAAGCCCAAGGACATCCATCATCGAGTAGACACCGCAGGGTTTGTTGCGCAGCCACAGTGCTGCCCGCAAGGCACCATCGGCAAAATGTCGGCGGCTCTGGGACTTGTGGGTAATTTCGATGCGCTCTCCCGCGGTGGCGAACATGACCGTGTGATCACCAACGATTTCCCCGCCACGAATCGTGGAGAAACCGATGGTCTTGCGATCGCGCGCGCCAGTCTGCCCTTCCCGGCCGAACACGGCACAGCTGTGCAGGTCGCGTCCCAAGGCAGCGGCAACCACTTCCCCCATGCGTAGCGCAGTACCCGACGGAGCATCCACCTTGTGGCGATGGTGGGCCTCGATGATTTCGATGTCGGACTCCTCGCCAATCACGCGGGCCGCCAGCTCGAGAAGCTTGTAGCAGAGATTCACTCCCACACTCATGCTCGGCGCGAAGACGATGGGCGCGGCGGTCCCCGCCTCCGTGACGAGATGCTTCTGCGCCTCGGTTAATCCGGTCGTGCCGATCACGAGGGGCTTGCCCGCCCGCACGCAGAGCTCGAGATGCTGCACGGTGGCCTGCGGCGTGGTGAAGTCCACCAAAACGTCGAAATCTCCGAGCACCTCGGCAAGGTCTGCCACCACGAGCACGCCAGTCGCAGGCAAACCACAGGCACTGCCGGCGTCGCGACCCAGTGCGGCGTCTCCCGGGAGCACCGTGGCAGCACCAAGGGTCAGCTCACCATGCTCGTGGATGGCTTCGATGAGGGTCTTGCCCATGCGCCCGGAGGCGCCGGCAACGGCTATGCGCAGCATGGAGGTTCCTTGGTAAGGCAGGCGTACTGCGCTCACGACTTCAGCGAATCCACGAAACTCTTCACGCCGTCGAACCATGAGGTCTTGCGGGGATTCTGCTTGCTGCCGTGACTGTCTTCGATTTCCTTGAACTCTTCAAGCAATTCGCGCTGACGCTTGGTGAGGTTGACCGGGGTCTCGACGATGACACGCGCGAGCAGGTCACCGGCGGCACCACCACGCACCGGCGTGACACCTTTTTCCCGCAGTCGGAACAGCTTGCCGGTTTGAGTTTCCGGCGGAATTTTCAGCTTCACCCGGCCATCGAGGGTCGGAATCTCCAACTCGCCACCGAGTACGGCATCGACGAAACTGATGGGAATGTCGCAGTGGAGGTCGGCGCCGTCCCGCGTGAAGATCGGATGGTCCTTGACGACGACCTGCACATAGAGATCGCCCGGCGGCCCCCCGTGGGTGCCTGCCTCGCCTTCGCCGGTGAGCCGGATACGATCGCCGGTATCGACACCCGGGGGCACCTTGACCGAGAGTGTCTTGTTTTCCTGGACCGCACCGCGGCCATGACAGGCATGGCAAGGGTCCTTGATGGTCTTGCCGGCGCCCCCGCAGCGCGGGCAGGTCTGCTGCACGGAAAACGGACCCTGCCGCATGCGTACCTGACCCACCCCCTGACAGGTGATGCAGTTCTCGGCGGACGAACCCTTGCGAGCACCACTGCCGTCGCAGGTCTTGCAGGAAACACGCGTGGGGATGCGAATCTTGACGCTGGTGCCGCGCACGGCATCTTCGAGAGACAACTCCAGCGTATAGCTCAGGTCGGAACCGCGCTGCACATGGCTGCGCCGCGCTCCGGCAGCACCGAAGATATCCCCGAAGATATCCCCGAAAATATCGCTGAAGCCGGCTGCGCCCGGACCGCCGCCTCCCGCCTGACCGTTGACACCGGTATGGCCGAACTGGTCATAAGCGGCACGCTTCTGACTGTCTGACAGCACTTCGTAGGCCTCGTTGGCCTCCTTGAATTTTGCTTCGGCTGTGGCATCCCCGGGATTGCGATCCGGGTGATATTTCATGGCAACGCGTCGGTAGGCCTTCTTCAGGTCCTGCTCGGCTGCACCCTTGGCAACCCCGAGCACCTCATAATAGTCGCGCTTTTCCATGACTCACCCACTGCATGCAAAACGAAAAAGTCGGAGCGGGTGACCCGCTCCGACATCGGCATTTCCCTGAGAGCCAGCGAGCCCGTCGCTGCACCCGGCGGCACGTGGGATCTCCCGCACCGCCCGCTGCCCGACGCGCCGGCTACTTGTCGTCTTTGACTTCCTCGAACTCGGCATCGACGGCGTCATCGCTGGCTTCGCCGCCGGCCCCGGCACCGGAACTACCGGCGTCGGAGGTTCCGGCGGAGGCGCCAGCACCACTCTTGGCCGCCTCTTCGTACATGCGCTGAGCCAGACCGGAAGCTGCCTTCGACAGGTCCTCGGTGCGATCCTTGATTGCCTGCAGGTCATCGCCCTTGGCAACGGCTTCGAGCGCGGTGATCGCCGTTTCGATTTTTTCCTTCTCTCCGGCCTCGACCTTGTCCTTGGCCTCGGCCAGCGTCTTCCTGGTGGAATGGATCAAGCCATCCGCCTGATTGCGGGCGGTGATCAGTTCCTCGAATTTCTTGTCTTCGGCAGCATGGGACTCCGCGTCCCGCACCATTTTCTTGATCTCTTCCTCGGTCAGGCCACTGGAGGCCTTGATGACGATCGACTGTTGCTTGCCAGTCGCCACATCCTTGGCAGACACGTTGAGGATGCCGTCGGCATTGAGGTCGAAGCTGACCTCGATCTGCGGCATGCCTCGCGGCGCCGGCGGGATGTCCGACAGATCGAAGCGACCCAGGGACTTGTTCTGGGCAGCCTGCTTGCGCTCACCCTGCACGACGTGGATGGTGACGGCACGCTGATTGTCTTCGGCCGTGGAAAACGTCTGTTTCTTGTTGCAGGGGATCGTGGTGTTCTTCTCGATAAGAACGGTGGCCACACCTCCCAAGGTCTCGATGCCGAGCGACAGCGGCGTGACGTCGAGCAGCAGGACGTCGGTAACTTCCCCGGCCAGTACAGCGGCCTGGATGGAGGCTCCCAGTGCCACGGCTTCGTCGGGGTTGACGTCCTTGCGAGGCTCCTTGCCGAAGAACTCAGCCACTTTCTTCTGCACCAGCGGCATGCGGGTCTGACCACCCACCAGGATGACGTCATCGATCTTGTCGACCGACAGACCAGCATCCTTCAAGGCCACTTTAAGAGGCTCGATGGTGCGGGTAACGAGATCTTCGACCAGCGCCTCCAGCTTGGAGCGTGTCAGCTTGACCACGAGATGCTTGGGACCCGTGGCATCCGCCGTGATGTAAGGCAGGTTCACCTCGGTCTGCTGGGCGCTGGACAATTCGATCTTCGCCTTCTCGGCCGCTTCCTTGAGTCGCTGCAGCGCCAGCGGGTCATTGTGCAGATCGATGCCAGTGGACTTCCTGAAGTCCTCAGCCAGAAACTCGATGACCCGCAGGTCGAAATCCTCGCCGCCGAGGAAGGTATCGCCGTTGGTCGACAACACTTCGAAGCTGTGCTCACCGTCCGTTTCGGCAATTTCGATGATGGAGATGTCGAAGGTACCGCCACCGAGATCGTAGACGGCAATGGTCGTGTCACCGGCCTTCTTGTCCATGCCGAAGGCGAGCGCCGCTGCCGTGGGCTCGTTGATGATGCGCTTGACGTCCAGACCCGCGATGCGCCCGGCATCCTTGGTGGCCTGACGCTGCGCGTCATTGAAGTAGGCCGGCACGGTCACCACGGCTTCCGTGACTGCTTCGCCGAGGTAATCTTCGGCGGTCTTCTTCATTTTCTTCAGCACCTGCGCGGAAATCTGCGGCGGCGCCATTTTTTCTCCGCGCACTTCCACCCAGGCATCGCCGTTGTCGGCCTTCGCGATCTTGTAAGGCACCATGCTGATGTCTTTCTGCACGACATCATCCTTGAACTGCCGACCGATCAGACGCTTGACTGCAAACAGGGTGTTCTTGGGGTTGGTGACCGCCTGACGCTTGGCCGGCTGGCCCACGAGGATCTCGCCGTCTTCGGTATAGGCGATGATGGAGGGCGTCGTCCGATCGCCTTCCGAGTTTTCGATGACCTTCGCCTTGCCGCCTTCGAGAATGGCCACGCAGGAGTTGGTGGTACCAAGATCGATGCCAATGATTCTGCCCATATCGTCTGCCTCGCTTACCGCAAATTGTCTGTTGGTTGGGGGCCGCCCGGTCTGCCGGGCAGCGTCACATGCCCCCTATGTAGGTACGGCCTTTGGAAATTCAAGTCTCAGGGGGCTCGCGACACCACGACCATGGCAGCCCGCAGCACCCGCCCGTTGAGGGTGTAGCCCTTCTGCATGACCTCCAGCACGGAATTCGGTGCAACCGACGGGTTGGGTACCTGGGCAATCGCCTGATGCAACTGCGGATCGAATGGTTCGCCGACCGGGTTGACCTGCCTGATCTGGAAACGGGCCAGCGTTTCCGCAAAGCCCTTCAGCGTGAGCTCCACGCCCTCATAGAGACTGCGCACCTGCTCGCGCTGGGCATCGGGGACGGCACGCAGGGCCCGCTCCAGGTTGTCGAGCACCGGCAACAGTTCGCCACTGAACTTTTCGAGGGCGAACTTATGGGCCTTTTCGACATCGCTTTCGCAGCGCCGGCGCATGTTCTGCACTTCGGCCTGGGCACGCAGCACCGATTCACGCTGCTCAGCGAGCGCCGCTGCCACTGCCTGCTGGATGCGCGCAGCGATTTCGATTTCCGCTTCGACCGTTGGCCCGCCTGCGCCGTCGTTCGACGGGCTCTGGCCTTGATCGTCGGCGCCGTTGGGTGGCGGGGTGTGGGATTGATCACCGGACATGGAAGTCGGAGCTCCGTGGCTGCTGAGGAATGCCGGCGGATATGGGGCTGAAACCCGGGGATTCAAGAGCAGCGCCGCAAAGCCGGCCAGTGGCCGCGTTGTCCCGCGGCGCAGGCGCCGGTCGACAGGCGGGTTCTGTACTACAATCGGGGCGAACCCTGTGTTGTTTCGACGATGCTGACCCACCTGACTATCCACAATTTCGCGCTGGTCGAAAAACTCGATCTCGAGCTGCAGCGCGGCACCACGGCGATCACCGGCGAAACCGGGGCCGGCAAGTCCATCATGCTGGATGCGCTGGGTCTCACACTGGGAGATCGCGCCGATCAGGATGTGATCCGGCAGGGGGCCGAACGCGCCGACATCAGTGCCAGTTTCCAGATCGAACCGGGTAATCCTGCCCTCGACTGGCTGCGGGAACGTGATTTCCCTCTGGAAGGCGACGAGTGCATCCTGCGGCGAGTCCTGACCCGCGACGGACGCTCCCGCGCCTACGTCAACGGCCAAAGCACCAGCCTTGCCGAACTGAAAGCACTGGGCGAGCTGCTGATCGACATCCACAGCCAGCATGAACACCAGTCACTGCTGAAGACCCCCACGCACCAGCGCCTGCTGGATGCCTTTGGCGGTCTGCAGACGCTGGCCGGTCGCGTCCAGTCTGCAGCGGAGCAGCTGCGCCAGCAGCGCAACCTCCTCGACGCGCTGCGCAGCCGCAGCTCGGCCGACGCAGCCCAGATCGAACTGCTCGGCTATCAGGTGCAGGAACTGCGTGAGCTCGACCTCGGTCCCGACGAGTTGGCCGCCCTGGAGGCCGAACACGGCCAGCTGAGTCACGCCGACAGCGCGCTGGCGACCCTGCAGCAGGTACTCGGTCTCTGCTCGGAAGCCGAAGATTTCTGCCTGGAGCAGGGTCTGCAGCGCGCGACCGCCCTCCTGGAGAACCTGCCCTTCCAGACCCCGCAGTTGCAGGAGGCCCTGAGCCTGCTGCAGAACGCGCTCATCCAGGTCGAGGAAGCCGGCAGCGCCGTGCAGAAGGCCAGCGCCCGCATCGAGGCAAACCCGCAGCGCCTGCAGGAGGTCGACGAGCGACTGGGTGCCATTCACCGGCTGGCACGCAAGCATCGGGTGTCACCCGCAGAGCTGTATGCCCATACCCTCGCACTCGCCAGGGAACTCGACGCCCTCGCCGTGAGCGACGACAAACTGGCGGCACTGGAGCAGGAGTGGGAGCAGCAGCTGCTGCAGTACCGGCGACTGGCGGGAGAACTCAGCGGCAAGCGCCTGGCTGTCGCCTCGCGGCTGCAGAAAGCGGTCAATGCCCAACTTACCAAACTGGGTATGGGAGCAGCGCGCCTCGAAATAGCCTTGAACAGCGACGAAGCACGGGCACCGGGGCCACAGGGCTTCGATGCCATCGAATTCCTGATCAGCACCAATCCCGGCCAGTCGCCCAAGCCACTGGTGAAAATAGCCTCTGGCGGTGAACTGTCGCGGGTGAGCCTCGCCATTCAGGTCGTGACGGCACAGACTTCCGCGATTCCGACCCTGGTTTTCGATGAAGTCGACGTAGGAATAGGCGGCAGCACCGCGCGGGCGGTCGGAGAGTTGTTGCGCCAACTGGGGGAGCGCGGACAGGTGCTATGCGTGACGCATCAGGCACAGGTGGCCGCGCAGGCACATCAGCACCTGCTGGTCAGCAAGACCAGCCTGCGCCAACAGACGCTTACCACGCTGCTCGCGCTCAGCGACGAGGCGCGCGTGCGCGAACTCGCGCGCATGCTGAGCGGCGACGAGCACAGCGAACGCTCGCTCGCCCATGCCCGTGAGTTGATGCTGGACTGACGCTCCGTTACGGGTTCAGGGAAGCTGCTGGCACTGCTGGCACAGCCCGTAGATGTAGAGCGAATGGTCACTGACCGTAAAGCCCTTCTCGCGCGCCACCTTGCGCTGGCGCTCTTCGATGATCTCGTCCATGAACTCTTCCACGTGACCGCATTTGGTACAGACAATGTGGTCGTGGTGGTGGTCGGAGCTCATTTCGAAGACGGAATGCCCGCCCTCGAAATGATGCCGCATCACGAGGCCGGCGGATTCGAACTGGGTCAGTACGCGGTACACCGTGGCAAGGCCGACGTCCTCATCGGCATCGCGCAGCGCCTTGTAGACATCCTCCGCGCTCATGTGGCGCGAAGGCGCAGATTCGAGAATCTGCATGATTTTCACTCGCGGCAGCGTGACCTTGAGGCCGGCCTTGCGCAGTTCCTGATTTTCTCCCGGCATGCGGCACCTCGTCAGTTGCACACACCATCAACGCCGCTGCGGCAGCCCTGACAGCTTTTCCTGCTTTCTTGTATTATGCCCGCTTATCGCAGGTCCATAAAAGCACAAGAACCGCAGTTTCCCATGCCCTTCCTCGCAGTCTCTCCAACACAATCGACCGGTACAGCGGCTCGCCTGCCTGCGGCCACTACCTCGCAGGTCTGCCGTGCAGGCAGTGTTTCTGGCGCGTTAAAAGGCCTGCTGATAGCCAGCCTGTGTGTGCTGCTCACCGCTTGTGGCTCGGTGACCTCTTTCAGTTTCCCCGGCGTGTACCGCATCGATATTCCACAGGGAAATCTCCTCACGCAGGAGATGATCGATCAACTGCGGCCGGGCCTCACCAAGCGCCAGGTCACCTTCATTCTGGGTACGCCCCTGCTGCGCGACACCTTCGACCAAGACCGCTGGGACTACCTGTACAGCTTCCAGCCGGGTGGCGGAGAGCGGGTGCAGGAGCGCCTGACCGTGTATTTCGAAAACGACCAACTCACGCGCCTCGAGGGCGACTTCGAGCAAACGCCGGAGAATGCGCAATTCCCGGCCACGGCGACCGGTCCATCGGCGCCTCCCACGACACCGACGCCCCTGCTGCCAATGGCCCGCCAACCGCAGTAAGCGCCTAGCCCTTCGCCGACTCCGACCGTGCCTTGGACGCCCGCTGCTGGCGCGCCGCCTTGGGATCGGCAATGAGCGGCCGGTAAATTTCCACACGATCCCCTTGCTGGAGCACGTAGCGGTCCGGCGTCGGCAGCAGACTGCCGTCAAGCACGCGCGAAAAGATGCCCATGCGGGCAGCGGCCAGCACTATCTCGGGGAACTCGGTGAGGAGGCCCGAGCGCTCCACTGCCTGCAAGGCGGTCGTCCCCGGTTCCACCTGCAGCGTGACGAGCCGCTGCTGCCAAGGCCGGGCATAGACGACTTCCACCGTCAGCAGCGTGGCGTCGGTCATGAGCGGTCTCCTGCGGAGCTGCCCGCGCCATAGACTTGTTCGGCGCGGCGCACGATGGCGCTCACCATGTCGCTGGCCGTACTTTCGAACAGGGCGGCGAGCGCAGCATCCACCAAACCGCTGCCGAATTCGAAGTCGAGATCGAGGCTCACCTTGCAGGCCCCCTCGGACAGCGGCTCGAAGCGCCACACGGCCGCGAATTTCCTGAACGGCCCCTCGACCAGCTGCAGGGTCATCTGCAGCGGTGGTTCCAGTTGGTTGCGCGTGGTGAATGCATGGCGCAGTCCCGCCTTGCCGAGCGTGAGACGCGCGGTGACGTGTGACGGACCACGCTCAAGTACCTCCGCGGCCAGACAACCTTGCAGGTAGTGCGGATAGCTGGGGATGTCATCGACCAGCGCAAACATGCGGGCTGCCGACTGGGGCAACAGGGCTGAGCGGGCGATACGGGCCATGCGCGACGGGGAGTCAGAGTGAGCCGGCATTAGACAACACGACAGCCCGAAGCCGCGAGTCTATAATGCGCGGCCCTGTCCGAGCCGCGCCCTGCCATGAGCAAAGCCAAGAAGCCCAAGTTCGATGACAACACCATCGTCATCAACAAGAAGGCCACTCACGACTACTTCCTGGAGGACCGCTTCGAAGCCGGACTGGCGCTGGTCGGTTGGGAAGTGAAGAGTCTGCGGGAAAAAAAGGTGCAACTGGTCGACAGCCACGTGCTGATGAAGAACGGCGAGGCTTTTTTGTTCGGAGCCCAGTTCGTGCCGCTCGCCAGCACCAATACCCACAGCGTGGCCGACCCCACGCGCACCCGCAAGCTGCTGCTCAATCAGAGGGAACTGGCGCGTCTTTTCGCCGGCGTGCAGCAGAAGGGCTACACCTGCGTGTGTACCAAGCTCTATTGGAAAGGTCACCTCATCAAGGCCGAAATTGCGCTGGCGAAAGGCAAGCATGCCTACGACAAGCGTGACGTCACCAAGGAGCGCGAATGGAACATCAGCAAGCGCCGGGCGATGTCGCACGCCGTGAAGCACTGACGGCAGCGCCGACCGGAGTCCACTTGCATGAACGATGCGGTCGCTCTGGAATCCTGGCTGCAGACAGAACGCAGGGTCTGCGCTGAACGGCTGGCAGCGGCGATCTCGGCCACTGACCTGCAGCGAGAGCGACCGGAGTTCGGCCAGCGGGTAAGACCACGGCCGGGCTCGGTCCTCGCGTCACCGGTGATCGCCAACTGGGACCCGGAACCCGACTACTTCTTCCACTGGCCACGCGACAGCGCCGCCGTCATGCGGGCGGTCGTCGATCTGGTGGCACTCAGCAGCAACCGCGCCGAGCGCGAGTTCTGGCAGGCCCGTTTCCACCAGATGGTCGACTTCAATTTGACGATAGCGCAGGCAGCGCGGCTGCGGCCTGCCTCTGGCGATCACCAAGCCGCCACGCTGGACTCCTGCCGGCGTTTCCTGCGACCGCGCGGTGAGCTGCGCCGGCTGACCGGAGACCGGCTGCTGGCCGAGCCACGCTTCAACCCGGATGGCACGGCCGATTTCCTGCGCTGGTCGCGGCCGCAGCTCGATGGCCCGGCACTGCGGGCGCTGGCCTGCCTCGCCTGGCTGGCCGAAGGCGGCACGGCGACAGCGCCCTTGCTGGAACTGCTGCAGGGCGACCTGCAATTCACGTTGCGGCAGGCGGGTCGGCGCAGCATCGGTCCCTGGGAAGAGGCCGACGAACTGGCCCATCACTACTTCGTCGCCCTGGTCCAGTGGGCGGCGCTGATACACGGCCGGGTCTTCAGCGTCTACAACCCGGCCCGCTGGCACCGTGCCGAACAGACGCTGCACCGGCAGCTGCAGGGTTTCTGGAGTCCGGAGGCCGGCGCATTCCGCGCCGTACAGGGGCTGCCCGAGGGCTCGGTCACGGCAGCCGCCCACGCCACCCAGCCGCTCGACAGCGCGTGCCTGCTCGCCATCAACGAGGCCGACCTGCCCGGTGCGGAGCACAGCGTGAGAGACCCGCGCGCGCTCGCCACGCTCGACGCCCTGGCGGCCGCCTTTGACCGGGCGCTGCCACTCAATCGGCAACGACCGTCCGCTGCCGCGCCGGCCCTCGGTCGCTCGCTGCGCGATCGCTACTTTGGCGGCGGCGCCTGGTATGTGACGACCCTGGCCGCCGCGGCGTTTTGCTACCGGCGCGCGCTGGCCGGCCTCGACGCGCCGGCGCCCTGGCTCGCCCGCGGCGACGCCTGGCTGGAGACGGTGCGCTGGTTGACACCCGTCGATGGTGCGCTGTGCGAGCAGGTCGACCGCGACAGCGGCACACCGCGCTCGGCCCGGCATCTCAGTTGGAGCTACGCGGCGCTCATCTCGACTGACCGACTGCGACAGCGGGCCAAGGCCGCCACGCCCGCACTCAACGCTGCAGGTGGGGGCTGCTGAAACCGAGG
>Ga0255219_1000251_pt1 | contig 15675 bp, 14 predicted proteins | sample Miss_Colum_RepA__FD_183037 | JGI IMG/M metagenome (GOLD analysis project Ga0255219, IMG submission 183037) | Freshwater microbial communities from Mississippi River, Louisiana, United States - Miss_Colum_RepA_8d | ecosystem: Environmental > Aquatic > Freshwater > River | place: USA: Louisiana...
ACCACCGGACCGAACCAGCGTCCCATTTTTTCGGTGCCTTTTTTCTGCATGAGAAACAGGCCGACCAGAATCGCCACCGCCACCGGCAGCACGTATTCCTCCAGCGCCGGCGCCACCAGACCCAAACCCTCGACGGCGCTCAAGGTAGTGATTGCCGGCGTGATGATGCTGTCTCCGTAGAACAGCGCAGCGCCAAAGGTCCCGAGTGCCAGCAGCCAGGTCTTGCGCCGCGAATCCTTGGCCGCGGTCGACAGTGCCATGGCCAGCAGCGCCATGATGCCGCCCTCTCCACGGTTGTCGGCGCGCAGCACCAACACCACGTACTTGAGCGTAACGACCAGCAGCAGGGCCCAGAAGATGGTGGACACCGCACCCAGCACATTCGCTTCGGTGAGCGCCACTTGGGTATGTTCGGCAAAAACTTCCTTGAGGGTGTAGAGCGGACTGGTACCGATGTCGCCGAAGACCACACCGATGGCAGCGAGGCACAAGGTAGGCAGACTGTGTTCCGCGTGCTTGCTCATGAAGCTTGTGACCGTGGTGCCGACGAGGGGCAGCAATTCTCCCACAATTATTTTTGAGGGAAAGCTCTCGCGCTTGTAAAAATCCTGTACATTCCCCCCTGTTTTTCTGCTGTTTTCCGCCCGCCCGTGATCTTGACACAGTGCCCACATTGCCAGATGTCCTTCAGGGTTTCGCCTGCACAACTGCAGGCAGCCAAAGGGGTGGTTCGCTGTGGCGCCTGCCTGGGCATTTTTTCCGCCGTGGCCAACGCCATCCAGCTCAAGTCCGAGCACGGGCTGGAGTCCAGCGAAGACGTCTCCCCGTTCGACGATCTGGAAGCCGAGGATGTCGCCGACAGCCTGCTGACCGAGACGGACGGGGCACTGGCGCGCGATCTGGACGATGCGACTTTGGCGCCCGCATCTGCCGCAGCGCGCGTAGTCGACGAGGAGGAAGCGGAGCTTGCCGCCGCCTTCCCCGATACCTATGCCAATCCTGGTAGCAGCCTCCGCGACGATCTCGATGTTTCCCTCGGTGATTTCCGACTCGACGACGACGAGGTAGACGAAGAGGAAGCGGACGAAGAGCAGGCAGGGGACGAGGAAGCCGACGCAGAGGAGGCGGAAGAAGCAGACGAAGAGAGCGCGGATGATAGGGAGGCCGACGGCGCGACAGACGCTGTCCTGGCAGCGTCGGGTGTTGAACCCCCGCCCTTGACAGAAGATTTGGTAGACACCGACCTGCCGGCCGTGTCCCTGGAGCCAGAACCTACGGAGGTAGTCGCAGAGACGCAGGTGCTGCCGCCCAAAGATGCGGAGGGACAGGATGCGAAGGCGGCGCTGCGCCAGCAACTGGCAGAGCTCGTCGAAGCGGAAACGCCAGGGGCCGTGGCCGATGCCCAGATTGCCAGGCTCGATGCGGTACCGATCACACTGCAGGGCGGCAGAAGTCTGCAGCGGCGACTCGGCCGCTTGGGCCTGGCCTTGGTCAACCTGCTGCTTTTGCTGTGCCTGCCGGCGCAGTGGCTGTACGTCAATCGCAACCTGCTGTCGGCTGACCCCTACTTTGCCCCGCTGGCGCCGCTGGTCTGCCGACTGGCTACCTGCGCTCCACCGCGCGACGTGCCGCAGTCGACGGCGATCTATTCCCAGCAGCTGCTCGTTCGCAGCCATCCCGATTACGAGAACGCCCTCGAGGTGAGCTTCGTCTTCCACAACGACAGTCCTGTCGCACAGCGCTTTCCGGACGTCGAACTGCTGTTCAGTGACGTCAACGGCCAGCCAGTGGCCAACCGCCTGTTCGGTCCGCGCGAGTACCTGCCCGTCGAGCTGCGGCAGCTCGAGGACATGCCGGCCAAGAGCTCTGTGCAGGCGCAGCTCGAGCTCGTGGACCCGGGCCAAGAGGCTGTGCACTACACCCTCAAAATCCACGATCGCCCGGTCGCCGAATAGACTGGCTCCGACGGCGCAGGTACCATGGCCGCCTCACTTTTCCAGCCCGTTTCCGTGACCCGCATCGGCCCTCATCAGCTCGGTTCTCGCGTAGTGCTCGCCCCCATGGCAGGCATCAGCGACAGACCTTTCCGGCGCCTGTGCCGGCAGTTCGGGGCAGCCGTGGCGGCCACGGAAATGCTCAGTGCCAGCCTGCAACTGCAGCAGCCCGAGCGCGCTGGTCTGCGCGGCATACATCGTGAAGAGCTTTCGCCGCGCGTGGTGCAGATCGCCGGTGCGGACCCGCAGGCAATGGCCGCCGCCGCCCGTCTCAACGTGGAGCAGGGCGCAGAGATCATCGACATCAACATGGGCTGCCCGGTGAAGAAGGTGCTCAAGCAGGCGGCCGGCTCGGCGCTGCTGCGCGACGAACCTCTGGTTGAAGCCATCCTGCGCAGCGTGGTGCAGGCCGTCGACGTGCCCGTCACCCTGAAGATTCGCACCGGATGGAGTCCGGAGTGCCGTAATGGTGTACGGGTCGCAAAGATTGCCGAGGACTGCGGCATCCAGGCGCTTGCCGTGCACGGCCGGACGCGTGCCTGCATGTTCAACGGTCACGCGGAGTACGACACGATTGCAGCCATCAAGGCCGCCGTGCGCTTGCCAGTATTCGCCAATGGCGACATCGACTCGCCGGAAAAGGCCGCTTTCGTGCTCGCGCATACCGGTGCCGATGCCGTGATGATCGGCCGGGCCGCGCGCGGGTGCCCCTGGTTATTTCGGGATATCGCGCATTTCCTGACACAGGGCAGTCTGCCGCCGCCGCTGCCGGCCTCGGTGGTGAGAGCGCTGGTGCTGCAGCACGTGGCTGAACTGCATGCGTTCTACGGGCTGCCGCTCGGGCTTGGCTTTGCGCGCAAGCATGTGACCTGGTACCTCGAGCCGCTCGGAGCTGGTGTGGAGTTCCGCCGTTTCTTCAACGCCCTCGACAGCGCAGCAGCCCAGCTGGAGAGTCTCGACGCCTTCTTCGCCTCGCCGCTGCTGACCGAGGCTGCCGCATGAGCCTGCCCACTGACCCGCCTGTAGCGCTGCGCGACGCCGCTGCCGACACGGCGGGCACACCGGCGCCCACGGACCGACTCCCTTCGCGGACGCTGCGTGCCAGCGTCACCGCCGCGGTGGGCGATTATCTGCAGGGCGTCGACCCCGAACTCATCAGCGATTTCTACGCACTGGTGCTGGCCGAAGTGGAAGCCCCACTGCTGGAAGCGGTCATGGCGCGCGTTCGCCACAACCAAAGCAAGGCAGCCAAGCTGCTGGGTCTCAACCGCGGCACGCTGCGCAGCAAACTCAAGCAATACCACCTGCTGGACTGATCATGAGCTCTCTCTCCCCGGCCCCGGGCAACACTGCCCCCGTGCCCATCCGCCGCGCGCTGCTGAGCGTGTCCGACAAAACCGGCATCGTCGAGTTCGCGCGCAGCCTGCACGAACTCGGCGTCGAGTTGTTGTCGACCGGCGGCACCTGGAAGCAGCTGCGCGACGCCGGCTTGCCGGTCATCGAGATCGGTGACTACACGGGCTTCCCGGAAATCATGGGAGGTCGCGTCAAGACACTGCACCCCCGAGTGCATGGCGGCATTCTTGGGCGGCGTGCACTCGACGGGGACGTGATGCAGCAGCACGACATTCCGCCGATCGATCTCGTGGTGGTCAATCTCTATCCCTTCCAGTCCACCGTGGCGCGGGCCGACTGCACGCTCGACACGGCCATCGAGAACATCGATATCGGAGGGCCGACCATGCTGCGCGCGGCTGCCAAGAACCATGCGTGGGTCAGCGTGGTGGTGGAGCCGGCCGACTACCGGACCGTGCTCGATGAACTGCGCAGCAGCGGCGCCATCAGCGCCGCCACCCGCTATACGCTGGCGGTGCGCACCTTCGAACATACAGCCGCCTATGACGGAGCCATCGCCGACTACCTCGGACGACACGGGGCCGATGGGCAGAGCCAGCGGTTTCCGCAGACCTGGAATCGCCAGCTGCAACGACGACAGCTGCTGCGCTACGGAGAAAATCCGCATCAGGAGGCAGCTTTCTACGTGGATCGCCAGCAGGTCGAAGCCAGCGTGGCAACCGCCGTACAGCTGCAGGGCAAGGAACTGTCATTCAACAACATCGCCGATACCGACGCCGCGCTCGAGTGCGTGAAGAGCTTCGCCGAGCCAGCCTGCGTGATCGTCAAGCACGCCAACCCCTGCGGGGTGGCGATTGGCAGCGACCTCTCCACCGCCTACGACCACGCCTATCGCTGCGACCCGACCTCGGCCTTCGGCGGCATTCTTGCCTTCAACCGCCCACTCGACGCTGCCACTGCGGAGCGGATCACGGCCCGGCAGTTCGCGGAAGTGATCATCGCACCGGCCGTGGAGGCGGCCGCGCTGACGGTGCTGGCCCGCAAGGAAAATCTGCGGGTGCTGGCCTGCGGTGCCCTGCCCGCTGTGCTGCAGCCGGACTGGGACTGCAAGCGCGTGGTCGGTGGTCTGCTGGTACAGCAACGTGACCTCGGCTCGGTCGCGGCCAGCGACCTGCGCGTGGTGAGCAAGCGTCAGCCAACTGCAGCGGAACTGGCCGACCTGCTGTTCGCCTGGAAGGTGGTGAAGTTCGTGAAGTCGAATGCCATCGTCTACTGCCGCGACGGCCGCACCATCGGTATCGGCGCCGGCCAGATGAGCCGCGTTTACAGTGCGCGCATCGCAGCCATCAAGGCGGCCGACGAGGGCCTCGTGGTACCCGGCTGCGTGATGGCCTCCGATGCCTTCCTGCCCTTCCGCGACGGGATCGATGCCGCGGCGGCCGCCGGTATTTCTGCCGTGATCCAGCCCGGCGGCTCCCTGCGCGACAGCGAGGTCATCTCTGCCGCCGACGAAGCCGGGCTCGCCATGGTCTTCACCGGCCTGCGGCATTTCCGCCACTGAACCCCTTGGACGAGCAGGTATCCGCATGAAGGTCATGATCATCGGGAGTGGCGGACGCGAACACGCATTGGCCTGGCGACTGGCCCGCTCGCCGCGCGTGCAGCAGGTCTTCGTCATCCCCGGCAATGCCGGTACGGCCACGGAGCCGAAGGTGAGCAACGTGGCACTGGACATCGGGGACTTTGCCGCGCTGGCCGCCTTCGTGCGCACTGAGCAAGTAGCTCTCACGGTCGTGGGCCCCGAAGCCCCGCTGGTGGCGGGCATCGTCGACTATTTCAGCGAACGCGGACTCGCCTGCTTCGGACCGCGCCGGCAGGCCGCCCAACTCGAGGGCTCGAAGGCCTTTGCCAAGGACTTTCTCGCGCGTCACCGCATTCCCACGGCAGCCTATGCGAACTTCACCGATCTGGAGGCAGCGCTCGCCTACCTGCGCTCGCAGCCTCTGCCCATCGTGATCAAGGCCGATGGCCTGGCCGCCGGCAAGGGGGTGATCATCGCCCAGACCCTGCAGGAGGCCGAGGCCGCTGTACGCGACATGCTGGCTGGCAACAGCTTCGGCAGTGCCGGGCACCGCGTGGTGATCGAAGAGTTCATGGCGGGTGAGGAAGCCAGCTTCATCGTGATGGTGGATGGTAAGACCGCCCTGCCCTTCGCCACCTCGCAGGACCACAAGGCCCGCGACGACGGCGACAAAGGCCCGAACACGGGCGGCATGGGCGCCTATTCCCCGGCGCCGGTGGTGACTGCAGCCGTTCACGAACGGGTGATGCGCGACATCATCATGCCGACCGTGGAAGGCATGGCGGCCGAGGGCTGCCCCTACGTCGGCTTCCTCTACGCCGGTCTCATGATCGACGCCAGCGGTGCCCCCCGCGTGGTGGAATTCAATTGCCGCTTCGGTGACCCCGAGGCGCAACCGGTGATGCTGCGACTGCAGACCGATCTCGTCACGCTGTGCGAGGCGGCTCTGGACGGGCGCCTGCACGAGCAGCGCATCGACTTCGATGCGCGTGCCGCGGTGGGTGTGGTGCTGGCGGCCGGTGGCTACCCCAACGACTACGCGCGGGGTCTGCCCATCTCCGGACTCGCGACCGCCGCGCCCGTCGACAGTAAGCTGTTCCATGCCGGCACGCGTATCGACGACGGGCGCATCGTCACCAGCGGCGGCCGCGTGCTGTGTGCGGCAGCCTTGGGGTCCACGGTCGCGGCAGCCCAGGCGACGGCCTACCAACTGGCCGCCGGCATCCACTGGGACGGCATGTTCTTCCGCCACGACATCGGCTGGCGGGCCATCGCCCGGGAACGCGCCAAAGGCCTGTGACCGAGACGAGAACGGAGGAGTCACGCATGAACCTGATCGACACGCTCATCGTGCAGGCTGACCAGGCCCTGCGAACGCTGGTGCCCGGTGCCGTGGTGGCTGCCGAAGCCAATCCCGCCGACGGCCGCAGCGACAGCGCCGATTTTGACAGCGTGGCGCGTGCGCGCAGTGCCGCGCTGATGCGCATCAACCATACCGGCGAAGTCTGTGCCCAGGCCCTCTACCAGGGGCAGGCGCTGACCGCACGCGATGCCGGCGTAAGGACCGACATGCAGCAGGCCTCGCAGGAAGAATTCGATCACCTGGCCTGGTGCGAAAGCCGGCTGCAGGAATTGCAGAGTGGCCCGAGTCTGTTGAACCCGCTGTTCTACGGGCTGTCGTTCGGCATGGGCGCGCTGGCGGGCGCCATCGGCGACAAGTGGAGTCTCGGCTTCGTGGCAGAAACGGAGCGCCAGGTGTGCCGGCACCTGCAGGAACATCTCGAACAGTTGCCAGCCGGTGACCTGCGCAGCCGTGAGATCCTGCAGCGCATGCTGCAGGACGAAGGCACGCATGCCAGCAATGCGGAACAGGCCGGCGCTGCGCCCCTGCCGGCACCGGTGCCACAGGCCATGCAGTGGCTGGCGCGAGTGATGAAGGCGACTACAGCACGTCTGTGACTGCGGCTCACCGGGCCCGCAGCCCTACGTGTGGCGGCCTGGCCGGAGCCTAGACGCTGGCGTCGGCCGGTGGAGCAGCGGCGTCCACGACCTCGTAGTCGTGGGTGATCTTCACGCCGGCCTTGCCGAGCATGATGGACGCCGAGCAATACTTTTCGGCGGAAAGTTCCACCGCCCGCTTCACCTTGGCAGCATCCAGCTCCCGGCCGGTCACCACGAAATGCAGGTGGATCGTCTCGAAGACGGCTGGCACGGCATCGACGCGCGTCGCCTCCACGCGGGCCTCGCAGCCCAGCACCTGCTGGCGTCCGCGCTTCAGGATGTTGACCACGTCCACGGAGGAGCAGGCCCCCACGCCCATCAGCATGAGTTCCATGGGCCGCGCCCCCAGGTTGCGGCCACCGATGTCCGGTGGCCCATCGACGACGATGGCATGCCCGCTGCCCGCCTCGGCGACGAACATCGCCCCATCCACCCACTTGATCGTTGCCTTCATTGACCGCCTCGCTTGTTGCGACCTGTAAACGATGTGACCACCGGCACCCGGTGGCAGCCGCTAGAACAGCAGCACCAGCAGCCAGGCCAGCGCCGTGGCGCTCAGGCTCAGGAACACGGCAGCCGACCCGAGATCCTTGGCAATGCCCGACAGCTCGTGCTTTTCATGGCCTATGCGGTCGACGGCGGCCTCGATGGCCGAGTTGAGCACCTCCACGATCAGCACGAGCAGGCAGCTGCCGGTGAGCACCGCCTTTTCGGCGCCGCCCTCCCCCAGGTACAGGCCGAGTGGGAACAGCACCAGCGCCAGAGCGACTTCCTGCCGGAAAGCGGCCTCCATGCGCCAGCAGGCGCGAAACCCCTGCATGGAATAGCGTGCGGCGGAGATGATGCGGGCGATGCCCGTCTGACCAGGTTTAGCCATGGAAGAAAAGCTCCTGCAGCTTGAGGCCGGGATCGCTGGCCCGCATGAACGACTCTCCCACCAGAAAGCCATAGACGCCGTGGCCCAGCATCTCTTCCACATCGGCGCGCGCGTGGATGCCACTTTCGGTGACCACGGCCACGCCGGCCGGGATGTGCGGCAGCAGATCGATGGTGGTAGCAAGACTGGTCTTGAAGGTGTGCAGGTCACGGTTGTTGATGCCGATCAGGCTCGGCTTCAGGGCAAGCGCCAGCTGCAACTCTTGCAGATCGTGCACTTCGATCAGGATGTCGAGTCCGCAGGCACGCGCGGTGGCAGCGAGCTCCTGCAACTGGCCGGCGCTGAGCGCCGCCACGATCAGCAGCACACAGTCGGCGCCGAGCACGCGTGACTCCACGATCTGGTAGGGATCGACCATGAAGTCCTTACGGATCACCGGCAGCGCGCAGGCCGCCCGCGCCTCCTGCAGGTAGAGGTCGTGCCCTTGGAAAAAGTCCACGTCGGTGAGCACCGACAAACAGGTGGCGCCATGATCGGCATAGCTTCTGGCAATGGCCGCCGCATCGAAGTTGCTGCGGATCAGCCCCTTGCTGGGCGACGCCTTCTTGATCTCGGCGATCACCGCCGGGCGCCGCTGGGCAATCTGCCGCTGCAGCGCAGCCACGAAGCCCCGACAGGCCGGCAGGGCAGCGAGCCCGCTTTCCAGCACCGACAGCGGCAGGCTGGCGCGACGAGCGGCAACCTCTTGCTGTTTTCGTTCGAGGATTTTCTTGAGTATGGTCGATTGGTCCATGGATCTGGCTTCCCGGTGCGTCACCGGGTATCAGGAATAGCGCGTCAGAAAATTCTGCAGCAGGCGATGACCGTGCTCGGTCAGGATGGATTCGGGATGGAACTGCACACCTTCGACGGCGAGGGTCTTGTGGCGAACGCCCATGATCTCCTCCAGCGCGCCATCGGGCAGTTGGGTCCAGGCAGTCACCGCGAGGCAGTCGGGCAGACTGCCCTGGTCGATCACCAGCGAGTGGTAGCGCGTGGCGTTGAACGGGTTGGCGAGTCCGGCAAACACACCTTCGCTGCGGTGGTGGATCGCCGAAATCTTGCCGTGCATCACTCGCTTGGCACGCACCACCTGGCCACCGAAGGCCTCACCGATGCTCTGGTGGCCCAGGCACACGCCAAGAAGCGGGATCTTGCCGGCAAAGTGGCGGATCAGCGGTACCGAGATGCCCGCCTCCTTCGGCGTGCAGGGCCCCGGCGAAATCACGATATGGCTCGGCGCCAACGCCTCGATCTGCGCAAGACCGATCTCGTCGTTGCGGAAGACCTGCATCTCTGCACCCAACTCCCCGAAGTACTGCACGAGGTTGTAGGTGAAGGAGTCGTAGTTGTCGATCATCAACAGCATAACGCCGCTATCTCTGTGTTTTTCCTGGGCAACCTGCCGAAAAACCGCGGCCGCACCCACTGGGGTACCCACGGTTTTACTTGATACCCCAGTGGCTTGGCTGAGAGCAGCCCTTCAGGGGCCGGCATTGTCGCCTATGTCGCGCTCAACTCAAACGACTATCCCAAGGGCCGGCGGCGGCCGAACGCTGAGCGGCATCCCAGAGTACCCACCCCCACCGCCGGATGACGATGAGGGCGGGCCGTGCCGCAGCGCTCAGAACTCGAGGTTGACGGACACACCGACTTCGCGTGAGCGACCGATCACGGAGAAGTCGTAACCCCACACGAAGCGTGTGTCGAAGCCGCCATTCACGTACTGCTCGTCCGTCAGGTTCATGCCCCACAGACTTGCTGACCAATTGGCATCGGCAGGCCGGTAGACGACACGTGCATTGAGCAGGCCATAGGCCGGTTCGTAGATATAGTTGCCGTTGGCGTCGACCGGCGTGCGCTGGTTGGCGTTGTCGCGCGTGTACTTGTCGCGCCAGCCGTAGTTGCCCACGAGACTGACGGTCGAACCGCCGCGCAGCGGCACGTCGTATTGCACGCCGAAGGAAGCGCTGTGCTTGGGTGAGTAGGCAAAGGGCGTGTTGGGTCCAATGCCATTGGTCCCATCGAAAAAGCCGCGCGCCGTGTAAGCGGTGTCGATCTGACCCAGGTTGAGGTCGAGACGCAGGTTCTCCGTCGCCGCCAGCACAACTTCCATTTCCCAGCCGTCGGCCACTCCGCCACCATCAGCGCTCAGGTAGGGGTTTGGTGCGGGGGAGCCGGTACAGGGGTCGACCGGCAGGTTGTTGACCCGCATGCCGTCCCACTTGGCATCGAAGTAGGTGGCATTCACGCGCAGCTGTCCGTCCAGCCAGTCGGAGCGCAGGCCCAGCTCGCGGTTGGTGATCACCTCGCGGCGCAATTCCACTCGCGTAGCGACCAGTTGCGATGGGCAGATACCGCTCACCTTGGTCGGCAGCCGGGGATTTTGTACCGCCGTCTCGGTGAAACCCTCGCTCCAGCTACCGTACAGCATGACATCCTCATTGAGCTGGTATTGCACACCAAACTTGTTGGTCGTGTTGTTGCCGAGGTCGGGGTTCACGTTCACCGCCGTGGAAGTGCCCTGATAGATGTCACCCTGTGGCTCTTGGCCAGGTCGCGCTGGAATGAAACCGGACGTCGGGGTCATCACGATGGATTGCCCTTCGTCGTCGGTGATGCGGACGCCCAGGGTCACGTCCAGCTTCTCGGTGATGCCAAAGGTAGCTTCCCCGTACAGCGCACGCTGCTCGCCCTCGTTCTTGTTGAGCGTGTCCTGGAAAGCGGCCGGGTTGGCCGCAATCGAGGTGGCTCCCTGAAAGCTGGGACGACCCGCTGCCGTCCACCAGGCAGTCAGATAATTGATGACGTCCTGGCGGAAAGCATTCTGGTTGGCGGGATTGCGGGGAATGTCCAGCATGGGCCAGCGATAAGTCCGCACCGTGCTGTTTTCATGCAATGAGTAGTAACCGGCGATCCAGTCGACGCGCTCGTCGAAGAAAGTGCCGGCGAGCTGGTACTCCTGCGTATAGCTCTTGTCACGGGCGCGGTTTTCGTCGGTGGTGATGATGAACTCGGAGCCATCGAAATCCACCGCCTGACGGCGATCCATCTCCCACACGGAGGTGATGGAACGAAAGCGCAGGGTGTCGCTGATGTCCCAATTGCCAGTCAGCGTGTAGTACTCGAGATCACGCGTGATGCCCTGCGCCGGCGTGTCGGACTTGGTTTGCCACTTGCCGACCTCGCCACCCGGATAGCCTGGCATATGGGTCTTCGGGGTGAACCGATTGGCAGGCAGCCCCCAGTTGATGGGCGTGAAACCGGGAATGTTCACGTAGTCGGGGTTACCCGCCAGCACGTTGTACTGGATGTAGCGCACGTTGTTGGGGTTGGTGATGCGGATGATGCGAGCTTCGGTGCCACGCTTGTCTTCCTTGTTGGCGGTGAAGCGCAGGTCGAAGCTGTCCAGCGGCTCCCACAGCAGATCCAGTCGAAACAGCTTGTCGTCCTGATCACCCAGCGAGCGGCCTACGCTCAGACTCTCGAGAAAGCCGTCATTCTGGAAGCTGGAGAGCATCACCTTGCTCTTCAGCGTATCGGTCAGCGGTACGTCCATGGCGAAGCTGGCATTGCGTCGGTTGAAGCTGCCTGCCTCGAGGTTGAGGCGTACGCCGAACTCCTCGGCAGGTGCACGCGTGGTGATGTTGATGGCACCACCATTGGTGTTGCGACCGAACAGCGTACCCTGCGGCCCGCGCAGCACTTCCACGCGCTCTACTTCGGTGAAGTTCGACTCCAGAAACCCGTAGGAGGTTTGCCAGATGCCATCGATGTAGATGCCGACACCAGGCAAGCCCCGAATGTAGAAGGTCGGCGCGCCGACGCCGCCCCCCTGCGGGTTCGCCACCAAATTGGGCACCATGATGCCGAGATCCTGACCGCGCTGGATGCCGCCGAGTTCGAGCTTCTCGGCAGTAAAGGCCTGGATCGACAGCGGGGTACTTTGCAGATCGGTCTGGCGACGAGTCGCTGTTACCAATACCTCCTCTACCTGTTGGGCAAGCAGTTGGACTGGCAGGCAACTGACGATGGCGGCGGGCAGCACCGCCTTGCGGAGCAATGTTCTTTTCATTGTTTGAACTCTCGCTTTTCTTGTTATTGGAGGTGTAGCAGCGAGAGTATGTCGAAACTTTCAGAGCCTGCCTATGGGCCTTCTCTGGCTATCCCGGGGGAATCCCGGCTCGGTCTTAGCGGAACCCCGACTCCGCGAGTTTCACCGCATGGAACATGGCGCGCGCCTTGTTGAGGGTTTCTTCCCACTCGGAGCGGGGCACGGAGTCGGCTACCACGCCAGCGCCGGCCGCGATGTAGAGGGTGCCGCCCTTGATGATGGCGGTACGAATCGCGATCGCCATGTCCATGTTGCCGTTCCAGCCCAGGTAACCCATGGCGCCACCGTAGATGCCGCGCCGCACGGGTTCGTGTTCGTCGATGATTTCCATGGCGCGCACCTTGGGGGCGCCGCTGAGGGTGCCAACCGGCAGCGTGGCCTTCAGCACATCGAGTGCAGTCTTGCCTTCGGCCAGCGTGCTTTCCACGGTGGATGCGATGTGCATGACGTGTGAGTAGCGCTCCACGAACATCTGCCGCGGTACGTGCACGCTGCCGATCTTCGACACACGCCCGGCGTCGTTGCGACTGAGGTCGATCAGCATCAGGTGCTCGGCGATCTCCTTGGCATCGGCCAGCAACTCCTGCTCGAGCGCCTGGTCTTCCTCGAGTGTCTTGCCGCGGCGGCGCGTGCCGGCCAGCGGCCGTACGGTGATGTGACCGTCCTCCACCCGTGCGAGGATTTCCGGTGAGGCACTGACGATGTGAAAATCTCCGAAGTCCATGAACACCATGTAGGGCGACGGATTCAACTGGCGCAGTGCGCGGTAGACCTGCAGCGGCGCGCCGGCATAGGGCAGGCTCATGCGCTGGGCCAGCACCACCTGCATCACATCGCCGGCGGCGATGTAGTCCTTGATGCGTTCCACCGCCGCTTCGTAGGCGGCCTGGCCAAAGCTGGAGACGAAATCGGCCTCGGTGACGGTGCGGCCGCTGGAAACCGGTGGCAGCCGGGGAGCCGACTGCAGCGCGGCCGCCAACTGGTCGAGGCGGGCCTCGGCAGCTTCGAAGGCACCGGCCTCGGCGGGGTCGGCGTAGACAATCAGGGTGAGCGCATTGCGCAGGTTGTCGAAGACCGCCACGGCCTCCGACACCATGAGCACGATGTCCGGCGTGTGCACGCTGTCGGGCGGCGCCGTGTGTGCGATGCGCTGCTCCACATAACGCACGGTGTCGTAGCTGAAATACCCCACCAGACCGCCATTGAAACGCGGCAGCTCGGGCAGTTCGGGTATGCGGTAGCGCGCCTGGAACTCCGCGATGTAGGCGAAGGGATCGGTGGTGTCACAGCGCTCGACCACCGCGCCATCGGTCTGCACTTCGATGGTGACGCTGCCCTCGGTGGCGCCACCCTGGCGCGTGGCGACGAGCACCGTGCGTGCCGGCAGGCCAATGAACGAGTAACGCCCCCATTTTTCGCCGCCCTGCATGGATTCGAGCAGGTAGCTGTAACGGCCCTGCGCCAGCTTGAGGTAGACCGCCAGCGGCGTTTCGAGGTCGGCCATGACCTGACGCAGGACGGGGATGCGGTTGTAACCGGCGGCCGCCAGTTGGCTGAAGTGCTGCGGATTCATAGCGAGGCCAGCTCCCGGCGCAGCGCGGCGATGGTGGCACCGTAGTCCTTGCTGCCGAATATTGCCGACCCGGCCACGAACATGTCGGCACCGGCGCGGGCGATGTCGGCGATGTTGGCGATACCGACACCGCCGTCCACTTCGAGGCGGATGCGGCGGCCCGACTGGTCGATCAGGCGGCGTACCTGGGTGAGCTTCGGCAGCGTGGAAGGAATGAAGGCCTGCCCACCGAAGCCCGGATTCACCGACATGAGCAGGATCAGGTCGAGCCGGTCCATCACATGGTCGAGACAGTGCAGGGGGGTAGCCGGATTCAGTACCAGTCCGGCTTCACAGCCCAGATCGCGAATCAGTTGCAGTGAGCGGTCCACGTGATGGGACGCTTCGGGATGGAAGCTGATGATGGAGGCGCCGGCCTTGGCGAAGTCGCTGATGAGCGCATCGACCGGACTGACCATGAGGTGCACGTCGATCGGCGCCTTGATGCCGTAGTTGCGCAGCGCCTTGCATACCATGGGGCCAATGGTGAGATTGGGGACGTAGTGGTTGTCCATCACGTCGAAGTGCACCACGTCGGCACCGGCCGCCAGCACTGCATCGACTTCGGCCCCGAGCCGGGCGAAGTCGGCCGACAGGATGGAGGGGGCGATCAGGAAATCGGGGCTGGCCATGAACAGGAGGTCTGCGCGAAAGAGCGCGCATTGTAGCGACCCCCTGCCACTGCCGCCACCGCGGACTCGCCGCGGCGCGCTACAGTCCGCGTAGGCGGCCGAGCAGATCGCAGACGCGGCTCGAGTAGCCCCATTCGTTGTCGTACCAGCTCAGCACGCGCAGGTAGCGGCCCTGGTTCACCTGCGTGAAGGACGCATCGTAGATCGACGAATGCGAGTTGCCGATGATGTCGGTGGACACGAGTGGCGTGTCGGCGAACTGCAGGATGCCACGCATGGCCGGACTGGCGGCCGCGGCCTGGACGGCCGCGTGCACGTCGGCCACGGTAACGTTGCGCGACAGGCGGGCGAAGAGATCCACCACCGAGCCGTCCGGCACCGGGACGCGGCAGGCGATGCCGTGCAGGCGCCCCTTGAGTGTGGGCAGCACCTCACCGACCGCTTTTGCGGCACCGGTAGACGTGGGAATGATGTTTTCGGCGGCTGCCCGGCTGCGGCGCCAGTCGGAATGTGGCACGTCGGCGAGCCGCTGGTCGTTGGTGTAGGCATGTACGGTGTTGATCATGCCCTCGTCGATGCCGAAGGCCTCGTCGAGCACCTTGGCAATGGGAGCCAGGCAGTTGGTGGTGCAGCTGGCGTTGGAAATGATTGTGTGTTCGGGGCGCAGCCCCGCATCGTTCACGCCCAATACCACCGTGTAGTCGATCGGGTCTGCTGCCGGCACCGTCAGCACCACCTTGCGCGCGCCGCTGGCGAGATGCTGCTCGAGCTGGGCACGCTTGCGGAAAACACCGGTCGATTCCACCACCACATCCACACCGAGCTCGCCCCAGGCGAGATTGGCAGGATTCTTTTCGGCCAGCAGTCGCGTGCGGTTGTTGGCAGTGACCAGCAAGCCGTCCTGCAGGGCGAGTTCGCGGCCGAAATTGCCCATCACCGTGTCGTAGGCGAGCAGGTAGCGCAGTGCCGCCGGATCGAAAAGATCGTTGATGGCGCAGATCTGGAACGACGGGTCACGATCGAGGATGCGGAACACCGCACGGCCGATACGACCGAAGCCATTGATTGCCACTCTCATGTCACAGCCCTCCTGCGAGGTCGAGGCGGTGGTAAAGCCTGGCCACGTCGAGCAGCCGCGCGGCATGGCCGAGGTTTTCGTACCAGCCCAGCGCCTTGACGATGTGCGAGCCGGCTTTTTCCGTGGCTTGGGTGTCGAACAGCAGCGACAGGGTACTGCCCAGGACGTCGGAGGACACGATGGGGTCGTCGGTGATGCCCACGATGCCGGCCAGCTGTCCTGCGCCGTCTCGCACCACCGCGTTGAAGGCCTGCTCGTCGATCGCCGAGTCGGCGAGCACGAGATTCACATCGAGCAGGCAGCCGGAATGGATCGGCACGTTGAGCGTATTGGTCATCACCTTGCCGGCGTACTGCGGCAGAATGCGCGGCAGCCAGCGTTCGGCCTCGT
>Ga0255219_1000258_pt1 | contig 15463 bp, 8 predicted proteins | sample Miss_Colum_RepA__FD_183037 | JGI IMG/M metagenome (GOLD analysis project Ga0255219, IMG submission 183037) | Freshwater microbial communities from Mississippi River, Louisiana, United States - Miss_Colum_RepA_8d | ecosystem: Environmental > Aquatic > Freshwater > River | place: USA: Louisiana...
AGGCCCTACTGGACCTACTGGACCTACTGGACCCACAGGTGTTACAGGTGGCACCGGACCTACAGGTCCTACTGGACCTACTGGACCCACAGGTGTTACAGGTGGCACCGGTCCCACAGGACCTACTGGACCTACTGGACCCACAGGTGTTACAGGTGGCACTGGACCTACTGGTCCTACTGGACCCACTGGCCCTACGGGTGTTACAGGTGGCACTGGACCGACAGGACCCACCGGTCCCACCGGCCCCACTGGAGAAACCGGACCCACCGGACCTACGGGGCCTACTGGTCCCACCGGTCCCACTGGACCCATCGGCGCAGCAGCTACTTCCGAAAACACATTCCGTTATACACTCAATGCTGTGAACACAACTTCATCCAATCCAGGTGCTGGAAATTTCAAGTATAACCAATCCACACAATCCAGCGCAACTGAGATTTATATTAGTAATACCGACGGCGCAGGTGCTGGAACCGATGTATCCGCATTCTTCGCCACTCTTTCATCTTACGGACGAACTGGCGACCGCGGAACCATTAAAATCCAAGACGTAGAAGATAATTCCAAGTTCATTTTGTTTCGTCTCACCGACGTGGTTGTTCAAGACGCATCTTCTACTGGATGGTATATATTCACTGTTGCAAATATTGTTCCTGAAACAAATATGGCGAATGCACACGCGTGTCACGTGAGTTTTGGATTGGCCGGTGTAAAGGGTGATACCGGACCTACCGGTTCCACTGGTCCTACCGGTCCTACAGGTCCTACCGGTCCTACTGGTCCCACAGGTGGCACTGGACCTACCGGACCTACTGGTCCTACCGGACCCACAGGACCCACAGGAGGCACCGGTCCCACCGGACCTACCGGACCTACCGGACCTACCGGTGTGACTGGTGGCACAGGACCCACCGGTCCTACTGGACCTACCGGTGTGACTGGAGGCACAGGACCTACCGGACCCACCGGACCCACCGGACCCACCGGCGCTACCGGACCTACAGGACCCACCGGCGCTACCGGACCTACAGGACCCACGGGTTGCACAGGACCGACTGGACCCACAGGCGGCACCGGACCTACTGGACCCACCGGCCCCACCGGACCTACTGGATCCACAGGACCCACAGGACCTACTGGACCCACCGGCCCCACCGGAGCTGCTTCACCCGCATTGTTTACACTGACCCCCAGCGCAGGAAGCACCGCCAGTTTCACGTTCCCTACACGAAACACCATTCAGAAAACATCTGCAACGGGCTCAAGCGAACAAGTTATCACCGATGAAGCCTACTTTACAGGATTTATCACATTCTCCCCTACATCTACAGGCAACCTTCGCACCATCGGTTTCACGGATATCAGCGCATCCACTACTCCATACTACAACTTCACCTTCGCTTCTGGCAGCACGAATTATAGCACCGTTGTGAATAATGTTACTACCTTCACAGGAACGTATGCGGCAAATGATACATTTACATTGATTGTAACGGCAGCGTATACACGATTCTTCCATAATGGCGCAGAAGTGTATACGGATGCTCCGAATGCGGCATCCCAGCGACGCTTGCGCGGATATTTTTCTCTCGCCGTTCAAAACGACGTGATTCAAAATATCGCGGTGGGTTACGCGGAAGCCGGTCCTACCGGCGCCACCGGCCCTACCGGTCCCACTGGTTCTACAGGTCCACAAGGAACACCAGGAACTGCGGCAAATACAGGTTCTACAGGTCCAATCGGACCCACCGGGCCCACCGGACCTACTGGTCCCACCGGACCTACTGGCCCCACTGGACCCACCGGACCCACAGGTTCTACAGGTGGCACCGGCCCCACAGGACCCACTGGACCTACTGGTCCCACGGGTTCCACCGGTCCAACAGGACCCACCGGACCCACCGGACCTACTGGACCTACCGGTTGTACAGGCGCTACAGGACCTACCGGACCTACAGGACCAACAGGACCTACAGGTGTCACTGGAGCACAAGGAACGCCAGGAACTGCGGCAAATACAGGTTCTACTGGTTCTACAGGCGCCACCGGACCCACCGGACCCACCGGACCCACAGGACCTACCGGACCCACTGGTCCCACAGGACCTACCGGACCCACAGGACCACAAGGTATACAGGGAGCAACGGGTCTAAATGGCGCATTTGCTGCAATTGGTGCTACTGGTCCAAATGGTGCGACTGGTTCAACTGGCGCGGCATCACCGTGGGCGTTCGTGACCTCCACGACGAACATCTATTACGAAAACGGCACAGTAGGCATCGGTCTCGCCACACCAGATATTAGTTACGCACTGGATGTAAGCGGAATCATCAAAACGATTGGTATAAACAACGTCAGTGACTATCGTATCAAGGACAATATCAAATCTCTCGCAGGAAGTCAAACCATCCCCGCACTTGACCAACTTCGTCCGGTGATGTATTACAATAAACTTCTGAATAAGAATGAATACGGATTCATCGCACACGAAGTTCAAGAAGTATTCCCTGACCTCGTTGTTGGAAACAAGGACGCAGAACAGTATCAGACGATAAATTACACACCACTGTTTGCGCTACTTGTAAAAGAAGTCAAAGAGATGAAGCGAGAGATTGCAGAATTACGAGAGAAGTTATATGGGGGGACACACCCGTAGAGCGCGCATAAGCGCGACGTAAACCGAGCGACGTAAACCGAGCGACTGACCGAGCGACTGACCGAGCGACTAACCGAGCGACTAACCGAGCGGAGCGGAATGAGCGGAGCCGCAGGCGCAGCGAATGAAGCGACGCGAGAAGCGAATGAAGCGACGCGAGACGCGAGAAGCGCAACCCATCGCATACAATATTGGCGATGACCGAGCGGAGCGGAATGAGCGGAGCCGCAGGCGCAGCGAATGAAGCGACGCGAGAAGCGAATGAAGCGACGCGAGAAGCGAGAAAAACAATGAAGTGTATCGTATTCAATACACTTCATATTCATATATTCATCAGGCTGGTATGAATCCATATTCTTTCTCGTTGATTGCGCCCCCGCCACCGCCGCCACCTTCTCCAATCACTACTCCTGAGAGAATGAACTCTACATTTCCAGGCGAAGAACCACTATCTGTACCTATTGTATAGGCAAGGACAACCTCGCCATTCCCAAACCCGCCTACCGCCGACGCCGCACCCCCCACCGTCGACAACGACAAATAGGCATTTTGATGCGCAACCGTAAATGGTTCTACTGAATATCCGTTCCAATTCATATAAAAACAATAGTTTTTATTATCTGCTGTCAAGGGCGACGACGACGACGTCGGATTTTGAATGACATAGGTTCGTTTGGATTTATACCATCCTCCGAAATCACCACTTCCTGTCGCTTTTGTATACACGGTCAAAAATGGAACGGATACGCGAGAGAATATGTGTAGATTCAACCGTATATAACACAAATCACCTACGGTTGTAGCGTCCACATTATTCGGAGGCAGATACCAATTGATTTTATTACGCACCGAGGGTGCCGAATTCACCCAAGAACTCGCATTTGTATAATACCAACCCTGATATCCATAACGTAACACCGGAATAGGAACCGGCGGCGATGCGTCAGCGTATACAGATGGCGCAACTGAAGCATTGGAAGCCGAAATATCAAAAACCGATGAGGTCGCATAAGGATATCCGTTAGGAAATGATACGCTGTCGGAAACAGGAGTATTTGTAACACCATCACCGCCGACACTTGCCTTCATTACAAGTTTAATATTATACGACCGCGAAGGTATCGCCGAAACATTTGTCACCGTATGCTGATTTGGAGACGCATCCACTACAACCCGAAAATTCAAGGTGTCGTTTTCAGATAGTGGAACACTTTGAAGGACGTCGCCACTACCCCCCGACTCCAACGCCATCAATCTCTCGGAAGCACTCACAGCAATCTGCCGCATTAACTCACGAGAGATATTCGTCACTGTTGTATTTTCATTTGTAGAATAACGATTTCCGGAACCATCCACCGACATTGTCATATCTGGTGACATTGTTCCCACCGTCTCTAATACTGCCATAATACCAACCCGCGCAACCTCGCCATAATAAACAATATTCTCTCGCAAATCTTCTTCATTCTTAAATAAGTCAACACCGTGAACAGTATTGAATAACTGAAGCGCAATATAACGAAGGAAATCATGCTTGACGAGAGATTTATCGGCAGTATACGCACCCGCGCCCGCGCCCCCCGTCAGCATCCCGGAAGATTCATCACGGTCCAACATCGCGTGAGACGGATTCAATTTCAGTGAAGTTGGCCAATGTTTACGAAATACGTGATACTGAATATTGGATGATGGGTCGTATATCGCCTCGTTGAGACTGGTGTCAGTGTTGCCGCCACCACCGTTCGTAGGCGACCGAAACTGAAACACTGCGCGCATATCACTTAATTTCACATAAAAGACGGCTTCCGCATCTACTGTACTACCCGCGCTTCGTTCACCACAATTGCCAAGCGCATATAATTCAAAGGACGTTCCTCCTTCTCCAGTATATTCGTTATTGTCAACAGACATAGTATAATAAGTATACGTGTATACGTGTATTTATTATATATTATCCATAAGTATAATTCAAAAATAAATAATTCGAACAGATAGGGTCTTTTCAAGGATACGCGGCAGGGACGTCCGCCAAGAAGCCATATTCCTTCTCTCCAGAGACACTAGAAACAATATCGCCAACAATAATTCCACCAAGCGTAAATTCAACCGAACCAGCCGTTGCGTTGCTATCCGTTTCAACCGCGATCGTTGATACTATCTCATTGCTAGCAAAACTTCCAGTGCCAACCGTGTTCACAAGAACCGCATTGGTATAACCAACCACAGCAGGTTCTCGCGTATACGAATTGAAGTTCATATAAAACGTGTATTTCGTGCCGTTGGTAAGCGCACCACTTCCTCCGGACACCGCGTATTTCCGATATGACCCGCTTTGAGTATACACCATCAAATATGGCAACGCAGTCTTATTATGAATCTTCAGGTTCAAGCGGATATACTGAAGTCCGCCAACTGTGGAGACACCAGCGCTATTTGCAGGCACCAGCCATTTCACGTGGTTGCGCACCGCAGGCGCCACATTGACCCACGCGCTGCTATTTGTATAATACCAACCGTTGAAACCGAATCGTGAAAACGGAATTGGCGCGGGTGGCGAATAACTATTGTATACCGCGGATGACGCGGAAGTAGGTTCATACGACACCACCGACGAAGAATAGGGGTAGGCATTTGGATACATTTCACTATCCGCCACCGCCGTATTCGCATTGCCACCCGTCACCGATGATTTTATAACCAATTTGATTAAATACGACCGTGATGGAATCACCGAGACACCCGTCAACAAATTTTGAGTTGGCGCAGCCTCAAGCGTAAGCTTGAAGTTAATTGTATCGTCCACTTCAAATGGCAAGGATTGCGGTGTATTCGCATCCGTGATAACACCAAATCGCGAAGGAGCACCCGCCACCATCTGGCGCAACAACTCGCGACACAAGTTCGTATTTCCAGAAGCGTCATTTGTCAAATACTTATTTCCAGACGCGTCATATGACATCGATTCATCACTGGATGTTGTGCTGACATTTCCGAGCAATGTGTGAATCGTATTTCGGTTCGTTTCGCCGCCATATACCGCATTCTCCAACAAGTCCGATTCATTCTTAAACAAGTCCACACCGTGAATCGTGTTAAACAAACAAAGCGACAAGTAACGGATGAAATCGTGCTTCACTAACATCTTATTTGCCTCAAACGTTTCCGCATTTCCTAACATATTCGCAGACTCTGACTTATTCATCATCGCGTGAAGCGGGTTGATTTTGAGTTCGGCAGGCCAGTTACGGTCAAAGACGTAGTATTTCACATCCGTCGACGCCAATTCGTTCATATCATTAGAATCACTTTGGAACTTAAAGACATTCTTCATATCCGTTTGCTTGACATAAAACACGGCAACAGCATCGGTGCTCTCAAGCGAAACAGCGGAAGCATCCATTGAAGCCAGTGTGTTCATCAAAATCGTCTGGTTCAATCCCGTAAGCGTGAAATTAATGAGTTTGTTCACGAAGAGTTCATTGCTCATCTTGGACCCTGCTTCATATAACTGGGTTTCGGCCTGTGTTGCAATGAAGTTTACATAACCTTGTTTATGAATCGTGATGACACCAGTGCTTGAATGAATTGTCGCAACTGATGGATTGTTCGATGAATATACAATTGCGGCATTACTATTGCTCGTCGGTGCAGTCGTAATTGAGAAGGGCGCATCCGTATCCAATTTATATGATTCTACCGTAAAAGTTGAAGAGGATATTGTATTTGCCTGAAGAACTGACGCAATAACGGAACCTGCAATGAGCCAAATACGACGATTGCCGTATGTCACGACAGAAACTGTCTGATTATCAGACTGACGCTTAATCACGCCATCACTGACATAGTATTTCACTCCCTCAATCTGGAAATACTCGTCGGTATTGATGGGAAAGTAGAACTTATCACTCGTCGTCGTATCCAGCGTGACATTTTGAATCGTTTCACCGACAACAGTCGTCGTGGGTGGAATCACGACCTTTACAACCGAGTTGGAAATGTCTGGGATGGTCAACGCCGCGGATGTCGCAGAAATCGCCGACAGAAGAACAGAACCGGATACATCCGACACTTGAACACCGCCAATATCGCGATTGTTTGTGTTCTTCAACAATTGGAGTTTCTGAAGAGGAGAGAATTCGACGTTGGTGATATTCGCACCACGGATATTTGCATTTGTGAAGTTGGCATTGGTGACTACTGCACCCGACAAATCCGTGTTCGCCAAGACTGCGCCAACAAAACTCGAACCCGAAACATTTGCCGCGCGAAGAATAGAACCCGACAAATCCGTGCTCGTCAGCGTGGAATCCGTCAACGTTGCGCCGGTCAAGTTCGCGCTTCTTACGGTCGCGCCGGTAAACGTGGTTCGCGTGATGTTCGCATTTGTCATTGCAGCACCCGTCAACACCGCATTCGTCATTATGGAATTCCTAAGAACAGTATTCGCCATATTCGCACTTGACAATGTCGCGCTCGTAAAGTCAGTTCCAGAAATATCAGAACTCGCGAAGGATGCGCCGGTAAGTGTTGCGCTTGTCATCACGGCATTTCGAACGGTAGCACTCGACATCACCGCATTTGTAAGTGTTGCTCCAGAGAAGGATACACTTGTAATCGTTGAATTCGCGAGAGACGCACCAGTCATATCCACATTGGTGAAGACACGGTCACTCGAAAGCGTCGCGCCCTGTAAAGCCGTGCCTGCTTCATTTACCGTAATCACGCAAGACACGGAAGCAGGCGCATTATAGAGCGCACTGGCAGCCTGCGAAATCACCACCGTCGCAGTTCCTGCGCCTTTTAATGTGACGAGACCCGTCGACGAATTCACCGTCAGGACCGTTGTATCGCCCGGATTCGCAAGCGCATATGACTTCGTTCCAGAACTCGCCGAGGTAGCAGACACATAAAAGGGGGCATCCGTGACATTCTTCGTCAGCGTCGCCGCCAATCCAGTTAACACAGGCGTTCCCTTTGAAACTGTAAGAGTCCACGATGGCGTATTTTGAGGAGTATACCGAGAATTACCTAATTGTGTCGCAGTGATTGTCGTCGTTCCAACATTAATCATTGTAATGAAACCGGTTTGACCGTCGGGACTTGAAATCGTGACAATACCAGATGGACTCGCGCTATAAATGATAGTTGCGTTGCTTTCACTTGTGGTGGATAAATTGAACGAGGGATCACCATAATTCTTCGCAATTGTGCTTTCAGTATAAGGCGCGTTCTTCGTCTGTGTAATTGGTTTGGCACTTACAGTCATAATATTGCTATTTCGCGAATTCGTATTGTAGACTGAAGTTTGCGCCTGGGTCGCGATGAAATAAACCGTGCCCGAACCCTGCGCGGTAATCACACCACTCGACGAATTAATTGTCGCAACATTTGTATTTGAAGAGGAATACACAATCGCCACTGATGTATTATTAGAGGTAGGAGTAACCGTGATACCCACCGGTGTATCACCATAGGTCATCGTGCTGGGAACAGTAAATGTTGCTGACGAGAGATTGCTAGTTGCGCGTACCACTGTCATTACAAAAGTGGTGCTACGCGAATTATAATTGCCAGATGTGTCCTCACTAATTGTGGCAGTTATCGTTGCTGCTCCCACACTTACTGGATTCAGTGTATTACCGTTTGTAACCAAAACAATGCCCGAATTATCGGAGGCATACGTAAATGTGCCATTACTCGTGGATGACGCAATCGGAATAGATGGTTCGGTCGTCATTGTAATCGTCCGGTTAATTAAACCTGAACCAGACATTGTAGGCGTGCCCTTTGTCACCGTGAGCACCGCAGAAATATCACTTTCTAAATAAGAATTACTTGCCGAAATTGTAGCAGTAATCACGGTTGTTCCAACTTTACGAATCGTAGCAGTGCTTCCCGCTATGGTTGCTACGGATGTGTCACTGGATACATACGTTATAGCTGAATCAGAGTTATTCGTGGTAGGCGCAGGAATCGTAAATGTTCCGACATCAAACGCGCGAGAGAAAGCACTATAACTGTTGGTCGGCGCGATGGGTGTAACGGTTACAGTAGTGTTAATCGTTTGACTGCTGTATTGTGCTGTTTCGTTTATCGTAGCCCTAATCGTCGCCGTTCCACCAGAGGTAATTGTCAGTTTGGCAACGCTTGCGTTATTGATTGTGACACCGGAACCGGATAGTACTGTATATGAAAACGTTGGACTCGGGTTGTCCGTGGTGGGAGGAGTAATATTATACGAACTATCCGCCAAAGAAACGGTTATTGCTGAAAAATTCGCCAGATTTGGGGATTTCTTTTGAACGGTGATACTTTGCGAGACCGTTTTCCTAGTAAATGAACCACTCGGGTCTTGCGTTACAGAAATCGTAACAGTGCCTCCAGCGAGAATCGTAGCTGTTGTTCCGATAATGGAAATAATACTGGTATCACTGCTTGAAAACGAAAACGCGCCGTCGCTGTTTGTGGTCGGAGGAGTCAATGTAAAGGGAGCGTCACCATAGGTCTTCGTCGTTGCGCTCACGGTAAACGTGCCAAACGTAGGGACGGTTGCGCCAACACGCAGGAGGCTCGATGTGCTACCCGCGGCGTAGTTACCGGAAATATCCTGACTCGCCGTAATGGTGGCACTGCCACTTCCAATCAACCGAACTTGTTTTGTATTCGCAATTGCAGCATTGAACCACTTCTTTCGGAGATAGTTAAGATTGTCATTAAGAGCACTGTCTGTAATACTAGTATTGTAATACAAGACTTCACCAAAATAACTTTTAGCAGACGCAACCGTGCCACCCAAATAGAAATTATCATTACGTGGATTGATGCTATTACCAGTCGCGCTGGCATATAAAGTTGATCCACTGTCGGGATACGCCCAGAATTCACGAAGACTAGTACTGGCAGTAAAACGAGCCACCAAAATATAAGACTTGTTCGGTACAAGAGTAATCGAAGGATAAGTGGAGGCATAGTTTGAGACAAGAACATACGTATGACTTGTGTTTTGAACTTTAATGATGGAAACATCTGATGATATATTGCCGTGTTGAAATAAACCACCATTATGGCTCACTGCTGAATTTGATGGATTGTAACGAATCACCATACAAATGGTGAGATTGGAAGTGAGGGGTAATGATCTATAAAAACCAAGGTGATTTTCGCTATTTACCATTGTAAGGGAATTAACCGTGACGGGCGGTGGGTTCCCACTCGTTGCAAACAGATTATATTCCGACGAACCCTCGAGATTCACCATAGCACTTACATTTCCACCGGACAATATCAAACCATCTGGATGAGACGGGTCATATCGCGCAATGAGACTTGTAGTGCTATATGACGTGTCGGCGATGACAGCAACATTCGTATCGCTGCTGGAATACGCGAACGTTGCTGAACTATCGCTTGTCGGTGCAGTCAACGGGAACGACACATCACTTACATCATAATATCCGTTGAGAGAACCTAATGTGAATGTGCCATACGTAGGCGTCTTGCGATTTACGAGCACGGTGAACGTGGTGCTGCTTGCGCTGTAGTTGCCAGACGCCGCCTGAGATGCGGTGATGGTGATGGCAGAGGGAGTATACGCGAGAATGGTCGCAGTATCTCCGGCGACACCGCCAATACTCACCGCCGATGTATTGGAACTGGTAAAGGTATACGCACCACTGCTGTTGCTCACCCCCGCCATTATGGAAGTCAACGAAAATGCGGCATCGCCAAATGTTTTCGTCACCTGGGATATGGGTTGATACGTAGGCGTTCCGCGAGCAATTGTAACCGTGCCGCTGGTGCTCGATGCCGCGTAGTTTCCACACGCATCAATTGCTACATAGATGGTAACGGGTGTGCTGGGTGTATAACCAAGAATGGTCGCGGTGAGACCGTCCTCCGAGATGGCGACAATTTCGGCGTTCGAACTTGTGAACGTATATGCGCCATCCGTATTATCTAGACCATCCGTAAGAGGCAACAATGCGAAAGAGACATCCACACCGAAGGTCTTATTTGGAATAGTGAAACTACGCAGGAATGTGGGTGCAGCACGATTCACTAGGAAAGAGGTTGTTGTGCTACCGGCAGCATAATTTCCACTGGCGTCCTGTGATGCTGTAATTGTGGTATAACCTTGCCCTATGATTGTAACAACTGTTCCACTTGAATTGATGGTGGCAACCGATGTGTCTGAACTCGTATATGTAAACGGCACCGAACTACTGTCGGTAGTAGGAGCATAAGGTGCGATAGAAAATGGAGCATCGCCATATGTTACTGCAGGCACAGAAAAAGCACCATATGATGGTGTCTTACGGTTCACAAGGACAGTAAATGTTTTGCTACCTGCGAGAAAATTACCAGAAGCATCTTGTGTTGCTGTAATTGTGATAGCTGATGGTGTATACGCGTTAATGGTGGCAACCCCACCGGCAACACTGACCTGAGCACTATTGCTGGATGAGAACGTATATGCGCCACTGCTGTTACTGATACCCACCATCACTGCTGTCAACGAAAACGAAGCGTCCACACCAAACGTCTTTGTGACTTGCGCAATTGATTGGTAAGTAGGTGTGCCGCGATTTACGAGAACCGTAAAAGTGGTGCTACCTGCAATGTAGATTCCTGATGCGGCCTGTGTTGCTGTAATCGTTATGGCGGATGGTGTATATGCGTTGATAGTGGCAACCTCACCCGAAACGCTCACTGCTGCATTGTTTGATGAAAAGGTATATGCGCCACTGCTGTTGCTGATGCCTGCCATCACTGCGCTCAACGAAAATGACGCATCCACACCAAATGTCTTCGTGACTTGCGAAATGGATTGATACGTGGGCACCGTATTTTGATCAATAAGAGACACCTTGTTAATGGAATGAAACGATGTGTTAGTAAAAAGAAATGTATTGCTATTGTTATACAGAAACACACCTTGACCACCAGAAGCCGAATTAAAACTTGATGAATATAGTACTGTTCCAGATGAGTTATACAGTTTAAACCAAGGTGTATTGCTTCCTTGAACCGTGATAAAGTTATTTGTATTCAAGTCAACCGAAATATCGTTAATATTAATACCTTGACCAGTCAGGGTCAATGTCGGACTTATTGTTCCTGATGTATTACTTGAATACTTGTAAATATTTCCTATATTCGTGGAGGATGTAATATACATGTTTCTATTTGCATCAAGTGACATAGCACGCACTGTCTCTCCAATATTGTAGGAATGAACATAAGTGCCAGCAGAATTAAATAATTGAATACGGTTATTCGCATCAGAAATATAAACATTGAAACTAGTATCCACCGCAATTCCAATTGGATTATTGAATTGTCCATTATTATTTCCAAATCCACTTCCAATTCTTCGCAAAAAAGAACCAGAAGAATTGAAGACCTTTACCGTGTGATTCGTTGTATCCGTGACGTAGATATTTTCACTGATATCAATGGCAATTCGTCGAGGGGCATTAAATGAAGCATCACCTGAACCCAATGAACCAACTGACCATATAAAAGAAAATGACGCGTCAAATTTCTGAATTCTATTATTCGTTTTGTCTACAACATATACATTTCCATTTGGTGGATGAGCCACAATTCCCCACGGTTCATTAAAGAAACCTGTATCTGTTTTAGACCATGTTACCAATGCACCACGTGTTGCTTGCGATACACCTGCTGAATTGAATTTTTGTATACGTAGGTTGTTTTGTTCTACCACGTAAACATTACCACTATTATCAACAGCAACACCAATAGGTCCATCCAATTCTCCAGCTTGATAACCATAACTACCAAATGACCTAATAAATGTTCCAGTATTGGTGAATTTTTTGACAAGGTCATTATTAAAATCTGCAACATAAAGATTGCCCTCGGAATCAAAAACCGGTCCATATGGCGTTCTGAAATTAGTATTTCCTGTTCCACCACTACCGAATTTCATAAGAAAGTTTCCACTGATATCGAATTTTTGGATTCTATGGTTGGAAGTACCCCCAGATGCACCTTCATCTGACAACCACATATTATTTGATGAATCAAAAATCATACGTGTTGCATTACCTAATTGTCCATCACCCCCGCCATTACTATTGATAAACGTACCTAGTGAAACACCAGAAGGGTTATACTTATTGATAGTGAAACCGAGTGATACATAAATATTACCTGTCATATCTAATGCAACTGAACGTGGGTATGAAAACCCTGTGATTTGAAACAGATAGTTGGCATTTGAATCAAAAACCACGACGCGGTGTGCTGGTGAGGTACTAGTAATATAGAAACGACCATTATCTGGATTAATCACAAAATCACTAACAAATTGTGTAGCACCGTTTACATAAAATTGGATTTTTGAAACGTAATTTAAATTTAAATCAAAAATTTGAATGCGATTATTGTTTCCATCCGCAACATAAAGGAGGTTGTTGTAAATACGGACAGTTGTAGGCCATAGAAATTCTCCATTTTCTGAACCAAAATAAGGGGCAAATGGTGTCGGAATTGAGTTTGTAATCGTTCCAATAATATCTAAAATTCCTTCAAAATTCTCAATATTTTCGTTGAAATAAACAGTCTTCAAGTCGATGTCTATTCCAGTAGATTCTAATATCCAGTCTCCTCCAAGTTTGAATGAACCAGTCTTATCCGTCGAAGCGCGTATTTGAACACCAGTAGTAGACGAAAGTGAATCTATGATATACTTCCAATCGATACTAACATACAAAGCACACGCAAGCATATCGTAATGTTGAATAGAATAAGTAGTCTTCAAATAGGAAATGAATTCCTTTACGTGAGCCCAACTATCAAGATTGGGATCATTTGATATGACATCCGTAATCAATGAACGTGAAGTTTGCGGACCAAATAAGTGGTAAAAATTATTATTTTCATTGTATTCTGCAATGCCGAAAGACACAAATGAGGCAATATTCAATTCGGCAATTTTGATTTTAATGAAATCTATTATGGGTGAACCGACAATATTATTCACATCATAAACAATACACCGGACATCATCTTTAACTGAATTAACAATTGTTTGATAGTTATATATACGACTATCAACCAGAAGCACTGCGGTAACAGCTGTTGTTGATGTATCGGTAGTTGTTGTCATTTTAATATCAATAAAATTAACTACAACTACTTACAAAAATATATATAACTATTATATAATATAATAACAAAATCTATTATTATATTCATTCTATTATTATATTCATTCTATTATTATATTCATTCTATTATTATATTCATTCTATTATTATATTCATTTCATTTATGTTTATCTAAATTAATTGTAAACACATATAATGGTGGGTTTGTTTGTTTTGTATCCCAAAATTCACTTGTCAACGATGTTCCGTTATTTGTAAATGTATGCGACGTAAAACCGGTTATCACTTTACTCCATAAACTTTTTGTTACGACTGTCGGGTGTGAATTTGAATGCGTGCGATTGTGACTGACATTGGAGTCTCCGATTATTACCATTCCACCTGCTCCTGTCGTAATATACTTCGCATTTCCGTTGATTTCATAATGCTCTAAATTGTGATTATGCCCGTTCAAATATAAATGAATTCGGGGGTCGTCAAGAAAAGTGGTTTGGAAATCGGCTACATTTATTTCTTCAGCCTTGTGATGTCCTATCACAAAAACCCATTCTCTCGTAGTGTTAGTTGTAATACGTTGAAGCGTATCTCTCGCCCACGTAAGCTGTGCGTCGCAATCCTGCGAGAGAATATTCTCGTGAAAACGACACGGTTCCGCGATGGGGGAACAATCGGGATATTCGGTTCCACAGGGGTCCCAGCGACGACGGTCATCGCCGCGATAATCTCTCACGCACGGGTTTGTATCCAGGACAATGATGTTCACCGCAACACCGTCGCTACCGTCGCTACCGTCACCACCGTCGCTACCGTCGCCGCCCGGCACCACCACCCGGCGATGATAATATCGCGCATCCATTATCCATCCAGGAATCGTTTCATTTAATGACAGTTGCGCCTCTGGCGAGAATCCATAATCGTGGTTGCCGAGAGAATGATACCAAGGGATACCCATTCTGCCGAATAATGCGGTATAATCTTCGGTGATTTGTGGGTCGCTTGTATTCTGAATTCCACAATAATAGAAATTATCACCGGTGCTAAGAACAAACGCAGCATTGCCTTGCGCAGCCTTCATCGCAGCAGCCGTCGCCATCGCATTTCGTTGATGAAACCCGCCAAGTGCTGCGCTTCCCCAATCTCCCACTGAGAGAAATCTAGGGTCTTGACGGACAGTTGCCGCCGCCATTCCCGATGTTGCCGTGTATAATAATAGTATCCATAGAAGCATATTGACTGACGGAATTGCTTAATGAATAATTATTATTTATTTTATAATCGTTACAAAATAAATGAATAAATCAATAAATGAAAATATTGGATGGGAGGTCTGTGGCGATGACGATACTCACCTCACGCTGTTTAAGCGTTGGCGATGTAGTCAGCAGTAGAACCAGACTCAACAGGGGCAGTGTTACCGTAGTCACTGCTCTTCAACAACAGCTGAATCTTGTAGACACGAGTGTCAAAAGCAGCAGGGCGACTGGTGAGGTTGTGCTGGTTAGCCGCAGGAGAGATAGAAACCTTGAAGTTGATAGTATCTCCGGCCTCCAGAGGAACACTCTGAATGGCAGTGGAACCAGTGATGCCGGCAAAACGAGAAGGAGCCTGGCTGGCAACCTGGCGCATCAGCTCGCGAGAGAAGTTGGCAGCGCCGGTAAGGGCGTTG
>Ga0255219_1000262_pt1 | contig 15299 bp, 12 predicted proteins | sample Miss_Colum_RepA__FD_183037 | JGI IMG/M metagenome (GOLD analysis project Ga0255219, IMG submission 183037) | Freshwater microbial communities from Mississippi River, Louisiana, United States - Miss_Colum_RepA_8d | ecosystem: Environmental > Aquatic > Freshwater > River | place: USA: Louisiana...
GGCGCGCGACAACTGCGGTGTCTACGCGACGGCCAAGGGCTTCCTCTACAGTACCGGCATGGGCAAGGTGGCCGAACTCGATCTCGGCACCGGCGCCCTCGAGGAACTGGCTGATGCCGAAGCGCTGGACCTGCTATGGGACAACCACCTGTGCGCCGATCTGCCGACCGTGTGAGCTGGGCCGCCGCCGTGCTGGCCTCGCTGCTGGCTGTCGCTGCCGTGGCCGACGACAGCAGCGCGGCCCGGCAGACCGCGCTGGAAGACCTTGGGCGTGCGCTGTTTTTCGATGTCAATCTGTCCCGCGAGCGCAATCAGAGTTGTGCCACCTGCCATGACCCGGCGCGCGCCTTCACCGACTGGCGCAGCAGCGGCGTAGGTGCAGCCGCTTCGCTGGGCAGCGATCTCGCGAGTCTGGGCGACCGCAACGCGCCGACACTGAGCTACGCTGCTGCGATACCGCGCTTCGGCCGCACGGCCGATCACGACTTTGCCGGTGGGCTGTTCTGGGACGGTCGGGCCGCAACGCTGGAGCAGCAGGCCGGTGGGCCGCCACTGAATCCGCTGGAGATGGCCATGCCGGACAAGGGCGCCGTCGTGCAGCGTCTGCAGGAAAATCCCAACTACCAGTACGCGTTCAAAGGCCTGTTCGGTGCCGACATCTTCAGCGATGCCGACCGCGCCTTCGAGGCCATGACCTCGGCCATCGCCGCGCTGGAGCGCACACCGTTTTTTTCACCTTACGATTCACGCTATGACCGCTACCTGCGCGGGGAGTACCAGCCCACCGAGCAGGAGTCGCTCGGCATGACGCTGTTCTTTTCCAACCAGTTCACCAACTGCAACAAGTGTCATCAACTGCAGGCACTCCCCGAGGCGCAGCAGGAGACCTTCAGCAACTACAGCTACCAGAACATCGGCGTACCGGTGAATGCCGTGCTGCGCAGAGCCAACGGCAAGGGCGCCAACCACGTCGATCGGGGCTTGTTGGACGGCGCGGTCGCAGATGATCCGGCGCAAGCCGGCAAGTTTCGCGTACCGACGCTGCGCAATGTGGCGATCACCGCCCCCTACATGCATAACGGCGTCTTCGGGGACCTGCGCACGGTGGTGCAGTTCTACAACAAATTCCTGCAGAAGGGTTCCAAGGCGCAGATCAATCCCGAAACCGGGCTCGATTGGGGGGCGCCGGAAGTGGCCGACAACATCGCCTACGAAAAACTGCAGGCCGGTCGCGCCCTCGATGCGCGCAGCATCGACGCCCTCGTGGCTTTCCTTGCCATGCTCACCGACCAGCGCTACGAACCTTTGCTGGACGCCGGCGCGACGCCCTGAACGGGCATTTGCCGTTCAGATTGGCGCACTTACCGGTCGCTGCCTGCTCAGCCAAGTCCGGGCAGCAGTCGGCGCAGCCCGTCGATGATGAACTCCACCGCCATGGCTGCGAGGATGAGCCCCATCACGCGAGAGGCGATGTTCATGGTGGTCTGGCTCAGTCGCTGACCTATCTGGGGTGCCAGGTGGAAGCAGATCCAGACGGAGCCGGCCACCAGCCATCCCAGTCCGATCAGCGTCAGTTTGTGGGCAAAAGTGGCCGACTGCTGCGAGAAAAGGATCATGGTGCTGATCGCACCGGGGCCCGCCAGCAGCGGCAGGGCGAGCGGCACCACGCCGATGGCGGTGGATTGCATGGCCTCTTCGCTTTCTTCCGGCGTCTGCTTGGTGCGGCTGGTCTTGGCCTGCAGCATCTCGAAAGCAATCGACAGCAGCAGGATGCCGCCAGCCACACGAAAGCCCTCGATGCTGATGCTGAAGATGCCGAGAATGCGTGCACCGGCCAGCACGCTGACCGTGAGGATGCAACCCACGGCAAAGGCAGCGGTGCGGGCGATGCGACGCCGTTGGCCCCTTAGGTTGTCGGTGAAGTTGAGAAACAGCGGCACGGTGCTGAGCGGCCCGACAATGGCGATCAGCCCCGTCAGCATTTTCAGGTAATCGTTCCAGTTCAACACGACAAATGCTCCCGTGGTGGCAGACGGCGCAGCCGGCCCGGCCGTGCTGCGCTCAGGACTTTGCACCCGTCAGATCGGCACTGCGGTCGAAGGCCGCCAGAATCTCGGCATGGCGCCGTTCCACCAGGTTCCTGTCCTGTGGGTGGGTAATCACATAAAGTCGGTTTTGCTCCATGGCCTTGAGGACCCAGCGTCCGTACTCCAGAGGGTCGGTCCCCTGCAGGGCCGCTTTGGCGAGCACGAAGTCGTCGCTGGTTTCCAGCGGTCCGCCATAGCGCTGTGGCCGCTGGCGGCCCGCGTGGGAAAGCGCCGTATTGATCACGCCAGGGCAGAGGATGGAGACGCCCACGCCGAGTGGGCCTAGATCCGCCTGCAGAGCCTCACCATAGCCCACCAGGGCGAATTTGGTGGTGTTGTACATGCCCTGACCGCGGCTCGGCTGATAAACGCGCAGACCACTGATGGAACTCGTCAGCACGATGTGGGCGGCGGCGGGATGCTGCAGCAGGGCCGGCAGACAGGCCTGCACCGTATTGACTGCTCCTTTCAAATTGATGTCGATGACCCAGTCCCAGTCGCCATCGCTGGTCTCTTGCAAGGGCCCGAGATAGCCGGGAACGCCGGCATTGGCGCACACCACGTGCAGGGCACCGTGGCGGGTCAGCACCTGCTCGATGGCCGCGTGCAGGGCCTGGCGATCACAGATGTCGGCGCAGAGGGTGAGGACGGTATGCCCCGCCTCGGCAAGCGTCGACCTGGCTGCTGCCAGACCGGCGCCGTCCACGTCGAGCAGCACAGGCTGCAGACCCTGTTCCGCAAATGCACGCGCCATCCCGAGGCCGATGCCCGAGGCGCCTCCCGTGATGAGCGCGATCTTGCCTTGAAAACTGCGAATGATTCCGCTCCTGGTTCAGGGTGGCTCGTGAGGGCGAGTACCGCCTGGGTTGCGGCACGGCGACCCGACCGGCACAGCCACGGCCACCTGCTACGAATTGCGGCGCATTCTCTGGATTGCCCCCCGCGATTGCAACCCGAGGGCCGCGGCGGCGCTCAGCGCCGGAACAGCTTGCCCTGCCGCAGTCGGTCACCGAGCGAGCGCCACAGGCTGTCACTGGCGGCCTTGGCGGGCAACCCGAAGCTGGCACCTTCGCGGTTGCCGGACACCGGTCGCTTCGGCTGCTGCTCGACTGCCGCTTGCGGTCGTGGCGCCCGATTGCCCGGCGCCGGCCCCTGCCGCAGTTCATTGCCGGGGTTGGCTGAACCACCCATCTGTGGCCGGCCCCCGCCGTGACCACGACCGCGTCGACGTCCCCCGTGGCCGCCGCCGACGCCCTGCTGGCTCCGACCGCCCGACTGGGGCAAGCCGGACGCCGAGGCTCCGAAACCGGCGCCGTGCTGCCGGAGGTCCGGTTGGCGTGAGGAGTGCTGCCGTGGCGGCTGCTGCGCCGGGCGCTGCCCGGCGCTGTCCTGGCGTGGATAGGCCGGTGCCGAGCGCTGCCCGCCGGGATGGCGCGGGCGGGCAGGACGTTGGCGTCCCTGCTGCCCCTTGGTCGACTGCTCGGACGGTCGAGCCGGTTCCGGTACTGCCTTGGGTACTGGCAGACTCTGGGCATCGAAGCTCATGCGGTTGATCTTGCGCCGGATCAGGCGTTCGATGGCGCGCAGCTGGTCACTGTCTTCGTCGCATACCAGCGACACAGCCAGCCCGCTCGCACCGGCGCGGCCGGTGCGGCCAATGCGGTGTACGTAGTCCTCTGGCACCTGCGGCAGATCGTAGTTCACCACCATTGCCAACAGATCGATGTCCAGTCCGCGGGCGGCGATGTCTGTCGCTACCAGCACCTGCACGCGATTGTTCTTGAAGTCGTCGAGTGCCTTGGTGCGCTGATTCTGGCTCTTGTTGCCGTGGATGGCCGCGGCATCCACGCCAAAACCGGCCAGCTTCTTCACGAGCGCGTTGGCGCCGTGCTTGGTCCTGCTGAACACCAGAACCTGTTCGCGTGTTTCCAGCAGCAGCTTGCCGAGCAGGGGCAGTTTCTTGTCCTTCTGCACCTCGTAAACCTGCTGCTCTACCGTCTCCACCGTGGAATTGCGCGGCGCCACGTCGATTTCGAGCGGGCTGTGGCAGATGGTCTTGGCGAGGGCGCGGATATCGTCCGAAAAAGTAGCGGAGAACAGCAGATTTTGCCGCTGCTTGGGCAGCAGTTGCAGGATCTTGCGGATGTCGCGGATGAAGCCCATGTCGAGCATGCGATCGGCTTCGTCGAGCACCAGGATCTCCAGTGCGCTGAACCCCACGATTTTTTGCTGGTAGAGGTCGAGCAGACGGCCCGGTGTGGCCACGAGAATGTCGCAGCCACGCTGCAAGGCATCGATCTGCGGATTGATACCGACACCGCCGAAGACCACGACCGTGCGCAGCTTTTCATGCTTGCCGTACACCACGATGCTTTCCTGCACCTGGGCTGCCAGCTCGCGGGTCGGGGTCAGTACCAGCGCCCGGATCTGCTGGTTGGAAGCGGGAGGTTTTCCGGCGAGCCGCTGCAGCAGTGGCAGTGTGAAACCGGCCGTCTTGCCGGTGCCGGTCTGGGCGGCGGCCATGACATCCTGACCGGTCAGGATGGCGGGGATGGCGCGCTGCTGGATGGGGGTTGGGGTGGTATAGCCGGTGTCGTGCACGGCCTGCAGCAGCGATGCGCTGAGGCCCAGTTCATTGAATGACATGAGTTTCCTGTGATGTGTTTGCATCGCGCCCAAGGACGGGGCCGACGATGCTCAATCGAGCGATTCTGCGGCGCGTGCCACTCGCTCGGCTTCTTCCTGCTTGGCGGCTTCGATGACGGCGAACAGTTGTGCCAGATCGGCAACGGTCGTGTCTGCTTCGAAGCGCCCGGTCAATTCGCTGTCCTCGTGCAAATCGCCGGTTTCGTACAGTGCCCAGATTTCGTTGGCGTAGTCGGTTTCCAGTAACTCCGGGGCGAAGCGGCCGAAAAACTCGCGCATATTGGCAACATCCCGCTCGAACAGCATGCGCGCGCTGTTGTTGCCTGCTGCGTCGACGGCCTGCGGCAGGTCGATGATGACCGGGCCATTGGCATCCACCAGCACGTTGAACGGCGACAGGTCGCCGTGTACCAGGCCCGTACAAAGCATACGGACCACTTCCTTGATGACCTGTCCATGCAGGACCAAAGCCCGCTCGGCTGTCAGATCGAGATCACCGAGACGCGGCGCTGAGAGGCCGTCGACATCCGTGACCAGTTCCATCAACAACACGCCGTCCACGAAACTGAGAGGCTCCGGCACCCGCACCCCGGCCGCCGCGAGTTTCCGCAGCGCCTGCACTTCGGCATTCAGCCAGGCGGCTTCCTGCTCCTGCTGGCCGTAACGGGTTTTCTTTGCCATCGCACGACCGCGCCGGCTGCTGCGTTCGCCACGGCCTTCCTGGTACTGGACCGCTTGCCGAAAGCTGCGTTGGTGGGCTTCCTTGAACACCTTGGCGCAGCGGCGCTGGCCGCCACAGTCCACGATGTAGACCTGAGCTTCCTTGCCGCTCATCAGCTGGCAGATCACGGCATCGATCAGGCCGTCTTCGAGCAGTGGCAAAAGCCTTGGCGGTATCTTCATCGATTCACGGTGCCGGGCGCTGCAGGTCGGCTGGGCCGACCGGACACTCTGTTGCGACGCGGGGCTAAACGGGGGGAGACTCAGGGTGTACTGGCCGCGTAGCAACGCGGTAATGGTCGGCATTCTGCGTGCGCGGCCCAGAAAAGGCAAGGATATTTACCTATCGCTGCGCAGGTAACAGAGTGGCTTCGCTCCGGGAAAACTCAGCCGGCCTTGCCCCGCGGCGACTTGTGCGGGTCGCGCGATTCCGCAATCATGCAGACGCTGTCCATAACAACTACGGGGGGAAACCATGTCATCAAAAAAAGCACTGTCACTTGCTGCCGCCATGGCAGCGGGAATGTTTTCTGCAGGACTCGCGACGGCCGCCCAGCCTGACGCCAATGCGCCTCCCCCGGAAATGAGCTTCTTCATTACCAGCAAAGGCCTCGGCAAGGGGGGTGACCTCGGCGGGCTGGCGGGTGCTGACGCCCATTGCCAGGCGCTGGCGACCGCGGTCGGCAAGGGCGCGCGCACCTGGCGGGCCTATCTCAGCACGCAGGGGCCCAACGCCGTCAACGCCCGTGATCGCATTGGCAACGGCCCGTGGGCCAACGCCAAAGGCGTCGTGATGGCGACCAACCTCGAGAGCCTGCATTTCGACAACAGCAACTTCAATTACGAGCACACGCTCGACGAGAACGGCAACCGTTTTTCGTCGCGCATCGACGGTACACCGGACACCACCGAGCATGACGTGCTGACCGGCTCCCGCATGGATGGCACCGCCTATCCTGCCGGCGAAGACAGGACCTGCAACAACTGGACGAGCAGCACCACCGGCAGCGCGTGGGTGGGACATGCTGATCGTTACTCATTCCAGGTGCCGGGCTCGCCGTGGAATTCTTCCCACGGTACCCCGGGCTGTACGCAGGAAAATCTGATCAGTGTCGGCGGTGCCGGCCTGCTCTACTGCTTCGCGGCGGAATGACGGCTGTGCCCTGACGTGTCCCCGGCTGCGCCGCCCCCGAGACGGCGCAGCCGCGCAGCGGATTCAGGCGGGTGCGCCCGCACAGCATCCAGCGCCCGGGCGGCTCTGCTGAAACTGCGCCCGATTTCGTTTCCCCACAACAACTAGAAAAAATCCTATGAAAACGACCTTCAGCCAACTCATGAACAACCTGCCGCTGCACCCGTTTCAGGTGCTGGCGTTTTCGATTTGCATGATCGTGCTGGTCGCCGACGGCATGGATGCGCAGTTGCTAGGCATCGTGGCACCCATCGTCATCCCTGAATTCGGCGTGGATCGCGGCACTTTCGGCATTGCCATGAGTGCGGCGCTGGTCGGCTTCGGCATCGGCTCCTGGTCCGGTGGCTGGCTTGGTGACCGCGTCGGTCGACGCTGGTCGCTCGCGCTGGCTGCCGCGGTGTTTTCGCTCGGCACGGTGGCGGCCAGTCTCGCCAACGACGTCTGGCAGATGGCGTTCTGGCGCCTGCTCGGTGGTGTCGGCTTCGGCGCGGCCTATTCGAATGCCATCGCGCTGGCCGGTGAATGGTTGCCCGAGCGCTGGCGCTCGGTGGGTGTCACCACCATCTCGGTGGGCACACCGGCAGGTGGATTGGTGGCTGCAGCGCTGGCACCGACCGTGGTGGACCTGTACGGCTGGCGGGGGTCCTTCGTGGTATTCGGGATCGGTACCCTGGTGCTCTGCCTGCTGCTCGTGATCCTGTTCCTGCGCGACAGCCCCTCGTTTCTGCTGGCCCGCGGCAAGACGGCCGAGGCCCAGAAATCGCTGAGGCGCATCACCAGTCAGCCCTACGAGCTGGAGCCGGAACGGCACGCGACCGACACGGCCGCTGGGTCCGTCGGTGTGCTGGATCGCAGCAACCTGCGCATGAACATCGGTATCAGCATCACGTTCACCTCGGTGGCGATGATCGCCTATGGCATCCTCAACTGGACCACCACCATGCTCACCGCGCGGGGCTTCAGTTTCGAGCAGGCATCCTACGCCGTGTCCATTGCCGGACTGACGTCCATCGCGGCCTCGATCGCTGTGGGCCTGCTGATCCAGCGCTACGGATCGAAATTGATGGTATTGCTGATCAGCATCTCCCTGTTCTTCACGCTGCTGGTGCTGGCGTGGAAAGTGGAAACGCTGCCCGCGCTGCCCTCGGATTCCGAGCGGATGGTGGTTGTTGCGCTCATCGGACTGGCAGCGGCGATCTTCAGCGGCGGCGTGGCGAGCAACTACGCCATCATGACCCACGGCTACCCGTCTTCCTGCCGCTCGGCGGGCATCGGCTTCGGCATCTTCATGGGCCGCATCGGCGCCATTGCTTCGAGTGGTCTTGGCGGCTGGTTGCTGGACCTCGGCGAAGGCAGCGCGCTACCGTTCTTCACGGTGCTGTGCGTCGGCGCCGTGCTGGTGTCGACCGCGGCGTTCGTGGTGGATCGCCACGTGCCGCCGGCCCACAGCAAGTGACGGGGGGGCGGGCACCGGCAGGTGCCCGCTGCCAGATCATTGCTCAGTCGCTGCGCTTGAAGGGCCAGGCGCCGGATACGTGCACTTCCGACACCTCGCTGGCCCGACCATCGGCGCCCAGCGTGAAGACGAAACCAAGACCGCAGGTGCAGTCGAATGCCGTATCGCTCTGTGCCACCAGTCGATAGTCCGCCGTGTCCGTGTTGCCGCCGGTATCAGAATAGCGCGGCGAGCGACTCAGTCGCAGCGCGCCGTCTTCGACAGAGACCACGACGGTGATCGGGCGCCCGAGCCATGCGCCCTTGTAGGTGCCGACATACTTTTCCAGCGTTGCGAGCGGCACCCTGACCACCTCGCTCTCGGCCTGGGAAATTTCACCGCTGTAATGCTGCTGCCCCGTGACCGATTCGTTGCAGATGGTTTCCAGCATGCCATTGTCCGGCTGGTTGACCAGGCTGATGCTCGCCTGCACCGGTTCGGTGAACGTGCCGGGATCCTCGTAGGTCACGTCCAGCGTGATATGGCCGAAGTTCTCGCGGGTGTAGCGCTCGGTGATGCGCAGTTGATCGGTGTGGGGCAGGCCTTCCCGCGTCAGCCAGGTCTGGTCGTTGTAGCCATTGCTTTCGATGACCAGCACATCACCGTCCCAGTGCCCGGTGGAGTAGCCCATCCAGGTGGGCAGCAAAGGCTCGGCCTCCAGCGGCCTGCCGTCCATGTACACCTGGCGATAGGTCATATCGGGGTTGAGGATGGCAATAAAGTCGTCGTGCTGTACCAGCCGGCGGAAGCCGCCCGTCGAGTTGCCAGCGGGATAGGCACCGGGTCCGGACGGCATGCAGTGGAAACGCGGATCATTGGTGTAGAAGTTCTTTTCGTGCTCAGCCATCACGGCAAGGGCCCAGGGCTGGATTTTGCTGCTGTCGAACAGGGTGCCCGTAGCGTCGGTGGGTACCCATACACCCGACATGTCGGGCCGGCCATCGGCAGTTTTCGGTGCCGGCGCGGCCGCGTCGATCCGTCCTTCGGCGCCGCGCGGTGCGCTGGGTGTCAGCCAGTCGAACCATTGGGCCTCTGCGCACGGACCGGCCAACAGAAACAATGCCGTGATGATGTTCTTTTTCATGAGTCCCCTCGCTGGCTTGTGGTTTTTGGTGGTGTACTGATTCGGTGCCAAGGCCGTACTATACCGGGCACACATTACAACAAGAACCAAGGCCACTTCGGCCCGGAGGTCGCCAATGCCCAAAGTCCTGTCCCTCAGTGCCACGTTGTTGGCCCTGGCCGCCGCGACCACCGTCTCGGCACACCATTCCTTTTCCGCCGAATTCGATGTCGGCAAACCCGTCACGCTGGTGGGTAGCGTCAAGAGCTTCGAGTGGACCAACCCGCACGCCTGGTTGCATCTGGAAGTGGTGGACGCCCAAGGCGCGCCGCAGGAGTGGGCCGTGGAATTCCTGGGTGTGAACGCTCTGGTGCGTACCGGTCTTTCCCCCAAGAACGTCAAACCTGGCGATAAGCTGACTGTCACTGGCTATGGCGCCCGCAATGGCACCAACACCGCCAATGGCTCCTCGGTGAAGCGCACCGAGACCGGCGAAACCCTCTGGGCCAGCTCCGGTACCGGAGCCCAGTAAGGCCCAGCGGGCTGTCTGCTCATCTACCGCCGGGCCCCGCCACGTCGCTAACTGCCGGGCCGCTGGTTCAGCCCCGCACGTAGCGATTGAACCAGTCCACCATGCGGGTCCACGCCTCAGTAGCTGCAGCCTCGTTGTAGCGTTCCGGGGTGGCATCGTTGAAGAAGCCGTGCACGGCATTCGGGTAGAGGTGTCCCTCGTGCGGTACGCCGGCAGCCGACAGTGCCCGATCGAAAGCGGGCCAAGCCTCCACCAGGCGAGTGTCCAGTGCGCCGTGCTGGACCAGAATGGCCGCCTTGATCTTTGCCGCGTCGGCATCGGGTACCGCAGCGCCGTAGAACGGTACCGCTGCCGCCAGATCCGCACCGAGCCTCACCGCCAATTGATTGGAAACGCCGCCGCCGTAGCAGAAGCCGGTTGCGCCAATCTTGCCGCTGCAGTCCTCACGACCCTTCAACCAGAGGGCGGCGGCCACCAAGTCCTCGAAGCGCTTGTTGGCGTCGAGGCCGCTGAACAACTGTCCGCCCTGATAATCGTCGCCGGGGTAGCCGCCCACCGATGTCAGAACGTCCGGCGCAAAGGCCATGAAGTTGGCCAGCGCCAGCCGTCGGGCGACGTCTTCGGTATGCGGGTTGAGACCCCGGTTTTCGTGGATCACCAGGATGCCGGGCAGCTTGGCGGGTTCTGCCGAGCGGCTGTCGGCACTGAATGGACGCACCAGATAGCCTCGAATGAAGCCATGGCCCTGCGGGGAGGGCAGCGTGACGTAGCTTGCCCGGATGCGCTCGTCGTCACGCGCGATCTGCTGGCCGTGCGCATAGTCCGGTGTCAGGGCCGCGACGAGGGCGCTGGCGCTCAGGCCCGCCGCAGCGAACTGCTGGACGCGGTGCAGGAAGGCGCGGCGACTGATTTCACCGTGCACGTACTGGTTATACAGTTCGATGGCGGCGGGTGGCACTGTTCGACGTTCTTTGGATGACATGTTTTTCCCTCTGGTAAGTGTGGACAAATCCTGCAGCACAGCACCTTTGTCACGACTTGGCGCGGCACTGCGCTGTTTTCGCGCAAAAACGGTAAAAATCATGAAACAGCCTAACGGATGCTGGCATTGGCGGAAACCATCGGTCTATGCTTCCGGCAAGCCGTACCGGGTGGGACGGAGTCACGAAAATGGAACTGACGTTGGGATTTTCCGGTCCTCGTTCCGTACCAAGAGACGTGTATCGCAACCAGACCGCAATCACTTCAGAATTCGACGTTTTCAGCTCATCACTGACATCTCAGCCATCCAGCCATCCAGCCATCCAGCCATTCAGCCGACGAGCCAGCCGAGACCCGAATCGAAGTACCCGAACATCCGAAAAACTTTACGAGAAGATCGCAGAAATCTGAAAGATCGAAAAGCGCGACATCAGCTGACGTAACCGAGAAAACCGAGACAATCGAGACAAGGCAGGAGCTTTATGGGCCGTAACAGCACACTCAAGCCGCACACCCGAGTCGGCAAACTCGCGCTGGCAGCCGCCATTGCGGCCGCCGCCGCTTCGCACTGGGCCATGGCTGCCCAAGAAGCCGAAGTGGACAGCGGAGCCCTCGTCGAGGAGTACTGCACCAAGTGCCACAACTTTGATGATTTCTCCGGCGGCATCAGCCTGGAGGGCTTCGGTGCCCACAACGTTGCCGAGAATGCGGAAGTGGGGGAGAAGGTGGTCAAGCGCCTGCGCGCCGGCATGATGCCACCCGTCGGCGAGCCACGTCCCGACTTCGCCACCATGGACAAACTGGTCGAAAGTCTGGAGCACGGCATCGATTCACAGGCCTCCGTCGCCGGACTGCACCTGCCGGCCCCCGGTCTGCACCGTTTGAATCGCACGGAGTACAGCAATGCCGTGCGCGATCTGCTTGGCCTCAATGTAGACGCCACCAAGTTCCTGCCGTCCGACGATTCCAGCTTCGGCTTCGACAACATGGCGGGCACGCTCACTACGTCGCCGGCGCTCATGGAAGCCTACCTCGGCGCTGCCGGCGACATCGCGCGCCTGGCCATCGGAACCGAAACCGCGCCGACACTGGCGGTGTTCGACGCCCCGCACGACACGTCGCAGAATGAGTACGTCGAAGGCCTGCCCTTCGGCACGCGCGGTGGCATGCTGATCGAGCATGAGTTCCCGGCCGACGGCGAATACATTTTCACGGTCAAGGGCATGACCGGTTACTTCACTCGCGTGCTAGGCAATGTCACCGGAGAAAAACTGGAAGTCACGGTGGACGGCGAGCGTGTTTACCTCTACGACTGGGACGGCGAGATCGGTAACACCGAAGGCAACGGGGGCAAGACGCCCGCCATTCCCATCAAGGCCGGCTTCCACAAGATTGGCGTGACCTTCATCGCTACCAGCGATCTGCCCGATACCGGACTCAACAAAGCGTTCGTGCGCACCATGAATTCGCCGGGCGCCATCTCCGGCTATACCTTCTACCCCCACGTAGGCCAGGTCTTCATCGAAGGGCCCTTCAACGGACAGCAGCCCACTGCCACGCCGAGCCGTGCCAAGGTCTTCGAGTGCTACCCGCAGGCAGCGGCCGAAGAAGCAGCCTGTGCGCGACAGATCATCACGACGCTTACCACCAAGGCCTTCCGCCGGCCGGTCAGCCAGAACGATCTTGACGTGTTGCTGGCCTTCTTCCGCAATGGTCGGGAAGCCGGCGGTAACTTCGATGCCGGTATCGAGGCAGCCTTGCAACGTGTACTGGCCGACCCGGAGTTTATTTACCGATCTGAAATCGAGCCTGCCGACGTGGCGCCGGGCGAACCCTACCGCATCAGCGACCTTGAACTGGCCTCGCGTCTGTCGTTCTTCCTGTGGAGCAGCATTCCCGACGAAGAGCTCATCAGGCTCGGTGCCGAGGAAAAGCTGCACGATCCGGAAGTGCTCAAGGGTCAGGTCGAGCGCATGATCGCCGATCCACGTTCGCAGGCGCTGGTGGAAAATTTCACCGGGCAGTGGCTGAACGTGCGTGGCATCAGCGCCAGCGAGCCGGTCGTCGACTTGTTCCCGAACTTCGACAGCACCTTGCGTGAGGCCTTCCGACGCGAGATCGAAATGTTCTTCGCTTCCATCATCGAAGAAGACCGCAGCGTGCTGGACCTGCTCACGGCCGACTACACCTTCCTCAACGAGCGTCTTGCCAAGCACTACGGCATTCCCAACGTCTACGGCCCGCAGTTCCGTCGCGTCAGCCTCGATGCCGAGCACGATGTTCGCCGGGGCCTGCTGGGCAAGGGGGCGCTGCTGACCATTACTTCGGAAGCGGCGCGTACGTCGCCGGTCAAGCGTGGCAAATGGTTCCTCGAAACCTTCTTCGGAGTCAGTCCGCCCGATCCGCCGCCCGGCGTGGAAACCAACGTCGACCAAAAGCCCGGCGAGAAACCCACCACGCTGCGGGCCCGTCTCGAGGCGCATCGCACCAATCCCACCTGCTCAACCTGCCACAAGATGTTCGAGCCGATGGGTTTTGCGATGGAGAATTTCGATGCCACCGGTCAGTGGCGACTGCTCGATTCCGGCAATCCCATCGACCCGCACGGCACGATCACTGACGGCACCGAGTTGTCCGGCATTACGAGTCTGCGTGATCTCACGGTGCGCAAGAAGGATATGTTTGCCGAAGTGGTCGTCGAGAAACTGCTGACCTACGCGACTGGCCGCGGCATCGAATATCAGGATATGCCGTTGGTGCGCGCCATCACGCGGGAAGCCGCGGAGCATGACTACAAGTTTTCATCGATCGTGATGCAAGTCGTCGAAAGTCCGGTCTTCATGATGAACATGAAGACTGCAGATGTCGCCATGAGAGAGGAGTGAAGCCATGTTTATCACCAAGAAGCATATTGGTCGTCGCGCACTGCTGCGCGGAGCTGGCGTGGCGCTCGGCCTTCCGCTGCTGGATGCGATGATTCCGGCAGCCACCGCGCTGGCGCAAACCGCTGCCGTGCCGCCGCCGCGTTTCTGGGGTGGTTTCGTGCCGCACGGTGCCGCCCCCGGCTACTGGGTGCCCAAGCAGGAAGGTGCGCTGGCTGCCGAGTTGCCCTTCATTTGGCGCCCCTTGGAGCCTTACCGCAGCCACCTCAACATTCTCACCGGTCTGCACTCGACGTCTGCTGAGCCTCCTCCGGGCGAGACCGGTGCCGACCACTGGGTGGCCGCAGCCTTCCTGGGCGCCGAGAAGCCCAAGAAGACGGCTGGGGCGGACGTCTACGCCGGTACCACCATCGACCAGATCATTGCCGCCAAATATGGTCAGGAGACCCTGCTGCCCTCCCTGGAAATTTCCGTCGAGGATCCGGGCTCGGGTTCCAGCAACTGCGGTGAGGGTTACAGCTGCGTTTACACCAACACCATTGCCTGGGCTTCACCTACCACGCCGCTGCCGATGGAACTAAACCCGCAGGTCGTGTTCGAGCGCATGTTCGGCAGCGGCAGTACGCCGGAGCAGCGTGTGGCTCGCCGGGAGCGCAACCAGAGCATCCTCGACTCCATCAACGACAAGATCTCCGGCATGCGTCGCGAGATCAGCGTACCGGACCGGGTACGTCTGGACTCCTTCACCGACAACGTCCGCGAGATCGAACGGCGCCTGCAGATTGCCGCCGGTGCCACCACGGCTGCACCGGAGAATTTCGATGTTCCGCCCGGCATTCCGCAGTCGTTCGATGATCACATCAAACTGATGTTCGACCTCCAGGCGCTTGCCTACCAGGCTGACATCACCCGCGTCGGTACCATGCTGTTCGCCCGTGATCTCACCGGCCGCGTCTACCCGGAAAGCGATGCCCCCACGCTGGGTTTCCACGGCGGATCGCACCATGGCGAGGATCCGTCCCGCATCGACGAGTTCTCCAAGATCAACCAGTATCACGTGAAGATGCTGGCCTACTTCGTCGACAAGCTGGCCAAGACCGAAGATGGCGACGGCAGTTTGCTCGACCATTCGCTGCTGCTCTACGGCAGCAACATGGGCAATCCGAACCAGCATCTGCACTACGATGTGCCGCACATACTGATCGGCCGCAACAATGGCAGGATGCCTACCAATCGGCACTTGGCCTACCCGACCAAGAGCGTGCCTACCGGCAACCTCCTGCTTAGTCTGCTGGATCAGTTCGGTATCGAGCGCGATACCTTCGGAGACAGTACCGGGCGTCTGGACAAACTGGTGTAGCGCAAGCCCTGAGTCGAAGCAGCCTTATGTTGGGAATGAGAAGTATCGCGCTGGCAGTGATGCTGGTGTCCTCTAGTCTGGTGGCCGCGCAGTCCGACGTGGCCGATGCCGCCATGCGGCGTGACAGCGCAGAGGTGCAGCGCCTCCTGAAGGCGGGCGCGGATGTGAACGGCGGTCAGTCCGACGGGGCGACTGCCCTGCAGTGGGCGGCCTACCATGGTGATGCCGAGCTGGCGAGCGCGCTACTGAAGGCTGGGGCCGACGCTGCGGCCGCCAATCGCAATGGCTCCACGGCGATGTGGTTGGCTGCCAGCCACATCGCCGTGGAGCCATTGCGATTG
>Ga0255219_1000265_pt1 | contig 15152 bp, 13 predicted proteins | sample Miss_Colum_RepA__FD_183037 | JGI IMG/M metagenome (GOLD analysis project Ga0255219, IMG submission 183037) | Freshwater microbial communities from Mississippi River, Louisiana, United States - Miss_Colum_RepA_8d | ecosystem: Environmental > Aquatic > Freshwater > River | place: USA: Louisiana...
GGTCGCGCCACGGCGATCGGCAAGCAGGCGGGTTCCGACGACCAGTCGTGGGAGTACCGCTCACCGATGTCGGCACCGAGCAGGAGGGGCGAACTGAGCAGCGGCTGCAGGGCCGCGATGACCTGGGACATGGGAACCTCGCAAAATACCGAGCCGCGAGTATAGGCGGCTGCGCAGGTGCCGCAAGCGGGCTAGCGCGCGGCCAGCAGCGCCAGAGCCGGACGCAGCGTGGCGGCCAGCTCGCGCGCCTGCCACCACAGGGACTCGACACGCGGCGCACAGCTGAAATCCCCGCAGGCCACCAGCTGGGTGCGCCAGTCGATCCACGGCGCGGGCTGCTCCGGTGCCGTGGCCCGCGCCAGTCGCCAACGATGCACCGCCACGTGACTGGCGCCGGAAAAGTCGACGCCGGTGAGGCGGGAAACTTCCTGCTGCAACGGCAGCGCCAGTGTGTCGGGCGCCGCCTCCAGTACGCTGGCAGACCAGGCGGCGCTGGTGTGGGCCACGAGGCAGCTGCGGCTGGCATCCCGCCCGGGCTTGCTGGAATCGACCCACAGCCAGGCCAGCGGTCCTTCGTGCACCTTGGCGGCGATCCAGCCCAGCGGCCAGGGCTGTTCGCTGCCGAGCAGCAGCGCATGGCAGGCCTCGGTGGGAACAGCGTGCCAGGGCACCGGCGTGGTGGACCAGGGCGCGAGCAGCCGGGCGGACTGCGGCGCGGGGGCAGTGCTGATCACCCAGTCGAACTCGCCGAGTTCCTCACCCGTGCTGCTGCGCAGCCGCCACGGCGGCCCCTCGCCTTCCAACGGCAGCACCTCGGAGGCGAGCCGCAGGTCGAGACCGTCGGCCAATGCCTTCACCAGGGTGCTCATGCCGGGACAGGCCACCCAGTGGGTCTCGAACCACAAACGCTTGGCCGTGCGCCCGTCCGCCAGCAGGCTGACCACCTTGCCCTGCCACGGTCGCAGCAGACCCTGCTGCTGCAACGGCTCCAGAAACGCCAGGAATTCCGCGCTGCGCGCGGTGAAGCTGGGCGAGCCGTGGTCGAACTGGAACGGCGCTACGCGCCGCGTGGCCATGCGCCCACCCAGCCCGCGCGACTTGTCGAAAACGGTGACCGCGGCGACCTGCGCCAAGGCGCGCGCCAGCAGCACACCACTGAAGCCTCCGCCGATGATGGCGACACGCGCCTCGGCCGCCCTGTTCACAGCGTGCCCTCCTGCAGACGCTCGAAAACCCGCACGGCCTCGGCACGGATCGCCTGCTGCTTGGCCGCGGGGAAGCGTCGCCAGTTGGCATAGGCGTAGCTCAGCCGCGGATTGCCGCCGAGCCGCTCGGCATGGCGGGCCAGAAAGTCCCAATACAGCGTGGTGAAGGGACAGGCGCGCTCGCCGGTGGCCGCAGTGGGGTCGTAGCGGCAGCCCGTGCAGTAATTGCTCATGCGGTCGAGGTAGCGACCGCTGGCGGCGTAGGGCTTGCTGGCGAGCACGCCGCCATCGCCGAACAGCGCCATGCCGAGCGTGTTGGGCAGCTCCACCCACTCGTAGGCATCGGCGTACACGGCCAGATACCAGGCCTGCACCTCTTTCACGTCGAGGCCGGCGAGCAGGGCGAAATTACCAGTCACCATCAGTCGCTGGATGTGGTGCGAGTAGGCATGTTCACGCGTGTGTCGCACGGCCTCGGCGAGGCAGCGCATGTCGGTGGGCGCTCCCCAGTAGCAGGCCGGCAGCGGCCGCGTCGCCTCCAGAAAATTGAGCTCGGCATAGGCCGGCATGCGCAGCCAGTACAGCCCGCGCACGTACTCGCGCCAGCCGAGGATCTGGCGGATGAAGCCTTCCACGGCATTGAGCGGCGCCGCGCCGGCACGCCAGGCCTGCTCGGCCGCGGCGATGAGTTCGCGTGGCAGCAGCAGACCGGCGTTGAGGTACACGGAAACCCGCGAGTGGAACAACCAGACCTCGCCGTGCAGCATCGCGTCCTGATAGGTGCCGAACAGGGGCAGCGCCTCCGTGAGGAACCACTGCCAATCCGCCAGGGCCTCGGCACGCGTGACGCCCCAGGTGAACGGTTCCAGCGCCCCGAAATGCGTGGAGAAACGCTGCTGCACCAGTGAGAGCACCGCAGCCGTCGTGGCCGAACGCGGGTGCTGCACACGCCGCGGCACCACCAGCGTGGCGGGTGGCGGCTCGCGGTTGTCCTGGTCGAAGTTCCACTGACCGCCGGCCGGTCCCCCGTCGAGGTCGAGCAGCACACCGTGGCGCTGCCGCAGCCAGCGGTAGAAGAATTCCAGCCGCCACTGTTTGCGGCCCTGTGCCCAGCCGGCAAAGTCGGCTTCACTGCAGAGAAAGCGGTCGTCCTCGCGCAGTTCCACCGGCACGCCGAGCGCCGCCTGCCAGCCCTGCATCTTGCAGAGCACGCGGTATTCGCCGGGTTTGGTACACACCACGCGCGAGGGCCGCAGATCGGCGACCGCGCGGGCCACTTCACCGTCGAAGGACCCGGTGTTGCCCGCGGCATCCAGCGCCACATAGCGCACCTGCCAGCCTTCGGCGCGGCGCTCGGCGGCGAAGTGGCGCATGGCGCTGAAGAGAAAGGCGATCTTCTGAGGGTGGTGCGGTACGTAGGTGGCTTCTTCCATCACCTCGCACAGCAGCAAGACGTCGTGCTGTCTGTCGGCGCCCGCCAGCGCGGAAATCGAGGGAGAAAGCTGGTCGGCCAGCACCAGGCGCAAGACGGACATCGGAGATTCCAGCGGCAAGAGTCGCCGCTTGTTACGCAAGCGTCCCGGTGGACGATTGCCCGCGGCCCCCTTTGCGGCAGGCGGCAATGGTCTGCTCGGGCGTGAGCGCATAGACGACGTCTGCGTGCGCTGGCAGGGCCTCGAGACCGTGGCGGGTGAGTCGCTCGTAGTGCTGGATGAAGCGCCGCAGTGTCGGTCCATCCATCAGGCGGGTGCCGGTCTGGCCGGCGGCTGCAAGGCGAGCCGCCAACTTGTCTTCCTGCCGCTGGCGCCACTCGTAGACCCTTTCGAAACTCGGCGCCTGCAGCAGCACGAGATAGTCCACCCGCGCAAACCACTGGGCGTAGCTCCCGGCCACCTGTTCATTGACGTAGCGACGCCAACTGCCGGAGGCATCTTCCTCCGCTTCCAGCGCGTTGAGCGGCGCCAGCAAGGCCGCCGTGTCCTGCGGCGGTACGGCAAGACACCAGCCTTCCAGCACCACCACGTCGACCGGTGCCAGCAGGGTCGGCCACAGTTCACGGGGAGCGCGGTCGTCGCTGGCCTTGTCGAAGCGCGGGATGGCCACCTGACCCGGACTGCCAAGCGCGCTAAGTGTCCGCAGGGCCAGAGCGACATCGTGTGTGCCGGGCACCCCGCGCGTGGCCAGCAGCGGATGCACCTCGCGGGCCAGCTGCTGGCGCTCGGTGCGCGTCAGGTAGAAATCATCGATCGACAGACTGACCGCCCGCAGGCCCAGCATCTCCTTGAGCAGCAGCACCAGCAGGGCTGCGAGCGTGCTCTTGCCGCTGCCTTGGCTGCCGCTGATGCCGACGACCAGCGTGCGCTGGCTGGTGGCGGCACGACGCAGCACGTCCTCGGCCAGCGGAACGAACCAGGTCGCCACGGTGTCGACGTAGGCAGGCGGCAGTTTTTCACGAGCGATGAAGCTTTCGACGGCGGTCCGCAAGGCGGAAATCATGCGGCAATTCCGGAGCAGGAAGGATTTCTGTGGCGTTGCGATTGTAGCAGAGCTTCTCTTATGCTCGCGGACGCAACGCCCGAAGAAAATCATCACAAACCGAGGGGAACCCCATGCTTCGTCACCATCGTCGTCTTTCACTGAGCCTGCTGGCTGCCGCGTTGCTCAGCTCGCCGCTGTTCGCCCAGCAACAGGTCGAATTTCGCGGCAACATTCCACTGGCGCCGACCGGCATCGCCAATCAGGCGCTGGGGTCCGGACCCTGGCGCTACGCCACGGCCGAGGGCATGAACATCGTGGTGGACGTGGCAGCGCGCGGCATCGAGTACCCGATGGCCCTCACCTTCCTGCCGGACGGTGACATGCTGGTGGTCTCACGACCCGGCAAGCTGCACCTTGTGCGCGACGGCAAGGTCAGCGAGATCGGTGGTGGCCCCGAGTCCGTGTACTTCGGTGTTTCCGGCGAGCCAGCCGTTTCGCACGGCTACATGGACATCGCCCTGCACCCTGACTTCGCCAGCAACCAACTGGTCTACATCGCCTACAGCAAGCCGGCCGGGGCCGACCGCGCCCGCAGCCTTGCCGTCGGTCGCGGCAAACTCACGGCGACCGGCCTCGAAGGCTTCAGCGATATCTGGGGAGGCAAGGACACGAGCGTGGCCGGCGCCTCGCGGATTGCCTTCGGCAAGGACAAGACACTGTACATCACCACGTCGGGCGGCTCTGCGCAGGATCTCGGCACGGCCGGTGGCAAGGTGCTGCGAGTGAACGACGACGGTTCCATCCCGCGCGACAATCCGTTCGCGTCCACAGCCAACGCCAGACCGGAGGTGTACAGCTATGGCCATCGCAGTTCGCTGGGGCTCACCGTCCACCCGGTGACCGGCGCGATCTGGCAAAACGAAAACGGCCCCAACGGCGGCGACGAGATCAACATCATCGAGCCCGGCAAAAACTACGGCTGGCCGCTGGTGAGCCTCGGGCGCGACTACAGCGGCCCCTGGCAGTCGGAGGGACCGAATCATCTCGGCTATCAGCCGCCGGTGGTGTACTGGATGCCGGCCATCGCCGTGTCCGGCATGACCTTCTACACCAGTGACGTGATGCCGAAATGGAAGGGTGGGCTGTTCGTCGGTGGCCTGCGCACGGGGGAGGTGCCGGGCACGGGTCACATCGAGCGCATCGTGCTCAACGAAAAGTTCGAGGAACTGCGGCGTGAAGCCCTGCTGGTGGACCTGCACCAGCGCATGCGCGACGTGCGTCAGGGCCCGGACGGACTGCTGTATGTCGCCACCGAAGAAAAAGACGGCGTGGTACTGCGGATTCGCCCCGAGTGAGGCGAACCCGCGCTGCGTGCTCCAGCCTGCCGGCCGCCGCTAGCGACCCGTCACCGGGTTCGCATAGTGGTAGGGCGGCAGGAAGGGCCGCGGGTACATCTCGAACTGCATCGTGGGCGGTGCATCCGGCGGATTGCTGTCGGTGATGCCCGGGGCGGGTCGCCACTCGAGATCCTTCCAGCCCACGTCGTAGAGGGCAAAGTAGGTGTTGATCTGCTGGTCCTTGTGCAGCATCCAGACGCCGTCGCGCTTTTCGAAGATGTTTTCGTAGGTACCCCCCATGAAACGACCGGTACCCCCGAAATTGCCCATGAGGCTGAAGGCCCGCGAACGCATGTTGGCGCTCTGACCGTCAGCGGCGATGTGGATGACCGGCTGATACTGCATGTGGTTGTGCAGCGTGCCCCGCAATTCGTTCTGCACCCCGTACAGGTCGAGATTGCGCCGCACGCTGGGGCGCCCCGCGTACACGCCACGCAGGGCAATCTCGATGGTGCCATCCGGCGTGAAGATACCGGTCAGCTCATCCCACTGGTTATGAGCGAGGTAGTAGCCATAGATGGTATGCAAGCGCTCCACGGCATCGGCGTCCTGCAACAAGCCCACGCGGGGTGCCAGCGCATCGAGCGCCTCCCGCAGACTGCCGGGGTCGGCGGCGGCGGGCGCAGCCGGTTGCGGGGCCGGCACCGCCGCCGTGACCGGGTGCGGGTAATGCAGCGGCGGCACGAAAACCGCCGGGTAGTTGGCGTAGTCCACGGACGGCGGCAGATCCGGCGGCAGGTCGCTGCTGGGTGTGGAACGCGGCAGCGCCGAGACACCCCAGCCCGCTTCGTACGGCGTTTTCATGCTCGAGTAGAGCTGCAGCTTGCTGATCTTCCACACCCCGGCCTCGAAGCGGTACTCGTTCTCATAGATCCCCGTGCCCCAGAAATGCTCCACGCCGTGGCGGGCTTCCTGCGAAAACAGGTGCCAGCGCGCCTTGGCGCTCAGCCCGTCCGGTGCCACGGTCACGATGGGCTGCAGTTGCATCTGGTCATTGAGCAGGCCTTCCTGCGGGCCCTCGGCACCGAGCGAGCGGAGGTACGCGAGAATGCGGGGCTTGCCGACGTACACACCGGACCCACCCCACTCGAAGGTGGCATCTTCCGTGAAGAGATCCGCCGCCTGCTGCCACTCGTTCTTGTCGTAGTAGAAGCCGAAGATGCCCTGCAGGTTTTCGATGGCGTTCTCCGCCTCCAGGTTGCGGACCTCCGCCTGCAGCAGGGCCACGCGGGCGGCCAGTGCGGCCGCAGCCTCCGGGGCCTGCGCCTGCACGGGCAGCACAGCCAGTGGCACGGCACCGAGCGTGGCCAGCAGTACGGCGCGATGGGCAAGCAAACGCTTCATGGCGTGACTCCTGCAGCAGTAGCAGTTGTTGCAGTAGCAGTTGTTGCAGTAGCAGTTGTTGCAGTAGCAGTTGTTGCAGTAGCAGTTGTTGCAGTAGCAGTTGTTGCAGTAGCAGTTGTTGCAGTAGCAGTTGTTGCAGCGGTAGTGGGCGCAGCGGCAGCCGCTTCTACCTCGCCAGCCGGCGCCGACTCCGGCTGGTAGGTACCCACCGGGTTGCGGAAGTGGAAGGGGGGCAGATAGGTTTCCGGCCACCAGCCGTGGTCATCGGTGGGAGGGGCGTCCGGCGGCAGCGTGCCCGATACCCAGATTCCCTGGTTGTAGTCCTCATTGGCCGCCCAGCCGCCCTGGTAAGGCACCAGGATGGCCTGCTGCCAGCGCATGCTGCTGATCTTCCACACGCCGTTTTCCTTGACGTAGTCGTTCTCGAAGGGTCCCTCGCCCCACTCCGCGTGTTCCCCCAGCTGACCCACCAGCAGGATATTGCGCCAGCGCGCCTTGGCAGTCCGGCCATCGGCACCGAGCGTGACCACGGGCATCACCTGCAACTGCTCGTTGAGCTGACCTTCGCGCAGACCGCGCTGGCCACCGCCGAGCGCCGTGAAATAGGCGCGGATGCGCTCCTTGCCTTGGTAGACCCCATCACGGGCGAGTTCCAGGGTGGCGTCGTCGCTGAAGAGGTCGGCCACCTCGTCCCACAGCCCCTCTTCCACGTAGTAGCCGTAAGCACGCTGCAGTCGCTTGATGGCGTTGGCATCCTTGACCTGCTGCACCTCGGCCTCGAGCAGGGCCACCTCGGTGGTCAGTGCGGCCAACTCGGCCGCAGCGGCCTCCTGTTCCGGCGTGGTCGCCGCGGGCTGGCCGCAGGCAGCAAGGCCCGCAGTACAGAGCAGGGTGAGCAAGCGTCGAGTCGTGCGCTGGGGAGAGATTCTTGTCATGATTTGCCCCGTCGATGTGTGGTTCGAGTGTGCCTCATGCGCGGTGGCTTGTCACCGCTACCGGGCCACCCGATCCACCGTGCCACGGGTCGCTGCCCTTTCCACGCTGTCTCGCTACCGGAGGTCCCCTGCATGAGCCACACGAGCGTAACGACGCCGCCGCGCCCGACGACGGGCAGCTCCCACGTGTCGCGCCGCACGGCAGTCAGGGCTGGCGCACGCCTGCTGCAGCTGGCCGCCCTGCTGCCGCTGCTCTGGGGCACCGCAGCCATCGCCCAGCCTGCAGCTGACCTGACGGGGCGCTGGAGCGTCAATGCCAAGCTGAGCGACGACACGGACGATCAGGTCGAGGATGCCCTGCGCCGGGCTGGCGAAAAGATCACCCGCAGCTGGTTCAATCGCGACAAGGAGTTCTACCGCGGGGGTCCCGCCGAGCAGGAACTTTACGATCGACTGTCCTACGACACCGTGCTGGCGATCGACGCTGTGGGCGACCACTTTCGCTTTACCTACGCCGACAGCTTTTCCCGCGAGGTGTTCACGGACGACCGCAGCCGGGCTGTCAGTCTGACTGGCCTGGATGCCGTGGAGGATTTTTCGCTGGGCCACTTCGAGGACGATCGCTTCGTGATCGAAACCCACCCGCGCGACGGCGGCGTGATCTACGAAACCTACCGTTTGCTCGACCAGGGCCTGCGCCTCGAGGTGGAACTGGAGCTGCACCCGTCGAGCTTCACCGAGGCCATCGCGCTACGCCGAATCTACGACCGCAGCGACTGACCTTGGGCCGCGGCTCGCCACTACACAACGGGCAGGAAAAAGTTGCAGCGCCCGCGCCTGCAACGGCGCAGCGTCGCGGGCGGCTCAGCCGAACCAGCTGAGCGGCGTCTTCCAGACGGCGATGCCCACGATGTAGCCGAACGTGGCGGTCGCGAAAAAAAACGACGCCACGCGAATGCTGCGCGTGCGGCCGCGGTTGAGGGTCATGCCCACAAAGAACAGATAGGCCATCAGCAGCGTGATCTTGCTGGTGAGCCAGAACTGGTTGAACAACCCGAAATTGACCATGAAGGCCATGGTCGCGCCGCTGCAGAGGAACAGCGTGTCGATCACGTGCGGACCCACCAGAATCGCTTTGTGGTTGAGCCACTTCGACTCGATCAGCATGAGGTAGGAACGGAACAGGAAGCCCACGAAGCTCATCAGCGCGCAGGTCATGTGCAGGGTTTTGACGGTGAGATACATGGCGGGAACGACGCGGGGCAGCCATCACGACGGCTGGCAGCCTACTGGAAATACCGGATGCTGACCAGCGCGCGCGGTGCAGGCCAGAGACCCACGGGCGGTGCTGCCGTCGCACCCCGGCGCCGGCGCTCGGCAGACACGGCAGCCGCAGCAGTGCCCGGAAGTTCCACGACCAGACGCAAAAGCCCTGTGGTAAATTACCGGCTCTTTTTGCAACCCTCAGTGACCTACCACCATGACCAAACCTTGCCGGGCACCCGACCCGAACACCAAGACACCCACGTTCAAACTGCCGAAAAACGCCACCGATGCGCACTGCCACATCTTCGGCCCGGCCCAACAGTACCCCTTCGCGCCGGATCGTACCTACACGCCGCCGGATGCCGGGCTCGACAAGTTCAAACAGCTGCAGGGCATCCTCGGACTCACGCGTGCGGTGCTGGTCAATGCCAGCTGCCACGGCGTCAACAACGACCCGATCATCGATGCCATCGCGCAGAGCGCTGGCTGTTACCGTGGCGTCGCCAACATCGACAGAACCTTCGATGAAAAAGCCATCGAGAAGCTCGACCAGCAAGGTATCCGTGGCTGCCGCTTCAACTTCGTGAAGCATCTCGGCGGCGTACCCGACATGGACGAATTCCACCTCATCGTGAACCGCATCAAGGCCTTCAACTGGCATGTGGTGATGCACTTCGATGCCATCGACCTCGTCACCCACGAAAAACTGCTCGATGGTCTGCCGATCCCCTACATCATCGATCACATGGGCCGCGTACCCACCAAGGACGGTCTCGACCAGCAGCCCTTCAAGATCCTGCTGGAGTTCGCCAAGCGCGACAATTGCTGGGTGAAGGTGTGTGGGGCCGAGCGCATCTCGTCGAATGGCCCGCCGTTCACCGACGCGATGCCGTTTGCGCGCAGGCTTATCGAAACCGCGCCGGATCGCGTGCTGTGGGGCACGGACTGGCCGCATCCCAACATCAAGGAACACATGCCGAACGACGGCGATCTCGTCGACCTGATTCCACTGATGGCTGACACGCCCGCCCTGCAGCAGAAGCTGCTGGTCGACAACCCGCATCGGCTCTACGGATTCTCGAACGTGTGAGCGTCCGACACGGCGGCCGCACCGCAGGGTGCGGCGCCTGAGCGCCCACCCGAGAAGCCACACACCGGTAACACTGCCGGTGCCACGTAAAGGACCCCCGACATGAAAGTCACCAGCATCATCGACACCATCGGCAACACGCCGCACCTGCGCGTCAACCGGCTGTTCGGCGACAAGGCCGAGGTGTGGATGAAGCTCGAGCGCAGCAACCCAGGCGCCAGCATCAAGGACCGCATCGCCAAGGCCATGATCGAGGACGCCGAGCGGCGCGGGCTGCTCAAGCCGGGCAGTGTCATCATCGAACCCACCTCCGGCAACACGGGTATCGGTCTGGCGCTGGTCGCTGCCGTGAAGGGCTACCGACTGATTCTCACCATGCCCGAATCCATGTCGGTGGAACGTCGCCAGATCATGAAGGCCTACGGTGCAGAGCTCGTGCTCACGCCCCGTGAAAAAGGCATGGGTGGCGCCATCGAGGAGGCACAGCGCCTGCTGCAGGCCACGCCCGGCGCCTGGATGCCCTCTCAGTTCACCAACCCGGTCAATGTCGAGATTCACCGCAGCACCACCGCGCAGGAGATCCTGGCGGATTTTCCAGAGGGCTTCGACTATCTGATCACCGGCGTCGGCACCGGCGGCCACATCAGTGGCGCGGCCGAGGTGCTGAAGGCCCGCTTTCCCCGTCTGAAAGTCTTTGCGGTCGAACCCGAAAAATCACAGGTCATCGCAGGCAAGGAAAAAGGTCTGCACCGCATCCAGGGCATCGGTGCGGGCTTCGTGCCGGAGGTCCTGAACCGCTCGCTGCTGGACGGCACCATCGCCGTCAGTGAAGAAGCCGCATTCGACATGGCACGACGGGCAGCCAAGGAAGAAGGCGTACTGCTGGGCATCTCGTCGGGCGCCACGCTCGCCGCCGTGGCGCACACACTGGCCACGGCTCCCTCTGGCGCGCGGGTGCTGTGCTTCTGCTACGACACCGGTGAACGCTACCTGTCGATCCCGGATCTGTTCAGCGCCTGAGACGGCTCCGCGCTGCTGGCGGCGCCCTACTCTCCCCGCCCGGCGGCAAGATCTTCGGTCACCCCGATGCGTCCGACGCCGGGTAACTTGAGGGCCGGGCGCCGGAAATCGATGCCGGCGGCCAGGCCGAGGATGTTGAGCTCGATGCCCTCATCCACGCCAGCCGTCACGCCGAGCACACCGAGCAGGGATACCTGCACGCCGCGACCCGCCGGGGTGGTGGCCAGCGGCATGCCCCCGGGCAGGTAGTCCTTGCCGATGGCCGTCACTGGCAGCACCAGCCCGAGCTCCGGCACCTCGCGGCCCACATGCGCAGTAAAGGTGTTGCTGTTGGGCCCGGGCCACATCGTGTAGCTGTCGGCGTAGGGATAGCTTTGCACCGCCGCCAAGACGCGCGGCAGCAAGCGCTCGGCCTCGGCACCACGGATGTCCACCAACAGCACAGGGCGATTGCCGTACCAGCGACGGTCCGGCAGATCGGACTCGCTGACGCGCACCGACAGTCCGCGCCGTTCGCGAAAACCGATCACCTGATGCACCAGATACTCCGGCGCGTCCTTGGCCTTGGTGGCCACCCAGGTATGCACGGCGAGGTTGCCGCGCCAACTGTAGGTGCGGGCTGCATAGACCTGAACGACGGCGTCCGGGTAGTCCCTGGCCGCTGGCGCCACGCCTATGCTGTCGCGACTTGCAAACTGCCAGCCACGCTGGGCAGACGCCTCGCCGCCGAAGGCCGCCTGGAACAAGGGGCCAAGCAACAGCAGCACGACGGTGAGCGGCAGCAGTCTCCACCACCTCATGGCACAGGACCCGTTGCCAGCACGGCCGTGACCGAACCGATGGTGATCGGGTGCAGCGCATCCCGTGCCGTAGCAAAAACGTCACGGGCAAACAGCAGGCCCTCGGGCGTGGCGGCTAGTGCGCTGTAGGTGGGCATGATCAGCTTGCGGCGACCAACCCGCGACAGAAACTCGGCAATCGCCGGCCGCGCCGCGAGATAGCCGCTGCGTACGGTCAGCGGATACCAGCGCTGCGCCAACTCGGCGTTGGCCGTTCCCGTAAAGCCGTAGGCAGCATCGAGTGCCACCAACTGCGACTCCGCCAGCGTCGCGGGCAGGCCCTCCAGGAAGTGGACCCATTCCTGCGTGGTCCAGCCGGTGGTGGCGGCGCTCGGCGGCAAGGTACCGTCTGCCAGCCACGCCGCACGCGCCGCATCGACCGCCGCCAGCCGCTCCGATACGGTGGCCGGCGCGAACGCCGGAATGCCCGGCGCGTACAACCAGGCGTCGAATTCGGCCTGACTGACCTTGCCGGGGAACCGGCCCAGCAGATTCTCCTGAGCGTAGTCGGCGAACTGCTGGGACGAGATCGACTGGAACGCGAAGTGGTCGAAATAGCCACGCAGGAAGTTGTCGAAGTCGCTGCGCCCGATGCGCTGCTCGAGGAATTGCATGAACCAGGCGCCTTTGGCGTAGACGGTGGCACTGAGGTTTTCGTCCGGATCCTTCAAAACCCCCGGCTCGATGGCGAGGCGCTGCAGCGGCAGATTCTCCGGCGTGAACTCCTCGGCGATGCCGTTGCGCTCGATGACGTTTTCCATGTCGGCCCAGGCCTTGCCGTACAGATCCTCGATGAGGCGATTTTCCACGTAGGAGGTGATGCCCTCATTGAGCCAGGCATCACGGCTGAGGGCGAAGGTCACCAGGTTGCCGGACCAGCTGTGCGCCAACTCGTGGGCGATGAGGGCCACCAGGGAGCGGTCACCCACGATGACGGTGGGGGTGAGAAAGGTCAGCCTCGGGTTCTCCATGCCGCCATAAGGGAACGAAGGCGGCAGCACCAGCATGTCGTAGCGCTGCCAGCGGTAGGGGCCATACAGCGACTCGGCCGTGCTGATCAACTGCTCGGTATCGGCGAACTCGGCCGCGGCGGCCGCCACCAGCGCAGGCTCGGCCCACACCCCTGCCCGGGCACTCACCGGTTGGAACACCAGATCTCCCGCTGCAATGGCCAGCAGGTAGGACGGTATCGGCTGCGGCATGCTGAAGCGGTAGTCACCATCCCGCTCGGCGGCGGGATCATTGTCAGCACTCATGAGGGCCATCACGGACGGTGGCGTCCGAAGGTGGGCCTCGTAGGTGAAGCGCACGAGGGTGGTGTCTTGCAGCGGCACCCAGGAGCGCGCATGGATCTGCTGCGACTGGCTGAACATGAACGGCAACTGCTTGCCCTGTGTCATGGCTGGCGACAGCCACTGCAGTCCGGAAGCCGAGGGCAACGTGCGGTAGGTCAGTCGCACGCTGGCCGGCTGGTCAGGCGTCTGCACTGTCAGTGGGCTGCCGAGAATGGCATGTCGTTCACCGAGGCTGAACGCCAACGGCTGCCAGGCGCCGGCAGCGTCCTGCGCCTCGGCGGCACTCACCTCGAGGTCACGCGTATCGAGCAGGAGCTGCGTCGCTGCCGGATCGCGCCAGTCGAGCTGCAGCGTGGCCGTACCGGCCAGCACGCGCTCCTCGAAGTCGACCGCAAGGTCTAGCAGCAGGTGGCGTACCACCACCTGGTCCGGACGCGCGTAGGAATGCTCGTCCGGCCCGGGCAGCACGACGGCCACGTCGCCCGCTGCCACGGTGCTTGCCTCGGTCGCGCCTGCAGTCACGGCGTCGGACTCGGACGGGCCAGGGCGGCAGGCCGCGAGCGCCAGAGTCAGCAACAGGACTACCCGGTATCCAGTCATGGAGCCTCCTATTTTTTTAGTCGATAGCCGGTCTTGAAAATCCAGTAGAGCGCGGTGCTGCACAGCACCAGGAACAGCAGCGTCGCGCCGAGACTGGTGACCACCTGCACATCGGCCAACCCGTAGAAACTCCAGCGAAAGCCGCTGATGAGATAGACCACAGGATTGAACAAGGTGAGTGTCTGCCAGGGCTCGGCCAGCACGCTCAGCGGGTAGAAACTGCCCCCGAGGAAGGTGAGCGGCGTGATGATCAGTACGGGAATGATCGACAGTTTTTCCCAGCTGTCGGCCCAGATGCCGATGATGAAACCGAACAGGCTGAACGTCACCGACGTCAGCACCAGGAACAGCAGCATCGTGGCCGGATGCTGCACTTGCAGGTCCACGAACAGCGCCGCAGTGGCGAGAATGATGGTACCGATCAGCACGGACTTGGTGGCAGCCGCCCCCACGTAGCCCAGCACGATCTCGAACGGCGACACCGGTGCCGACAGCACTTCGTAAATGGTGCCGATGAAGCGCGGGAAGTAGATGGCGAACGACGCATTGCTGATGCTCTCGGTGAGGATGGACAGCATGATCAACCCGGGTACCAGGAAGGCACCGTAGGGAACGCCACCGATGTCCGTCATGCGCGAGCCGATGGCGCTGCCGAATACGATGAAGTACAGCGACGTCGACAGCACGGGCGACAGGATGCTCTGCACCAGCGTGCGGAACATGCGGCTCATTTCGAAGTGGTAAATGGCGCGAACGGCATGCAGGTTCATCGGAATCCTTTCACTGCTTCACCAGATTGACGAATATTTCCTCGAGCGAACTCTGCCGCGTATGCAGGTCCTTGAAGCCTATGCCGGCCTGCTCCAGCGCATCGAGCAGGTGGGTGATGTCGGCGCTGTCCGCGCGGGTATCGTAGCTGTAGACCAGCGTGCTGCCCCCGTCGCGCAGGTCGAGCCGGTACTGGCCAAGGCCTGCCGGCAGCGCCACCAGTGGCTGCGACAACTGCAGAAAGAGCTGCTTCTCGCCGAGCTTGCGCATCAAGGCCTCTTTCTCCTCGACCAGGATGATCTCGCCCTTGTTGATGACCGCCACCCGGTCGGCCATTTCCTCGGCCTCTTCGATGTAGTGCGTGGTCAGGATGATGGTCACACCGGCCTTCTTCAGCTCGCGCACCACGTTCCACATGTCCTTGCGCAATTCCACGTCCACCCCGGCGGTGGGTTCATCGAGGAACAGGATGGACGGCTCGTGCGCCAAGGCCTTGCCGATCATCACGCGGCGCTTCATGCCCCCACTCAGCGTCATGATGCGGCTGTCCCGCTTGTCCCACAAAGACAGTGACTTCAACACACGCTCGATGACCGCTTCATCCGGCCGCTTGCCGAACAGACCGCGCGAAAGCCGCAGGGTGGCAGTGGGTGTTTCGAAGGAGTCGGTGGCCAGTTCCTGCGGCACCAGCCCGACCAGATTACGGGCAGCACGGTAGTCCTTGACGATGTCATGGCCTCCGATGAGCACGCGGCCTCCGCTGGGATTCACGATGCCACAGACGATGCTGATCAACGTGGTCTTGCCAGCCCCGTTGGGGCCCAGCAAGGCGATGATTTCTCCCGCGCGAATGTCGAGATTCACATTGCGCAGTGCCGTGAAGCCGTTCGCGTAGGACTTTTGCAGGTTCTGGAT
>Ga0255219_1000268_pt1 | contig 15062 bp, 16 predicted proteins | sample Miss_Colum_RepA__FD_183037 | JGI IMG/M metagenome (GOLD analysis project Ga0255219, IMG submission 183037) | Freshwater microbial communities from Mississippi River, Louisiana, United States - Miss_Colum_RepA_8d | ecosystem: Environmental > Aquatic > Freshwater > River | place: USA: Louisiana...
CCCGCGGGTGAATTTTTCGGACGCTTTTCATGTGGTTCGTGAGCTTGGCAAGACGGCACAAGGCGATATGATCGACCTCCCAGCCTTGACTGCGATTCATCTGAGCCACAGGCTTGGTGCAGTACTTGTGCTTATGATCATTGGCTTGCTTGCTTTTTTCTGTTTTCGGCAAGAGGTCGCAACCCGCGAGGCTAGGTGGCTGCTTCTGATGCTTGCCCTACAGTGGGCCTTGGGCATAAGCAACGTGATTTTCGATTTGCCTTTATGGGTCGCGGTTGGACACACTGGCGGGGCTGTTGTCTTGCTTGCCCTTACCCTGCTGCTAAACTTTCGGCTTAAGGCGTTGAGCCAGGTACATCAAGGAGGCTAGCTGCGGTGGCTTGGGGCGAAACCAGCGTATTGGAAAACAAAGCAGTTTTGCGCGAACGCGTGCAGGCTTATGTTGCGCTTACCAAACCAAGAGTGGTCATGCTGGCTGCCTTTTGTGCACTCATTGGTATGTTGCTAGCGAGCGACCGCTGGATTGGTTGGCCGCTTATCCTTGGGGCAATCAGCGGCATTTCCTTGCTTGCGGCGGCAGGCTTTGTACTGAACTGTCTTATCGAGCGCGAGATCGATGCACGCATGGCGCGCACACGCTGGCGACCGTCGGCACGCGGTGAAGTGGGCAATCAGCAAGCGGTTGGTTTTGCGTTCGCGCTAGGGCTTGCCGGTGCGCTACTGCTTTGGCAGTGGGTCAATGTCCTTACGATGTGGCTCACGATTGCAACCTTTGTCGGCTATGCGATTGTCTATACGATTTGGCTAAAGCCAGCGACGCCCCAAAATATCGTCATTGGTGGTGCCTCTGGTGCGATGCCGCCGGTGCTTGGCTGGGCTGCTGTAACGAATGAGTTGACAGCGCCTGCCTGGATTTTGTTTCTCATTATTTTCGTGTGGACCCCCCCGCACTTTTGGGCGCTTGCCCTCTATCGCTTAGAGGACTATCGCCGAAGCGGTCTGCCGATGCTGCCAGTCACCCATGGGCCGCTGTTCACGCGACTCAACATTCTTCTCTATAGCGTCTTGCTTGCTGCGGTAGCCCTCTTTCCCTACTTAATGGGTATGAGCGGCTGGGTCTACCTGATCGCTTCGCTTGCTCTTAATGCTTGGTTTGTTTTGCTGGCCTGGCGCCTTTATCGTGCCTACAGCGACGCGCTCGCCAAACGGCTGTTTCGATATTCCATTTGGTATCTCGCTTATCTTTTTGCCGCTCTCCTGATCGATCACTATCTGCGATTGTTCTGGTTGCCTGGATCAGCATAAAAGCATGCTGCTGAGCGATTGGCGCAAGCGGAGGCCGTGTTTGGGCCTGGCATTTTCTCTCATGCTCTCCGGCTTGGTCGGCTGTGAGCCTAATACGCAAACCGCCGCGAATCAAAGTGATGCCAAGGCGTCTGCTGTCAAAGCATCAAAGGGTGGTTTTCATCACACCGATGTCACGGGCTCTTCCTTAAAGCCAGCCCTCAATTTGCCTGACCAATCAGGCGCTGTTCGGAAAATTAGCGACTTCCGGGGCAAGTTATTGCTGGTTTTTTTTGGCTTCACCCACTGCCCAGATGTCTGCCCAAGTACCTTACAAGAAGCTGCCGAGGCGCTCAGCTTGCTTAGCGCCGAGCAGGCGCAGCGTGTACAGGTGGTTTTCGTAACACTCGATCCTGAGCGCGACCAACCCGAGATGCTTGAGGCTTATGTGAAGGCATTTCACCCAAGTTTCGCGTGGCTTCGAGGTAGTGAAGAGCAAACCAAAGCTGCTACAAAATCATTTCGTGTGTTTTACGAAAAAGTAACGCCCAAATCGGGTGGCCCCTATACGATCGATCATACGGCTGCGAGTTTTGTTTTCGACGGAGAGGGACAGTTGCGTCTTTATGTGAAACACGCACAAGGCGCCAAAGCCCTCGCAGGAGATCTTGCAAGGCTTTGAGCTTTACTCTCAAAGAAGATTTTGCCAGGCTCCCAGCTTTACACTCATAGAAGATTTTTGCCAGGCTCCAAGCTTTACACTTCAGCGGGAACTTGCCAGGCTCTAAGACTTCTTATCGAGCATTGCTTCAATGGCCTCCACCATCGATTCGGGTGAATCGGTGGGAGCAAATCGTTGGACCGTTTGGGCATCTCGGCTGACCAGAAACTTGGTGAAATTCCACTTAATTCCTTCGGTTCCAAGTACGCCTGGGGCGGCTTGCTTGAGCCAGCGATACAAGGGGTGAGCCGATGCTCCATTGACCTCTGTTTTGGCGAACATGGCAAAGCGAACCGAAAAGCGGCTTTCGCAAAACTGCATCACTGTGTTTTCATCACCAGGTTCTTGCGCGCCAAACTGATTGCATGGGAACCCTAAGATGGCCAAACCGCGATCAGCAAAACGCTGATGTAGTGTTTGCAGACCTGCATATTGCGGCGTAAAACCGCATTGACTAGCGACATTAACCACAAGGAGTACTTTGCCTTGATAGCTGGCAAGACTTTCTTGCTGACCGTCGATACGTTTGAGCTCAATCGACCAAGGGGGGGATTGGGTCATGGCGAAGTTCCTTCACGCTTTACATCGAAAAGACCCCAGAGTGTCGCACCGAGAATCAATAGCGCGCCAATCACCGTGAGAAGACCAAGGGTTTCCCCGCCAAGGGCGATCGCCGAGAGCACGGCAAAGACCAACTCAGAAAGCATCACCAAGGCAGTGATCCGTGCAGGCAATCGTGCCGCGCCGAACTGCAAAGCCATGTTGGCTGCAACAAATGCTAGCGTCAGCATCGCTAAAGGCAACATCCATGTCCAGGAAAAGGCCGGGATACCCGCAACCAATCCAAAAGGCGCAAGCCCAAGCGCAAGTGCCGCAGGCAAGAGTGCTCCACCGAGAAACATCGCCAAGGCGCGTGCTGCGGTGGCTGAAGCGGCGTGCTTCTTTAACAATAGGTTGGTAAAAGCGAAACCCATGCCTCCCAAGAGGCCCAACCAGTCGCCAAGTTGACTAGGCAAAGGCAAACCCATGCCCGGGCGCCAAAGTACAAGACTTGCACCCGCGATAGCGCAAAGGACTTGTACCAGTCCGTTTACGCTTATTGCTTCGCCCAAAAGCCAACGCGCGCCAATTAAGGACCACACGGGCATGAGATAAAAGAGAAGGACGACTCGGACCACTTCGCCCACCGTTACGCCCCAGTTAAAGCAGGCATTGGTAGCGCCTGATGCAAGCATCAAGGCCCAAAGACCGGGCGTGGCAAGCACAACTTTTAAGGCTGCTGGTTTGCTCACGAGCAATACCAGCGCCGACAGCCCATAAATGCCACTGGTTGACCAAAGCGCTGCCAGGCCTAGATTATCGAGTTGCCTAAATGGCCACCAAGACAATCCCCAGACGAAGGCATTAAACAAAAGGGCAAGGACTGCGGTTTGCATCATGAACTTGCGAATTGCCCTTCAATGGGGCTCATCAAGCCCCAATCTTGATGGTCAAAGCGGGCTGTGAACCCGCAAGGGCGACCTTAAACGTATGCAGCAAGCAATTGGCGCAAGCGCATGAGGGCTTTGACTTCGATCTGGCGAATACGTTCGGCGGAAACGCCAAATTCTGCAGCTAAGTCATGGAGCGTTAGCGCCTGCGATTCATCTTCATTGAGCCAGCGCGCCCGGATAATGCGTTGGCTTCTCGGGTCGAGTTGCTCGATGGCCTCTGAAAGGCCCTCGCTCTCCAGCCAGTCTTGTTCTTGCGCCTGCAGGCGCTGAGCAGGGTCTGCGCCCGGTGCTGCAAGATAAGCAATCGGGGCAAAAGACTCATCGTCTTCGCTTCCACCTGGCTCAAGTGCAAGTTCCTGGCCGCTCAAACGCATATCCATTTCAAGCACGTCTGCTTCGCGCACGTTGAGGCGCTGAGCAATCGCATGGACCTCAGCCGTGGTCAGTTGGGCGCTTGCCGATTTTTCGAGCTCTTGCTTTTGCGATCGCAGATTGAAAAAGAGCTTGCGCTGCGCCTTGGTGGTCGCGACCTTAACCATGCGCCAATTACGCAAAATAAACTCGTGGATTTCGGCTTTGATCCAATGCAAGGCAAAGGAGACGAGACGAACACCACGTTCAGGGTCAAAACGCTTTACCGCTTTCATGAGGCCGACATTGCCCTCTTGGATCAAATCAGCGTGGGGGAGTCCGTAGCCCAGATATTGCCTGGCCGTCGAAACCACCAGACGCAGATGCGACAAGATCAGTTCACGCGCCGCGTCGAGGTCGCCTTGATCGCGCAGCTTGCGGCCAAGCTCAGTTTCACGCTCGGGGCTGAGCAAGGGTAGGCGGTTAACTGCCGAAATGTAGGCCTCCAAGTTACCGATTGCAGGCAAACTAAAACTGGCCATATTGCTTGTGAGGCTTAGTGCGTTGCTTGTAGCCATCAACATACTCCCGATATGAAGAGGACAGATTCAGTGGTTCAACGGTCGAATCTGGTAAATGAACGGAAGAATTCTTGCTTTCATGGCACGATTTTAGCACTCGACCACAAAGAGTGCTAGCAAGATGGGCTTGTCGTCTTAACAATCCAACAATGCGTTGGCAAATTCCTCGGCACGGAAGGCTTGTAAATCGTCAACGCCCTCCCCTACACCAATGAAATAAACGGGTATCGGTCGATCTTTGAGTTGGTGCGCGAGGGCTAGCAGGGCGCCGCCTTTCGCGGTCCCATCGAGTTTAGTCACGACCAAGCCGCTTAGGGAAATCGCCTCGTCAAACGCCTTCACTTGATGGAGCATGTTTTGCCCAGTGTTGCCATCCAGTATGAGCAAGGCCTCATGAGGCGCATCACTCATGGCTTTGCCAATAACGCGGCGAATCTTTTTGAGTTCATCCATTAAATGGCTTTGGGTTGGAAGTCTGCCCGCAGTGTCAATCATCACGACACCGCTTTGGCGCGCTCGCCCTGCGCTGACCGCGTCAAAAGCCACCGCTGCGGGGTCACCGCCTTGTTGAGCAATGACCTCGACCCCGTTGCGTTCGCCCCAAATCGCAAGTTGCTCGCGGGCGGCTGCTCGGAAGGTGTCACCCGCCGCGAGTAAAACGCTTTTGCCTTCTCGTTGAACATGCCTTGCGAGCTTGCCAATCGAGGTCGTTTTTCCCGCGCCGTTGACACCGGCAATCATCAAGACAAGCGGGGTACTTCGATCCAGATCAATACCGCCTTCAAGTGGTATTAACCGATCCCGAATGAGGTCGCGAAGGCGATAGCGTACGGCCTGACCATCGGTGAGTTTTTCTTGTTTGATTACCTGCCTTAAGGCGGCGATCAGGGACTCAGTGGCTGCAATGCCAGCGTCGGCTTGAATCAATGCTGACTCCAGGTCTTCAAGCATTTGCTCGTCAACTTTGACCACACCAAAGAGATCGGCAAGTTGATTGCGGGTTTTGGCAAGCCCTCCTTTAAGTCGAGCAAACCATCCACGCTTCGAAGCGCCGTCATCCTTTGACCCGGCTTCATCGTTAGTGCTTGCCGCATCTGCAGCGGCAGGGGCCAAGGTCATGGCTTCAGGCTTCAAAGACGCGGCAACTACGGTAGGCAAGGCAGACTGTTGAGTTGCAACGACCGGTGCTGGCAGCGAAGCTTGGGTTTGCGCGTTGGCTACTACTTCCGCGCTTGGCGACGCTGAGAGCTGGGGATTCGGCGGCTCAGCGACCGCGGCATCATGCGCCCCGGCGATCTGAGCCTCAGGCGACCGAGCGACCTGGGGACTTGGCGGCTCAGCTACGAGGGGATCAGGCGCTTGAGCTGATTCGCTTTCGCTTGCCGGAGAGGGAGTAAAAACCGACTTTAGTCGACGAAAAAATCCAAACATTGATAACGCACCCGCATGAAGGGGAGGAGGCTTTGCGCTCGCGGCCCAAAGCTCGGAAGAGGGCTTGGACTGCCCTCGTGCATAGTATCGATGATGACACATTGCGATCACCACACGAGAAAGCCTTGACCAAGCCAAGCCATCCACGAGAACCCAATAAACTCGCTCGAGCCCAGGGGAGCGTGCGCATCATTGCTGGAAGGTGGCGATCAAGACAAGTCGCTGTCCCAGCCATCGAAGGCCTAAGACCAACCCCTGATCGGGTGCGGCAGACATTATTTGATTGGCTCCAGCATTTTTGGGCGGGCCAGGGGCAGGATTTAAGCGGCATGAGGGTACTTGATGCATTCGCAGGCAGTGGTGCGCTTGGATTTGAAGCGGCTTCGCGCGGAGCGAGCCATGTCAGCTTTCTTGAACAGCACCCGCTTGCAAGTCAAATGCTTGCTCGGCATATTGCAAGTTTCCAGGCTGCACATTTGCAATTGATCAGCGGCCATGCCTTGCGGATTATGGAGCGACTCAACCGAGGTGTTGAGCGCTTCGATTTGGTGCTCCTTGACCCGCCGTTCGCCTCGCAACTGCACTTGCCAGCAGCCCAATTGGCTATACCCTTGTTATCGGAGGCCGGTTTGCTTTATGTCGAGTCCGATCAGAGCTGGGACGAGCACCTGCGCATGGCTAATGAGCCAGCCAGGGAACTGCTTACCCATGCCTTTATGGTGCTCAGACAGGCTAAGGCTGGTTCAGTGCATTACCATTTACTGCAGAAAAACTCAGCTTAAAGAATGCGTGGCGACCTTATGACAACAGCGATCTACCCTGGCACCTTTGATCCGATGACCCGAGGCCACGAGGACTTGGTCCGGCGAGCCTGCTCGCTTTTTGACCAATTGATTGTTGCCGTCGCGATAAGTCGCTCCAAATCGACCTGGTTCGATTTACAAGAGCGTATGGCAATTGCTCAAGCGGTTTTTGCTGGCGAGGCGAAAGTGAGAATCATTCCCTTCGAAGGCCTACTGGTCGATGTCATGCGACGAGAGTGTGCCAAGGTGGTGATTCGTGGCGTTCGGTCAGTGACTGACTTTGATTACGAAGTTCCTATGGCAGGTATGAATCGGCGCATGTTGCCAGGTATGGAGACGGTTTTCTTGCTCCCTGCCGATGACCTTGCTCATGTATCGGGCAGCCTCGTTCGGGAGATCGCCAAAATGGGTGGCCCTTTTGAGCCCTTTGTTCCGGAAGAGGTTGTGCCGTGGATCAAGCAAAGGCAAAACCAGCCACAAAAACTTCCGCCATCAACCCAATCCTCGGCCTAAATCGCCATGGCGCTGAAGATTACCGATGAGTGTATCAACTGTGATGTTTGCGAACCGGCCTGCCCAAACCAGGCGATTTCGATGGGCGAGGAAATCTATCAAATCAATCCTGACCGTTGTACCGAATGTGTTGGCCATTTCGATGAGCCTCAATGCCAGGTACTTTGCCCGGTCAGTTGCATACCGCAAGATCCGGACCGACCCGAGACCGTCGAGTTGTTGTGGGCGAAATTCACAAGCCTTCAGTCGGCTAAGTCTGCGTAAGGCCCTATGCTCGCCTGGCATTTTCAGATGGGACTCAATTCGATCGATTCAAAAATTTGGGCGCTGCGCCAGGTCTCGACTTCGTTGCGAAGGCTAGCGTGACTCAAGGGGTGCTGTTCAAGCCACTGTCTTGATAATTCGATTCGAACCTGCCGCTTGCGAGCAAATAAGGCGGGCAACAATACCTCTTTACGGTCTCTGCGACGGTGCAAAATAACCGACAAACGCAGGCAAAGCACCATGAGCCATTCGCGTTCTTGGCTTAAAAGCCCTTGAAGTTTGCGTAGGGAGCCCGATTGGCCAAGTGCCAGATTGGCAAGCCGGTTTTTCTCGCTCAGTGAAAACCCGGGCATTTCAGCGTGGAGCAAGATGTAGCCAGAATGTTTGTGGTAGTCAGCCTGAGCAATCGAAAAGCCCACTTCGGCCAGTCGCGCAGCCCATCCCAGTAACATTCTTTGCGCTTGGAGTTCCTCTTGAACGCCTCTAGCGGTCTGATCAAACAAGGCCATGGCGGTTTCTGCAACACGTTCTGCATGCTCCCGATCAACACCGTAGCGTAATTGCAAAGCGTCTACGGTGACGGCACGCATATCCTGCCCAGAACTCCGACCCAGTAAATCGTAGAGCACACCTTCACGGAGCGCTGCTGGACAGTAACGCATCGAGCCGAGATCGAATTCATCAAAAACCGCGCGCATGACAGCAATGCCACCAGCAAGAACCGGTCTACGGTCTGCTCGAATCCCCTTCAAATCAAGCCGATCGGGATGTCCTGCCTTGATCAGGCGCCGCTGCAAGTCAGTAAGACTGTCGCGGTCGAGCATGTCGCGCTGATAGTTCAGTTGGGCAAGCTGCGTGAGCGCCTTGGCAGTTCCTGAAGTACCGACGGCATAACGCCAGCCCTTTAGACGGTACTGTGTGCCGACAGCACCAAGGCGTGTTCTTGCATAGGCGATCGCCTCGTCCATGGCATGTTTGCCAACCATCCCGTCCGGGAAAAACCGTCTGCTCAGCGACACGCAGCCTACATAGCAGGATTCAAGAGCCTCGGGCTTATAGTCCGTACCCAAAATGCATTCGGTCGACCCGCCGCCAATGTCAACGACTAAGCGCTGCTGACCGTCACGTGGCAGATCATGCGCTGCGCCTTCGTAGATGAGCCGCGCTTCCTCAACGCCGGAGATGACTTCGATCGGAAAGCCTAGAGCGGCCTCAGCGCCATTTAAAAAATGTTTGGCGTTTGCAGCCACCCTTAAGGTGTTAGTTGCAACCACGCGTACGCGATTCGGGCCAAAAGAGCGCAAACGCTCAGCAAAGCGGTGCAGCGCCAGCAGCGCGCGCTGCTGAGAAGCCGCATCGAGATGGCCATCGGCTTGCAGTCCGGCAGCAAGCCGAACGGTTTCTTTCAGGATATCCAAAGGGAGAATCTGAGCCCCCAGGCTCGATTGCCTTACTCTTCCGATGAGTAGCCGAAAGCTGTTGGAGCCCAGGTCAACCGCGGCCAATAATGCTGAAGGTGATTGAATTAGCGAGGAGTGAGCAGGCATGGATAGTGAGAACAGTGGTACCTCGGCAAGCAAGCCTAGAACCGCAAAGCGAAAAGCCACGCCGCAAGCCGGCAAGGCACGCACAACAGGCGCAAGGCTAGCCGGTGCTGGCCAGAAGGGCAAATCAAGCCTTCAACAAAGCATTCGTGCGCGACAAGACCCCTTTGTAAATCGCGAACTGTCCTTGCTCGCTTTCAACGAACGAGTGCTAGCTCAAGCCGAAGATACGAAGGTGCCTTTGCTCGAGCGACTGCGTTATCTCACGATTGTTTCGAACAATCTCGATGAATTCTTTGAGATTCGGGTTGCTGAGCTTAAGCAACTCGCAGAAAGTCCGAGTGCAAGCTTGGAGATCTTGCAAACCCTTGCTGCCGTTCAGCTTCGCGCGCGAGCGCTTGTACGCCGGCAGTATGGACTCTTGAACCGAGAACTCCTGCCACGGTTGCGCGAGCAAGGTGTTGTGATTCACTTAAGCGAAGAGTGGAGCCCAAGCCAGCGCGAATGGGCAGAGCAATTTTTTCACAGTGAGGTCGAGCCGCTTTTAACGCCAATTGCACTTGACCCCGTGCACCCGTTTCCACGCGTGCTCAATAAGTCACTGAATTTTGTTGTTGACTTAGATGGTCGCGACGCCTTTGGCCGCGATGTTCATATAGCTATTGTTCAGGCGCCAAGAGCTTTACCAAGGGTCTTGCCAGTACCCAGGGAAATCTCTGGGCATCCGCATGGCTTGATGCTGCTCACTTCGGTGGTTCAAGGCTTTATGCATCGACTTTTTCCAGGGCTTAAGGTTGTTAGTTCACATCAGTTCAGGGTCACGCGAAATAGTGATTTGTATGTTGATGATGAAGAAGTCACCGATCTGAAGGCGGCTTTGCAAGATGAATTGGTGCAACGTCACTTTGGTGATGCGGTCAGAATCGAGGTTTCCGCGGCTTGTCCTGAACCCTTAAAACAGCGTTTGCGTGGAGAGTTCAAACTCGAACTCGAAGACCTTTATCCGGTGGAAGGCCCCGTCAATTTGGTTCGATTGCAGCAGGTCATCGAACTCGTTGATCGACCTGATATGAAATTTGCATCGTTCCAGCCTGCGTGGCCCAAGGCAGTGTCAGCAAGTCGCAATCAGCTCTTTGATGCGATTCGCGAACGCGATTTGCTTTTGCATCACCCCTACGAAAGCTTTGAGCCTGTACAGCGGTTTTTGAGCAGTGCCGCAACCGATCCACATGTTGTAGCGATTAAGCAAACCGTGTATCGAACAGGTGCAGACTCCGTGCTGATGGCTTCATTGATTGAAGCAGCGCGTCGAGGCAAGGAAGTCACCGTTGTCCTTGAGTTAATGGCGCGGTTCGACGAGGAAACAAATATGCAATGGGCTTCGCGCCTTGAGGCCGTCGGTGCCCATGTGGTTTATGGTGTGGTTGGCCACAAAACCCACGCTAAGATGGCTATGGTCATTCGGCGTGAGGGCCGGCAACTTGTTCGCTATGTCCATCTTGGTACCGGCAACTACCACCCAAGGACAGCAAAGGTTTATGAAGACTTTGGCCTACTCACTGCACATCCCGGGATTTGCGCCGATGTGCATGAAGTTTTCCGCAGACTCACTGGTTTGGGGCAGGCAGAAACGCTAAGGCATTTGGCACAGGCGCCATTTACCTTGATGCCTATGGTGCTCGATTCGATTGCCCGTGAGATCAAGCATGCGCGCGAGGGAAAAAAGGCAATGGTTCGGGCGAAGTTAAACGCGTTGATTGATCCTGAGGTGATCGAGGCCTTGTATGAAGCGAGTCAGGCCGGTGTTGAGGTCGAGTTGATTATCCGAGGTGTTTGCGCCTTGAGGCCAGGGGTGAAGGGGCTTTCAGAAAATATTCGGGTTTGCTCGGTTATTGGTCGATTTTTAGAACATAGTCGAATCTATTATTTTTATAATAATGGTATCGATGATGTATGGCTATCGTCAGCTGACTGGATGCAACGTAATTTGAGAAGACGCGTTGAAATCGCCTTTCCCATACTCGATTCGGCTGCTAAGAGGCGCGTGATTGATGAGGGTTTGCTTGTTCATTTCGATGAGAATCCGAGTGCCTGGGAGATGGATGCTGACGGTGACTATCAACGCCAGGCGCAAGACGGACCGACCGATGCTTTGCGTTTGATACAAGGTTCGCAAAGCGAATCGCAAAATCAATTGCTAAAACGATTAAGTGAATTTAGCGAAACTTGAGGTAGCGGTCGTTTGCGCTGTATGTTGGTTTGTCGCAACCAAAGCTTGAGCATCAGACTAAGGTTTGATAGAAAGTTACTTCGATCTGCTAAGTTCCGATCTAAATCATGAAATCGTTTCCTTTAATGCAAGGCAAAAATCTTGCCGGGCTGGGTGTTTCACTCACCCCGGCGTTAGCCTTTGCCTCCGAAGCGGCCTTCAACCCACTTGAGTGGGCGGGTGGCATTTTGGTGATCGGGCTTGTCGTGGTGTCGGTCGGTTTTATCGCGGAAGCGTCGGGTGAGGCGCTTGACGCTGGGCTAAAAGCTGTCGGTTATCAAAAGAAACCTTCGCGTGAAGAAGTCATCAAGCGAGAAGAGGCCTTGCGCAAAGAAGGTGCCAAAGCTGAAGCTGCCAAACATGCTCCTGCAGTGCCTGCTGTAGCAACCACCTCAGCGCTCGAGCAATTGCAACTTGCACAGGCCGCTCAGGCCGAGGGCGAGGACCTCGAACCCATCGACGATAAGGCCTAGAAAATAGTCTTCGTTAAGGCCTTGAGGATATCGGCCGGCACGAGGGGCAATCGGTTCTGTAAAATATGGGCTCCTTGAATTGAGAGGGCCATGAACAGCCTTCAGCCATTGAGTCAAAGATGCCCTACGTCAATATATGTCGATCCAGCTTAAAGCTCATCAAGGGTCAGCTTAAATGTTTCTGGGCAGAACGCGCATCGGCAATGGCGCTCTGCTCAAGGTCGTCTTCTGAAAGCTAGATCAGCTCGATCGACAATCGCAGCGGCAAGAACATGCCGATCATCCTTATCCGGTAATTGCAGGCTTGGCCCAATCGCTGCGATACCGTCTTCGGACACTTCCCAATCAGGAACGGCGAGCCGCATTTGCGCCTGACGGTTAGTAATCTGTTGTTGCTTATCGGGTAATTTCTGAGTGAGGTGACCCATCCATTCATCTTCGATACGCCGACTCCACTTTGCAGCAAACAACCCCCGAGTGCATAAAGACATCAGAGCATCCGTCTTCAACATTCCAAAAAAGACGCATGCATCGATAATTGCAGTGCAACGGACGTGGCCAGCCATCAGTAATCGCCGAGTTCAACTGACAACTTCGACAAATTCTCCAAGGCTGCCTCATGGCCTGCATGCATACTTTCTGCGTACTCAATCAGGTCGCTGAGCAAAACCCTGCGGTGAGACCCGACCTTGCGATGGGGAATCCGCCCAGCGTCGATCTCCTTAATCACGAAGGGGCGGGAAACATTAAGAAAATTTGCCGCCTCTACTGTCGTGAGCTCCTGCTTTTCAGGCATCAGTGCGATCGGCCGCCCCTCGCTCATCAGGCCCAGCAACTGGCCGATAAGGCGTAGGGACGCCGGGGGGAGTTCAATCGGGGGAAGGTCTCCAGCTTCGCTCTCGAGTTTGATTTTTACGGCCTTGGATCGATCCAAGGCCTCCATGATGCAGCGCTGCGCAACACGCGCCAACTCCATATCTTGCCTAGATGGAGAGGCAGCAACCGACTCTCGTTCTCTCTTCACAGTAGTCATTTTGTAATACTCCGTAGAGCCCCCCATCTATGCGGGGGAATGTGGCCCAATGTGGCTATACGTGTATTAAACGCAATAAGTGCATTAAGTGCAAGAGGGTGTTGCGTGGCCATCCCTATTGGCTGTCTCTTTGGGCTTTTGCGCCCGAAGAGAGAGGTCACTTACCCCACGTTTTGGGGCGCGTTCAGGGGCTGGGCTTGGGGCATCTTCATTACCTTGAAACCCGCTCTCTGTCTTGTTCTTGCTTTTAGACGTTGAACCGAAAGTGCATCACATCACCGTCTTTAACCGGGTAGTCCTTGCCTTCTAAGCGCATCTTCCCGGCCTCTTTGGCGCCGCTTTCGCCCTTGTAGTGCACGAAGTCTGCATAGGCAATGGTTTCGGCGCGGATAAAGCCGCGTTCGAAATCGGTGTGAATGACCCCCGCGGCCTGAGGAGCGGTATAGCCCTTACGAATCGTCCAGGCGCGGACTTCTTTCACGCCTGCCGTGAAGTAAGTTTGCAGCCCTAGCAGGTTAAAGGCCGCACGAATCACCCGGTTAAGCCCGGGTTCTGTCATGCCCATATCGGCGAGAAACACCGTCTTGTCTTCATCGCTCATATCGGCAATCTCAGCTTCGATTGCTGCACAAATAGGTACGACGACCGAGCCCTCTGACTGAGCAAGTGCCATGACGCGTTCAAGATGCGGGTTGTCCTTAAAGCCATCATCTCTGACATTGGCTACATACATTGTTGGTTTTGCAGTGATTAGACAAAGCGGCTTGAGTAAGGCCTTTTCCTCATCATAAAGGTCAATAGAGCGCACGGGCTTTGCCTCATTGAGCACGGGCAGGCACTTTTCAAGCACTTGTACGAGTCGCATGGCTTCTTTATCGCCGCCTGAGCGTGCCACTTTGGCGTAGCGAAGCAAAGCCTTGTCGACTGTTGCCATATCTGCGAGCGCAAGCTCGGTATTGATCACTTCGATATCTGATAGAGGATCTACCCGCCCCGAAACATGCACAACATTGTTGTCTTCAAAGCAGCGCACCACATGGACCACTGCATCGGTTTCACGGATATTGGCAAGAAACTGATTGCCCAAGCCCTCGCCCTTGCTTGCGCCAGCAACCAGGCCAGCGATGTCGACAAACTCAACCGTGGCCGGTAAAACCCGCTCGGGCTTTACGATGGTAGCGAGTGCTTCTAAGCGCTCATCAGGTACTTCTACGATGCCCACATTGGGTTCAATCGTGCAAAAGGGGTAGTTTTCCGCGGCGATACCCGCCTTGGTAAGCGCATTAAAAAGCGTGGACTTACCAACGTTTGGTAGTCCGACAATCCCACATTGAAGAGCCATAAAGCCTGCTTTCTTGTCGAAAAAAATCCATGAACCGAGCTGCTGAAGTATAGTCGTTCATCATGCTGAGCTTAGATAACAAGTTAGTCGTTGCCTTATCGTCGAGGGCGGTGTTTGACTTCGAGGAAGAAAACCGCATCTTTGAACAAAGCGATGACCGCGCTTATCGCGCACTCCAACGCGAACGCCTTGATAAGGCTGCCAAGCCTGGCGTGGCCTTCGCTTTGGTCAGAAAACTGCTCGCCTTCGATCCTGATCAAACGCCGGATGCGCAAAGGCGGGTCGAAGTCGTGGTGGTCTCGCGCAACGATCCTGTTTCAGGGATGCGGGTTTTTCGCTCGGCGCAGCAAATGGGCCTGCGCCTTGAGCGAGGGGTGTTTACTAGAGGCAGAAGGCCCTGGCCTTATCTTGAGCCCTTAAAGGCCAACCTCTTTTTGTCGGCTAATGAGCAAGATGTGCGTGAAGCGCTTGAAGCTGGTTTCCCGGCTGCGCGGGTTTTCCCGAGTTCAGTACAAGCCTCAGTGGCCCATCCCGATGAATTACGGATTGCCTTTGATGGTGATGCGGTGCTGTTTTCCGATGAAAGCGAGCAGGTTTTTCAACGCGAGGGTTTGGGTGCCTTTCAGGCCCATGAGCGTGAACATGCCGCGCGTCCGCTTCCGGGTGGACCCTTTAAGCCCTTACTAGAAGCACTCCATCGCTTACAAGCAGATGGTCATAGCGCCATGCGCGTGCGAACAGCATTGGTCACAGCCCGGAGTGCACCAGCCCACGAGCGGGCCATTCGCACATTGCTTGATTGGGGCGTTGAGGTGGATGAAGCGATGTTTTTAGGTGGTCTCGACAAAGGCGGCTTTTTGAAGGCTTTTGAACCAGACTTCTTTTTTGATGATCAAACAGGTCATTGCGAGTCAGCTGCCCGGGTTGCGCCTGCCGGGCATGTGATTTCGGGTGTTGCAA
>Ga0255219_1000284_pt1 | contig 14676 bp, 15 predicted proteins | sample Miss_Colum_RepA__FD_183037 | JGI IMG/M metagenome (GOLD analysis project Ga0255219, IMG submission 183037) | Freshwater microbial communities from Mississippi River, Louisiana, United States - Miss_Colum_RepA_8d | ecosystem: Environmental > Aquatic > Freshwater > River | place: USA: Louisiana...
CTTATTAGCCATTTCTTAAGCATGTTCGTCTCCATGATTTATGTACGTAGTGGTCAGGCGCAGCATTGCTGCGACATACCCAAGCAAATCGTATCAGTGGCAAAAGTTGATCGCGAATGAAATCGCTAGCTGACGGACGAATCTGTTTCTAATTGTGCTGTAAACCGCGCTTCTAGCTGCTCACGGGCTTTTTGCAGGGCCTGTTCAAAGGCTCGGGTGGTCATTCCGTCCCGAGAGCTCACTTCGAGCAGTCTGTTGCCTGCGAGCCGGAGCTTAATCTGGCACTCTGCCTGTATGCCACCTGTACTCGAGTTAACTGAGCCAGTCGCGATTTGCACCGCGTGGATAAGATCCTCGAAGGGACCTAAGCGGTTCAATACGCGCACTCGTGAGTGCTTGAGTGCGCTCACTCCGAATGCTTGTGCTGCCTGATGAATGACAATTTGCATGAGTCTCTCCACATGCGAGACGCTGAGTGACACCGAGACCAAAGGTTACGCGCTAATCAATGGCAGTGCTTGAAACACCCTTTGTTTTGCATAAGTGTTGCTATGCAAAAGTGATGCAATCAAATGCATGGCATGAAGCACAAAGAAGGGGCTCCGGTGAGACTAGAGCTTGAACCCTTCGTGGCGGGCCACCGCCTCAAGCGCATCCTCAAATTGCGCCCGCGTGATAGCTGCAACGCGTAGTAATTCGGCATGCAAGGCGAGGTCTTTGGCACCGTTACTTAAGCATTGTTGGCTGTAATCCTCAAAGGCAAGGAGTTGCTCGAGAATCTCGGATACATGTCTCGGGCACTCGCAGCTTGTCGAGGGCATGCTTTGTGCGATCTGTCTGATTCTGGCTATGCTGTAGCGACGCGGGCGCGTTACTGTTGCTGCATCCTCATCCTGAGAGCGGTCGCTGCGGCAAAGGGCGCTCATGGCATCGACCAAGCGCTCGTCTTCGATCGGTTCTCGGTATACCGCAATGCCAGCGTTGCGTAGCAGGCTTACAAGATGGGCTGCGCCAAAGCGATAAAGCAGCATCAGGGGCTTGGAGCCCAATTTCGCTTTAATGTGGAGTACCGCTTGGCAATCCTGCTCGAGCATCGACACGATTTCGAGCATGACAAGGCCAAGCCTGTCATCAGCGTAGTGCTTAGCTTTGGGCGCTTGTTTGCCGACCTCAAGACTGAGGCCAAATGATTGGAGCTTGGCCTGGATGCCGCTTTGGAGAAGCCGAAGCGGCAGGGATTCGCCCAGAATGAGCACTTTCAATGCTTCTCTAGACTGATCACGCAAAGGCGCTGTTTGCTGTTTTTTTAGCTTTGGCGTTTGCTTCGCGAAGCTGTCGTCGCCCTGACGCGAGGAGTCTTTTAAGCTTAAGAGCTCATTGAGTCCTGCGTTTGCGAGTTGCTGCAATGAGAAGCCTTGGTCGGCTAAGAGCCTGATTAAAACGGCCCGGGAGGCTTCACTTCGCGCATACAGGCGCTGACCGCTTGGGGTCTTGACAGGCTTGAATGCGCCGTAACGTAGCTCCCAAGCTCTCAGTGTTGGGCTTGGGATACCGCTGAGCTTGGATAGCGCTCCAATGCGAAGCGACATCTCCTGGGGAGCGCTCTGACTGAGTCCCGGTCGATGCTTCCTTGTTTTGATGGCATTAGTCCTTTTACTGAACACGGGAAAAGATTGTCGGTTCGGATGATATGCATAAACGCTGCATAAGAAAATCAATCCGATGTCTGTGCTAAGTCATTTGCAGAAATTTGGCCGCTAAGCCCAGGCATGCACTCATCGCAAGCAGCGCGATCGGACCCATCCTTGTGAGCAAAATGAGTAAGGCCATCATCAGTCCTATGCAGAAAGCTATGAAGTCAATGCTTCCAGAAAATCCCTTTGGCCAAATGACGTGGTGAGCAAAAAACATCGCCAGATTGAGGATGACGCCAACGACCGCTGCAGTGATCGCGCTAAGGGGTGCCGTAAATCCAAGCCTCCCCTTTGTTGATTCGATGATTGGACCACCAGCAAGAATAAAGATGAATGACGGCAGAAAGGTAAAAAATGTAACGATACATGCGGCAAGAGACCCACCCAAAAAGAGGGCATCGGGCCCGAGTACAGCCTTGAACCAGCCACCTAAAAAGGCAACAAATGCAACCACCATAATGAGAGGCCCTGGCGTTGTTTCCCCCAACGCAAGACCATCGATCATCTGGGTGGCGCTCAGCCATTGGTGAGTCTCCACAGCGCCCTGGTGAACATAGGGCAAGACGGCATAAGCGCCTCCAAAGGTAAGCAATGCCGCTTTCGTAAAAAACCAGGCCATTTGTGTCAGCGTTGCTTGTGCACCTAGTGTGGCGACTAAACAGGCCATTGCGGCAGCCCACAAGCCTATACCCACAAGCAGGACTTTAAGTAATTTCGAGCGCTTAAATCGAGCGTGTTCTGGTGTTGGTGTGTCATCGTCAATGATTGCTCTTGCTTCCATCTGATTTGCAACTGCATGAGGTGGCTTGCTAGCAAACAGATCGGGTAGATGCTTAGAAGCAAACAAGCCGAACAGACCCGCTGCAAGCACGATCACCGGGAATGCGATTTCGAACGCAAATATCGCTACAAATGAAGTGGCAGCCAAGCACCACATCCAGCGATTTCTTAGGGCTCGTTTCCCAATTCGATAAGTAGCTTGGATTACAAGCACGGTCACCGCCGGCTTGAGACCGTAGAAAATGCCCGCCACCAGGCTCAGTTCACCAAAGCGCAGGTAAATCCAGCTTAGCGCGATGATCAGCACGAGCGAAGGAAGTACGAAAAGTGTCCCTGCCAGTACGCCTCCCCAAGTCCGGTGCATTAGCCAGCCAAGATAACTTGCAAGTTGCTGAGCTTCAGGCCCGGGCAAGAGCATGCAATAGTTAAGCGCATGCAGGAAGCGCTGCTCGCTAATCCATCGACGCCGCTCGACGAGCTCTGTGTGCATGATGGCGATCTGGCCGGCTGGCCCACCAAAACTAATAAAGCCAAGTTTTAGCCAAAACCAAAGGGCTTGTGAAAAAGGAACCTCAAGCGGCACCTCATGAGGTTCGCGATTGATCTGAGGCGCATCAGCTTGCTTTGCTGGGCTCCATGGCCGACGTGGTTCACTCATAAGCTTGATGTTCCTTTCGGCTGGAGGTCTAAGCAGCTGCTTTCGGTGATATTTTCGGAAGCCGTGGGTCTTGGATCCGTCGCAGTCAAGAGCTATGCACAAAATGTCACAAGCGTCAAGCTGCATGGTAATGGACGAACTGTCGTGGGAAGACCTTGGGGGAATCTGCTAAGTAATTGAAAAATAACAATTAAAAATTGCCTAATTTCTAGGCAAGACCGGGTGTGCCCGGTTCTTTCAAGCACTTAAGCCTGTTTCGTGCAAGCTATCAACAAAGTTATCCACAGAGATTGTGCATGAAATGTAACAAGACACGTGTTAAGCAAATCCCTTGCCAGTTATGGTCTGATTTCAAAGTGCACGGCTGGCTCTTTAGCACGTAGCCGCTGATCGGCGCTGGGTATTCATCGCGATGGTGGCTTCGCAACGCACAGCCTTATCCCGCATCCGCGCTATCTGATTGACTATGGCAATCTCGCACAGGAGCAGGCCTGTACGTATGCCTGCTCCGGTCTGACCGCCTACAGCGCGTTGAAGAAGCTTATCCCCATGGCCCCCCAGGATCCATTACTGATCATCGGCGCTGGCGGTGTTGGCTTATCGGGCATACGGCTTGCACGCCAAATGTTTGGCATTGCGCCTATCGTTGTAGAACTTGACCGATCTAAATGGGATATTGCTCGTGAGGCTGGGGCAGCTGAGTTGATTGATCCAAACGCTGAAGGCGCCATCAAGTCGCTGATGAAGGCAACGGGTGGCGTTGCTGCGGCGGTTGATTTTGTTGGTGCTGCTGCAAGTTTTAGCTTTGGTTTTAACGCCTTACGAAAGGCAGGAAAGCTCATTTGCGTTGGACTTTTTGGCGGGGCGACGCAAATCGTGCCAGCCATGGTCTCGATGAAATCGGTCAGTGTTATCGGTTCTTACGTGGGTAGTCTGCAAGAGATGCGTGAGCTGATGGCTATTGCAGCGCAAGGCAGTCTTCCCGAACTGCCGCTCACCACACAGGCGTTGAGCGCGGCAACCGAGGCACTTGAGGACCTACGTGCAGGCCGCATCCGCGGTCGCACGATACTGAAGGCATAGTCGGTTGTTGCAAGCAAAGATAAGTTATTTTTATAACAAAAGGAGTCCTTTGTATGGAACAGCCAAACTGGATGAGCCTCAGTCCGATGCACCTGTGGCGCGACTGGATTGCCAAAAACGAGGCCCAGTGGAGCGAGACCGTGTCGCGGATGCTCAAAGACGAGCACATCAGCAAAGTGCTCAATCGACAACTCGGTGAAATGCAGCTCATGCACCGTCAGTTCTCAGAGCTTGCGCAGGCCTCGCTTGCGGTTGCCAATTTGCCATCGCGCAGCGACTTTGAAGCACTCGATGAGCGCATGGGTCGGCTCGAGGATGGCCTGGCGCGGCTGAGCGCTGCGGTCTCAGATCTGAGCCAAGCCTTGGCAGCCTCACCATCATTTAAGGCGCCTACCAGTTTAAAGCGTCCCTTGAGAACACGTAAAGCGTCGCAAGCTGCTATGAACACCGGAGGCTGAAGGTGTTAAACACTGAGCCTCAACCTTCTACCTTGTTAGGCCTTCACAGCCCGGCACAACGTGCGCTTGAAAAAATGGGCATACCGGGCATGGATTTTGCCAACCTCACAGGGCAGCTTGGTGTAACGCCGAAAACGACGATTGATGCGCAAGGCACACTGAAACTTCATCACTTCACGCCCATGTGTGATGAGGTTTACCGCGTTCCAGTGCTGATTGTCACCTCGCTCGTGAATCAGCCCTACATCCTCGATCTGGTCCCTGGCCAGAGCATGGTCGAATTTCTCTTAAAAAAGGGTTTCGATGTCTACATGATCGAATGGGGTCGACCACGAAAAGAGCACCGAAACCTTAGCCTTGAGGATCACGTGCTCGATCGATTACCGGCTTGTGTGAATAAAGTGCTAAGCCATAGCGGGGAGTCCCAGCTTTCGATCATCGGCTATTGCGTGGGGGGCTTACTTGCCGTACTTTGGGCTGCGATCGATGCGGCGATGCGAGGCAAAGTAAGCGCCGGCCCCCTTAAAAATCTTGTTTGTATGGCAACACCCGTTAACAGCGATGGCTTGGAATCGCTCAAAACATGGATGGGCCCTGACTTTGACGAGGAGGCGCTTTTAGCGGAGCATGGCAATGTACCGGCTGAATGGGTACAAAATGCATTGCGATCACTTAGACCCTTTGGCAAAGTGGCAGGTGCCGCTAATCTTTTGAATCAGGCCGATCAAGAAGCAATTGTTCGTAGCAATTTGCGAATGGGCAAATGGGAAACTGACAACATTCCCTTTCCAGGTGGCGTTTTTCGGCAGATGGTCAATGATTTCCTGCGCGATAACTGTCTTATCAATGGTCGCTGGAAAATCGGTGCATACAGCGCGGATTTAGCGGCGATTCGGGTGCCTTTGCTCCACTTACTTGCTCAGGACGATCACATCACACCCTACGCCTCGTCCCGCGATCTGGTGCAACGGGTCAGTAGTAGCGATCGAGAAGAAGTGATGATCAAAGGCGGCCATGTCGGCTTAGTCGCAGGCAGAGGCGCGCAAATGCGCATGTGGCCAGCACTTGAGGCCTGGCTCGCTCAACGCTCAGCATAACCGATTAATTATTGATACGATCAGCAGAAAAGGTATTGAATGCGTTGCTATTGCGTGCTTCACCATGGTCAGGCTTTAGAACTTGTCGAAAGACCCACACCCAATCCCCAGGGCAGTGAAATACTTCTTAAGGTTAAAGCGGCGGGCGTCTGCCATACCGATTTGCATTTGTGGGAGGGGTACTATGATTTGGGTGGTGGGAAGAAGCTAAGGCTTGCCGATCGCGGGATTAAGCCACCCCTTACCTTAAGCCACGAGATAGTTGGTGAAGTCGTTGCAATCGGTCCAGACGCACAGCGATCATCTGGCGCTTCAATCGGTCAAGTTGCGCTGCTTCATCCATGGATTGGCTGCGGCCAATGTATAGCTTGTCAACGTGGTGAAGAGTACATTTGTGTCAAGCCGCAAGCGCTCGGGATCGCTCGACCTGGGGGGTTCGCTGACTACGTGTTGATTCCGCATCCACGGTACCTTGTGAGCATTGATGGGCTTAACCCTGCGCAAGCCGCCCCTCTAGCCTGCGCAGGTGTAACAACTTATAGCGCACTTAAAAAATTCGGCGAAAGAATCACAACCGATCTTCTCGTGATAATTGGCGCAGGTGGACTAGGCCTAATGGCTATTGAAGTACTTAAGGCACTGGGTGGCATGGGTGCAATCGTGGTTGACAGGGACCCTAGTAAACTTGAAGCTGCAAGGCAAGCGGGCGCCCTTCACGTAATCGATGCGAATGAGCACGATGCTGTCCAACGAATTCAAGCATTGACACAGGGGGGCTCGAGAGGAGTGTTGGACTTGGTCGGGGCAACGGCCACGCTTGATTTGGCAGTCAACAGTGCGGCTCGCGGTGGTCAGATTGTTATTTGTGGTCTGATGGGTGGTGACTTTAATCTCGCTATACCGATAATTCCAATGCGTCCCCTTACGATACAGGGCAGCTATGTCGGAAGCCTACTTGAATTGAAAGAGCTAGTCAGCCTGTTTAAACGGACAGGTATGAAGCCAATCCCGGTGACTACCCGCCCACTTGATGAGGCTAATCTTGCGATGGAAGATCTCCTTGCGGGTCGTGTACTCGGCCGTACGGTTCTGATTCCTTAATTTGTTCCTAGGGAGGTTACCGCGCAGCTATCAGTGATCCGTGGTTAAGAAAAGATATCGACATAATAACAATATGGCTAACCTCCTTGCGAAGACTTCATGGCATTCGTTGATCGTAAGAACGCAAAAATTTATTGGAACTCGCTCGGCGCAGGTGAACCTGTCGTCTTAATCATGGGGCTTGGCTGCAGCTCGGCCATGTGGTTTCGAATTGCTCCTCATCTTGCGCGAAGCTATCGAGTCATCCTTCTTGACAATCGAGGCTGTGGACAGACTCGAGCGGGCGCAGCGCTTGTTCACCGTGTGCCTGTGATGGCAGGCGATGTTGCCGCAGTGCTCGATGCTGCTGGTGAAGCATCGGCTCATATCATTGGTTTTTCAATGGGCGGGATGATCGCGCAGCAATTTGCAGTGGATTATCCGACAAGGCTGCGCAGTCTAACCTTGATTGGCACGCACCCGGGATCGCCTTGGGCGATTCAGGCAGCCGGACCCGTACTACGTTTACTTTTTAACAAGGCTCACATGTCTGCGGAGGAAAGTCTTAGGCAAATGAGGCCTCATACCTATGGGCCGCGCACGTCAGACAGCCTCTTCGAGGAAGACGCTTTGGTACGACTCGCTAATGCTCCGGCGGCGCGCGATTACCTTGCACAGCTTTATGGCTTGATTTACTGGTCTGTTTACCCTCATTTACCAACAATCAAAACCTCAACACTCATCATACATGGCAGCCAGGATGCACTCATTCCACCCGAAAATGGCAGACTGATTGCCTCTCGCATTCCTAAAGCAAGTTTGATTGAACTCCCTGCCGCTAGTCATTGGCTTATGACCGATGCGAGCGCAGATTGCCTTGCGGCTATAAAGCACCATCTCCGAGCGAATCATATGCTTACGCGTGAAGGCAATCTGTAATTCAAGAAGTAGGTAAAAAAGATAAGAGTATAAAAATTATAAGACTAGACTATTAAAATAACTATTGAAATTTTTAATTGAGTTAGCTGTTTGTTGAGTTGGTTCGGTTTACGGACGGCCGTGTTTAGTTTTGGCGCCAAGGAGGTAACTGCCAATTGAACCAAAGGGCGAGTGCTCTCAAGATGACCGTACAAATTAGTGATATGAGCATACAGCCCCAGGCAGGACTATCAATGGACCACAATGCAATGTAGATCCAAGCCCCTGCGAAGGCACAAACTGCATAGGGGCGATGATCATTAAATGCGGTGGGAATCTCATTACAAACCATGTCCCGTAACACACCACCAAACACTGCGGTGATCACACCCATTAATACTGAAACTATGGCGGGTAAGCCCATCGCCAGGGATTGATTGACGCCTGCTGCTGTGAAAAGACCCAATCCAAGGGCATCTGGCCATTGAATCGCTCGCTCAGTGACACGAAAGTGTCTGGGCCTCAGAAATAGCATGGTCAGCAAGCATAGTGCAAACACACCCCAAAGCACTTCAACATGTTTGACCCAAAAGAAGGGGCGCTGATCAAGAAGCAAGTCACGTAGGGTGCCACCACCAAACGCGCATAAAAATCCGACCACGCAAACACCTACGGCATCTAATCTTTTGCGCGCTGCTTCCATTACGCCGGAGAGGGCAAAAGCCGCAGTCGCTATCAGCTCGATCGAGAGCTGAAGCGCATGCCCCCAATCGTGAAAGTCATCCAAAATAAACAATACTCATAACGTAAAAAGATAATAGATCTAAGACTGCCAACCTTAGAATTGGTGCGACATTCAACCGACTTAAAGCCTGGCGCACCGATTGCCTTTTACTGTGGAGTACGCTGGAAAGTGTGCCTCGATTGCGCAATTTCAACGGCGTTAATAATGTCCTTTATACCAGCTTCGAAAAATTGCTCAGCTTCTTTTAGATTTGAGACAGTAACTTCCATCGCACCGGCAGCTAATTGCTGTTTAGCGATATCGATCGAATCGCTTGTCTGTACATGGGGGTAAACGTCATGTTCAAGAGGTGCGTCAGATTCTGCATGAGCTAAGGCTTGCATGTTATACGGAAAACATTGATCAGTGTGGCTGAGGTTTAGAGTAACAAAAAGTAAAGCGCTATTCCTAAAAAACAATATATAGAAGTAAAGACGGTCGAGGTGATCTAGAGCGCCTATTCTAAGTTTGAAGTCTGGACTGAGCTATTCGTGTTCATGCATCACCTGCAGTCATTTCAATCGCGAAGATGTACCGATACAAATTCTCGAAACCACCTCATCGCTGGTGCCTCAGTTCGTCCCCGCAAGGTTACGTAGGCGAAGCGGGCGGTCGCAGCGACCTGTGGACTGATTGCAAGCTCGCTAAGTGATGCTGCCTCAATGCCATCACGAGCGGCGGCGACAATGCCAAGATAAATCGCGTTTGTCTTGGCAACCGTATCAATCAAGCTCTTTATATCTTCGCATCTCAGTGTGATCATGAGCTGGGGGTCAGCCTTCGCGCCGTATTGTTCTACGAGTAAACGCGCCACGTCAGCAGACAGCGGCGTGCTTGCGATTGGGAAGTCGAGTAACTCTTCAAATTTAACTTTCCGTTTCTTAGCAAGCGGATGAGACGAGGCTGCAATGAAACCTGTCCTCATTTCGCCAAGGGGCTCAAGACTCAGATCCGGAGCCGGGCTCACTCTTCGTGCATCGATAACCAGTGCTTCGAGTTCGCGCGATCGCAACTGAAGTAGTTGAAGCTCAGTTGAACCGCGCCACAATGAAACCCGAACATCTGGCATCGAAATAGTCGCTTCTTGCAGAAGAGGCGTCATTAGCATCGCGCCTGGGCCAGAGCCCAGTCCAACTCGAATTTCACCTTTCCCGCCAAGACTAAAGCGGATTGCCCGCCGCCTAAGTTCTTCCGCGGCCAGTACAAGGCCCTGTGCTTGCGCTACGACCTCATGGCCTAGTGGCGTGAGCTCATTTTTTTTACCAATCCGGTCAATGAGTGCGCCACCAAGCTCCTCTTCCAATGATTGGATACTGCGGCTTAACGCCGACTGTGTGATGTAAGTGCGGTCTGCGGCGCGGCTAAATGATCCTGTTTCAGCGATCGCCAATAGGTGGCGTAGGTGCTTGATATTCATCGCCTAATCCTTCATCGGTATGAAGTATATGCATCGTAATTAGAAAAATAATGCATTGGACGCATCGTTTTTGCAAGCCTAAGATCCGGTCCATCAATACTTGTTGTGATTAACCCAAGCTAACAATCTCAACAGTAGGGTGCCTGTAAATACTAAAACGGAGGATTAATATGAACTCTTATAAGCGAGCTAGTCTAAGGAACTTGGCTGCCTTTGGTGCTGCAGCCGCCCTACCGAGCATTGGCGTTGCCGCTTCGGTCTATCCAAGTCGCACTGTTTCGATTGTTGTTCCCTACCCAGCTGGGGGCCTCTCGGATATCATCGCAAGAAACGTGAATGCAGCGCTGGGCAAGCACCTAGGGCAGCCGGTGATTGTCGAAAATATTGGTGGCGGGAGTGGTTCTATCGCTGCAACCAAAGTTTTGACCGCCCAGTCAGATGGTTATCAAGTTTTTCAAGGTTCGCCCAACGAACTCATTCTCGCACCGCTTGCGATTTCAGCGATCAAGTTCAAAAGCGAAGATTTCCGACTAGTCCAAATGATCGCGACGGCACAGATTGCATTCTTGTGCCGTGCAGGGCTTCCTGTCAATTCGGTTGATGAGTTCGTCGAGCACGCCAAACGTGCTGCCGCTGCAGGTAAGCCCTTAACTTACGCAAGCGTCGGGATTGGTTCGTTTTATCACTTACTGGGCGAGCATCTTTCAAAGATTATCGGAGTAGAGATGGTGCACGTTCCGTACAAAGGAGGCCAGCCCGCTGAACAAGATCTTCTTGCAGGCTATGTTGATGTGTTTCTTGCCCCCTATGGCAAGCGTTATGACGATTACGCAAAACAGGGAAAGCTAAAGGTTCTCGCTATGCTCAATAAAGATCGGCTTGAGAGTGTTAAGTCGCATCCATCTATGAGTGAAGGCAAGCAGTTGAAGGATTTTACGTTCAACATTTGGACCGGTTATTTCGTCAAGCGTGACACACCGGAGCCTGTCGTTCAGACACTCCACGCTGCGATCACGAAAACCCTCGGCGATCCAGCGGTTCGGCAGGCGCTTGGCGCACATAGTCTGCTTATGGCAGAGCCGGCTCCATTAGATTCAGTCGGCAAAGTATACGCTCAGGGCATACAACAGTTTCGAAATATCGCAAAGGCAATCAACTTACAGGCCCAGTGATTAGCGGATCCTCAAACCTTTTGTCGTACCAAGCGTTTGCGCGAGGAAGCTGAGAGTGGTTGCGGGTGGGTGAGGGCACTAGAAGATGGTTTCAAGTTCCAAGCCAGTCTGACTACTCAGTCCATTTGAAAGAGATTCGGTAGCGACCATTCGAATTTCTTCTGCTCCGCCAGTACAAGACCTGATAACTCGCTCAGTCGAGTTATCAGCCGGTCAGAGCCCCGCGCCACGCTGGGCCTTTTGCTATGGGCTTATGACTGACCCCATGGCCACCCACCCCTTAAGCACGTCATAACTTCCCCTTTGTCTCAATCCTAAGACCTGTTGAAAGTGCCTCTCATAAGTTGACTTGCGGCCAATTGCATGAACTCCTCAAAGGGCAGAGTACGCATCTGTGCCTTTTTACCGGCTTCGTCCCAGCGGCGCAGACGCACGGCGTCCTCAAAAAAGGGTTGTTGCTCAAATGTTTGGGCTTCTTCTTCGGTCATGGGGCCACCTTGAATCTGCAAGGTGCGCAGCGACAGCGGCGACAAGCTGTCCAGGTAGCTGGGCTGAACCTTGCACAAATAACGCTTAGCTTCCACGTGCAGGCGTACGGGCTCTGATATCTCAGGACCAAACCAACGGGCCAGCAACTTGGCTCCCAGAGCTTCATGGGCATCGTCGCGTCCTTGCTCGACGGCGCGGGCAGCATCCCGGTGCTGCATGTGGCCGATATCGTGCAGAAATGTTGCCAGTACCAGCGCCGGGTGTGCCTGTTCCAACGCGGCGAGTGTGCCGCATTGAAGCGCATGGTCCAACTGCGTTACCTTTTCTCCATAGACGAGGTGACCTCGATCAGCAAACAGTGCCTGAATCAGAGCCAATGCTGGGTGGAGGGGTGCATTCATGCTGGCTTTTCGAAGGTAAACGAATTGGTTGATGGAGACCGAAATAGCAGTGCGGTGTGACAAAGCCATGACGCGGTATGTACGCTGGTGGCGGCGACGCACCAGCGTCACAAAATCTTCATCGAAACGTCACGGCATTGACACACTGGCCCGTCAGCATTTCGTTCTTTTTTATCAGGCTCGTATGTCCCATGAGCACGCCGGAACCCATCATCACCGTACGCGCGGGCAGCAAGTCCTTTCGGTCTGGAACTCTGGCTCTCGACAATGTAAATCTTAGTATCGCACGCGGCGAGTGTGTGGCCCTGTTGGGAGCGTCGGGCTCGGGCAAAAGCACGCTGCTGCGCACACTATGTGGCCTGGAAACCTTCTCCAACAGCGAGAGCCTGGTGGAAATTCAGTCGCAGGTGCTGCAGCATGGTGGGCGGCTCAGCGCACAGGTGCGGCAGTTGCGCCGCAAAACCGCCATCATTTTTCAGCAGTTCAACCTGGTGGGGCGCAAGTCCTTGCTAGACAACGCCCTGGCGGGGGCGCTCTCGCACATGCCCCTTTGGCGCGTGCTCACCGCCCGTTTTACCCACGCCGAACGCATGCAGGCCCTCCAGGCCCTGGACGCCGTGGATTTGCTGGGATACCACGCGCAGCGCGCATCGACCCTGTCGGGCGGACAGCAACAGCGTGCGGCCATCGCCCGCGCCTTGGTGCAGGGCTCGGAGATTTTGCTTGCCGACGAGCCTGTTGCGTCGCTTGACCCCGAATCGACCGAGCGCGTGATGACCCAGTTGCAGCGAATGAACCGAGAACGCGGCCTGACTCTGGTGATCAGCCTGCACGATGTGGATCTGGCCCGGCGCTACTGCCCTCGCGTGGTGGCGCTGAAAAACGGCCAGATGGTGTATGACGGCCCCAGTGCCAATCTGACGGAAATCATGTTGATCGACCTGTACGGTCCACAGGCCGCAGCCGCACTGCATGGGTTTTCAGAGCCACCACCCGTCACCGCTTGCGCTGCCCGCATCCTTTAAAACTTAAACACTTCCATTTTGTAGACCAACTCGGAGATCCTCATGAAACTCAAACCTCTGCTCACCGCCCTCGTGCTGAGTGCCTCCAGCCTGACGGCTTTGGCCCAAGAGATCAATTTTGGCATCATCGCCACCGACGCGGCCAGCGTGCAGCGCGAACGCTGGGAGCCGTTTTTCCGCGACATGGAAAAGAAAACAGGCCTCACCGTCAAGTCCTTCTACGCGCCCGATTACGCTGGCGTGATTGAGGCGATGCGCTTTAACAAGGTACAAGTGGCCTGGTATGGCAACAAAGCCGCGATGGAGGCTGTGGATCGTGCCAACGGCGAGATTTTTGCGCAGGTGCGCTATAAGGATGGCAGCTACGGTTACCACGCCCTGTTGATCACTCACAAGGACACGCCTTATCGTACCCTGGACGATGTGCTCAAAAACAGCAAAAACATCAATTTTGGCATTGGAGACCCTAATTCAACCTCCGGCTTTCTGGTGCCCACCTATTATGTGTTTGCCCAGAACAAGGTGGACCACCGCACGGCCTTCAAGACAATCCGCAACAGCAGCCACGGTGCGAACATTCAGGCGGTGTTGGCCAAACAACTCGATGTTGCCACGAACAACACCGAAGACATGGGCAAGCTCGAGGCCAACAAACCCGAGCTATTCCAGCAACTGCGCGTGGTGTGGCGCAGCCCCTTGATCCCCAGCGACCCCTTTGTCTGGCGTAAAGACCTGGACCCGGCTGTCAAGGCCAAGCTCAAGCAGTTTGTCCTCAACTACGCCAAGACCGATCCGGCCGAGAAAGCCATTCTGAACAAGATCTATGACTACGACGGTTTCCGCGACAGCAACAACGATCAGCTCATCCCGATCCGTCAGCTCGAACTGTTCCGTGACCGCACCCGTGTGCAAAACGACGACAAGCTGAGCGCAGACGCCAAGGCCAAAGCGCTTGCAGAGATCGACCAGAAGTTGTCGGCCTTGCAAAAGTAAGGGAGTCTGAGCGATGTCTGCACCTGCCGTTTTGTCTACGCCTGGGGCCTCGGCCGCGGGCATCGCCCAGCTTGATGTACTGGCCACTCCACCCCGGCGCAAGTTGGGCGAGTGGTTGATGTTGACTGCCATGGCCCTAGTCTTTGCCTGGGCCTGGCAAGGGGCCGAAATGCGACCTCTGGACCTGTGGCGCGATGCCGGCAACATGGCCACCTACGGCAGGGAATTTTTCCCGCCCGACTTCAGCGACTGGCGCCTCTACCTCAAGGAAATGGTGGTGACGCTGCACATCGCGCTGTGGGGTACGGCCCTGGCCATCGTGCTGGCCATTCCGATGGGTCTGTTGTCCTCGTCGAACATTGTCCCCGCCTGGGTCTACCAGCCAGTGCGGCGTCTGATGGATGCGTTTCGCGCCACCAACGAGATGGTGTTTGCCATGCTCTTCATCGTGGCGGTGGGCCTGGGGCCTTTTGCTGGTGTGCTTGCGCTGTTTGTGCACACAACCGGCACCCTGGCCAAGCTATTTTCGGAAGCCGTTGAAGCCATCGATCCCCGCCCGGTCGAGGGCATCCGGGCCAGCGGGGCGCATCCGCTGGCAGAGATTTTTTATGGCGTGTTGCCCCAAGT
>Ga0255219_1000301_pt1 | contig 14046 bp, 12 predicted proteins | sample Miss_Colum_RepA__FD_183037 | JGI IMG/M metagenome (GOLD analysis project Ga0255219, IMG submission 183037) | Freshwater microbial communities from Mississippi River, Louisiana, United States - Miss_Colum_RepA_8d | ecosystem: Environmental > Aquatic > Freshwater > River | place: USA: Louisiana...
TATTTATTATATTATTTTTAGTTATTATTATATAAATATAAAGAATAAATATTATATATATATATTAATGTATTCTGGATATCAAAATATTGTAAGTAATATAATAAACACTAATAATTTAGATTTTAAAAGTAATAAATCATATAATTCTATATTAGAACATGTTTCATACGAACAAGGTAAAAGTTATATATCTTTAATAATCAGAATTATAAATGAAGAATTCAAAGAAATTTCATTTGAAAATATAAATAATTATTTACTAATGAATGATAAATATGGTAACCCAACAAAACACAAATTTATGTATAATAATTTTGAAATAAATTGTAGTCCAACATCATTAAGATATGTTTTTCATTCATTATTGATTTTAAAATATTTTAAAAATGTAAACACAAAAAAAATTGTTGAAGTAGGTTGTGGTTATGGTGGATTATTTTTAAGTATTAATCATTTTGCAAAAATATTAAATGTGGAAATTGATAAATATTATTTTATTGATTTACCAGTAGTTACAAATTTAATTAAAAAATATCTTGAATTACATAACAACAATATTAATATTAATTATTCAATTGAGTCAGCATATAATTATGGCACAGATATAAATGATAATGAATTATTTTTTATCTCAAACTATTGTTTCACAGAAATTGAAGAAGTTCATCGCAATAATTATATTAAACACTTATTACCAAAAACATCAAATGGATTTATTATATGGCAGACAGTTTTTAATCTACCAATTAATATGGTAAATATTATTAATAAAGATATAAAGTATATAACAGAAGAAACACCTCAAACAGCATCAATTGAAAAAAAAAATTATTATGTTTATTTTTAATATAAATAAATATTATTTTATTATAACAAAATGGATTTTACATTTGGTATAATAACTAGTGGTGGATATGATTATTTTATAAATGAAATTATTCAATCAATAATTAATAATAATATTCCTAATTATGAAATACTTATAGTAGGTAATACAAAAATAAATAAAACAGATAAAATTAGGATTTTTGAGTTTAATGAGAATATTAAACCCGGATGGATTACAAGAAAGAAAAATATAGTTGTACTAAACTCCAAATATGAAAATATAGTTTTATTACACGATTATGTTAAATTATGCGATAATTGGTATAAAGGTTTTTTGAATTTTGGGAATAATTTTGATTGGTGTGTAACAAAAATAATAAATAAAGACGGTAATCGCTTTAGAGATTATACCTTATTCCCATATGAAGTAGATTATTTAAATATTTTTTATTCACCAGGAAAAGATATTGATAATTATTTTAATAATAATTGTTTACTTCCTTATAATTTTATAAATAATAAAAAGACAAATAAGTATATGTATATTTCTGGAGCATATTATGTAATAAAAAAAACAGTTGCTTTAAATAATTTACTGAACGAAAGTTTAGTTCATGGTAAAGGTGAAGATGTTGAGTATTCAAAAAGATTACACTTAAAAGGATTTATAATTAAATGTAATTACAATTCAACCGTTGAATTATTAAAACAAAAGGATTCAATTCATTGGGAAAAAGAAATAAACTCATTTTATTTAAATAAATTTATTATGCATTGTGAAAAAAATTAATATGTATAAAAATAAAATAGTTTGTTAATAAATTCACTAGGAAATTTTTTATCAATCAATTCATCTTCATTTAATGTTCCAAACCAAATTGCTACAAAAAATGGAAAATAGTACGAAGCATTTTTAAAATCTTCTTCATATTCTTCTTTTGAATAATTTATTATTCCATTTTGAATTAGTTTAATATAATAATATTCTTTAAATAAATTTTTATATATTTTCATTTTTTTAAAATCAAAACTTTCTATCATAAAGAATACTAAATCTTGTACACCTTTTCCTAATATTATATATTGCCAATCAATAAATACAGGATCATATGTGTCTCCAATTATTTTATAAAATATATTTGCTGATTTAACATCACCATGACAAAACGTTAAATTTTTATCACTTAATTTTTGTTGTATACTTGAAAAATTTTTATAAATATATTCTGCGTATTTAAACTGATTTTCTGTTAATTGGTTTTGCCATTTTTCTTTAAATATATTCCATTTTGATTTAATAAAATTATGCCAAAAGGGATTAAATAAACTATCATTATTCTTTTTTAATAATACAAATTCTTTTATATTTTTTTCCCAAAACATAGAATGCATTTTTGACAAATTTTCTATTACCCTAAGAGAGACATTAATGTCTTCGTTATTTAAATTTAGATTAAGTCTATGTTCATTATCATTTATATTTTCAAGTAATACTCCAATATTTTTATTATTATCGTCACTTATTAAACCATAAAATTTTGGTGTCTTAACAGGAACAATATTTGATATATTTTTATAAAAATTATATTCACGATTATACAATTCTAATTCATTTGACATTTTTGATAGGAAATTCTCATTTTTATTTTCCATTTTAGCAACACAATTAATTATTTTACCTTCTGAATATAATTTAACATCAATTACAACTGATATAAATCCTCCTTTTAATTTTGTATTACTTATTTCAATATTTTCAATTTTAATATTTTTTATAGAGTTAATAATATATTTTTTAATAGAATTATTTTCATAATAATTATGTTCTAATATAATATTTATATTAAAATCATGAAAATCTTTCATTGTTATATTAGCAAAAGATTTTAATAATTCACTAGAACTATAAACTGTTTCAATTCCAATAATACATCTTGGAGAAACGCTATATGCACTTAATAATCCGGTTTTTGAATCTTCAAAAATTATTGCTTTATCATTAGTACAATTAAATGTATCAATTGCTCTTTTATATGGATCAGGAAATGGTTTTGGATTATTACATTCATTACCTACAATAATAAATTCAAAATACTTTGTCAAATTTAGAGAAGACAATATCACTTCAGATACTTCTCTATTACAGTTTGTTACTATTGCTATTTTATGTCCATTTTTTTTTATTAATTCAAGCATATCTTTTACTCCACTTATTAAAGTAATATCACCTATATTTTTTATAAATAATTCGTCTTTTTTCTTTGATAGTTTATCTAGTGAATAATTCTTGTCTTTTAGTAAATTTTTTAAAACAGAACCATCGTTATTGCCTGTTATGTAGGTTTTAAATAAGTCTTCAGTAAGATTATAATTATACTCCTGTAATAATTCCTTCCATATTTTAAAATATATGTGTTCTGATAATACAAGAGTTCCGTCCAAATCAAATAAGAAACTATATGTTCTATCTATGTAATTTTTAACCTGTTCAGGTGTTCCAAGATTAAAAACAAATTCACTATTTAGTTTAACTCCTATAAATAAATTTTTATCTCGCACCATTTTGTCAATTATACATGAAGTATAAAATTCATTATTAAATGTAATATTATTTTCAATTACATAATTTGAATATTTATTTAATTCATCTATATTTTTAAAACAGTAAATTCCTGTATTAGCTTTATTACTTATCTTTACCTTCTCGGCAATATTATTTATAAAATTATTTTGACCAGTCTCTATATATGAATATATTGGGTTTTCATCTTCATTTATGGTATAAAACACAGCATTTTCCTCAATATTTCTATATAATGAAATAACATCTTCTGTATAAAATGTATCGCAGTCGAATAACATTGTTTTTTTATTATCTGTTAATGTTCTAATTTTTTTTAATCCTTCAAATATTGTTTCCGCAGCACCTCTTGTTTGAAAATTTATTTTAATAAAATTTACATAAGGATATTTTTCAAGCATTACATTTTTAAATAAAGTGTCATCAATATCATAATATATAATAAAGACTTTATCATCTTGCGTAATTTTTAAGTTATCTAAAACATAAGAAATCATTGGTTTACCCAAAATGTTTATTAGTGGTTTTTTCTCTTTATAACCACAGTTTAAAAATCGTTCCCCTTTTCCTCCAATTGGAATAATAATATTCATTTATAATATTATTATTATTATTATATATATTTAATTATTAATTATAACGATTTATTTATTATAAACATTATATCATCCCATCTATTTTGTTATTCCTTAAATTATATTATGAATATTCTTAATATTTTCAAGGAATATTTTTTATAACATTTATTTATATAAATTATAAAAATTTAAAGTTTATATATATAATATGTTAAAAGTTGCTATTGTCTGCAATTGTTCAACCGAAAATAATAACTATTATTTTACACCAAGTTATTTAAAAAATATTGGGAACTATCCTCATGATTTAATTATTGTACATATAAATTATAATTTTATTAATAAAGATAATTTGATTAATAAAGAAGGTGATATTATTTATATAAATAAAATTTTAAAAGATGGAACAGAAATACCCAATAGAGGTTATGGTTCTTATAAATATGTATTTGAACAATTTGAAGAAAAGTATGATGTTTTTGTATTTATGCAAGAAACGTGTGTAATTAGGAGAAATAATTGGTTAAAAGATGCTATAGATATATTAAATTTCTCAGAACACATAGGATTTTGTGCTTCACAAATATTTAATGGAAATGACTTAAATTGTTTTAGTACAAAATATCCCCATAAAACACATATGCGTGCGCCAGGTCCATTATTTATTAAAACAATTTATCTCAAACAAATTAATTGGAATTTTAATTCAGACCATGAGGGTGAAATGATAACTGGTAATTTATTAGTTGAAAAAACTGGTTGTATTGGTATTCAAATAGGAAATAAAATTAATTTTGCTTATGATACCTTAGGAACACCTCCCATAATAGGTATAGAAAAAGCTGTAAAAAGAAGTAATTACAATCATATTACTCAAATATTAGAAAATATGTTTTTTTTAAATAAAAAGGGCTTGGATAATTTTAATAGTGAAGAATTTTTTTATTTTGAAAAATTATATAATGATTTAAATGAAGAACAACGTACTTTATTAAATATTCAATCTCCATTTAGTCACATTCCATTATTAAATATATTTAATGATATTCAACCATTTAATAATCTTATTTATGGAAATTCGGTTTTGAATGCTATAAAAAAATTAGGGAAAAATGTTATTAAGATAAATAATAATACATTTATACTAAATATACCTAAATATTCCAATTAAATTTATTTAATGTTTATAGATATTATTTTTCGATTAATTTAATATATTAATAGTATTGTATATTATAAATAATGAATCATTTTGAGAATATTCGAAATTTTATAAAAAATAGTTCAATGAACTGTTTAGAAATTGGAGGCCCAACATTATTATTTGGAAAAGATTTTCCGTACACTATTTATAATTTGTTTAATGAGATTGATAATATTAATTTATATAATTTAAAAGATTCTTTTATAACTATTAAAACAAGTAATGATAATAATATTTATACAGATATTTATACAAATATATCTGATATTGAAAAAAAATACAATATTTTAATTAGTTCACATGTTATTGAACATATGGCTAACCCAATTAAAATATTAAAAAACCTATCTAATTTATTAGATAATGAATCTTATATATTAACCATTTTACCTAATAAAAGTCAATTTTGGGATAAAATACGTGAAACTACAAAAATTGAACATATTATTAATGATTTTATAACCAATGTAGGAGAAGATGATAAAACACACGAAGAAGAAAATTTATTAGTTGAACATCCATATAAAATATCAATAAATCATCCTGATAAACCTAAAAATATTTCATATGAATATATGGTAAAAAATAATATTAATTATAGAATTATACATCATCATTGTTTTGATTTAAATTTATGTATTCAGTTACACGAATATTTAAATTTTGAAACATTGTCATGTTTTATTCCACCGAACGATCCATTACAAATTATATATTTTGGTAAAAAAAATCTGCGGAGTGTATTTACACCTTTAGACAATTAAAATGCGTAAATATTTATGTATTTTTATTAACTTTTTCTAAATAAAGTTAACAAATGAGTAACAATTTCTAAAATTATAATTTTCTAAACTTTTTCAAAATCGGCGTTTTAAATGTCCAAAGGTGTAAAATAGAATGTATCCTTAAAGATGTAAACCTTCCATTTTAGAAGCATTATTTTTATTTATTGGATAAACATTGAATATTTCATTATATATTGTTTACTATAATTAAGTATTAAAGATAGTAAAGTAAATAATTTACTATTATGGAGTTGCTTATTTTTTATTTAACTGATAATAGAAGGCATTTTACTTTTCCGCATTTTATTGAAATGATAAATAAATCTGAAAGAAAAAATAAATTTAAGCTTTTAATACTTACACATACAAATGATACTAATTTTTACATTGAACAATTACAAAAAAGTGATATTTGTTATGATATTAAAAATGTTCCAGAAAATAATAATTACTTAGTTAAAGTTAATTATGCTTGTGAATATGCTGAAAAATCATCTATACCATATCTTATGAAATGTGATAATGATATTTTTATCAAGAGTCAAACATTGGATTATATGATTGATAATTTAAATTTACTAGAAAATTCAAGACATTTAACATTGGGACCTGTTTTAACATCAGGAATACCAGGAATTGAATATTTTAAAGAAGAATTTTTAGATGAAGTAGCTCAAAAACAAATCGAACAAATGTTTTTAAAAACCACTTTTTACAATAGAGATGGAGCTTCTTATGAATTTTTAAATCAAAATACATTATGTTCCAATGAATGGAAAAAGGATGATTTTTTTAATAATGTAAAATCTATGAATCATCATTACAAAGGAATACATCCCATAAGAATAAATGAAGAATCATTACAGTTTTTAAATACATATATAATTAATAATAAAGAAAGATTTATGAAAAATTATGAATTAAGCATTATTGATAAAGATAAATCTGCTTATTTATGTAATAGTGTTTTTTGTATTAAAACAGATACATATAAAAAAATTATATCGAATAAATCATTATATGTTGATGATTTTGAAGAAGTACCTGTAAATAAATATGCTTGGTTTAATAATATGAACCATTTATTTGTTAAAAATGGGTTTGCTATTCACATGTATTACAATTGGAAATCCAATCATATTTCATATGAACAAGATTTTTGTAATAAATTTTTTAATAGTTAATTTAAATAAATACTTAAAATATTTGTAATTATTTAATTTATGTCAATTACTTTTTCTAGTTGTTTTTATATAATAAAATCAAAATTTGATCCAAGAGTTTATATTGAATGGATGAATAATTTAATTTCAATTGTTAATAATTTTAATTTGGTTATTTATACAGATGAAAATAGTTACAAATATATTGATACTAAAAATAATCCAAAAATTAAAATAATTATTAAACCTTTAGATAATTTTTATAATTATAAATATAAGGATTATTGGATTAAAAATCATGAAAATAATTATTTGTTAAATGATAAATCAAGTTGGCAACTTAATATGCTTTGGTCTGAAAAAATACAATTTGTAAAAGAAACTTATCAAAATAAATATTTTGATACAGAATTTTATGGATGGTGTGATATTGGTTATTTTAGAAATAGACCAGGAGATACACATACTAATAAATTAAATAATTGGGGTAATATAAAAGGTAATTTAAAAAATTATGCTAATAAAATTTGTTATGCTTGTATCACAAATGATGATGGTTATATAAATTTTTTACATAAAATTGTTAATACTCGTAATGATATTGGTCTACCAATTACACCTATTCCTGCACATCAAAATTCAATAGCAGGTGGTTTTTTTATGTTGAATAAAGACAATGTTGACTGGTGGACTACAACATATGATAATAGATTAAAATTATATTTTGAGAATAATTATCTTGTTAAAGACGACCAGATAATATTAGTAGATTGTATTCTCTCAAATTTAGATAGATTTACTTTATTTAGAGAGAATATTAATAATCTCGATAATTGGTTTATGTTTCAAAGAATTTTAAATTAATATACTATATAAAATGATTAGCATATTAATGCCTATATATAATGGTATTGAATTTATTAACGAATCAGTCCCATCTATTTTACAACAGACATATGGCGAATGGGAACTTCTAATTGGTATTAATGGTCATCCCGAAAATTCTGAAATATATAAAATTGCAAAAGCATTTGAAGAAAAAAGTGACAAAATTAGAGTATTTGATTTTCATAATATAAAAGGAAAAGCTAATACTCTAAACGAAATGATTAAATATTGTAAATATAATTATGTAGCATTATTAGATGTTGATGATATATGGTATCCACAAAAACTCGAACTTCAATCTGTTTGGTTAAATAATTATGATGTTATAGGAAGCAATTGTGTTTGGTTTGGTGATAGGCCAGGTATTATACCAGCTATTCCACAATATGATTTTAGTAACTACAATTTTGCTAATGTTAACCCAGTAATTAATTCTAGTGTAGTTGTTAGAAAAAAATTATGCTGGTGGGATTCTAAATTTGATGGTTTAGAAGATTATGATTTGTGGATTAGAATTAGAAAACAAAATAAAAAATTTTATAATTGTCATCAAATATTGGTAAAACATAGAATACATAATACATCTGCTTTTAATTCTGGAGGCAAAAATAATATGAAAGTTCCTGATTTATTAAGGTATCATAATATAACAAGAGAAGAAGGTAAATCTATAGATCAAATAAAATATGAGCATTTAAGCCGTTAAACTTGTATTATATTCCATTCTTTAGGACATAAATCTTTTGTATTATTTCTAGATATCTCTCCAAACCATACTGACGGATAACAAACTATTTTGTCTGACCAAGAATTAAAGTATGCTGCCCACCAACTAAAAGAACTATTTGCTATAATATTATGATGACAACAACTCATAAATAACATTTGTTCCCAATCTTCTAGTTTATGCTCTCCTCTTATAAATTTATAATTTGGAAATTCTTTTTCAAGACCAGTAATTGTTCTCATAACATCATCTATGTCTGTATCTTCACAAAAATATAATATATTATATGATTCATTTGTTCTATTTTTAATAAAATTTAGAGAGTTTTTATAATAATTATATGTTGCTAATGGATGAAAATCTTGTACTTTCTTATAATCACCTAATCTAAAATGCATACTAATACAATTTTTTAAATATTCATCATTTAAATTTAATTTTTGTATAAGTTCATCTTTCATTTTTCCTAATCCAATAACTCGACATATCATTTCATAATTTTCATGAAAATATTTATAACTTTGAAAATACCCAAAAATCAAACAATTTCTTCCGATCATTTCATAAATAGGCAACTCATTAAAAGTAAAGTCTTTCTCTCTAATTACATGAATCGGTTGTGGAATATTATCAACTAAAAAGGGTTTTAGCTTACTAAAAAAAGAGTTCCAAAAGGTATTTCTTATAGTAGTTGAACCGCCACCTAATGTAGAAACATTAATAAATTTAAATTGGTTTCTGCTCTTAATAGCATAAGATATTGTGGAAAAAATTTGAAATATTTGGTTACCCAAACCTCCCATTAAATTACATGTTATCATGATTATAAATATTTATGTATTTTTGTATTTAAATATTTAAATTGATTAATCAAAATATATATTTATAAAATTGATTATAAAAAATACATAAAATTTACAATGAAATAATATAACAATGTTTACCACTATTTATAGACCAAAAAAGATTGAAGATTTTGTAGGAAACCAAAATATTATTAAACCATTTATTCAATGGTTATTGGAATGGGAATCAACAAATAAGAAGAATAAATGTGCATTAGTCTCAGGATTAACTGGTATTGGTAAAACACTTTTAGTCGACTTAATTTTAAAGAGGCATGATTATAATATTATAGATTTATCTCTAGAAGATGAAAGAGATAAAGATTATATGAATAATGTGATAAAACCAATTTTAAAAGCAAAGAAAACATTTGATGGTCAAGAAAACGTGTTAGTAGTTAGTGAAATAGATGCTGGCGGTGATTATGGTTTTATATCATCTTTAACAGAATGTATAAAAGAAACAAAGATACCAATTATTTGTATATGTAATAATAGATTTGATCAATCAATAAAGCCAATTTTGAATTATTGTTTTGATATAAAAATGACAAAACCAAGTTATCAAGAAGCATATAGATTACTCTACAATATTGTAGTGACAGAAAAAATAAAGATTAAAGAACAAGAATTAAAAGAGTTGTATGAACAATCAAATGGAGACATAAGGTTTATAATAAATACATTACAATTTGGAATGCGTAAAAGTAAGAAAAATATTCAAAGTTCAAATATATTTGATACAACGGGAAAAATGTTATCAATGGATGAAACAATAGATAGCAAATATGAAACATATTGGTTGGCAAATGATTTGCATCCATTAATGATTCAAGAGAATTATATAAGTAATATTTTAGGTATAAATGATGAAGTAAAAAGAGTAGATAATTTAGCTTATTCGTCACATGCTTTATCAGATGCCGATTTATTTGAAACCCAAGTAAATATGGCAAACTGGGAGTTTGAGCCTCATGTAGCATTAAGTGTAATAAATGCTACTTCGAAATGTAATAAGAAAACAATGATAAAATTTCCACAATTCTTAGGTAGAACTTCAACAATCAATAAGAATAAAAAAGAAAAAATCAAATCGGAAGCATTTAAAAATGTTGTTGAAGAACAAAACCCAACAACAAAAAAGGTAACAGAACAACCAAAAGAGAAGAAGCCAAGAGGTCGCCCAAAGAAGACAAAATAATATATTCTTAAATGAACTTAAAGACGGAATACTACATGATGAAGGGAATTTATTGATTTTCTGAAAAAAAGGTCAAATTTTAGTCCCTACATATGAAGAGAAAAGAAAGAGATTCAATTTTTGAAAAGTATTTTAGCTTTTCAAAAATGGACAAAAAAAATGTCCAAAATTGGATAGTCAAAACACTTCTTACTGACGAAAAATTTTGTCTTGATAAAAAAAAAATATCGTCACAAATTAAACTGAATGTTAAAAATTTTATGGTCATATTTTTTTATATTAAAATATTGATTTAATTAATTTAGGATATTTTGAGATAAATATTTAAAAAAAATCTTAATATGTATTATAAAATGCCAAAAGATATTGTAGATTATTCGCAAACCATAATTTATAAAATATTTTGTAAGAATGAATTAATTGAAGATATTTATATAGGTCATACGACAAATTTTACAAAAAGAAAATATCAACATAAAATATCTTGTAATAATGGTAATAAATTAAAAATTTATGAAATTATAAGAAATAATGGAGGTTGGGATAATTGGGATATGATTGAAATAGCTAAATATAATTGTAAAGATGCTACAGAAGCTAGAATAAAAGAACAAGAACATTATAATGAGTTAAAAGCATCTTTAAATGTAAAGCCGCCTTATATTGATAAAAAACAATATTATTGTTTTGCTTGTAATATACAATGTCAATCACCAAACCAATATTATACACATATAAACAGCAATAAACATAAAGATATGATATATAGCCAAAGTGAAACATCTGAAACAGATTTATCGCTAAAAGTCGCTAAAAATCACCATTGTGAACTATGTGACTATAATACGTTTAAATTTACAGATTATAAAAAACATTTACATACGTTAAAACACAAAAATAGAGAAAATGAAACACTAGTAACAGATTTGTCGCTAAAAGTCGCTAAAAATCTCCAATGTATATGTGGAATGAGCTTCAATAATAGAACTACATTATGGAGACATAAAAAAATTTGTAATGGACTTAATGCTTCAACAAATATTATTACGACCGATCTAGTTATGGAGCTGATTAATGATAATAAAGAAATGAAGCAAATCATATTAGAGCAGAATAATACTATAAGTAATTTAGTTAAAAATGGTATAGTAACAAATAATAATAATAACACAACTACTCATACAAATTCACATAATAAAGCATTCAATCTTAATTTCTTTTTAAACGAAACATGTAAAAATGCCATGAATATAACTGATTTTGTGGATTCCATTAAATTACAACTAAATGATTTGATGGAAGTTGGAGAACTAGGATATGTAGAAGGTATTTCTAAAATAATTGTGAAAAACTTAAATGATCTAGATGAAACAGAAAGACCAATACATTGTACAGACAAAAAGAGGGAAACAATGTATATAAAAGACCAAGGAGAATGGTCAAAAGAAGATGAAGAAAAGAAGAAAATAAAGAAGGTTATAAATACAATAGCAAATAAAAATATAAAACTTCTTCCACAGTTTCGAGAGAAATTTCCCGAATATAATAATTCATCTTCGAAAGTATCAGATACATATGACAAGATGGTTATTGAAGCGATGGGTGGTTCAGATGATAACTCAGAAGAAAAAATAATAAAAAATATTTCAAAGGTAACAACAATTTTTAATAAAAGTCTTTAAATTGTTTTAAAATATATTAAATAAAACAATTTAAAGAATTAGGATTTGTAAACTTTCTACATAATGTTTATGCTTAGTGCTTCTTAAATGCACTGCTTTACCAGAACATCTAACTTCAGCACCACATTCGCATACAAATATTTGTTTTTGTTTTTCTAATATTTTCTCTTTATTTTTTTGATACCAACTATCCTTATATTCTTTGATTTTATCTTTATTTTCTTCCACATATTGTTTAGTCTTTAATTTAATTTCATCTTTATGTTCTTCATAATAATTGTGTGTCTGTTCCTTAATTTGTTCTTTATGTTCTTCATTATATTTTTTCTTAAATTCTTTAATTTTTTCAGTATTTTTCTCTCTATACTCTTTTTGTTTTTGTTTTTGTATTAAGATTTTTTCTTCTTGACTGAATGTTGGTTCAGGTTGAGGTTCAATTATTCCACATAGTTGATTTTGGTATTTAATATGAACCTTAGATTGTAAATGTCTATGTTTATTTCCAAAAGTATATTGATTACCACATTCACAATTAATAATTTCAGCTTTTTGGTTCTTAAGTTTTTCTTTGTTAGCTTCACGCCATTCTTTTTGTGCCTTTGATGCTTCTTCTTTATGTGCTTCTCTATATTCTTTTTTTTGTTCTGATAATTTTTCTTTATTTTTATGTCTATATTCCTTTTGTTTTTCTGCGATTTCTTCTTTATGTTCTTCAGCATATTGTTTTTGATATTCCAATTTTTGTTCTTTGTTTGCTTCATAATGTTCTTTAGCTTTTTCTAAAATGTCATCTTTATTTGCTTCATACCAGTCTTGTTTTTGAAATGATATTTTTTCTTTATTATATTCTAAATACTCTTTTATTTTATCTTTGTTATTTTCTCTATATTCTTTTGCCTTTTCTGCTAACTCTTCTTTATGTATAATTCTATATAATTGGCTATATTCTTTTTTACTTCTATTTGGAATAGAAACATTTAATTTAGATGACTCTTTTTCAATCCAATATCTCTCTCTTTCTTTTGCTTCATTAACATTATTGCAAGGATATTTTTCAATTATAATCATATTCCAATTTTCCCAACCACCATTTTCACGAATAATTTTATATATTTTATAATTATAACCTTTTGCTGATTCATTATTACAATTACTTTTGTGTAATCTATATCGTTGGTAATAGCAAGTAGTATGTCCTATATAAATATCATTAACATCTGTATTTTTACATTGAATTTTATAAATAACATTTTTGCTATAATTAGCTGATATATTAGACATTATAATTTTATTATAATATAGTCTTTAAGTTATAATTTATGAGAATTGTAATTATATAATTCATTTTTTTCTAAAAATCATCTGTTAATTCAAATATATCACCGATCACTTCTTTATTAGTTAAAGCATAAGAGTCATTTCGCTTCTCAAAGAAATTTGTTTTACTCTCTAAACTAATCATCTCCATAAAATCAAAACAATTACTAACATTATATATCTTTTTGTAGCCTAATTGGACTACTAATCTATCAGCAACAAATTTGATATATTGAGTCATTAA